>ERZ1292629.68-Hain-H43-01um-R1-68-length-103336-cov-19_pt1 | contig 103336 bp, 115 predicted proteins | sample MGYA00564399_ERZ1292629 | MGnify/ENA primary metagenome ERZ1292629 (study PRJEB36523, sample SAMEA6512636) | groundwater metagenome | collected 2019-01-08 | study: AquaDiva: Metagenomics assemblies of 32 groundwater samples | reverse complement strand
GTTGATGCTGAAAGCCTCGCGCTGAAAGCGCGGGGTTTTCCTCCCGGAAAGGCAACAAACGGCGACTCATTGAGTCGCCGCTAAAACCCTTTTATTCCCCGCAACTCTGCCGCTTTCCTTCGAGGACAAGAATGGCTTTTTCGTGCGCTAAGCCGTGAATGCGATGTAGTCGCCTATACTTACTTAAAGGACTGAAAAAGTCGCTTTTTTGATATCTTAGCATTCTAAAGACGTCGACTGCGCCAATAAGCGGAGAAAGAAATAGAGACAATATCTTTTCTTTTTTTGTTTGGCGAGACAACGCCTCTGCGCGGCGCAATATTCTTAACACACGCTCACTGCTGATTAAATCGGCGGCGAAAATGTCCGCCTCACATTCTGTGTAAACTGGACTCTTGCTGTTTGCTTGAGTTTGTTTATCTTCGCTGAGCAAAATAACTTCATCGTCTTGACGCCAGAAGAAGCTCGTTGTGGTGTGTCCTAAGATAAGATGGCCTATTTCGTGAGCTACAATAACTATTTGGGTATCTGGATCATCGAATACGACCGTTCGATCAAAAACGATGGCGTTAGAATATGCCGCGGCAGCTACCCGTTTTCCGAGGTTCATGATAAAAACTTTCGGCTTCTTTTCTTCGTTGACTAGCTTTTTATCAATCCCATCTTGCCACAATTCCTCGAATGTCGCCCGAAACCGCTCCTCTGTCTTAATCTGCGGTTCTTCCGCACCGCAAACGCTGACAGTTAAACAAAAAACTATCGCCAACAGACACACTCGCAGTTTCATCCATCCTCCTTAAGCGTGTTAAGAAACTAAGCGCATTATACATCAAGAGCGGAAAAAATGCAAACAACACGGCAGTTCCATGCGACATCTGACATCTGACAACTAACAGCGAGTATCTAACCCTTCGACAATCTCAGGGAATAAAAACTCAATTGCCTCCAACGATCTAATTACTCAATTACCTAATTACTATAAATTACTTTTTTGCTAGTTCCTCCTCTACCACCGCCTTGAACTGTTCGTAAGGAACCGCGCCTTTGATAAGGCGGCCGTTAACAAAACTGGTTGGCGTGGAATTCACTCCCGCGGCCGAGGCGTCTTCCTGATCTTTGGAAATCTGGTCCGCGTATTTGTTGCTGTCAATACAACTCGTGAAGTCGCTCACCTTAAGTCCGAGCGCTTGAGCGGTCTTGAGGAAAAATTCTCTGTCCAAATTTCCGTTGTGCTCTTGGCCGTCGCGAATCTCTTCCGCGTAGATGGCATCGTGGAAGGCCCAGAATTTGCCTTGGTCCTTGGCGCATTCCGCGGCTTCCCCGGCCGCGACAGATTCCGGTCCCAGGAACTGGAAATTCCTAAAAACCATCTTTACTTTGCCAGATGCGATATATTCATCGCGTAATCGCTCGCCGACCTGCGAATGAAACCGCGCGCAGAACGGACATTGAAAATCGCCGTATTCGATGACCGTCACGGGGGCACTGGTGTCGCCCAAAATAACGTCTCTTGCGCCAACCTCCGTCGGCCCACCGCCTACTGCGGCCAATTGCCCATCATCACCGCTTCCTGCAGGCAATCCTTCGGCCTGCGGCGAATTTTTTGAACCGACCAAATAAATTATTGACGCCGAGATCATAAGCCCGGCAACGATGATGCTTGCCGGCAACATATAATTCCCCTGCTGTTTTTGCGTTTCGTTTTCCATAAATTAAAAGGTATCAAACTAAGCAGACGACGTCAACAGCTCATAGTCCCTCGGAAAAAGGCGCGCGGCGATACGGAATATTCCGTAGGTAATGAACGGCGCCGCGAAAACGTCAATCGAATAATGCACATGCGCCAAAAGCACGCTTGCTCCAAAAACGAACGCCGCCGCGAAGAAAAATTTTCGCCAAAACACATCTTTTGTGAAAATGAGAAACATCAGCACCGGCAAACCGGTGTGGCCGGAGAAAAAGAAATTTCCCTGAAAAGTGAATAGTCCGTATAATCCCTCGGCCGGCCCCCAACCGTCGCCGATTACCGCTCGCTCCGGATAAATGCCGATATGCGTCAAGCTGATGAAAAACGCCCTGAAAATTATGAAAAGCGCGATAACTTTGAGACCGAAAAGCAGATAACGCGGGCGCATCACGAGCAAGCTTAAAATTATCGCCCAAAATGCGAGCGAGGCCTCGACTATCAAAATATCCAAACTGATGACGGGAAGATTATCCAAAAAAAGATCGCCGACAAAAGGCGCCGAGGCCGCGCTCCTCGCCGAATATCGCCCGGCGCTAATTTGCACGATAAACGCGAGGATTAAAAGCAAAAGCCCCATGTAAAGGGAATGCTTGCGTTCTGGTGTCCAAAACTTATTTCCGGGCATACGTAAATTATAAATCATTGTATCTCCCGTTAATTCATCGCGGAGATGTTGCTGGTTTGACATCGTGCCGCGCGAAAACGACAATATATTCAACGCTTCCAATGGTGCAACTGAACAATAAATTCAGGATAGCGGGGCTTCTTCTCGGAGACGTGACTGCTCTTTATGCCGCGCTTTTTATCACGCTCATGCTCCGGTACGGCGAGACGTTCTACGCCGAATTCTTGCGCAGTCATTTCGCGCCGTTCACGATAATCTTCGCGTTCTGGTTCGTGGTGTTCTACGTTGCCGGCCTCTACGACCTCCGCCATCTGCGCAACAATTTGGATTTCTTCAAAACACTCGGGGCTTCCTTGGCCGTCAATTTCACTATCGCCGTTTTCTTCTTCTATCTCATTCCTTCATTCGTGATCGCGCCTAAGCGAAATCTTTTCATTTTTCTCTTGATATTCGGATTGATCGAATTTTTCTGGCGCAGATTTTTCAATAAACTCGCGACCTCGGGAGAAGCGCCGAACAGAGTGCTTTTGATCGTGCCCCACGCGGCAAGCCCCGTTCAAGAACTTGTGAGGACTTCCCTGTGGCTGCGGCAGATCGGATATGAAATCACCGCTCAAATTCCGGAAGCGGACATCGCAAGCGCTCCCGAGAAACTGGAGCGGATCGTTGCGGAGAAAAAGATCAATTTTATCGCCGTCCCCCGCCGGCTCCGCAGCAACAACAAACTGGCAAAGCAACTTTATGAATTCTTGGGCAAGGGCGTTGAAGTCCGCGATCTTTCCGCTTTTTATGAAAGCGTCACGAGAAAAGTTCCGCTCGAAGAAGTGGAGGAAAGCTGGTTCCTTGAGAATCTCGTTAACATTGAAACATCTTACGACCCCGCGAAGCGTGCCGCGGAATTCATTGCCGCGGCTATATTAGGCCTCATTTTACTGCCGCTCGGACTTGTTCTGGCAATTTTTGTGAAATTATCTTCGCCCGGGCCCGTAATCTACAAACAAACGCGCATCGGCAAAGGCGGGAAAGAATTCACGCTCTATAAATTTCGCACGATGAAACTGCATAATAACCACGTTTGGCCGGAAGAAAATGACGAACGCATTACTCGGGTCGGAAAATTCTTGAGGAAAACCCATCTCGACGAAATGCCGCAACTCTGGAACATCGTTAAAGGCGACATTTCCGTCGTCGGCCCGCGGCCGGACTTCGTGGATTTCTACAAAAATCTAGAGCGCGACATCCCCTACTATGCAATACGCACGATCATCAAGCCGGGGCTCACCGGCTGGGCGCAGATACACCAGCCGATCACTGCTTCACTTGAAGACACCAAAGAGCGGCTTGCATACGACCTTTACTACATCAAAAACCGTTCCTTGATCCTGGACATGGCGATAGTGCTAAAAACATTGAAAGTTCTGTTCACGGCAAAAGGTCTATAACACATTGGCACATCGGCATTAATCAGCTTTATCCGCGTCAATCAGCGTTAAGAATAAATTTTGACGATCTAGGCGCTGATAATTGCTGATGATGGCGGATTTATGCTAATACTTTAATGAAATTATTAGTCACGGGAAGCGCCGGCTACATCGGCACATTCCTTATAAAACGTTTCCTCAAAGAAAGATCGATCGAGAAGATCGTCGGCATTGATCTTTTGGCGCAACCCAAGGCAGTTTCCGGCAAAAATTTATTCTGGGTCCAACACGACCTTGCCCAAGACGGATGGCAGGAAAAAGTTTTAGGTTACGGGCCGTTCGACGCCGTGATCCACCTCGCCTTCAAGATCCGTTCTCCCTACGGCGGAGAAGAAAAGATAAAAGAGAACAACTTGGGTGCTTCGCGCAATGTTTTCGAGTTCGCATTCGAGCGCAAGATCCCAAAGCTTATTTACTCTTCGAGTGTTGCCGCCTACGGCGCGAAAAAAGGGAATATCGACAAGCTCCTAAAGGAGTCCGACCGATTGGAAGAAAAGACATCTCCCTACGGATACCACAAGCGCCTCGTCGAAGAAATGCTCCAGGTGCTCTTCGCCACGGCTAGGCCAAAGACGCATGTGGACGTCGTGCGCCTCAACAGCGTTACCGGGCCATACGGGCAATCGCTAAAGAGCAAATTCATCGGACTCATCACTTTCCTTAAAAAAATTCTGCCCTTTGTTATCGAAGCAAACCCTGCTTGGGCGCGGCAATTCATACACGAACGCGATGTCGAAGAAATTTTCTGGCAGCTTCTTGGAAGAGATGCGCGACCGGGACAAATCGACATCTATAATGCCGCGCCGCCGTCGTATCTCACAGCGCGGGATATCGCTAAACTTCTCGGGAAGCGCGTCCTTAAATTCCCAAGTTCCTTGGTTAGACCCTCGTTCTGGCTCGCCTGGAACCTTACTCTCGGAAAGATGCCGACCCATCCTGATTCCGCCGCCGGGCTCATTTATCCCATCAACGTTGACGGCTCAAAACTCGGCGAGATCGGATTCCGCTATCGCTTCGGCCCGGGCGATGCGCTTCTCGGGAACATTTAGTGTCCTGTTTGACGACCGTCAAACAGGACACTAAATGAATTGCCGCGCCCCGAGGGGCGCGGCAATTGTTTTCCGTATGCGACACTAGAATACTGCTTCTTAACTCAATCTTTTCTTACCCGCATCGCCATCCATTAATGCTTTTTTGTAATTCTCTAAAAGCCATGAACTTGATTGGACTTTCCCTCCCTTGCCAACTCCGAAAACGGCTTCGCATCCGATAGCTGCGCAAACCGCATTCTCGGGAATTGTGCCGGCTGTCCTGTCGCCGCCGTTCGCAAAAACGTCTGGCCGCAGCTCCTTAAGGGCTTCGCATACGCTCATGTCGTCAGTATTGGGAATGTGCTTCGTCAAAATCACGCGGTCAACCGGCTTCAAGGATTCGATCATTTTCTTGCGCTCATTCTCCGGCATAAAAACCAATCTCTTCTTTCTGCGAAGCCAGTTGTCGTTGTTCAAAATAACGACGAGTTCGTCGCCCAATTTCTTCGCGGCCTCGAACATGCGCACGTGCCCCACGTGCGGCGGGTCAAAACCGCCTGAAACCGCTACAACAGTTTTTTTGGCTTTAGACATTATGATAACGAAATGCCAATATACAAATACGTGTGAATGCTGCTAATAGTTCGAATTCGCATTATTCGTTGCATTCGAATGAATTCGCAGATTAGTATTACACTGGTATCATAATTCCCATGCTCCAAAAAATCAAGTCCCTCCTCTTCCAAAACCTCACCACGCGTCAGACGGTCGCAAAAAATACTTTCTGGCTCGCGGTTTCAAATATCGGCGGCAGGCTTATCCGCGCAATAATAATTATCTATGCCGCGCGCGTTTTGGGCGCGGCCGAATGGGGGCTTTTTGCCTTCGCGGTATCCGTGGCCGCATTTATGACGGTCTTCTCCGACCTCGGCATCAGCGCAATTCTCGTCAAAGAAACCGCGAAGTTAAGAGATGATCCCGAACGGCAAAAAGAGATATTGTCCGCGGCGTTATTTGTCAGGTCCGCCATGTTGCTCGTAGGCATTGTCATCATCGCGTTCATCGCTCCTCAATTGACCACAAACGCAACCGTAAAAATTCTTTTGCCGATCGTGGCTTTCATTTTGGCCTTCGATACCATACGTGAATTTTGTTTTTCTTTGATCAAGGCGATGGAAAAGATGGAGTGGGAGGTCGGCTTTTTCTTTCTGACAAATATCGCTATCGTCGTCTTCGGCTTTATTTTTCTCGCAATAAGTCCGACCGTGGTTTCTTTCACTTACGCCTATGCCGCCGGAACCGCCATCGGCGCGGCCTCTGCCGCATATAAGCTTCGCGATAGTTTCCGCGGGATTTTTTCGCATTTCTCCACGCGTCTTGCTAAATACGTAATATACTCCGGTTGGCCATTCGCGCTTTCAGGAATATTGGGAGTTTTGATGATCGATACGGACGTCATTTTGGTCGGATGGTTAAGATCCGCGGAAGATGTTGGACTTCTTTCGTCGGCGCAAAGGATAGTTCAGCTTTTCTATCTGCTCCCCTCGGTGCTGGCAGTAAGTTTGCTACCGACATTTTCTCGCTTGGCACATCAGGAATATGAGCGATTTAAGGCAGGCCTGGAAAACGCATTATGGCTCACGTATCTTCTCGCCATTCCGCTGTCTTTCGGCGGGGTAGTTTTAGGGAAAGAAATAATAGCTCTGCTCTTTGGGACAGAATACATTGGCGGCGCAATTCCTTTTCAAATTCTTATCTTCACGCTCCTTATTAATTTTCCGGCGGCTATTCTTGCCAACGTTATTTTCGTTCACGGCAAACAAAAACATTTGGCAATCTACGCGGCGATCGGGGGACTCACGAACGTCGCATTGGATATTCTTTTTATTCCACGCTATGGCATCATCGGCTCGGCTATAGTCACATTCATCGCGCAACTCGCGAGCAACGCCTACCTCTGGCACATCGCGAGGTCCGTGATAAAGCCATCTGTATTGCCGCGCCTCAAAAGGGTCATTCCCGCCGCGATCGCGATGTCGGTTTTCGCTTTCGGTTTGAACACCCTCTCCGTGCCGGTATTGCTCAACATTGCTACCTCTATCCTTTTTTACTTCGGAATGCTACTCGCGCTCCGCGAGCCGATCATACGTGAAATACGATTGGTGCTCGCGAGCAGGAACTCGACACCCGCATAGAACCCGTATCAAAAATATCAAAATTTTATTTCCTGAGCTTGTCGAAGGATAAAATTTGGATAATTTATTGCTTTTTTGAAGATGGATCTCAGCAAATTCAAACAATACTCATTTTGAGATGAATACTAGCAAAAAATATTACCTTTGGAACAAAAATTTCTTAAGCCGGGAAAGAGGCGGGTTTAATGCCCGCTTTAAAAATTCCGGGATATAAGCGTAAAAAGCGAAGGCGGCAGCGATGATAACTGCCAAGGAAAAATTGGGGTAAAACTTGCCGTAGCGGAAAACGATGGTAATCCCCGAGCGGGCGCATTCGCGTTGTTTCGTGAAAGAAGTTCCTCTCTTCCAAACACGATAAGCCGTGAAATACCTCTGGAAATTATAAAGCTTGCCCTGCCGGCCCATTTTGAGCCAGAAATCCCAGTCCGCGAACTGCAGAATGGTTTCGTCGTAATAGCCGAGTTTCTCCGCAACGGCGCGCCGAAAAACGGTGGTGGAATTCACCATTGGGTTAGCTAGAAGCAGTTTCTGCCTGATGGCCTGGTCTTTCTCGGGCTTAAAGAAGCGGTTTTTTTCTTTCCCATTTTCGTCCACCACCACAAATCCTCCGCCGCAACCGACGTAGTCCCGGTTCGCATCAAGAAATTTAATTTGCTCTTCCAACTTGTGCTCATCGAGCCAATAATCGTCGTCGTCGAGGATGGCAACGTACTCGCTTTGCGCCTGCTTTAGTGCGGCGTTCGAAATTTTCGCGATGCGCCCGAAGTGTCCCGCATTAAAATATTTGATACGGGCATCTTTTTTCTGCCCGCTCCGACTCGGAGACGAGGCGAGCCATTCCGCCACCACGGCTTTCGTATTGTCGGTCGAACCGTCATCGGCAATGATCAATCCCCAATCCCTAAAAGTTTGGGCACGAACCGATTCGATCGCTTGGCCGAGAAAGCCGGGGCGGTTCCATGTCGTCATTAAAATACTAACGCGAGGGGTAGGCATAATGTCTTACAAATTATAATTGGCCACCATTTTTATATACAATGCTTCGATGCTGAATAACCAAAATTTTCACCGCATTCCCATCAATCTTAAAAATGACGCGGTAATCACCCACGCGAAGTTTGCGATAGCCCCGGAGAGACCTGCGAAGCGGCTTTCCAAATTTCTCCGGTGAAGTTGCCAGTTTTCTTTCAATCGCTTGTCTGATTTTCTCGCGCCACTCCGGCGCGATCTTGGGTATATCCTTCCGCACTACACGATCGTGATACTCAATCGAAAAGTTTATTTCCATGCCCGGCGGTGAGACACAAAACGCGCTTTCGCGCTTTCGCGCTTTCGCGCCAGAGCGTCCCACACTTCATCCTCCTCAATTTCGAGCGCAAGCCGAATAAGGTGCGCGGCTTTTGTCGCGGCAGGAACCGCATCACGCACCGCCACGCGCGAGAGGACACGCTCAACGTCGGGTGGAAGCGTAACGTTAATTCTTGTCTTTGTTGTAGGCATACCCAGTCAGTATCAACTGCGATTGTTTGGGCGAAGCCCAAACTCGCGTTGACGTAATTGATAATTTTCGACGTTTTCCCCTATGTAATTAAATGGTATTGCTTCGATCAATCAATGGAATGCAACAGCAGTTGATTCTTCGTCGCAGTTGAACTGCTGGGCATATTGCTAGTGTAGCACTTTCGTATCACCTGTCAAGCGGACACATTTTTGACAAAATCGCGAGATTGCGCTAAGATACAGCCAGAATCTCCACCCCTAAAGGAGTGTGCCGTGTTCGCAGAAGGCGAAGAACTGCTTGATCGGCAAGAATCGTGCAAGAACATAATCAATGGATTCAGCATGCACAATGCGATCCTTCAAGGTCTGCCTTATCGCATCAACGACTGCATACGCGTTCAGGGAGCCGCATGGGTCGACGATCCCAATGATCCCGATAATCTCGAGAGTCTCGACGAAATCCTGAAGTGCCTCCATGCGCTGCAAAACGTGGCACCCCCATCCGTCAACTCAAGCATCGAAAAAACGATCATCGTCGCCTGCATTGAAGCAAAAATGATCACGGTGCACTAGGGCAATAGGAGACTGTTTGAAGAGGCCAAAAATGTTATTTCCTGAGATGGTTCATCCTGAGCGAAGTCGAAGGAAAGGATGACATTTTTGGCCTGCCCTTCGATAAACTCAGGGGATAAAATGTGGTTTTCGAACAGCCGCGCAATAATTCAAGGGCCAGCGTTCAACCGCTGGCCCGATCTTTAAAAAACCGGCGGGTGCTTTTGGAAAAAAATTAATCTATACTGAAAAACATTATGGATGGTAATAAAAAAAGAAGGTTAATTTCACGGGGCGACGCGTTTGTTACGCTCGCCATGCTCATTTTCGGTTCGTATGCACTCTTTATCAAACTGCTTCCGGAAATTCCGGTCGTATCATTTCTTTTCGCCATGCAGGTCGTGGGCGCGATTGCCTTTTTTGTCATTGCCGCCCGCCAAGGATTCCGCAAACTAAGCGGTGGAGCATGGTGGCTTCTTATAGCGCTCGCCTTAACCACAACCGCGAACGACCTCGTCTACTTCTGGGCATTCCGTCTTACCTCGGTCGCCAACGCTTCGGTTGCCCACCAGCTCGTTTCGGTTTTCCTACTTTTTCTCGCGCCATTACTTCTCCGGGAAAAAACAAAGAAGAACGAATTCATCGCGCTTGCCATCGCGCTTCTCGGAGTTTTCATACTTTTCGGTCCCGGGCTCTCGCTTTCATCGCAAGATACATTAGGAATTGCGCTGGGCCTGCTCTCCGCGCTCTTCTACGCTTTATTTATCCTCATCTACCGTTACATGCCGACACAAGGATACACTGTGGATTTCATGAATTTTTGGAGATATACGATCGCGACCGCAATTCTTCTCCCTGTAATCCCCTATGCGGGAGGATTCAGGCCGCTTTACGATAATTTTTGGAGTTTAATAATTTTCGGAGCGATTTTTGCAGTGATTGCTTCAAGAATACACAACCTCGGCATCGCACAGACACGCCCGCTACACGTTTCGATTATTGGCAAAAGCGAGCCGGTCATCGCGACTGTTTACGCGTTTCTATTTCTTAGTCAGACACCTACTTTTACTGCCATCATCGGCGGGGCTTTGATAATCGGCTCAAGTTTGTGGCTTGCCCTCCGCGAACCGGAAGTGGAAGGATAGGATTGGTGAATCGCGGAGTTTTTATTCCCTGAGCGGAGTCGAAGGGATACCTTATGGATCGCCTTCGACTGCGTTCCAACCGTGATCAGAACTTCGCTCAGGCAATAAAATCCTTTGCCGTGGCTTACTCGGGACGGTGAGATGGTCGGCCGTTTTTGTTTGACAAAAAATTTCTCCTGCGATATAATGCCCGTAGCATCTAAACTTCTGAAGGAGAACGAAATTGAAAATCAAAGGCGTTGCTTTCGACATGGAAGGCACGGTAGTTAACGTTGAGCCGGCACATCACAATGGCTGGCTCAATGCCGCCCGCGAAATCGGGGTAAATCTAACCATCGAAGAAGCAATCGAAAAAGTACCACACTTCATCGGTGGGCCGGATCCAGATATTGTCAAAGAACTCTTTGCTCTTGCTCCATATCCTCCTAGGTTTTCCGAGCAAAAGTTCCAAGAATTCATGGCTCGAAAGTGGACGCACTACGATCAACTTCTGGGCACATTGGATTTGAGTCCTCGGCCTGGATTCCTTGAAGTACTCGGCAAATTCCGCAGCATGGGTATCCGAACGACTATCGGCACGGCAGTCGAGCTTGAACGCGGGCTTGCCCTTTTGAAATACTCCGGCCTCGCGAAGCTTTTCTTGCTTCACGAAATCGTACTCTTGACCGACGTCAAGAACTCAAAACCGGCGCCGGACTGTTTTCTTGAAACCGCCGCGCGAATGGGCGTCAACCCCTCCGAACAACTTGTTTTCGAAGATTCGCCGCGAGGAGTAAAATCGGGCGTCGCCGCCGGCTCTCCAGTAATCGGCATTCCTGTTTATGACAACGAAACTGCCAAAGAAAACCTTGTGAAAGCTGGGGCCGCAAGAATCCACACAGACTGGCGAGAAATTAACGTATCTGAACTGCTCGCCTCGTTCGAAAATTGATCACAAGTGCCGTTGCATTACGCAACGGCACTTATTTATTTTCTAACCCGGACTTTCTTAAATATTCTTCCACCTCTTTCAATTTCTCTATAGTATCTATACCCTTCGAATAATCATCGCACTCATAGGAATAAAACGCTTCGCCGCGAGCAACAATATCCGGCAATAATTGTTTACCTATTTCATACGGCACGTTCGCACTGCTGCGCTCAATACCTCCTCGTTTTCGCTCGTCGGCTGTATTCGGCGGAACATAAGACAAAATTTTCTTTTTCAAGATGAACACTCCGCGCATGCGATAGGCGTTCGGATACTTTTCGCTATGCGGCTTCGGGTGAATTTTTATGAATTTCCCGTCAGTGTCCAGCTCGGCAACGTCGGCATCCGCGTAGTCGTCCGTCTTTTTCATCCTCTGCATGCCGATCTTATCCGCCGGCAATTTCTCCCACGCTTCCTTCATCTTCGAATAATCCACTAAGCTGAACGTATCGCCGTAAATCAGGAAAAATTCATCGTCGAGATTGCTCTCGAACTGCTTCGCGCCTCCGGCAGTGCCCAGTATCGTGGGCTCAAAAGCATAGTGTATTTTCACGCCCCATTTCGCGCCATCGCCGAAATAATTTTTTACGGCCTCCGGCAGATAATGAAGGTTTATAAAAAATTCCTTAACGCCGTGCTTCTTGAACTGCTCGATGTGCCACTCTAGCATCGGCTTGCCCAAGATGGGAATCATCGGCTTCGGCATCGTGTCTGTATAGGGACGCATGCGTGTGCCGAGGCCGGCACACAAAATGATTGCTTGCCCGGCAGTAGGTCGAGCACTGCAACGCCTCCACGTTTTCTTCTGTTCTATTTTAAGAATTGGCATGTTCGATGTTTTGCAAATACATATTGTCATTGCATGGGCGCTGTTGAAAACGATGTGCTCGACTCACTGACCGGGCTTGCTTGATCATGAATGTACCTTAGCCGATTCTCATGCGCTTGACAATTTCTGCATAAGGGTTTACAATGTCCGTAGTTAACTTCAACTCGAAACTGAAAATCGGAGGTGTGTTGTGGGCAAAAAAAGAACGATTCTGGCAGTTCTCGGACGAGGGATACAACAGAATGAGCCTGGCGGACAGTGGCATCTTACTGGAGACATCGAAGTGTGCGACGAAAAATTCGCGCATCTACCGGTACGCGTTCCCGAAAACGACGACGATCCGCATTCCATCGTCGGCGGAGGACATCTCAATCTTTTTGCCGGCATTCAACTATCTCGTTCACTAAATCCTGAAGTCGTCGTATGCGCTTTCGGCTTCCGATCGAATTATCTGAAGTCCGTCAACGCGCCGAGTGAATCGCAAGTCATGTCGGATGAGTTTGAAGTACTCCGCGGCAAACAGAATTATGGACCCACGCTTCACATTTTCCGCGAAGATGGAGGGGGATGGAGCCACGTGGCCGACAGACCGTCGAATACCAATCAAGAGATCGACAATATCTTTTATTGGGCACTCAATAGGGATATCTATAATGTCGCGATTGTAACCGTCACCGTGCATGCTGCGCGCTCACTTCTTATGGCCCAACGCCATCTCTCGAGCGGCAAGCCGGGCTACGATAAGATCAATCTCCAGTTCTACGCGAGCGAGAACGTGCTTCTCGAAGCCAATCCACAGACGTGGAGCGCAAGGTGCCAGAAACTCCTTGGCTCAAGGTCATTCCAACGGAATTTCCAGCTTGAGCAACGCGGTATCAACGCTCTGCTCTCTGGCAAGTACAACTCTGTCCAATCCGATCTGACTGCAAAAAAATAAGACATCAGCCGCCAAGCATTTGCTCGGCGGTTTTTTGTTTGACAAAATCAAAAAGGTCGTTTATAATCTACCTAGCTTTTTGTTGTTTTTGAAAAAAGGAGAATGCGCATGATTCCCAAGGATTTTTCGCTCTATTTTGGAAATCCCATGCTCACGGTGATGCAGGCGGTATATGAAGCCGCAGGCGCGATCCAAAATCTTTCCCGAGAAGCGGTGGTCAAAGACGGGGAAGGACACAGGTCGATAGTAAGCAAACCCGACGTAGTATCGCAAAAAACCATCGCGGACATATGCTCCTCTATTTCGGGAATAAAGATCCTCGGCGAAGAGGATTCCGACGACCCGCTTTTTCTCTCGCGTGCGAATCCGGAGGGTATTTTCGAAGGAACTCGGCTCGTCGTCGATCCAATTGACGGCACCGTTCCCTTGTCGCACAAGCTTGGCTATTGGTCCATCGGCGCGGGACTGGTTCAAGACGGAGAGATCGACGCCGGAATCGTCATCGCTCCGGCCACCGAGAACGGAGTGGGCGTAGCGGCGGAGAATGGATCGGGCGCGTACCTCATTGAGGACTCGGGCATTTCGCCCATCACTCCTCAGCAAAGATGTGAACCGAAGAAAAGCGTCGTTCTTTTGGGGGTCGATACGCTACTCTATCAGAATATCACCGCTCTTGTGCCAAGCATCGCCATGAACGTCCGCGCGCTCTACACGACTGGTTCCGGACTTTGGGGCTTGATGATGGTAGCCGCGGGCAGGGCGGGAGCCGTAATACAAACCCCGCAGAAAGCATGGGATTGGGTTCCGGCGTACCGCGCCATTCTTGAATCTGGAAGAATTTTCAGATTCTTCAGGATCGAAAATGGAACATTGGCCTATGTCGAAAAACCCGACCTCAGATCATTCTGCTACGCAAGCGAAAACCGACTCGGATTCGTCGCCGGAATTCCTGAATTATCCGACAGACTCTTCGATCTCCTGTCGCGTGCGAAAAACTGGGAGAGGATCAACCCAGAAACCGCCACAGGAACTTGGTAAAAATCAGCCGCCGAGCGAACGCTCGGCGGTTTTTTCTTTTGGCTTGTCGCTATACAAGTTTAGGCGAATCTCCTAATAACTTGAGCCGCCTTCATAATGTCGCTGACCACAAAATCGGGTTTGGACTGGAACTGCCAAACGTCCTTGCCACCGTGGCCGGTTTTGACGAGTATCGTCTTCATTTTCGCACGATTCCCAGCTTGAATATCGCGGGTACTGTCGCCAACCATAAAGCTTTTCTTGAGGTCAATGCCATATTTTTTTGCCGCTTGAATGAGCATACCTATCTCGGGCTTCCGGCAACGGCACTTCAAGCGGTATTTTTTGAGCGTTGCCTCGGGGTGATGCGGGCAAAAATAAACGGCATCTATCTTTGCGCCTGAACGCTTCAAGCGCCCCAAAAGCACAGCGTGGATCTCGTCCACCTCTTTTGGCCCGATGATGCCGCGCGCGACGACCGGTTGGTTCGTAACAACGATCGCGAGGTATCCAAGCTTATTGATTTCTTTTATCGCTTTCGCGGCACGCGGGAACAAACGCACGTCGCGCACTTTGTGGAGTAACTCTACCTGCCTGATAATCGTCCCGTCACGGTCGAAAAAAACCGCTTTTACTTTTCTTTTTCCCATTCTTTTGTGCTAATGCCCGCTTGCCGCAAAATTTCGGAAATAAGATGCTTGCTAATATCGCCTTGATGCGGATTTGGTACGCGAACCTTGATGCCGTCTTTTACCATAAACAAGTGGCGGCCGCCGGAATACGGGCCGTCAAAACCTAATTGTCTAAACTTGCGCACCAACTTCCGCCAAGAAATATTTTTCGGCATCTATGCGCGCACCAGTTCACGTCTATCGTGCTTAACCCTGAAATCGGCAATTCGTTCCCCGCCACGAATTTTTAAAATCAACCAGTCCTCCAGAACTTCTTTCAACTCTTCGCGACATCTCTCCAGCGTTGGCGCCGAAGCCCAAACGCCGCGCAACCCGGGAATTTCTCCAAAGTAAGTGCCGTCTTTTAAAACTTTGTATTTCGCTTTGGCAAGTTTTTTAGCAATGTATTCCGTAATCATAATTTTATATTAACGCGAGATAACCGGAAAATCAACTATTCATTATCCGCGTATATCCGCTTCTACGCAAAATTTAACTTATCCGCGTAATTCCGCTTCCATCATTTTGCACCGATTCCCATTTCCCTTTCTGCGATTGGAACTTCGGATGCGAAACGATAAGGTGCCAGACAACCGCCTGGAAGGCCTCTGTGTGCGGCGTAACGTTCGCGGAATTAACGACAGGCACGACGACGCAGGCATCCGCCGCTTGCTTTGTGTATCCCCCGTCGCGCCCAACAACGCCGACCACTTTCGCGCCGACGGATTTCGCGTATTTCAATGCTTCAACAATGTTCGCGCTGATATTTTTCTCGGCATTGCCGCCGCCCACGGAAAACACCATGACGGCGTCATTCGCGCGCAAGTTGCTACCTAAAAGCCAGTTCGAAAAAACCGTGTGGAATCCGTCGTCATTCGTGCGCGCGGTCATCTCCGACACGTTGTCCACCGGCGTGTAGGCCTCGATGCCGGTAAGTTTGCGGAAGTCGTTCACCGCGTGGCTCGCGTGCCCCGCTCCGCCGCCGACACCGATAATGAAAAGCCGGCCCTTCTTGTCGCGGACATCTTTCAAAACCTCGATCATTTTATTGATCTCGGCTTTGTCGATTTTTTCGGCGATCAGTTTCACTTCGCCGAGATATGAATTGATGTAGTCGTGATACATGCCAATTTTGTCCGCGAGGACAAGTTATTTATAACGCAGGCCGAGCGGGCACAAAATTGAGCACCCCGCCCACTATGCGCGCAACCAACGCAAACAATATATAAATAGTATTTAGATTTAATGTCATAATTTTGTCATTTATTTCGTGCTTAGTGGGCGGGGTTGAGGTTTGGCGTTCGCTTAAGCTTCGTCTTCGGACTCGCTTTCGCGGGCCAAATCCTCAAGATTCATAAAGTTTATATCCCACTTTCTGCCCGTCGTCGTAGAACATCTTCACCGTGTCGAGCGAAAGCTCGTGGTGATCATACCCTACTTTCTCCAATTTTTTCAAGATGTCGGGGGTTACGGTAATAATCTCGCATCCGGCTTCCTCGGCGTTGTAAATGTCGAGAAGCTGGCGCGGAGATGCCCACAAAAGTTCGTAATTCGGAAACGCGGATGTGAGCGCTTTGCATTCTTTCATTATCGGCAGTGGATTCACGCCCGTGTCCGCAATGCGCCCGGCAAAAACGGAAATGACCGCGGGAACCTTGGGCGAAAGTGATTTTACCGTGAGCGCTACTTGTGGCACGGTTAAAATTGCTGTGACGTTCAGTTTCACGCCGTCCGCGGCAAGTTTTTTGATCAAAACGGCAGAAGATTCTCTTTTGGTATTCGTTATCGGAATTTTTACGTAAACGTTAGGCGCCCAGGCGGCGATAATGCGCGCCTGTCGTTCCATCTCGGCAAAATCATCGGAGAAAACTTCGAACGAGATCGGCTTGTCTTTGACCTCGGCCAAAACCTCTTTCGCGAAGCCGGCGTAGTCCGTTACTCCTGCCTTTCTCATTAGGGTCGGATTAGTGGTAAAGCCCTTGATGAGCGGGGCTTTGGCAAGCTCCAAAATACTTGCTTTTTCCGCCCCGTCGGCAAATATCTTTATTCGCAAATCGTGTGGTTTTGTGGGCATATTTTATACCATATCAGAGTAAAACGGAATATACGCAAAGTCAAAAAACTTATCCGCATACAAAAACCCCAAATTATAACCCCATAGATACTCCGACATTCTTGAGAATATTGGAATGTCGTGGACGATGTGATACGATAAACTTGAAATAACAAAATGAAAACAGCAAAACAGCTTGAACGATACTTCAAGGGGGCCGCCAATCATCGCCGTCTCGAAATTTTGTTTTTCGTTGCCAACCGCGAAGGAGCAACGCTCGACGCAATCGCTAAAGAATTGAACTGTAATTTCAAAACTATATCGGAACATACCCAGCGACTGGTGAGGGCCGGTTTGTTGAATAAAAAATATCAAGGCAGGGCGGTAGAGCATTCGCTTTCTCCCTACGGAAGATCGTTCGTAAAATTCGCGAAAACTTTTTAACCCGCGCCTCGAAACACTCCCAGCAACACTCCGACATTCTTGAGAATGTCGGAGTGTTGTAAATACACCATCCGGGAATGCTAAATTCTTATTCTCCTTCTTGTATCTGAAGATCTATATATTGCTTCCACTATGCGGTTCGCGGCCAGGCCATCCGCGGCGTCGCCTACAATTTTCCCCTTGCCTCTTATTGCCGCCATAAAATTATCCCATTCGCGCTCCCAGCTCGTATCTTTCGGAAATTTAAATATTTTTATTTTAGGCACTCCGAATTGCGGTTTGCGCTTGCCAAACGCTAACGTTTCCACGCCATAACTGCGGCCCAAGCCGTCAATGGATAAAAATCCTTTGTCGCCAAAAATTTCGAAAGAAAAAATATTTTTCCAGTTCGTCGTCGAGACGTGAAATTCGACGGTTATTTTTTTATTTCTAAGAATAGCGAATGTGTTGTCGTCTACGCCGCTCTTCCAAAATTTTGTTTCGGCAAAACCACTTGCCTCGTCAAAATCTCCGGCGAACCATCGTGCGAGGTCCACAATGTGTATCCCCTGGTCCAAGAGTTCGCCCCCGCCGGAAATTTTTTTATTGAAGCGCCATTCTTTTTCCATCCCAAGCCGTCCGCCGTGACCATAACGCGCTCGGATAAAAAGAATTTTGCCGATCGCGCCCTGCCGGAAAAGCTCGTGTGCCTTCCAAATACCATGGTGAAAACGGTGGTTGAATCCGACTTTGACCAATCGCTTCGCTTTTTTTGCCGCCTTAAGCATCGTCTCCGACTGCTTCGCTGTGATGCCGAACGGCTTCTCGCAAAGCACGTGCTTGCCGCGCGTGAGTGCCCCGAGCACTATCGGCATAGCGAACGCGTTCGGCACGGCAACGATGACGACGTCTATATCCGGGCGGGAAACCAGCTTTTTCCAATCGGTCATATGTTCCGCTCTGTATTCCATGGCAAGTTTTTTCGCCAGCACTTCCTTAACATCCGCCACGGCGATAAGCTTACTGCCCCGCTCCGCGGCAATCACTCCGGCCCTTTTTCGGCCGATAAGTCCGGCGCCGACGATGCCAACTTTGAGAATTTTCTTTGTCATACGTTTTTCGTTTTCGATGCGCGTATCGTTTTAGGGTATTCGTTTTTCGTCTTGTCGTATACCGATAGACGATACCGATACGAGCTTCGCAACCGTACACCGTTTTACCGCGGTTTTATTCGTCTTAATGTATACGCGTCGCTTTTCATGATTTCCGCGATCTTCGCCTTATCCCAATGCTTATAATCATCCCAAACGGCGCTCAAAAATTTACCTGTTAGCCCGTCCGATGCGCTTGATGCCAAGAACACGCAAAGTTCCGCCGCTTTTTCGGGCGGCACGCCGCCTTCGTTTTTCTGCTTCAGAAATGCGGCATATTTTTCTTTGCCTACCGCTTTCTCGCCCACGGCAAGTCCCTCTTCCAAAATTTTCGTGTTAACAGGCCCCGGCGCGATCGCATTAATGTCGATATGATATTGCTTCACTTCCTCCGCCAACGTTTCCGTAAGTCGCACAATCGCAACCTTCGAGGAACTGTAGGCGCTGAAATTCGGGAATGGTCCGTCGCCTCCTCCGGAAAAATTTATGATCTTGCCACCATTCTGTTTCATCATCAATGGCACAACTTCGCAGAACGCATAGAACGTGCCAAAAAGATTCACCTCAAAGGTATTACGCCACTTCGCAACGTCTACATCTGCCGAAGGCCCGATAGGGCCATAAATCCCGGCGGCGTTCACCAAAACATCGACGCCGCCCATCTCTTTATTTGCCGCGGCAATAAGCGCCTTCACATCCGCTTCTCTGGAAACATCTGAAATGTGTGTATGAACTTTGCCATGTCCAAGCTCGGCTTTTGCCGCCGCAAGCTCTTCCGCGGACCGCGCGGCAAGCATCACCTCCGCGCCTTCTTTCACAAAAAAAGCCGCAACGGCAAAACCAATGCCGCGGCTACCGCCGGTGATTATCGCTTTTTTATCTCGCAAAACTCCCATTGCAATAAGATTACCGCATTCTTGTACGATTTTCTACTAACTAAATTCTTCCGTAAAAACACTCCGACATTCTTGAGAATGTCGGAGTGTTATAGGAAACAATTTGAAGTACTGGCTAAAAGCTTTTTGCGAATTTGACGAACGATCTTCCGTATGGAGAAAGCGAATGTTCTACCGCTCTGCCTCGATATTTTTTATTCATCAAGCCGGCTCGCACCAGCCGCTGGGTATGCTCGGATATGGTTTTAAAATTACAGTTGAGCTCCCTGGAAATAATATCGAGGGTCGCGCCTTCGTAGCCGGAAACAAAAAGTAAAATTTCGAGACGGCGGTGATTGGCCGCCCCTTTAAAATATCGCTCAAGCTGTTTTGTGGTCTTCATATTGCCGTTTTATTTTAATGTTTACTGTACCATACCGCCTGCGATATTCCAACATTCTTGAGAATGTCTGAATATTATAAATACACCAGGCGGGTGGCGCACTTAAGATTATTACCTACCTACGCCGGCGTATCGCATTCCCGCCGAACGGAAAGCTTCCGCATTCCCCGCAAGTAAATTCGCAGTATCGAAAACTATTGCGCCGGGGGCGACTCCGACAATTTTTTCAAAATCTAACTCTTTGAACTGAGGCCATGGCGTCACAATGACAATCGCTTTCGCTGATACGGCGGCGGCATAGGGGTCACGCGAAAAACTCGCGTTTTTTATTTTTGGAAGCTCGCTCTCTTCCACGGCGGGGTCATAGAGAGAAAGCGCGGCCCCCATCTTACTTAAATCTGCGGCAATCTCCAGCGCTCGCGAACGGCGCAGGGTTTTTGTACCCGGCTTGTACGTAAGTCCGAAAATCGCTATTTTCTGATTTTTCGGATTGCCGATAAGAGAAACTAGGCGCACTACAATTTCGTCTTTGCGCTTCAAATTTTTTTCATAAACGCTTTGGATTACCGGCAAATCAATTTTCGCGTTCTTTGCAGCCGCGCCGAGCGCTTTGAGGTCCCTGCCAAGCGTGCCGCCGGAAAATCCAAGCCCGGCATCCAAGAAGGCCTTGGGGCCTATCCGTGGGTCGGAACGCAAGGCGCGCGCGACATTGAGCACGTCAGCTCCTGTCTTTTCGCAGATATCGGCAATGTCGTTTATAAAACTCACAGAGGTCGCGAGATATGCGTTCAAGGCGTGCTTTGCCATCTCGGCGGACGCGGGCGACATACGAATTGTTGCTGTTTTTAACGGTGCGAAAATTTCTTCCACTTTCTTCGCGGCGGCATCGGAATCGGCGCCGATAACAACGCGTCCAGGCTCCATAAAGCACCTCACGGCTTCCCCAAGGCGCAGATTTTCCGGCGTATAAACGTAGTCGAATTTCATGCCGGGCCGTGCTCCCCGGATATACCTCTCAAATTCTTTCGAGGTCCCTATCGGGACTTGGCTGGAAACCACGAGCAAAACGCCGTCCGCAAAATGCGGCGCGGATGCCTCAAGCGCGGCATAGATCGACGACATATCCGCATCGTCCATATCGCTTACGGGCGTGTCGTACGTTATCCAGACGACATCACAGTTTTTCATCTCCGCGAAATCGGTCGTATAACGCAGTCGTCCAGTATCGCGGTTTTTCTTAAGTAGCTCTGCAAGCCCCGGTTCGGGAAGCGGCGGAATGTTTTTCAAAAAATTTGCGACGACATTTTTGTCGCCGTCGATGCCTATTACTTCGTGCCCAAGTTCGGCAAGGCCGGCCGAGTAGATCTCGCCGCAGTGCCAAAGACCGACTACTCCTATTTTGAAATGCTTGTTCGTCATACGTTTTACGTTTTCGATGCGCGTATCGTTTTACGGTATTCGTTTTTCGGCTTGTCGTATACCGATAGACGATACCGATACGGGCTTCGCAACCGTACAACGTGCACCGATCTGTTAAAAATCCGCAATCACTTTAGAACCCTCTGAGTCAAAGCGATACCGCATCTCGCGCAAACCGAACTCCCTCATGCCCTCGCGGAATTTACGCTGATTTATGGCAGGAACATAGAATGAGAAGAATCCTCCGCCACCGGCGCCGGATATCTTCCCGCCCAATGCGCCATTTTTTAGCGCTGTGTCATAGATTTTGTCGAATTCCGGACTGGTCATCTTCGACGAGATCTTCTTTTTGTGCTGCCAGTGCGCGTGGAATTTCCTGCCAACCTCGTCGACGTCGCCCTCTTCGACGGCTTCGAGGATCTCATATCCCAATTCCTTAATGTAGTTCATGCTGTCTACGACCTCCTTTTTCTCTTCTTTCATGCCTTTCGATTGCTCCGACAAAATGTCATCGGCGCTCCTTGTTTTGCCAGTGAAGAATAGTAAGAGATTGCGATTTAGCTCGTCGGCAATTTCCGGGGCAACATTCGCTTTTCGCATCTTTACCGAACCGTCTTTCGCGATGTCGAGCACTGTAAGTCCGCCGAAAGCCGCAAGATAGGGATCTTGCTTGCCGATCGGGCGCTTCAACACTTCAGCTTCTATCCTAAAATCCTCCTCGGCAAGCTCGGCCAAGCCAACACGTTCGCGTTTCAGAGCGTGAAGCGCGTTCAAGAGCCCGACTGCGTAACAACTCGAAGAACCAAGTCCGGTTCCGGCCGCAATGTCTGCCATCGAACTGATTTCGATATTTTTGTCGACACCGGTGAGGCGCAGGGCCTCGCGGGCAATTTCGTGCTGAACTTCGTTCAGTGACTCGACTGTTTCGGAACGCGAATACTTAAGGCGAATAAGGTCGTCCGTAACTGGCCTGTTCACGCTCACGAACATATACTTATCGATGCCGACGGAGAAAATAAAACCGCCGTACTTTGAATAGTAAGACGGCAAATCCGTGCCGCCTCCGCCTAAGGTTACCCTAAATGGAGTTCTGGTGATGATCATGATGAAAATTTTGGTTTAAGGTGTACGGTTGCGATGCCCGCCTCGGCTTTGGGTATTCGGTATTCGTCTTTGCCGTAAAACGTACAACGAAAACGATACGGGCTTCGACAACTTACAACGATAAACGACTTATTTAATGCGCCCTTGGGCGAACTCTTCTTTCAGGTATTCTATCATCTTTTGCAGACCTTCTTCAAGCGAGGTTTTTGGTTCCCAACCGAGGGAAACTGCATCGCTTATGTCGGCAACCGGCTGGACTACTATGTCGCTTGCCATTCTTGGTTTCACGACCGGTTCGATATCCGTCCCCATTAATTTTTTTATGATCTTCCATGTTTCCGTTATGGAAACACTGCGTCCGCCCGCCAATCTGAATAATTTATTGTTAACTCGCTCATCGTTAACGCAAAGCATGTGGAAATCATTGATGTCGTCGATATAAACGAAGTGCCTTTTATTTTCTTCCGATCCTTCGAAAAGCGTCGGCCGCTTGCCTTTTAAAACATTGATGATGAACGCGCTCATTACCGGCGGGTGCGCCCGGCCCCAATCCTGCCCGGGCCCGTAGACATTGAAATAGCGCAGAAGCACGTAGTTCAATCCGAAAGCGGCGCGGTAACCCTCGGCGATCTTTTCGCACGCCATTTTGCTGATCGCATAAAATCCCTTGAGGCGTTCCTCGCCCTCTTCAAGCACGGAGGAAGAAGAGAAAACGACTTTTTTCACTCCGGCGCGGCGAGCGGCTTCGAAAACGTTCGCCGTGCCATGTACGTTTCCCGATATCGTCTCAACTGGATCCTCTTGGCAAGCATAGATATCGTTCTTCGCCGCCAAGTGAAATACAATATCAACTCCTTTGAACAGGGGGTATATGTCTTTCGAGCGGATATCCCCTTCGTGGAGAATAACGCCCTCGGGCGCCTGACTCGTTTTGCCGGTCCGCGGCCTGTCAAGGCCGATCACAACTTGCTTATTCGCCAAAAGGCGACGGGCAAGATTGCTTCCCACAAATCCCGATGCGCCAGTGATAAGAATTTTCATTGTTTTACGATTTCAAGCCGTCTGCGCCTGTTATACAGATAAAGCGTGTGTACAAGACGGCCAAAAAAATTGTTTTTTGCCATAATTTTCCCGATTAGGATCCTCTTTTTCGTTTTTGCTTCCAGCGCATCCATGCGGTATTTCCTCGCCTCCTCTTCCGTCATCCAACTCCGCATAAGACGGAGGATATCCAAACATTGCTCCTGGGATCCTTGAAAGTAAAACGGACGATTGGTAAAACTCTCGGGGTGAAGTCGGCAAGCGCCCAACACCTTATCAAGATAACAAAATTTTACCTTTTTGTATGCGAGCTTCAGCCATAAATATTGTTCATCCGCCCAGCGGAACTTCGGCTCGAACGCACCGTGTTTTTCGAACACTTCTCGGCGCACCATCGCGCTCAAGGGGTTGATAAAATTCGAAACAAGAAGTTTCCCAAAGAGATATCCGGAGGGATGCTCCATCGCGAAATAATAACGGTCATGCGGCTTCTCGTGGAAAAAATGATGGATCTTGCAATAACAAAATTCGCAATCGGGATGTTGCTCCATGTATGCAACCTGTTCGGACAATTTTTCGGGATAAAAAATGTCGTCCGCATCAAGAAGCGCGATATACTTGCCCTTTGCCACTTTGATCGCGGCATTGCGCGCCGAGGACTGCCCGCTGTTTTTCTGACTCATGTACTTTATCCGAGGATCGGTAAACGACCGCACAACTTCCGCGGTGTCATCCGTCGAGCCATCGTCCACAATAATGTGTTCGAAATTATTGTAAGTTTGAGAAAGCACGCTTCCGATCGTATCGCGCAAATAAGGCCCGGCGTTGTGGGCTGGGGTAATAATAGAAACCAATGGCTGATCTTTGGAGTTGGCCATTAACCGTCTACTGCATCTCTTTCTTTCCTTTGCCGATCTCGATTGGAACCTGGCGCATATCGAGTTTGTTTTGCCACCACGCAGGATTTGCCTTGTACCAATCTATCAAGTTTGCAAATCCGTCCTCGAACTTAACTGTCGGCTTCCATCCAAGAACGGTTTGGATCTTGCCGAAATCCGCGGCGTGCCGCGACACCTGGCCGGGACGGTCGCTCGTCAACACGATAGATCCTTTTTTACTATCGGAACTGATCATTTTTACCGCCAAGTCGGCGATGTACTTTATTGAAACTCCTTTTCCGTTACCGACATTGAATACCTCGCCTACCACCTTTTCCGCTGGCGCATGCAGCGCAAGGTCGATGGCCCGAGCCACATCATCAACGTGGGTATAGTCCCGCTCGCTCGCACCGGTGCCGTGAAGAGTGAGGGGCTCGCCCAAAATGCGGCTTGTCACAAATCTGGGAATAACCTTCTCCGGATGCTGGCACGTCCCGAAGAGATTGAAGGGGCGGATCGTCACGCTCGGAATGCCATAGCTCGCGTGATAAGCATAAATAAGGCGGTCCGCGCCGACTTTCGAAGCAGCGTATGGACTCTGGGGATTCAGAGGATGGCGCTCATCCATAAACTCGCTTTCGGCAGTGCCATAAACTTCGCTCGTTGAAATGTAGATGAATCGTTCTACGTTGGGACTTCGGCGGACGGCTGAGGCGACGTTTTCCGTACCAAGCACATTCGTATCAAAAAAAACCTTACCATCGACGATCGAGCGGGTGACGTGCGTTTCTGCGGCAAGATGAATAACATAATTCGCCTGCGCGACAAGTTCATCCACCAACTTTTTATCGCGCACGTCTCCCTTCACAAACCTAAAATTCGGAGATTTTTGAATGTAGTCCGGAATGCTCCGTAGGTCTCCGGCGTAGGTCATGGCATCAAGCACAACGTACCGATATTCCGGATATTTATTGAAAAAACACTCAAGCACCCGGCTGCCCACAAATCCGGCGGCTCCGGTAATAAGGACTGTTTTTTGTTTTAGCGCCATGCCTGTCATCCTACGACTCAACGGCTCCGTCGTCAAGTCGAAATGCTTTAAACTTTCCCCTCAACTTCCTCCATCCAAACATCCAGCATTTTTGTTTCGCGGCCGACAAGAGATTTTTCGAGTATGCGGCGGATCTGGGCGCGATAATCCAAACCTTTCTTAATCTTCTTCGCGTAACAAACGATGTTCGGCAAAGCGTTAAAGCCCAGTGGTCCAAGATTTTTTAAAAGCTTTTCGCCCACGGCAGGAACCTTGCCGCGCAAGAACGGCGCTTTCGCTTCAAGATTGTTCGAGATTTTCTCAAAACGGAAATCGCCGTATCCAAGCTCGCTCAAAACGTAGCGAAATTTATTCTCCGACCAGAAATCCTTGTGGTATGCCCAACTGGCCTCGTGTGAGCCGAATATGTGGCGCGCAAGCTGGAACTGGTCGTCGATGTTCCCTGCAATGAATTTTTTCGCCGACTCTTCGAAATCCGGCGTTTCCACGTGTAAAAGTCCGCCGATCTTGAGCCACTTGTGCCAACGCGCAAGTAAGAGCAGTGCTTCCTGCCGGGAAAAATGCTCTAAGAGATGGTGCGAGCGGATCTCGTCCACGCTTCCCGCGGGGCAATCGAGTTCGCGAACATCGGCTTCGACATCCACTCTCGCTTCCCGCACGGTATGCGCCTCGGGTGGCAGATCAATGTTGATGTACCCTTCAAGATATTTTTCCTGACAGCCCAAATGGAGCTTAACCGGCCCTATGTGTTTTTTTGAAATTGGATCGATCATGTGGATCGTTGTACGTTTGCGAAGCCCGTATCGCTATTCGTCTTTCGTCTTACGGCTACTACAACAAAAAACTAAAAACCAATGTGCCGAAATATTTCCCGAAATCTCTGCTCGTAAGTGTGTTCTTTTATCGTACGCTCGTATCCGGCGCGGGCGATAGCAACACGCTCGGCATCGTGTGCTAAGTAATATTTTATCTTATTTACCAAATCATTTGGCGAGTCGTAAAAAACCATCTCTTTCCCTTCTTCGTAATACTTGCCGATATCCTCGGAGCGCCCGGAGATGGTAAACGCGCCGCAACCGGCGAGTTCAAAGGGCCTCGCATGCGTGTGCAATATCGGGAAATGGAGCACAGCTTTGAGATTATCGAGAAAGTGAAAGTCGGGAACAATGCGGTTCACGGACTTTTTCAAAAAAAGACGCGCGATAACGGACGGATCGAAAATCGACTTCCTGTCGGTAAGGTTGAGGCATATCTTGCTGCGGCTGAAAATCTTGAGCATGTCATCATGAGAAATTTTTCCATTCGGCCAGCCATAGCCAAAACATTGAATGTTGATTCCCGCGCGCCTAAGAAAATTTATCATCTTCACGCGGCCGGATTTCTTTTGGCCGACAAAGCTGACGTCAATGTCTTTGACGGAACCTTCAAAAACGTTATTTCCTGAGCTCGTCGAAGGATAACGTTTTTTATATGGCCCCTCGACAAGCTCGGGGGATAATACAATCGGCTTGTACAAATTCGTATTGCACGCCCACTGCGAAAGAATCGCGTTATCGAATCCTGACTTTTTATACCAATCGACCGCGCGCGAATAAGTTGTAATAACGTAAGAAAAATATGGTGGCCAACGCCTCGAATAATTCCAAAAACGCCAATAATCATCCGCGAACCAGGCTACCGACGTTGTAAGCTGCTTTATTTGCTGGAGTGTTCGAATGTCTAATTCATCCGTATACATGAATGCAAAAAGCAAATCCGGTTTCTCGCGCCGCGCGATCTCATAGAGCTCCTCGTTCCACTTCTTTTTCCCGACTTCAAGAATTCTGTCGAATGGATATTCTACAACCTCTACGCCCGCCATTGCCTTGAGCGTGAGGAAAAAATTAATGTATTCAAAGCTATCCCTCCGCCGAGGGTCATAATTTTCCCGCCGTATGCCGGCATAAAGAATTTTCATCCCGCGCATAATTTTAATTCTCCCTGCTTAATTCCGCGATAATTCTTTTTTTCAGACGCGATGTTCGCATATCGTTCAGCTTCAGCTCGGGCACGCTTTTCACGGCCGTGAGAAGCGTCGTCAGGTTTTCGCCGTAAGCCACGAAAGTAAATTCTTTAACCATCGCTTTGTAGCGTCGCCAGTCAAATTCCGGCAAAAAAGCCAGGCTTAATATATCCAATTCGTCTTTGCGGCCTTTCACGGTGCCGCGCCGGTCCCGCCAGGCGTAAAGTTTGAGCAATAAAAGCATCTCGAGCGGCGGCGCCAAAAATCCGTCCCGCGCGACAGCCGCTTCTCGTATCTTTTCCGCTGGCAATCCGAGGTCGGAATAATGGGCCACATAGATATCGACGTCAAATTCTCCGGTTTTGATCTCATATTTTTTCAGGCGGTCATTTTTATTCGCGATAAATTCTTCGCGCAGGCGGCCAAGCTCATCATAATCCAAAACGATATCAATGTCTTTTGACTTTAGAGAGTGGGTGTACAAGAAAACTGCCCAACCGCCGATGAGAACGAAACGGTACCGCTTTTTGAGTTCCGATAAAAACCTGAAGCTTTTATCGGTTGTGCTGTCGTGATAAAACTGCATGGATTATATTCGTATATTGGCGATTACTCGAACATTTTGCGCTTAAGCGCGGCAATAAAATCCCTGGCGTACCATTCCGGCAAATTCCACAGATCGGCGAAGGTTTGCGCGTCCGGCGTTATCGCGCCGAATTCGCGGAGAAACGAATCTGCTCGCAAAACGAAGATGTTTGGCCGGCCATTCTCGAATGGAAATCTTTTTTTAATTTCCGCGAGCGTAGCTTCGTCGGCGTAAACGTAAACCGTGTCGTAATCAGCGGGGGCCTCGCGGTATTTTTTACGATACGCGCTGTAACAGGCAAAAATGGCTGCGGGCGGCATAACGCCTTCCGCTTCCTGCGGCGAAAGAGCGGCGCGCGTCTTGTAAATTATTTCTTTTTTGAGATTCCTGTGCGTCGCCCAAATATAAAGAAACTTTTCCGAATCGCGTACGATAAAATTTCTTCCGCTCACCTCAACGGCTCCCGTCTCGCGGGGAATCTTGAGGGCGTTAAAGACGGTGCTCAAAGAAAGGCCGAAGCGCTCGGCTAATTGCTTCTGGGTGAACTCCAGTTTCTTGTTTTCTATGGTCTGGCGCAAGATTTCGCGCCAAACAAGCTCTTTTTTGGTCATGTTTCGATTTTGGGATATAATTTATTGCCTCATTTCTACTATATTAGAAACAAACTAAAGACGCAAAACGGCGGTTGATCGGTCGCGGCCAAATCTACGCAATGATATCAATGTCTATGTCGCTTCGGGTCGTAATTTTCACCGTACAAATAATTATTATTTAAAGTTTGTGCTTCCCGCTCTGTGGATCATAAAAGCGATATTTTCATTGTAGTTCTTTGGAATGATCTTTACTTTCGGGTAACGGGCGCCCCAAACCCGGAACACCTCGTCGGCGAAACCCTGCCCCACCGTTTCAACATCGGAAAAATCAAGTGTTACGACCCCGAACTTCTCCAGCCCGCTCAAGACCCGTCTTGCCTGGGAACGAGAAATAAAATCCGAATCCAATTTATACAATTTGATCTTCGCTTCCGTACGGTCGAACTCGAACGCATTATCGGTGTATTTCCCGAACACGGCCTCGAGCGTTTTTTTCGAATGAAGATTGAGAAGGAAGTATACTTTCGTCCCCGGAACTGGGTTTTTCCGGTCACTGACGAATACATCGTCCACCATATTATTAAAACTTAAAACCTTGCGGCCGCTATAAATAGTAAGCACGTCGGCAACCTTTGAGGTGAAGAAAATGCCCTCACCGCTGTGTTTCCGCGGAGCAGTCGTTTGTTTTCCCTTCAAAAGATCTTGCACCGCCTCCAGCTCGTTCTTTAGCTTGCGCTTTTTCATAATATTCCTGAAAATGCCAACGCCGCGGTCCAGCACGGTGAAGCTCACGAATTCCCGGTTTCGATCTGCGACAATCTCAATTTTTTTCGACTTCGAATGCTCTATGGCGTTGTTCAACATTTCGGTGAAGGCGTAATCAACCATGCGCGCAATGCGTTCCGGCAAGCCAAGAAAAATTCCGGTTTCTTTTTTAACGTTATCCAGTACGATATCTTCGGACAACCCACTGTTATCTAAGATCTTATGGGTTGCAAGAATAGCGCGCCTCGCCGCGGGCAGACGCGACGCAGAAACGTAACGGGTCTGATTCGCCCTGCCCATAAGAACGATTTTCCCTTCTTCTCTAAGTTTCTTTAAAAAACGGTTAAGATAGGCGCGGGAAAAACCAGTTTCGCCGATAAGATCCGCGATTCGAAGCTCTTTTTTCTTCGAAAGACGCGAAATAATAAGTCGCTCAATATCCATGTTGACAACTTTAGCTTATAAATAAAAACTAAAGTTGTCAACAAGCTGACAACTCTCGACCCAACTTGGCGCCAAAATCGTCATTTCACCTGCCCGCCGAAGCGCTGGCGCAGGCGGGAGCCCCGCCCTGGCGGAGCGGGGTAATGTCTTATGTGTGGGATTCAAAACTGTCGCGGCGCCAAAGAATAAAACGCGGAATGGAGTATTCGCAATAACCATACGAGGAGCATAAAAAGTTGCTGCCTTTTGTCAAAACAAATAAATTAAAAACTGCCGCGATTTATCGAGGCGGTTTTTAGTTTTAATTTATTACTTCACAAACTTATTGTAGCGGTCGAAAGCTTGTTTTCTATTCCCGGCGCAATCAATAAACCAGGAGGTACTTTGCCGGATTTACCGGCACCGTTTGTGGTAAGATCATTTATCCTAACCAATGTTTTCGGCAAAGTACCAATATAAAGATCGAGGATTTCGTTTGCTGAAAGAACTCGCGAGAAAATAGCAACGTCATCAGCGTAACCCTCTAGATATATACCATTTCCCGGCCTCTGTTTGCCGATGTTCAAGAATACAGAACCAACGTTGGGCGTGTTGCTCAATGTAACTGCTGAGCCCTGTGCGGAACCATTTGTGTAAAACTGGACCTGCTTCGAGGAGGCAGTGTAAGTTGCCGATACCATATACCACGTTCCAGTGGCATAACTCCATGATACACTCGCATCATTGATATAGCCCAACCAGAAAAGACCGTTTGGGCCGGGGGGACCGAAACCTAAACCGGCCATTTGGTTAGAACTTTCTGCTCCCCATGAAACGTATCCTGATATACCCGATGATTGATTTGCCGTGAAATAGATCCAGCCCGTGATTGTAATATCGCCGTTTCCTATAGGAAGACCTATAGGATTGTTTTTCGTAATATAACTCGAAATGCCGTTAAAACTTGCTCCTTGATTGAATTTCCCGTAGCGGGAGCCATAAGACACATCAATATCGCTTCCATCATTACTGCCTCTTGCATCATTTGAATTACCTTCCATGCGGTAGTAAGAAATGAGGTTTGCGTCACTGAACAATGTGGTTGTAAATAACTCGGACGCGACGGCATAGGCAACAATAGCGGAAAAACAAAAAATCGTCGCGAAAATAAGCTTGCTAGAAGCGGCCAGACCAAATCTGTCCGACCATTGTTTAAAAAACTTCATTACTACCTATTATATGCTTGATATTTTAGAAATCAAGCCGGTTTTGCGTTGAAGACCTCCTGTGTCCGCAAGCCGGAGACGTGATAGTCAACGAATTCCTCCTGCATGGTGCGGCTGCTCGATTCCCGCCACGCTCTTCAGCGTCAAATAGAAATTAACGTATTCAAAACTATCCCGCCGCGCGGAGTCATAATCATCGTGCCGAATGCCGGTATAAACAACTTTCATCTAAAATTTTCGTCTTGACACCTCTTTCCCGTCGCGGTCGACAAACACCATTTCTTCGTGATTGTCTAATATCCTTTTCCTTAGTGCGAGAACTTTCTGTAAATATTTTTCGGCGTTATAGGCGGGAACGACGACCGAAACAAGCGGATTGTTGTTTGTGGCCACTAAAAAATTATACGCCTAAGTTAGGCGTAAAAAAAGATACTGCAAGAATGTAGATTATCGCTATGGCACGATACGTACCGAATCCGACCCTTCGATCAAAGTTCCGTCGATAAGCTCGCCGGTCAAATCTGCCTGAACATCGCCTTGCGATAATTGCAAGTCATTTGTAGAGAAATGAACTGTAATGTCAGTGAATCCGTCGCCGTTGATATCGGAATAGCTTGCCATCGGTTGACCGTTACTCCTAAATCGTACTGGAGCATTGGCAAGCGTGACCGCTATAAGTTTTATTTGTGTCACATCGAGTGTTGATGAACCAAGAATCGCAACTGGTATAACGCCATTTGAACCAAGATTGATGCTGTTTGGATAACTTCCTGGCTTGATATCAATCACAGCAGAAATGATTGGTGATCCCAACACCCATGTTTCTGTAAATATTTCCGTGGTACTCACTCCCCCGAATAAAACAATTTGATTGCGGGCCGCATCATAAGTCATCGCAAGGCCTCCACGACCGGATGGCGAAGAAGTAGTAACGACTTGCATCCAGTTGGCGCCGTCCCATTCCCATGTTGCGTTATCTACCGGATTGCTTGGGAACAAAATACCGCCGAAAAGTACGACGCGCTGGGTGTGCGCATTATACGCAAGGCCATAATCAGTCCTGGGAGGAGGTGCATTGGTAGAAAATTTTTGCGTCCAGTTATTCCCGTCCCAAACCCACGTGTCATTCGCGTAAGTAGTGCCATTCCATCCGCCAAAAAGCACCGTTTGCTGGCGAACCTCATCATAAACCATACGGGCGTGCGATCTTACGGGCGGAATCGTTGTCGGAAATTTCTGTGTCCAAGTAATTCCATCCCAAACCCACGTATCTCCAAGCGGACTTGGACTGCCAACACTGCCACCAAAAAGGACTACTTGCCCGCGTGCGGCATCATACGCCATTGACGCATGAACCCTTGCCTGCGGACCGGTTACATTCTTCTCATACCAATTAACACCATCCCAAACCCAAGTGTCGGAATAAACGGTGCCGCCCCCGCCACCGAACATTACAACTTGTCCTCTGGCCTTGTCATATGCCATTGTGGTAGCAACTCTGGCGGGAGGAATATTGACTGGCGATTGTTTTGTCCAATTTTCTCCATCCCACGTCCAAGTTTCGTTCGAAGAAACAAAATCAGAAGCGGTTCCCCCAAATAAAACTGTTTTGGCGCGATCCGAATCATATACCATCGCAGAATAGTAACCGATCTGCGGACTATTGATCGGAAACTTTTGTATCCATGCCACTAGGATGGCGCGGGCCGATAGAACCGAAAAGAAAAACAACGTTCCGAGAAGGAGCGCGATATAAAAAGACTTCCGCAAAACCACTCTCTGCTTCGCCGTGGCAACAAGCGATACGCACTTTGCGAAAACTGGCGGTACATATATCATGCTTGCATTATAGCGCAAAGCAATTCTTTGTCAACTCCTAAAACTTTCACTAAATATGATCGGGAGTTTCTTCCATCCACACGTCTAAGATTTTCGTTTCGCGGCCGACGGGAGATTTTTTGAGTATGCGGCGGATTTGAGCGCGATATTTTCAGCTTATTTTGAGTAATCACTCCAATTCAAATCTTGCCTTGAATTTCTCGCGAGGATAAAGATCGGTCTTCCGCAAATATTCGACGAGCGATTGTAGTTTTTCGAGAACCATCTCGGTCGTCACGGCCGCAACACAGGGAGAGGGTGCATCGTACGGAACGCTGAAGGCGCAATGCCAATTGTCGTTATAACAATCCATCCTCTTGTATACCCAAACATTTATATCTTGATAGCCGTAAAGAACCGAGAGGCCAAATTTCCCGCCGCCACTAATACCAAGCGATGGTTTCTTCAGGGCAATCGCAACGTGGATCGTCGAAGTATCATTCGAAACAACAAGGGCGCAATGTTTTACGAGAACAGCCAGCTCGAAAAATGAAGTTTCTCCCGCCAGATTCTTCGTTGGCACACGACAACTTTTCTGAAATTCTTGGACGCGCCTAAATTCGCTTTTGGAACCCACAAGCACGATGCTAAATCCTTTGCCAGCAAGAAACTCTGTTATTTTTATAAAACGTTCAGCTGGCCACGTTCGGCAGGGAGCGTTGCAGTTGATGTTGATAACCGCATACGAATTCGACTTAAGGTCGAATTTGCTCATTACTCCTTTCGTTTGCTCACCGGATTCAAAACCGGGCAACGCCGTAGAATAATCCTCTTCTTTAAATCCGGTGGCCGACTCGTATATCCATACATATTGCTGCAAGATGCTGGCCAGCGTTCCGTCTTTCCCAGAATCTTCCCGTATGGGCGGAATGAGCTTCGTATAGCGAGGCAATATTTTCTCGCGTATAAATTTGATCTGTCTTACCTGCTGGATATCGTGCGGTATATTATATTCCATTTCCTGGCCTGCGTGGCCGATGACTTCTTTCGCGCCGACGCTGACCGCGATGATCTTGCCCGCGATCTCCGGGACAACAAAATCGTGATTAATAACTTTGTAAAAACCGATGCGGCGCAGTTTGTTTATGAATTTAAAGCCGTAAAAGGGGTCGGCGACGAATTTCGTGTGCTGTAGGATCAAAACCTCATCTACGAAGTTTTTAAAAACTTCTTCCATCCCCCTTTCCTTGATCAGCAGAAAGATTTTCTTATCGGGAAATCTTTTTTTGTAATGTTTTAAGGCCGAAGTAAAAATAACAAGGTCACCCATAGCCTCCAGGTTTATAATAAGCATCCTTCCTTCATAATCAGAGGTGTTGACTGGAGCTCCATAAATCAGCAGAAAAAAAGACCGCAGAGCGCCCACTCCGCGTTTTATAAAAAATTTCAGAAAACTTTCTAGATGCCGAAACATTCCTTAAGCGAGAAAAGGCTTCAAGTCGGAGAGTTGGACAACGGCAGTTCCCCGGCGGCCAACCACTATTCCACCGGCATGGTTCGCCACTTCGGCGGCTTTAAATAGCGGCACGCCGGCGCCGAGCATAAGGGCAAACGTTGCAACAACCGTATCGCCCGCCCCTGTTACGTCGAAAACGTGCAGCGGACGGTTCGTAACATGAATGGATTTTCTGAGTCCGCGATCATGGGCGGTAAGCCCATGCGCTCCCCTCGTAAGCACTACGGAAACATTAAGCCGATTGCTAAGCAAGCGCGAAGCATCGGCCGCTCCCTTGTCACTCGCGGCATCAACGCCGGAAAAGAATTTCCCTTCGTTCGCATTCATGGTAATTGTATTGATACCCCTATAAAGTCTGATGTCTACGCCCTTAAAAAGAATGTCTGTGCCGCCTTTGAAAATCCCGGTATACGCAACAGGTTTTATATTCGCGATTATCTTTTTTCCTCCAAATCTTTTTTTAAGGGCTCGGATTGCCGTCTCCGTAACCAGTCCTTTTGCGTAATCAGAAATGATAATCGTATCCTGGTCGCCTATATTTTTCACAAAACGCTCAACTCTCTTTTCAATATCTTTAGTGATTGCGCCGATATGTTCGCGGTCTATCCTGGATAATTGATGAGGCCCCGATACCACCCGCGTTTTTAAGATAGTCGAACGCTTGGGCACGCGCATAAAACGAGGAGTGACGCCCATGCGGCGGCAAATTTTCTCGACCATCTTGCCTTCGCTATCATTACCGACAATTCCGAACAGCGTCACTTTACCGCCAAGTGCGGCGATATTCGCCGCAACGTTCCCGGCGCCTCCCAATGAATATTCACGCGACCGTTCAAACACGATCGGCACCGGCGCCTCGGGAGAGATCCGCTCGACATCTCCCTGAATATAAAGATCGAGCATAATATCCCCGAAAACGAGGATCTTTGCCGCTTTAAACTTGTCTACAACTTCCTGATATTGTAATTTCTGCGCAGGATGCATATTAGTAGGCCGCGGAAAAGTAAAACTTAATTTATATGTCCTTTATTATACAGAAAATCTATAAAAAGCTCAATCTTGACAATATATTGATTTTGATGTATAATTAAGCCAGCTACAATTTCAAACTTACAGGGAGGAGGACACGATGTCCACGTTAACTGTCTGGTCGCTGAACGGCGGCCGCTTCGTGGGCAATACTCCCCACGAAGAACCGCAAACACTGAAATGGCTGAAAGGACTTTCGGAGCCCGGTGCGACGGTGCCCGATGTTCTGTGTCTGCAGGATTTTCGGGTATCGTTGCTCCAGTATTTGCAGCCTCTGCCGCACTTCTGTTTTGTCGCCATGGCAAATCACAAGATCTGGGGCAAGCGGGAGCTTTGGGGCATTTGTATCGCCTCACGGTATCCGCTCAACGACATCGCTGTCCACTACACTTGGGGAGACGGCATTATCCGAAATCTCGAAGGTGTCGGAGATGACAATGAGCGGATTGGGTCAGGCAACATCGTCGATCCTCTTGTGCTTAGGTCTCTTAACTGGGCTGCGGTTGCTTGTTCGGTTTGTAAGCCCGGTGATCCTGCGCCTTGGCGCATCGCCACACACCATGGCTTTTGGGTGCGCGGTGGGAACTCTTCTCCGGAACAAATGCGGAGTACCGACTCACTCTGCGGTTTCCTTGCCGAACAAGGCCGGAGGCACGGTGGCATCGTCTACACCGCCGATTGCAACCCGGACAAGGAGGGCATGGTACTGCGCAGGTATGCGGAAAGCGATGGCCGCGACTGTTTGCCGCAAGACGTCAAAACAACGCTCGCCGAGCATCATCCGGCGGCGAAACTTGGCATCAAGGCCGACCATATCATGATCTGGCCGGACAAGGATGGCAAATTCACGTATGACGTCACAAACGTCTATGTGGACCCATCCCCCGGTAGCGATCACTTGATGCTCTGCTCAACCGTAAGCAGACATCTTTAAGGCGCTGAATCTCTTCGGAGAATCAGCGCCTCTTTTTTTACGGGATGGTAATTGTCGGCGCAAGATGCAATTCCTCAAACGTTAATGCACGGGTAATTTCGGGCTTGTGCATGGCGCGCAACACCGCATTCGCGATATCAGCTTTTGTCGGATAATAAAATTCTGTGAGCGCGGTAGATGTCGGACAGGGAACATTGGGACAGGCAAGAGAGATCGGCGCATCCAGCAAGCGCAAGGACTTTTGCTGCGCGACTTTGGAGATAATTTCTGATCCGACATTGAATACTTCGTTCGTAGTATCTACGCAAAGCAGTCGCCCGGTCTTTTGCACCGAAGCAATAATTGTTTCGTAATCGATCGGGTTAAGGGAAACAAGATCGATCAATTCCATGCTAACGCTTTCTCCGACAAGAGAAAGCGCTTCGTGCGCGGCGACGAAGCCATCTCCGTATGCGACCACCGTGATATCTTTTCCCGGCGTTGCCACTCGCGCTTTTCCAAGAGGTTCACCATAAACCTCGGTAGGCACGTCTTGCTTCACCTGAAAATTCCAACGTGGCTCAAGAATAACCACGGGGTTATTATCGCGGAGCGCGGAAACTAGGAGCCCTTTCGCCATGCGAGGTGTTGACGGTATTACCACCTTCAACCCAAGGGCGTTACCGAACAGTCCATAAAGCGCCTGGGTGTGCTGGGGGCCGTTCCCCCACTGCCTCCCCACGTTTATCCGAAACACGATCGGCACATTACTCACCCCGCCGAACATATAGTTCCATTTTGCCGCCTGCGTGAAAATTTGGTCAGCGGCGAGCAAACTAAATTCTACCCTGCCGTGATGCACAATGGGCCGAAGTCCATTGATAGCCGCTCCAACAGCCATGCCGGTCCAGCCGCCTTCCGAGTTTGGCACGTCGAGAACTCGCCCGGGATATTTGGCGTTCAATCCGGACGTGGTGCCATCCGCACCGTTCCTGTATGTAACACCAAGACCAATGACAAAAATATCGCGGTCGTTCTCCATCATCTGGTCCGTGGCCTCCTTGATGGCTTCGGTATATTTAAGAATTCTGTTATTGGGCATATAAATCGGTATAAAGATTTTCTTTCGGCGGATAAGGCGCGTGCAGGGCAAAATCAATACTATCTTGAACGATCTTTTTGGTGTCGTTTTCAGCGCCTACAATTTCCTTCTCCGAAACACCGTTCCTCAAAACGACCTGCCGCATCTTCTTGATGGAATCTTTTTCCGACCTATGCTCTGCGGTATCTTCTTCCCGATATTCTTCTTCAAAAACCGGACCGCTATGCGCGAGGTGCCTATGTGTCATACATTCCAAAACCGCGGGGCTGCCGGCTCGGACGCCCTCTATAAGTTTTTTCGCTTTTCCCAAGACGTCCTGATAATCATTTCCGTCGGCCTTGAGGTACATGACGCCGAAACCGGTTACGATCTTCTCAACGTGGTGCGTGTCAGCCCGCCTGTCTTTCAATTTGGAATTGGTTGAGAATAAATTATTTTCGACCACCAAGAGCAACGGCAGTTTAAAGAGCGCGGCGAGGTTAAGCGTCTCATACACAATACCTTCTTCAAAAGCTCCATCACCCAAGAAGGCGACCGTTATGCTGTTTTTGTTGTGGTATTTTTGCTCGAAAGCAGTACCGCACGCGATCGGTACGATGCCTCCCAAAATTGGCGTTGAACCCACGAAATTCACCGATCGATCGATCATATGCATAGACCCGCCTTTACCATGAGAAGAACCTTCCTCCTTGCCCAACATTTCGCAGATCATTTTTTTCAGATCACCGCCTTTTGCCAAGTAATGGCCGTGAGAACGATGATTCCCTAGGGCCTTATCATCTTTTTGGAGCGCGTCACAAACACCAACAGCCACCGCCTCTTGGCCGATATAGAAATGCACGAAACTCATGATCTTGTCCTTAAGGAATAACGCCGCGAGCTCCTCCTCCGCCACCCGTATCAGGAACATTTTTTTGTATGCATCCAAAAGTGCTGACATGGTCTATAAATCAATTAAAATCCGACTCGCTTTACCGGCCCGCATCAGCTCGATCGCTTCATTTATATGATCCAACGTCGTGCGGTGCGTGATCAGATTGTCTATGTCCAACGATCCATCCTCGAAAAGTTTTATGTAACGCGGAATGTCCTTGCTCGGTGAAAATCTTCCGCCCTGGGTCGCCTTGATCGTCTTGCCTTCGCTCGTGCCGAAGAGATTGTTGGCGTCTTTGATCTCTATTCTCGCTCCCGCCGCCAAATAACCGACGAGAATATAGCGCCCGCCGCTCGCAAGAAGCGGGATCGTGTCCGCTATGCTTTTTGCGTTTCCTGAGGCCTCAAGAATGACGTCGATTTCTTTTATGCCGAGTTCACGCTCGAGCGCATCTTTCACATCTTCCTTCGCACAGTTGATGAAGAGATCGCCATGAAGCGATTTGAGCACGTCTTTTTTACTGTCATGAATGTCAACGCCGATTATCGGGTTTGCGCGCGCAAAACGGGCCGCCTTCACTAAACATGCCCCGAGGCCGCCGAGGCCGATGACCATAACGCTTTCTCCGGGCCGCACCTGCGCTTCGTTTATCACCGCGCCTAACGCCGTAGAAAGTCCGCAGCCGAGGAGGGCGCAAAAATCATTCGGAGTTTCGTGCGGCACCGGAGTAATGCGATTTTCCGACACGATCGAATATTCGCTGAACGTTGTGGATCGTCCACTGCGTATGGTTTTCCCTTTAAAAATAAATTTAGGGAGTTCCGATTCGATGCCGTCGCCTTTGCGCCAGTGGATAACGACTTTGTCTCCTTTTTTTACTTTCGTTACGCCCGTGCCGATGTCCTCCACAATGCCGCATCCCTCATGGCCCAATAAATGAGGAACGAATTGCGCGTTATTCCTGTTACCCGCAATTTCATGGAGCTGCGTGCCGCAAATACCGCTCACGAGCACTTTCACAAGCACCTGCCCGAACGACAATTCGCCAAGCCCCACGTCCGTGACGACGAGCGGGGCATTTATTTTCTCCAATACGGCGGCTTTCATGTGTATATTTCATTATTTATTATGCAAAAAAACTGCGAAAAATCAAGTTTTTCGAGTCGCATTCTCCGCTTGCGCGTGCTTCGTATGCAGATTCAGACTATTATCTTAAATACCGCCTGAGTGAAATTAGTTTGCACCGGACAGATTTCTTTCTTGATGGGCTTCCATGATAGGGGAGGGACGAACGCATTGAACCACGCTGTCCACTGTTTGAAATAAACATATTTGCAAGATTCAGTTATCTTTGCAATGTAATTATCTTGAGCCTTCTTCGTCATTTCAGGAAATGTTGAGATGGAAATGGCGAGATCGGCTTCCCGGGGAAATCCATATTGAACGGCAAGGCCCAATGAGGAAAGATACTTTTCTGATATGCTCCTTGTGGGTTCAATATCTACGATGTGATATTCGTTTTTCAGGAAAGAAATAAAGGCGTATGCCATTCTCCCATAGCCGGCACCGATTTCTACGACGCTTGAAACGGATGCGTCTTTCAATTGCTCGACGAGCCAGTTCAGCTCTAGCGACGTATTGGCAAGATCCTGCGATATGAGCCTTCCTTCCCACATTACAGGATAGGGATTTCCCATCTCTGGTTCGGGTAATTTTGTTATTCCCAACCGGTCGTTTATCTGGGCATAATTCCACAAGAGCCTGACGGCAAAAGCATAGATTTTAGCATTGCTTCTTCCCCAGAATTCCGACGGAGGCAAGTTCTTTAGCGCCCTAAGAATCGTAAAAATGGAACTAATTTTCAGCAAAAACTTCATTTGAGCCGAAAGCAAATCGATATAAGACCATTTCCACTGGAAATAGTTTTGATTTATAGTCCGCTTAAAGTTCAGGGTGTTTTCTTTCCGGTGGGACTTTTCGAAAAAACTCCAAAGAATGGATTTGTCTTCTGTTGACACGTAGGAATGAAAATTGATTTATATGCGATCATGCGCGGACAATACTTTCTCGGCCGCTCTTTGAACAGAACTGCTTTGTTTCGGCTTAATTTTTTATCTTCTCGTACCAATAATCCAAAAGGTTTCTTAGGGTTTCTTCAATGGAGATCTTGGGCGCCCAACCAGTCAGCTTCCTACACTTTGAGGTGTCGCATATCTGGACGGGAATATCGATCGGCCTCACCAATTTCGGATCCACTCTCTTCTCAATCTTGCCCGTGAGCCCCTCCATTTCAAGCATCTTGTCCAAAACCTCGCCCATCGTGTATGGCTTGTCGCCGCCCACGTTGTAGGCCTCGCCGGGAGTGAACTTCTGCATTAAAAGGTGATAGGCCATAACACAATCCGTCACGTCCATAATGACCCGCTTGCTCGACAAGGTTCCCACGTTAATTACCGGCTCTTGAAATCCTTTTTTGATGCGCACGATCTGGTAAGCATCGGAAGAGATCGAAAAATTCTTGCCCCGCCTCGGACCGGTATGAGAAAACGCCCGCGTTACAAAAAACGGCAGTTTAAGCGACTTGGCCCTTTCGCGGACATAGAGATCGGCCGCGGCTTTGCTTACGCCGTAGGGATTCACCGGATCAATTGGGAATTTTTCGTCGATTAGCCCGGCGGATTCCGCGGGCGCTCCGTATACTTCCGACGTGGAACAAAACATCAAACGACAAGTTGGCTGATATTCGGCTATCGCTTCGGCAACGTTCACGGTTCCAACCGCATTGGCCTCGAAAGTTCCTCTCGGGTCGAGAAAGCTCGTCGGCGGATGGCTTTGAGCCGCCAAGTGATATACTCCGTCAAATTTATTATCTTTAAAAACCTCGCCGATCAAATTGCGGCTTGTCAAATCTCCATACAAAAATTTTATCTTGCTGTAGTTTTTGTCCGGAACCACGTCAAGGATGTCGGCTTCCATGCCGTTAGAACAACGAACCAAGCCATAAACTTCGTGATCGTTTTCGATCAGCAAATTCGCCAAATGCGGCCCGGCAAAGCCGGTAATTCCGGTTATTAAATATTTCATTTGTTCAATAATATGATCTTTTCAAATATAAGACAAGGCTCTAGACGGCAATTAATGCGTCTATATATTCGCACCAAGTATGGAAAATCAATTCGTGGGCTTCCTGTATACGGGCAACTTCGTCCGACGGCACGGCAATAAGCACGTCGCAAATTTTTTCAAGGCCGGCTCCTCTAGCGCCGGTTAGAAATATTACTTTCATTCCGCGCTTGCGCGCCTCTGTGATCGCGCGGAGAACATTCGGCGACTTGCCGCTCGTAGAAATTGCGACCAAAACGTCGTCCTTCTCCCCCAATGCTTCAACTTGCCGTCGAAACACTTCTTCGAACCCGTAATCGTTGCCGATAGCGGTTAAGGCCGATGTGTTCGTTGTGAGGGACACGGCTCGCAGGGGACGCCTGTCTTTCTTGTATTTGCAGACCCATTCGGCCGCCAAGTGCTGCGCGTCCGCGGCCGAGCCGCCGTTGCCGCAAACAAGAAGCTGGCGATCGTCTTTCGCAGCGCCAAAAAGCAGTTCGGCCGCGCGGCGAACATCGGGCAAGAACTCTACGCTCTGCGCTATCACTTCGCTATGCCTTCGGAAAGCCTCTTCCAATATGTCTGCCATAAAAATCAATATACCATGCACAGCGATTGTCGTAAAATCGAAATCGTGATGTAATAAGCGGATGGACGATGTCTATCAAAAATCCTTGGAGCTCCACAAAAAACACGGCGGCAAACTCGAGGTCGGGGGCAAGGTTCCGCTAAAAGATAAATCTGATCTTGCGCTCGCCTATACTCCCGGCGTGGCGGAGGTTGCGCGCGCGATCGGGAAGAATAAAAACGATGCGTATGAATACACGATAAAAAGAAATTCCGTAGCGGTTGTCTCCGACGGCTCGGCCATCTTGGGCCTCGGCAACCTAGGGCCAGAAGCCGCGATACCAGTCATGGAGGGCAAAGCCCTGCTCTTTAAAGAACTTGCCGGCATCGACGCTTTCCCTATCTGCCTCGCTACACAAGACGTCGAAGAAATTATCGCGACCGTTAAAAACATCGCGCCGGTTTTCGGAGGGATAAATCTTGAAGACATTGCGGCGCCGCGTTGTTTTGAGATCGAAAGGCGGCTCAAAGAGGAACTCGATATCCCCGTAATGCACGACGACCAATGGGGCAGTGCGGTTGTCGTGCTCGCGGGACTCGTGAACGCCTTAAAGCTCCGCGGCTCCCGAAAAGATGATGTAAAAATCGTAATAAACGGCGCGGGGGCGGCGGGAACAAGCATCGCAAAAATCCTTTCCGAATACGGTTTCGGGGACATCACCGTCTGCGACAGTAAGGGAATAATTTCCTCCGCAAGGAACGATCTCAACGAATACAAGCGTGAGCTCGCAAAACTTACAAAAAAACCTTCAGGAAATCTTGGCTCTGCGGTAAAAGGGAGTGATGTCCTTATAGGCGTAAGCAAGGCGGGGCTTTTCAGCGCGGAAATGGTAAAAAGCATGAATAAAAACCCCATCGTTTTCGCCCTTGCGAATCCTATCCCGGAAATCATGCCTGATGAGGCGAGGCGGGCAGGAGCATTCATAGTCGCAACCGGAAGGTCCGACTTTCCGAACCAGGTCAACAACTCACTCGCCTTCCCGGGTATTTTCCGTGGCGCGCTCGATAATAAAGTTCGGCAGATCACGATGCCGATGCTCTTGCGCGCCGCCGAAAATTTAGCGAACTACGTGAAAAACCTGAAACCAGAGAACATTCTACCAAGCTCTCTTGATAAATACGTAGTACCCGAAATTTCGAAGGCAATCAAATGAAAAACTCAAAAATCAAAGAACTCGGCGAGATCGTCAAAATAGCCAAACGCGCGAAGGCCAAGGGATTGAAGATCGTAACGACGAACGGCTGCTTCGACCTCATTCATGTGGGCCATATCAGAAATCTGACGCACGCCAAATCACTGGGCGATGTCCTTATAGTCGGAATAAATTCGGACAGCTCGGTAAGAAAATTCAAAGGTAAAAACCGTCCGATCATAGCGGCAAAAGAGCGGGCCGAGATCATAGGATCGCTCTCGTCGGTAGATTATGTGTTTATTTTCGGAGATCGAGCGCCGACCGAATGGCTCGCCAAGGTAAAACCGGATATACACGTAAAAGGCGGGGACAGGAAACTTTCGGAAATACTAGAAAGGCACGTTCTCGAGCAGATCGGCGCGGAACTGGTATTTCTGCCTATCATAAACGGCAGGTCAACGTCCGCGTTGATCAGAAAAATAAAAAATTTGCACCAGGACTAAGACGCAGCCGACAAACTATCGCGCGAAATATTTCTTGATTTTTTTATAGACACTCCAGATCGGCCACATCACAAAATAGATGTGGTATTTTTTCGCGAAGTAAATGTCCATTACCTTGCGGTACTTCTTGCGCTTCCATGAGGTTTTATTGATGTAGTAAATATATTCCGGCTGGTAGGGGAGCGCGGAGAAAAAATACCACGGCTTACCACCCCCAGCGAAGTGGACGATAAGCGGGTTGGGCTCTTCCTCGGAGTACGCTCTTTCGGGTATCGCTGCGGCTATAAAATTGTATTTCATGCCAAGCTCTTTGTAGTCGCCCGCAAGCACAAGATTGAGGGCATCTTGCTCGTGATAGCGAAGTTTGCCCTGATGTTCGCGGAGAAGCCGGAGAAGTTTTTCTTCTGTTCCGGATTTTCTCCAAAGTTCAAGGTCGACCAAAACCACGCCGGCGTTGAAATAGGCGGGCAATTCTTGCGCCACGGGCCAATTGATGTCTTCGCGCAACCTTTTCAAGTGCGTCTGCCTTTTTTCCTGCTCACAGTCCGGAATAGCCCCGAGCACTCTCCCCTCAAGGTCGATGTTTAACACCTCGGCGATGTCCCCCCTCACAATAACATCGACATCAATGTCGATCACTCTGCGGCATTCCGCCGGCAGAAAGTGCGCCAGAAAAATGTGGTGGTAGATTTCGATCGGCGCGTAGTCTATATTGAATCGGAGAACTCTCGGGATTTTTTCAAAAAGCGCCTTCGCGGGAACGACGTAATTGATGACAAAATCATATTTCTTCTCCAGCACTCCAAGACGCTCCTTGTTCTTGGCTGATATTCCAAAGTCAACAACATACAATTTAATTGGGTAATCTCCTTTTTTGTTCTCGAAGAGGGAACACAAAGCAACCCCGAGAAGCATGGAGTAATTGTCGTTTGAGGCGAAAATAACGCTTACTGTATCCTTGTTTGCGATTTTCATCTTCGTGTCGAGTTTAGTTAATTTGGCCTGCCGCCACGCCAAGCATAAAGATATCCGTATTTACCCTTGCCAGGCGTAACGAATTTATAATCAAGCGTGCGGAAAATTTGCTTCATTTCTTCAAGATTATCGTGATATTCCAAAGCGATGTTGTCTATCCGAGCGAAGATCTCCCTTGGCGCCGTCCGCAAAATGTCTACCTCGGAACCCTCGCAATCGATCTTCAAAAAATCGCACCTCCCCGTTTCGTTGATAATCTCGCGAAGCGTGATCGCTTTTGCGACGAATGGGATCCGCTTCAAGTGTTCGTTATATATTACACTGTTTCCCGCATCTCCGCCGGGCGCCTCGTAAATATTTATTTCTCCGCTTTTTCCGGCAACCGCAAGTTTGTAGCAGTGGACGGGTAATCCGCGCGTATTCTCCGAAAGAAGATCGAACTGGCGCGGCGTCGGTTCATAAGCATAAACCGTGGCACCGCTTTTTGCGGCAAGCACGGCAAAAGCCCCGAAGTTCGCGCCGATATCGATAACGACGTCGCCCGGCTTGGCCCTGTAGTGCTTTTGGTAGAGATCCATCAGCCACACCTCCTGCAAGGTCCCGACGTCCGTTTGGGCATAGTTGATCTTGAAAGCAGGTCCGCCTCGAATGTGGAACAGCCCCATGCCCTTCTTCCGCACAAAAGAAAAGCCGAAGCGATATCCCAGCCATAGACCCCAGCTCTTGAACATCGCTATACCCCCTAGCACGAGTCGTACCCTTCTTGCGATATTATTGATTGTTCTCATGTCATTCGCTATGCCTTATACCAGACGAACAGGCGCAAAAGCGCCATAAAGTTCCAGAATATAAGTTGGAACTTTTCTCCCGGCGTTAAAATTTTCAGGCGCGATATAAAAATCATATTGGGGAACAACAGTGGTGAAAAAAGCAATATGAACCTTGTCTTAATATTGGATACTATCCGTTTCGCCCGCAAGAATAGGCTCGGATTCGGGTCAAGAACAAAGTTTTTGGTACGCTTATAGAAGAGAGGTTCATCTACAAGAACAAAACGCCCTTTGGTTAGGCAATGAAAAACGAAGTCATAATCAAGAAATGGCTCGTCTTTAAATTCACAATCCGCAACTTTCTTGCGCCTCATGAGACCAAACATCGGTGCACTTTTTTGACAGATGATAGGTAATAAAATAAATTCTTTGAGGCGGCCGTATAAATCATGCTTAAACGGAAAAAATAATTTCGGATCTCCTTTTTGCATTCTGCCCAAATCGTCAAAGTCAAAGAAGTTAGCTGTGGCAATTACTGCATCCGGATTGGCATTCAAGGCCTCGAGACACTTTTCTATAAAAGTCGGCGCCCACTTGTCGTCATCCGAAGCCCACATAAAATACTCGCCTCTGGCGTTTTCTTTAAGAAAATCGAAGTTCTTGGCGTGGCCTATGTTCGATTTCTGCCATATATATTTTACGCGCCGGTCTTTCCTTGTGTATTTCTCGCAGATCAGCGGAGTATCGTCGGTAGAAGCGTTATCGGATATCACCAACTCAAAATTCCGGTATGTTTGCGCAAGAAGGGAGTCCAATGCTGTCCCGATATAGTGGGAACGATTCCTTGTTCCCAAACCAATGCTTACTAATTTATCTTGATTCATATTCCTCTTTATTCCTTCCTGAATACTCGAGTGTCATCTTAACGCCTTCTTTCGGAAAAATTGTCGGCCTCCACTCTAACTCTTTCTTTATTTTTGAAATATCCGCCCAAAACCCCTTGGGTTTCCGGGGCTCGCGTAAAATCTTCTTGCCGTAAACCAAATTAGCAATGCGGGCGTTCGAAGTTAATTTGCCCGTTCCAATATTATATACGGCGTAAGGGTTTTTGCCGCGCGATTCCACGAGTTTTACCAACACATTCGCAACGTCCTCCACATAAATAAAATCTCTCCCGTCGAGAGGTTTTTCAAGTTTGGGATGATTGTCTATCTTTTTGCTCGCAATCAAATGCGAAATCAAAGAAGGTGATTTTCGCCCCGGACCATATACAAAAAAAAGGCGTGTCCAGTAAAATTCCATGCCCGCGCGTTCCGCGATCTCCTTCCCAAGCCAGTGCACTGCGGTCTTCGCGGCCGTATACGGCAACATCGGACTGAGCCCCATATCCTCGCGCAATTTTCCCGTTGCGGCACCATATTCCCAGCATGTCCCGGTCGCGATTATTCTTTTGCACTTCGCTTCTCCAAGGATGCGGAATAAAACAATGCTCTGCTCCATGTTTTTAACGCTCGTATCAACTCCGTAGTCAGGAATGTCCTCCCATGCAAGATGGATACACGCATCCGGCTTCAATTTTTTAATGGTGTGCTTCCACGGCGAAGTATGGGACAAACCGCCTTTGACAAAAATTAGGCGCTTACTTTTGCCGAAAATTTTTGTAGCCCTATCGAAGTTCCGAACAAGCAAAAAAACCACGTGCCCCCTTTCCAAGAGGCGTGCAACGGTCGGTCTACCGACAAACCCGGTTCCTCCGGTAATAAAAACTTTCATTACAATAAAGATAACAAAATCTAGCCAAAAAACGACTCTATCTGCTGGTCGGTAATATGCGCTGCGTCTTCTCCGTTATAAAAACCCCGGTACCAGTCAAGGGTCATTCTAAGCGTCTCGTCGATATCAAAATTTGCCCGCCAATGAAGCAGTTTCCTTGCTTTATCGCTGTTTAATTTCAAAATATTATCTTCGTGCTTCGCGGCGCCTTTCTTAATCGAATACGACCCCCTTCCCAATATACGGAGTGTTTTTCCCAACAATTTTTCTACCGATAAGAAACTGCTGGCATCCGGCCCGAAATTCCAACCCCCAGAAAATCTTTTTTTGCCTTCGTAGAGTTCGCGAGCAAGCAATAAATAACCGCAGAGGGGGTCAAGCACGTGCTGCCATGCTCTCACGTGCCCAGGATTACGGATAATAATTTTTCCTTCGCTCGTAAAAATATTTTTTACGATATCCGGCAGTAATCGATCTTCAGACCAATCGCCGCCACCTATTACGTTCCCGGCCCTCGCAGAAGCCACCAGAGTTTTGTGAGCCGCACCGTAATCTTCGGCAGAAAAGAAAGATCGCGCATAAGAATCGATCACTATTTCAGCAGCGGCTTTGCTTGCACTATAGGGATCGCGACCACCGAGTTCGTCTTCTTCTTCGAAGGCGCGGCCGGGATGTTTGTGTTTATAAACTTTATCAGTGGTGATAATAACGGCTGATCGAACTTTGCCGTATTCTTTCACGGCCTGGAGTACATTCGCCGTGCCCATAATATTCGTCTCAAACGTATAGAGGGGATCATCGTAACTTCTCCGAACCAAGGGTTGCGCCGCGAGGTGGAAAACTATTTCCGGCTTTTCTTTTAAAATCACTGTCCGAAGATTTTTAAAATTTCTGACATCGGCGAAATGGTTGCCAAGTTTGCGTTCGAGGCGTAACAAGCCGAACAAATTCGGGCGCGTATCCGGTTTAAGCCCGACTCCCGAAACTTTTGCGCCGCAGTAGAGCAAGATCTCGGCAAGCCAAGCCCCCTTGAAACCGGTGTGGCCGGTAACCAAAACCTTTTTCCCTTTATAAAAATCTTTAATCCCCCTCATTTTTGGGCAAGCGTTGGTTTTTTCTCCCAAACCGCCCAAGGCCTCTCATTTTCCCACAATGCGTTTAACTCTTCCATCTCTGTATAGGTGTCCATGGATTTCCAAAAACCATCATGTCGATAAGCCGCTAGCGTTTTTTCTTTAATGAGCTTTGGGAACACATTTTCCATGGCCTCCTCATCGAAATAACCGAGTGCGTCCCTGCCGAACACCATGAAGCCAGCACTAATATAATCGTGCAATAACGGTTTCTGATAAAAATCAGTGACTAAATGATTTTCTTTATGAATATTTATTAAACCGTATTTTGAATAGGGGTGAGTGGCGGTTATGGTTGCTTTTAGGTTTTTACTTTTATGAAAGTCTACCAATTTACGTATGTCTATATCAGAAACTCCGTCGCCATACGTAACCATAAAAGAGTCGCCCCTAACATATTTGCCTGCCTTCAAAATTCTTGCGCCCGTCGAGCTTTCATCGCCCGTGTCAGCGAAGATAATGTTGAAACGGCCCTTGTCCTCGGGGAAATTATTTTCATCGGAAAAATAATCGCGGATCATTTCCCCTTTGTACCCCAAGGTCAAAATAAAATCGCGAAACCCATAATGGGCATAAAGCTTCATAATATGCCACAGTATCGGCTTGCCGCCGATCTTGACCATTGGTTTTGGCTTGAATTCCGTCTCTTCCCGGAGGCGAGTGCCCTTACCGCCGCAAAGGATAATCGTCTGCATTGAAAAAATACTACGAGAAAACCCAAAAAAATGCAAGTTTTTGTTTTAAGACATTGAAATTAGACACTCAACCCACCGCCACTCTTCTTTAAAAATTCTTTGAAACTTTGGGCTTTCCCATCTTGTTCCGAAATCACCGATGGATTTTTGATTGGCCATACTATGCCCACATCAGGATCGTCCCATTTTATCGAATCATAACTTTCGGGATCGAAATAGTTGTCCATCTTGTAAATCAAAGTACAATTCTCCGAAAGCGTGCACGTCCCATTGGCAAACCCGCGCGGTATTATGATCATGTTTTTCTTTTCCGCCGATAAGATGGCGGAGTCCCATTTCCCCAATGTTGGAGAATTCTTTCGAAGATCGACAAAAGCAAAAAAAGTTGCACCCGCTACAACCCTTATCGCCTTAGCTTCCACATGCGGCGGATATTGAAAATGCATACCCCGAACGGTTCCTTTAAATCTTGAGAAGGATTCACTTTCCTGCACCCAATTCTTGTTTAACCCATATTCTTTAAAAACCTTTTCGTCATTGGTGCGCATAAAAAAACCGCGCTCGTCCTCGTGCGGTTCAAGCCATATCTCGAATAATCCGCCAAATTTTTTTTCCTTTATTTTCATAAAAAGTGCTACGAGGTGTGCTTTTCGAGAAATTTCCGGACCGCCTCCGTCATGCGATTAAGTTGTTTTTGCGTAAGACCATGGTGACAACCAACAACAAAACCCCTTTCCATAATACCGTTTGTTATCGGAAATCCTTCTTTTATCGATCTATGGGAAATTTTTTTAAATCCCGGCTGCGAAAGGATATTACCGGTAAATATTGGACGAGTTTGAATGTTGTGTTCCTCTAAAAATGTTAGAAGCTCTATTCTTGAGAATGGAGCGCTCTTCTTAATTGTAAGAGGAAACGCGATCCATTGCGTTTTCGAATCCGGATTTTGAATGGGAAGAACAAAAAATTCCTCATACTTTTTGAAAAATTTCAAAAGAAAAGAAAAATTATGTTCGCGAGTTTTTCTAAAGATGTTCAATTTATCAAGCTGCGCGTTCCCGAAAGCCGAACACATTTCCACGGGTAATAAATTGTAACCAACCTCATCAAAAATGAATTTTGCATCATAAGGAAGCTTACCCAACCTTCCCATAAAACGCTTGCTGATGTCTTCTGTCTCTCCAAAAAGCGCCGAACTCCTGCCCCAGCCGCGCAATACTTTCGCCCTATCCTTCATGGCCGGACTGTTTACCATGAGCATGCCTCCATTGCCTCCGGCGGTGATAATATGAGAACCAAAGAAACTCGTCGTAGAAATATCGGAAAATTTTCCGCTGGGCGCCCCGCGCAACGTAGCACCAAGAGTGTCACAAGAATCTTCCACAAAGAGAAGGCTATGCTTCTTGGCAATTGCTTTTATTTTTCGAAGGTCTGGCACATTGCCGAGAAGGAGAGGCACCATTAATGCTTTGGTCTTTTTGGTGATAAGGGATTCTATTTGCGAAACATTGATGGTATATTTTCCTTCTTCAACATCTGCGAACACCGGAACAAGGCCTTTCTGCACGAGCGGCGCAACAGTTGTTGAAAAAGTCAAAATTGGCGTGATCACTTCCGATCCTGCCGGCAAATCAAGTAATTCAACTGCAAGCAGGTTCGCGGATGACCCCGAATTCACCATAATGCCATATTTTTTTCCGAAAGCCTCCGCAACTCGACGCTCGAATTCTCGTGTTTCCACTCCCATATTTGTTCTATGCTCCCGCATTACGCCTAACACTTTTTTCTCTTCTCTCGAATCGTATACCGACAACGCATAAGGGATTCTTACTCCTTTGGGTTTTTTGTGCATAAAGAAATTATAAAATTATCATCTATCGAAATCAACTATTAGATTATTTAAATTCCGTAAAACCAACCGCGAGCATTACGATCGGCGTTATGATTAGAGGTTGTCGACCAATATATAAAGAAATTGCCATCCGCCGAATTCCGCCATAACTTTCGGCCGATCTGAAGCCACGGGTCACGGGCACGTTCCCAATCCTCTCGCCAAAATAACAAAGTCGGTATTCGAAAAACTCGCCTTAAGAAAGGTAGGTTTCGTTGTCTAGCTTGAAGATCGTCTGACTGCCTTCGTTCTCGAAACGGAACGGCACATGAAGAAATTTTCCGAGTGTTTCCCTGATGCGCGGCTGAACTTCCGGTTCCGCGTAGAGAAGCATAAAACCGCCTCCGCCGGCGCCCAAGATTTTGCCGCCCAGTGCTCCCGCGCTTTTTGCCGCGGCATACATACCATCGATGTGGCTGTTCGTTATCTTCGAAGAAAGCCCGCGTTTGAGGATCCACGATGCATCAAGAAGGCGGCCGAATTCTTGGAGCCGCGCCGGACCGGCGGCGAGTATTCGCGCAGCCTCCGGAACCATTGCTGCCATTGCGTGAAGCTCCTGTTCTTTTTGCTTGATATTTTTGATCTGCTCCGCGGCCACCTCGGAAGCGTTGCGCGCGAAACCGGTGAAGAAAAGCATGAGGCGGCCCTCGAGCGCCCTCGCGGTTTCCGGCGATACTGAAACGGGGATAACTTCAAACTGTCCTCCTTTGCGAAATTCAATTTTGTTGAAACCGCCGAAAGCGGCCGCGATCTGATCCTGCGAACCGACATTTTCTTTTATAACGTTCTGCTCGATATGAATTGCTTCCTCGGCAAGCCGCTTCTTGGAAATTTTTTGCTCATTCCGCAGGGCATATAATGCGTGCAAAAGGCCAACTGTGAACGAAGAACTAGAACCCAGGCCCGACATCGCCGGCAGGTCGCCGTTGTGCTGCATTTCGATCCTTTCTTTGGTGTTTGTGAAAGCAAGACACGCACGCACCGACGGATGCCGGATCTCCGCGATCGTCTTCACATGTTCCTGCTCGTTATAACGTATCCGGTAGTTATAATCGAAAAAAGGCGGCAGGTGCCTGCAGGTGACGTAACAATACTTATTGATAGTTGTTGAGAGGGTTGCGCCGCCGTGCTCATCCACCCATGTTGGATAATCAGTACCGCCGCCGAAGAAAGAAACGCGAAATGGGGTTTTTGTTATGACCATTGGGATTAAGACCGACTACAATAAGAAAAGTCCAAAAACTCAATTATCCTATCACAGGATATAATGTAATCCAGGTTCCGACGAGCAGTCAAGGCGGGTTGCGCTATCTCTGATCAAGCGCCAAAACGATTATAATCCGCATGCCGAAAACGGTGAAGCGCGTATATCCCTTCGTTCCAAGGACTTTTTATGATCCTGTTAATTGAAAAACCGTTCACTTTCGCGATCTTTTGATCGTCGTGGTTGTTATTAAACTCCTTGATAGCAAGCAATTCCCCGGTAAACTCGTTGTGACAAGTGCCATCTCCCATCACGTCATCAAAATAGCAAAGCACTCTCGGTAAAACATTTTTGTCGTCGGTATCAAAAATTTTCAACGCATCTTTTGTGTTGTTATAAAAGCCGAGGTCGAAAGAAATGAACCCGATCGGCGCGAAGTCGCGCCTTTCATATATCTTTCTCACTGTATTGCGAACATCTCCAACGATCAGTTCGGCTTTCTTTAGCTTGTTGGAAATTTTTTGCATTCCTCCTTCTCCCATGTTGTAATCTCCGGGTCTCCAATAATAGGGCATATCTCTAAAATCGTTCGACACGACGTTCCCGGTGCCGACATCGAAGCCATACACCTGGATCTCGATGCCATATTTTTTTCCCGCCGCCATCGCGGTTTTTTCCATATCCATAAGACCATAACCTTCTGCGACGCCAAATTCGATCACTGAGACGCTTTTGTGGCCAAGATTCCTGGCTAATTTGGCGGCGTTGATGATGCCCCAAGCATAGCTCGGCCTCTCGAAAGCATCGAACCTTTCCCTGAGCTCTATACTACCAACAGGAATTCTGCGCCAGATATGCTTTACGGCAATCTGGGGATTGAGGAATACTTTCAACAAGCGCTCAATATTTCTTTCAAACATAAGTTATAAGTATATCATTACCGCACAACGCGGCGTAATGTATAGATATTTTTATTCATTATCGCTTCGATCTTTTTTCTGTCCCAATTTTTCCAGTCGTCCCATTTCGCGCTCACAATTTTTCCGGTAAGACCGTCTGAGGCGCTTGAAGCCAAAAACACGCAAAGCTCCGCCGCGAGTTCAGGCGGAGTTCCTCCTTCTTCTTTCTGTCTAAGCAGTTTTTTATATTGTTCGGCGCCAACGGCCGCCTCTCCCGCCGCAAGAGCATCGTCGAGAAATTTGGTATTGACCGGACCGGGAGCAACGGCATTCACGTCAATGTGGTCATCTTTCAGTTCGGCGGCAATTGTTTCCGTAAGGCGCGCAACTGCCCCCTTGGAAGCGCTATAAGCGCTGAAGCGCGGCGAGGGACCATCGCCGCCACCGCCGAAATTGATGATCTTCCCGTACCCGCTCTTGCGCATAAAGGGCGCTACCGCCTGGATCATATTGAACATTCCGAACACATTGATCTCAAAAGTTTTTTTCCACGCGTCGAAATCTATGCTTTCGAGTTCGCCTATCGGACCAAAAATACCCGCGGCGTTCACCAAGATTGCCGGCTCGCCAAACATGCCGATCGTATCCTTGACGAGAGCGGTAACGTCGCGCGGCAAGGAAATATCGGCCCTGTACGTCTCGATATTCGCGAAATCTTTTTTGAATTCCTTTTTCGCTTTCAGAAGTTCTTCTTCCGAACGCGCGGCGAGCATCACTCTCGCTCCTTCCCGCAAAAAGGCCTGTGCGACCGCAAGGCCGATGCCCCGGCTGCCGCCGGTAATCAATGCCGTTTTATTTTTTAGCGCCATAGCTCCAAGAAGTCGCTCTCCGCTCGAAAAATTAAGAGGCGATATCGCGCGCGACTTTCGCGTAATCCACGCTCGCCACGCTCGAGACGGGGCTGAACCAGTTATCCACGGGTTTGGATGTTATCACAACGTCTTTTTTAAGATTCAGTTTGCGCGCTTCGGCCAAAAGCGAAAAACACGACAAGTTTTCGCTGTTGCTGTCGTCGATCACAACCAGTTTTCCCGTTTTCTTCGCGCTTGCAAGAATCGGCGCCCAGTCGATTGGGGTCATATAGTTCACGTTCCAGAGCGCCGGTTTCTTGCCTATTTTTTCTAACTCAACCCCAAGCCGCCAGCCGTACGGGAAAGAAAAATTAAAGCAAACTATCGTTGCATCTTCGCCGTCTTTGTATTGCACGAACTTCATTTCCTTATCGACGGCCACAGGCACTCCCGGGTCAAAGATATCTTCCTTCAAAAACCTGTGGCTTACTCCGATGATCCGAAATCCCGGCGCGCCAAAGTGGGTGGTAAGAATTTTCTCCGCGTCATATTTGTTCGTAATGGCGAATCCCTGAATTCTCGCTATCGAGCAAAAATCGGCGAAATTATTGGAACTCGAGTGCGGCCCCTGGTTGGCGACATCGACGACGGTCGGCACGATCGTAAACGACCCCTTTGTCTGCCCGCTATTCCGAATGATATTATACGTGTTCACGAGCTGGTCAATACCAAGCAAAAGAAAGTCGAGTTGTTTCATAAAGAACGCTGCTGCTCCTCCGCCGAGCATCAAACCGAATCCGAAGCCAACGAGCGAATTCTCGCTATTCGTCGTATCGATCAGATTCTTTTTTTTCTCCAACAATTTCTCAAAACCTCTGGTAAGGCCGCCGATACGGGAACCCTCTGTTACATTCTGACCGTAAATCACAAGACCGTCGCGCGAAGCGATGATCTCTTTGAGTACCGAATTTATGTATTCCGCGTATTGCATCCCGTTAGAAGCAGGTCGCGGTCGTCAAAAAACCGAGGCCTGCGATAAATGATTTTATATATGGTTTATTTTAGTATTTTGCTGCCTAGAAAAGCGACCGCGGCTTCTAACGGGAGCATCTCGTTATAGAGTAATTTCTTTCTGCAATAAAGCCAATTGTTTGCGCGCAATTTCATCGAAAGCCGGCCTCTCAATATGCTTTGTGAGCACAAAAATAGGGTCGTCGGCGTTCTCGTGAATGATCGGCCCCTTATCCAATGACACCCCAAGAGCAGCTCCCATATGGGGGTGTATTTCTTCCCCTTCGGGATGTTCCGGCGTTTTCATGAGAAACTTATCAAGCGTAACCACTTTTATCTCAACACAAACCGGCACGCTATTCTCTACAGAAAATTTCCTCATGTCTTTTAAGGCGTCTGTATAAAAATATGGGTCATTGCCATCGAGATGGACATAACGGATATCCAAAGATTCCGCAAAAAGCGAAAGGTCAATGTGGCAACGGCGCTCGCTAATACGCGTCGACATCGACCAATCGTTGTTTTCTATGATAAAAATCACGGGAAGGTTTAGGCTCCGCGCCATAAGCATGCTCTCGTAAAATGTCCCCTCTTCGATCGAGCCGTCGCCGCCCATAACGATGGTCACGTTATTTTTCCCAGCCATCTTCCCTGCCTTCGCAAGGCCCACTGCGACAGGAAACTGATTACCGAGGATGCTCGAGGTGTAGACAATTCCCCTCTCCGGGTTCAAAAGATTCATGGAACCGGACCGCCCCTTATTCAATCCCGTGGGCTTCAACAAATATTCGTGGAGCAGAGGACGAAGCGCTCCCGTTCGGGCAAGGTTATAGGCAATGTTGCGGTGCGTGGGCAAAAGATTATCGCCCTTCTCCATTATTTCGCTTACCGCCACGGCAACCGCCTCATGCCCCATGCCAAGATGCAGGGGTATCTTGAACTGCCCCTTTTTATGTTCTTCGTTTACGATCATTTGACTCAAGCGCAAACGAATTACTTCCTCGGCAATTTTTTGTTTATCGGTCGTCGCCATGCTTTTTATAGGTAAGAAAAAATTGTCTTCAGCCCCTCCTCGAGGCCGATCTGTGGCTCCCACCCAAGAAGCTCTTTCGCCTTCTTGTTGGAAATCTTGCGCGCAACAACGTTTGAGGGATCTTTCTCCATGATGGCGATCTTTTTATTGCACAGCTTCTCGATGCCGTGGACTATAGCTTCGAATGTAATCAGGTTGTCCCCCGCGATGTTGATGATCTGGAAATCCGTCCGGCCGAACGCGGCTCGGATGCCGCGCGCGGTGTCGGTAACGTGCGTGTAACAACGCCCAGACTTCTTGGAACCGGAGAACGCGATAGTATCGTTTTTCTTCGCTTCGCTCGCGACGCGTTCGAGAGATCCCCAGTTCGCCGGACGCGGCCCGTAGATAATGGCAAAGCGGAGAATAGTTACTGGCATGAAATCTCCGCGCAAGTGCGCTTGCCGAAGATTCGCCTCGCTCACGAGCTTTGAGAGGGCGTACTCTGAGGTATGTCCCGCAATATCAATGAAAGAATCCTCGTTCTTCTCCTCTCCTTCTGCGAATTTTTCATACACCCAGTCGCTTGAGGGGAAAATGAACTGGCGCACGCCCCTCGCCTTCGCCGCGCGCATGAGATTCAGGGTCCCCATCACGTTCGTTTGGAAGGTTTCGTACGGCTTCCCTTCGCAATCCTGCGGGCGGGAAATCGCCGCAAGGTGCACGATCGCGTCCGCGCCTTCGGGGAAAATATCTCCGATCTTAGGGTCATTGATGTTGCCTTTTTTGAATTCGTAAGGAAGGTCGCTATTTTTAGCGAAATCAAAGCCAAAAACCTCAATGCCCGCCTTAAGGCACTGCGCGATAAGTTCCCGCGCCACAAAACTTTCCGAGCCGGTAACAATGATTTTCATTAATAAAAATTAGCAATTAGTAATTAGAACTTAGAAATTCTTTGACGGTTTTCTTTATCCCCTCTGCCATATCCACTTTCGGGCGCCAGCCGAGGTCCTTGCGCACACGTGAAATGTCGGCATAGGCGGCGGGCTGAAACTTTCCTTTCGTCGTGCGGGCAAAATCTTTGCAGTATTCCTCGCTCGCGCCTATTTCTTTGCAAACTATCCTTGCAATCTCCCGCACGGGCGTAAGATAGCCGGAGCCGAGGTTATAAGTCGCGATACCTTTGCCGCGCGCAATCGCATCAGCGAACATCTTCGCCACATCTGATATATAAACGAAGTCGCCCTGCGCAAACGGATTCTTGAGGCGCAAAGGTATTTCCCCTTCAACGGTGCGCATTATGTATGGTATGAGCGAACCGGGCCTTTGTCCATTGCCATATGGATTGTAAGGACGGAGCCAAATGAAATCCATTTCGTGTTCCCGGGCAAGCGCCTCTCCCATAAGATGGAGTGAATGCTTCGCCGCGGTGAAAGAATTGTACGGCGCGACCGGGATAGCGTCGGAAATCTTGCCCGTACGGTTGCCGCACTCAAAACCGCTGCCGGCGGCGACTATTTTTTTACAGCCAACGCCCGCGAGCGCGGAGAAAAGCGCGATACCCTCCTCTAAATTTTTTACGCTCCGCTCGTATGAAAAATCGGGAATGCCTTCCCAGGCAAGATGCACCGCCGCTTGCGGCTTGAATTTTTTTAGCCGCCCCTTCCATTTCACGATATTCGCAAGATCTCCCTTAATAAAATCCACGCCGCGCTCGCGGTGAGTTCGACGGGAAAGCGCAAGAACACGATGCCCGCACTTTTTCAATTCTTCAAGTGTGCATTTCCCTATAAAACCTGTGGCTCCAGTAAGAAAGACCCTCATTCTATTGATTTTATCATGCAAAAAGGGCGTTGCGCAAAGCGCAACGCCCGAGTAAACTATTTCCACCTGTTTTTTTCCGGATCTTCATCTCCAATTGCAAACATGTCCAATTCCGACCAAATCTTTTCTGGCAGAGCAATCTCTGCAAGACGCAGTGTTGCCTCTACTTCTTCCACTCGTGATATACCCACCGCAGTTGAAGAAATACGATTGTCGCGAAGAGAAAATTGAAGAGCGGCTGCCGCAAGCGGGACATTGTATTTTTGACATACCGACTCCATGCCCTTTACTTTTTTCATTATTTCCGTAGTCGGAGTTTGGTATGCAGCACGAGCTCCGTTGACGGACCCAGCCGCTAAAATACCACTTGCATATGCCGCGGCGTTAACTATGCCAAGTCCCATCTCCCTTGCCTTGTCGATCAGAGGATCGGCTCCTCGCCAAAGCAAATTCCAGCGGTTGTGGGTTATCAAGGCGTCAAACCTCCCTGTAGAAATGAATTCGATCAACATATTAATGGGACCGCCCGATATCCCGATGTACGAAATAATACCTTCGTCTCTCAACTTCTCGAGTTCGGCCACGGGACCATTCGGAGCAAGAATTTCTTGCATCGCTTTCTTTCTGTCCGAAACGTAAAGGGGGTGGTATTCGGGGTCGTGGAGATACACGAGAGGAAGATGCTTGAGCCCTAACCGCGAGCAACTTGTCTCTACCGACTTCCTGACTTGGCTAGCGCTGAAGCTATTGGTTTGTCGGTCACGGTCTGCTTTGGTGGCTACAACGAAACCCTCCGATAATCCGCCCCGCAATTTAATGGCTTTCCCGATCCTACTTTCGCTCTCACCGTAGAAGTTTGCGGTGTCGAGAAAGTTGATTGGACTGTCAAAAACTCTGAGTAGTATTTCGATCGCCCTTTCCTCCGGAACGACATAGCCCAAATCCGGTACCCCGCCTAGCGGGCCACAACCCCAACAAATTCTGGCAACAACAAGGTTGGTACTTCCGAATTTATTTCTTGGCCACTTTTGCATGTTTAAAGTTACCCCGCAGTAAAACTATGGGTATCATACGCCGCTTTCCTCATTGGTGTCAAAAATATCCGCATAGTGATAAATGTTTTATGTAATAATTTTACCCGCTTGCCGGAAAAAGAAAAAGGCGGGAGAATATTTCTCCCGCCGTGCGATGTTGTTGCGCCAAATTACATGAAGCTTCACCCTGACTTCGTTGTCTCGATGAAGTCAAGAAATGCCTTGGGATACGGCCAAATGCCGGCCTGCTCACGGTTCTGTTTCATGAAACTGTCGAAGGCCCGCAAGGCATCGGCGCGTTCCTTCATTAACGCTTGCGCCTTGGGCAGGCGCACGCCGAAATTTTTGTTGTTTGGATCGGCCCATTCAAACCGGAGGTACATGTTCCGATACGCCGATCTCGGATCCTTAAACGGATGAGCCGTCTGATCGTCCATTAAGTGGATCGGATCATAGGCCGGCAGGGTTGACATGAATCGGCCGTTCAAGATCAGCTCCGCGATATCCGAGCAGGTAATGCGATCTGCGTCTTGCAAAAGAACAAGAACGGGGTCGCTGTTCTCGCGATTCGGGCCGGAATGATGGCGGATTGCATCGATAACCCTTGCCCGCTCTTCGTCGCCGAACTCACCGCTTTCATCAAACCATGCATTCAGAAGCTTAAGGCTTTCTTCCCATGGTATTTTGCTTACCGAGGAAGTTGCAGGCCCAGCGTTGTGCCGATATTCGAGAATACGGTCGGCGCCATGGCAGAGGCCCGCAGCCCCGCCCAGCCGTCCCGTAGCGTCATCCTCTGCGATGTTTAATGCCGTGCTGGGCGACGCGAAATGTGTGGTCCCAATTATGAGGATTAAGCTCCATCCCCTCGTAGGCCCGGTACGTTATCAGAGTAAGCATTGGGCAAACTTCCCAGATTTTTTTCAACGAACACCTCTTGAAACCAAAAAGCTGGTTACAGTATACCAGCTTTTCTTTAAAAAGCAAGCGCCCCCTCGCGCATCAAGGGGACAAGAGATAATTACGAATTAAGAATCAGGCCGGCGGTTCCGGCGAGGATTAATGCCGTAAAAATAACTTTCGCGATCGTTATCGACTCGCCTAAAAAAAGCACTCCGCCCAAGGCAAACGTCGCAACGTTCAATCCGATGATGATCGGCATATAGATAGAAAGCTGGCTTCCGGCCATCGTTTGGAGTTTCGGGAAAAGAATGTGTCCCCCGAAATTCAGCACCCCTGCAGCAAGAAGTATCCAAAACCCTCTCGAATTTAGAGTTCCGCTCTGTAATCTGCTCCAAACAAGCGGTAGGAGCGCGACAACGGTAACAACGTTAACAAGAAACGCGCGCACGATCGGATCTTTAAGATCGCTTTTCGCCGCAATAACCGACCACCCTCCCCAAAAAGGAATTCCGATAAGTATTACGAGAATAACCAAAGAGACACTGTTCATGCGTTCGAGAAATTGTTTCGCTTGATGATCTGATACCCTTTGATGAGCTCGGCGATGCCGTCTTGAAGCGTTACTTGCGGCCTCCAACCGGTTGCCTCTATCTTCGCGTTCGAGACGATGTAGTTGCGTTTGTCGGGGTCTTCGCCTATCTTCGATTCGACGTATACAAACTTCGGAACTTGTTTTTTAATCTCGGCGCAGAGCTCGGATTTGCTTAGGTTGGCATCGGAAAGACCGACGTTATATGCGTTATTTTTCATTTTCTCGAAATTCTCCATCGCGTGCATAAAAGCCCGCGTGACATCGCGAATATGAATATAATTTCTCTTGAAGTGCGGTTCGAAGAGAATGACTGCGCCATCGTTCACCGCACGATAAACAAAATCGTTCACCAGTAAGTCGAGGCGCATTCTTGGGCTGATACCGAAAACGGTCGCAAGGCGCAGGGCTATCGCGTTTCCCGCTTCAAGCAATTTTTTCTCCGCTTCCACCTTCAGCTGGCCGTAGAACGAAACCGGTTCGAGCGGACTCGTCTCATCGCAAAACGCCACGCCCTCCTGCATTCTGCCGTAGCCGCTATTCGTGTTCGGGAAAATGATCTTCTGTGACTTGTCGCGCAGAGTAAGCAGGAGTTCGATGGCTTCGAGATTCGTCTTACGCGCCGCAACAGGATCCTGGGCGCAAATAGGGGCGCCAACCAAAGCCGCGAGCGGAATGATGAAATCCTTGCCCTTGATGTGCTGGGCGATCAAATCTTTATTCCAAACGTCTCCGCGGACAACGGTTAGGGTTTTGAAATGGCCTACGTCAAGAAGCGAAACCTGATTAAACAGAAAACTGTCTATTACCGTCACCTCATGCCCGGCGCGCAAAAGCTCCGGCACCAAAACCGAGCCGATATACCCCGCCCCCCCTGTAACAAGCACTTTTGCCATATTTATCTTCTACACTAAAACTCTCTGCGCTGTCAATCAAAAATTTTATTCAAAACTATACGTAGTGCCCCTCCTCATCGCGACGCGAGAGGATGGGGTTCTTCACCGGCAACCAGATCTTGAACCGCGGGTCGTCCCATTTATAGGTGAACTGGCCCTTCGGGTCCGCGTTGTAATATGTGGATTGCTTGTAGTAGATAACTGTCTTCTCGCTAAGGGCCATATTGATGTCGCCGTACTTCGGTGGCACAACGACCGCCCAGCGGTTCGTGTCCGAAAGAACGAACGCGTCCCATTGCCCGAAATTCTTCGACTTCTCGTCGCAATTTACGATCACCGAATAATTCCTGCCGTAGAAACAGGACATGACCTTCCATGTTCTATCGTCACCGTGAATGCCGCGGAGAACATGCTTCGAGGTGAATGCCCAGTCGTCCGTGACGAAGTCCACATCAACGCCGTGCTTCGCGAGATCGGCCTTGTTATAGATCTCGGTGCGGCCCCCCCGAAAATCCTCGGCCATGTCGGGCTTGATAAGGAGAACGCCGTCCATTTTTGTTTTTACTATCTCCATGCGGATATTATATGCGCGAAAAGAAGGTTCGTCTAGGCATAATGCCCTTCCTCATCGCGACGTGAAAGGATCGGAATTTTTACGGGCCACCAAATTCTGAACCTCGGGTCGTCGTAGCGGATCGTGAACTGCCCTTTCGGATCGTAATATTCGGATTGTTTGTAATTAAAAACGGTCTTGTCTGTAAGCGCGAGGTGGCCATTCGCGAATTTCGGCGGCACAAGCACCTGCCAACGGTTCGAATCGGAAAGAGTGAACGATTCCCACTGCCCGTACTGCGAAGATCTTTCATCGACATTCAACACGACAAAATACAATTTTCCATACCGACAATCTATTAATTTCCAAGTTTTATCATCGCCATGCAAGCCACGAAGGACGTGCTTAGAAGAAACGGAACAGTCATCTGCAACAAAATCAACCGCAACGCCGTTCTTTTTATAAAGAGTTTCGTTATAGGTTTCTGTATAACTGCCGCGGCAGTCCTCTTGCGTATCTGGCTTGATAAGAAGTACTCCGTCAAGTTTTGTTTTTATGAATTCCATCCCGTTAGAAGCAGGTCGCGGTCATCCCGCCCTGCATAGAATTAATTATTTTATAAGATTTTTCCATAAACTATTATCATTTTTATCGCAGCGCGACCGCGGCTTCTAACGGGATCCATTTTAAAAATATGATTCGAAAAGTTTTATCATGTCGCTTACATATTTCTCCTGACTTCTCTCATAAGCCGCAGGAGAAGAAATCCACGCGTTAATATTCTTAATATACTCGTTGTATTCGCTCTCGTCCATGTTGCGGAGGTAATCATTGAGACGCGCGAAATCGCAACCGAATTTACGGAAGTCAATAAAACAATTTTCCGGATACATCTCGGCGATATCCGGGGCTCCCCAATAAATCGGCACAGAACCGGCATAGAGAGAGTCGTTTATATATTGCACGTATCCGCCCAGGTACGAGTTCTCGAACACAAGCGAAAATTTATACTGCTGAAGAATGGCGAATTTGTCGTCGGGCGCGCCGCGCCAAGATTTTTTTATCGCCTCGTCATACTTGTGCGTGTAGCGAACCGGCCTGTCCCACTTGCGACCGTAGAGATCGAAATCGGGATACTGGGAAAAATATTTTATCGCCTCCATTCGGTCGCGATAGCCTTCACGATTAACGAAATTCGGCATCGGACGCACAAAATTCATTACATCCACATATAAGCGACGCATCCAGTGCGTGCGGATATTGCCCTGAATGAGAGTAATAAATTTGTTCTTATGAAAATCCGCACTGACTGCGCGGATGCGCGCATAGTATGGGTGGGGAGTGTACTGCGGCTGGAATTTGCTCGCGGGTGCGACCCAGGCCTTCACGCCCCGCATCACAATCGAATGGTCGAAGTGGCTCGTAAGCCGCGGAAGATTCCAATAAAAACGGCAGGCATAAAGCGGATTCTCGGAGCTTCTTATAACAGCAAGCTTCACGCCAGATTTTCGTAGTGCAAGCGACACGGTCATATCCGTATCATCGCGTTCGCGCACACATATCGCCTGAGGCCTCGGTTCGGGCAGCGCGAAATAAGCGTCGGGCGTGACGAATTGGATTCCCTTCTCAAGGCATTTTTTGTAAAAATAGAGGGACGAATAGTGATACCAATTTTCTTTTATGATATTCTTGTCAAACACTGCGTTCTCGCGGGCATAAGGACCGATAATGTCATAAACAACGATTTTTTTTCCCTCAACGGAAACTTTCATGTGGAAGTATTAAGTTTGCTTGCGGCCGGCGAGAAATTGCTCATATGCCATACGCAATCCGTCCTTAAGTTCAACCTTGTGGTGCCAGCCAAGGGCATGAAGGCGGGCCATATCTAAAACTCTTCTCGGCATGCCGTCGGGCTTGGAAGAATCCCATTCTATTCGGCCGGCGAAACCAACCGTTTTTTTCACGAGTTCCGCCAGGTCCTTTATCGAAATATTGATTCCCGTGCCGATGTTCAGAAGTCCGGGGACGCTTTTCTGGTTCATGATAAAAACGCAGGAGTCGGCCAGATCATCCGAGTAAAGAAATTCGCGCAGCGCCGAACCGGTGCCCCAAAGCGTCACTTTGTCGCTCTGCGCCTCTTTCGCTTCGTGAAATTTGCGGAGTAGGGCCGGGATAACGTGGGAGTTCTGTAGGTCAAAATTATCGTTTAAGCCGTAAAGATTGGTGGGCATCACCGAAACGAAATCGGTGCCATGCTGGCGATTGTACGATTCGCACATAATTATTCCGGCTATCTTCGCGATGGCGTATGCCTTGTTTGTCGGCTCCAGTTCCCCCGTTAAAAGATATTCTTCCTTAACGGGCTGGGGCGAAAGCCGCGGATAAACGCAAACGCTCCCTAAAAACATCAATCTTTTTACTTTGGCAAGATAAGAGTTGTGGATGATATTGTTTTGGATGGTCAAATTTTGATAAATGAAATCCGCGGGATATGTGTCGTTCGCCAAAATGCCGCCGACCTTGGCGGCGGCGTCAAAAACGTATTCGGGTTTTTCTTTTTTGAAGAAATCGGCAACGGCACGAGCATCTAAAAGATCAAGCTCTTCACGCGTGCGCGTTATCAAATTCTTATAGCCGTCTGCCTGTAGTTTCCGCAAAATCGCCGAGCCAACAAGACCGCGGTGGCCAGCAACGTAAATACTAGATTCCTTTTGCATATATGGCCATTATATCCAGATTTTTCGCCGTTGGCAACGAAAAGCCGCGTCATCCGACGCGGCCGTTCTACTTTCTATTTTCTACTTTCTAGCTTAGTCGTACCTTCTCCGCCTGCTCGTTAAGGCCGTGTTTCCTCAAATCGTGCTCAAGCATTATCTTTACGATTTCGTCGAAATTAGTTTTCGCATGCCAGCCGAGTTTCTCTTTGGCTTTCTTGGGATCAGCGATCAAGTTGTCGACTTCTGACGGGCGGAAATATTTCGGGTCAATTTCCACGTGGTCCTTGAAGTTGAGGCCGACCAAGCGAAATGCTTTATCTACAAATTCCCTTACGGAGTGGGATTCTCCTGTGCCAATAACATAATCATCTGGCGCGGGCTGCTGGAGCATCTTCCACATCGCCTCGACGTATTCCGGCGCATAACCCCAGTCGCGGCGGGCATCGAGGTTGCCAAGATAAAGCTTCTTGTCCAACCCCGCCAAAATACGCGCAATGCCGCGCGTCACTTTTTTCGTTAAGAAAGTTTCTCCGCGCCGCGGACTTTCGTGATTAAAAAGCACGCCGTTCACGGCGAATATACCGTAGGCCTCACGATAGTTTCGCACCGTGTTATAGGCAAAAACCTTGGCAACACCGTAGGGACTGCGCGGATGGAACTTGGTTTCTTCGTTTTGCAGAGGCGGAGCAGCGCCGAACATTTCCGAGCTCGATGCCTGATAAAATTTTACTTTTTTGCCTGTGTGCTCTTCGTAATCCTTCACCGCTTCGAGCATCCGCAAAGTACCCAAGCCGGTAATGTTCGCGGTGTATTCCGGAATGTCAAAAGAAACACGGACGTGCGATTGAGCTCCGAGGTTATAGATCTCGTCCGGCTGGATCTTGTAAACCAATTTTCTTACCGTGTTTGCATCGGCCAAATCGCCGTAGTGCAAATGAAACCGCCTCGCCACTTCGTGAGGATCTTGGTAGATGTGCTCGACGCGGGCGGTATTAAAAGTGGAGGCGCGGCGCATGACGCCGTGAACCTCGTATCCTTTGTCGAGTAAAAACTCGGCCAAATATGAGCCGTCTTGGCCCGTTACTCCCGTTAGAAGTGCCTTTCTCATTGATTGTGTTATAGCAAAGTTTGGGCGAAAAAGTCAAGGATTATTAGCGTAATGCTAATCAACTAATTCGTGCGAATGCAACTAATAGTGCTAATGATCCAAAAGTTTATTTGGCGGTGGATTATCTACTCTTAAAACCCTTAGGGGTTTGATATACATGCTTCTAAAATTTACCAGTAAACCAAGTTTGACGCGAGAAGCTTGAAGATATCTTTGCAATTGAAAATAATCCTCTTTCGTAATTATCCGCTTTGCCTTAGCTTCTAAAATGATTTTGTCATCGATTAGAAAATCAACAAAATTTCCGGTATCTCCTATACGAAATTCTCGGCGATAGGATAGGCCAATTTCTTTCAACCTTTCTTCGATGGAATCGCAATATTGCTTTTCTCTCGCGTAACGACCGTGCGCATTATGAACATTAAAACAAATACCGGTAATAACATATGATAGCTCCGGATAAATCAGTTCGCTTTTCTTATTCGCACTATTAGCAGCATTAGAATGCATTCGTATATTGGCATTACACTACTGCTTGCTCTGCTGGAACTCATCTACTTTTTGGAGAAATTCCGCAAGCCCTGCCTGAACTTTTGCGTCATCCGGCCACTGGCTCAAAATTTGGCTGGCGATCCGCTTCGCGTTTTCCACATCGCCACCAATGCGGTAAACGTCGAAAAGTCCGTAAAGCGGCTGTGGACGTTTTGGCCCGAGCTCCAGAGCTTTTTCGAAATAAAATTTCGAGCGCTCATAATACTTAGTGTCTTGCGTTTTGATGAAGGCGACTTCGTTTATCGCGCCCATAATATACACGTTCTGGCCGAAGCTGGTTCCCGTCTCGCGGGTAATGATCGGTTCGTAGCGTTCTTCGATAAATGCCATAACTGCCGCGATCAGCGCCGGGTCGCTATTCGAACTTACAAGATTGAGCATGATGTTCGCGGTATTGCGCACGAGCTCTTCCTGGCCAACGGGCGATGGAGCATCAAGCGGAACCGAAAGCCGCGCCGCAAGGTCTTGAAAAGACGATGCTTCCGCGCGCGCGGAACGCATGGCATCAATGAACACCTGCGACTTGCGCATGGGCAAATAACTGCCGTAGTAAATAAGCCATGCGGCAAGGACGGCAATAACAAGGAATATAACTTTTTGGAGGGATGAGCTCTGCATAGGGTTTAGGGTTTAGGGTTTAGCGGAGCGCGATAAAAGTAATAGAAAGCAAAACCCAGGAAGAAGAATAAATTTATGTACATCGGCAAAACTTCGAAGATGGCGATGTTCTGCACCATGTAGGCGGCAACGAGAGCTAACATCAATCCCCTTTCGATGCTCCCCAAAAATTCGCGGCTCTTGAAGAAAGAAATTTCTTTCTTCGCGGCCGGGGCCTCGCTCCAATCATTCTTGCTTCTCTTGAAGAAAAGCATGAAAAAAACGGCGAAGATTCCGAGGTAAGCACCGAGACCCAAAATACCTGTTTCGGCAAGATAGTCGAGATAGGCGCTGTGGGCGCGGTCAAACCATGTTTCCGTGTTCAGCCCCGGAACAAAGTGCCTCGGATCAAAATATTTGTCGAAAACCGCGCTGAAATTTTCCGGTCCCCAGCCGAAGATCGGCCTGTCCAAAAATCCGCGCCAAGCCGAACCCCATGTCCAGAAACGAGTGTTGAGAGAACTCGTCTCTGGAGAAATATCGAACACTCTCGCGCCCGGCAAACTTTTCACGAAAGCTGACTGCTGAAAATAAAAACCCATGCCGCCCAAAATAATCGCCGCAAGAAGCAGCGAACCGAGCCACAAACGTAGCCGCGGCAAGGAGAAGATCAAATACACGAGAAATACGATAGCGCCGAATCCAAATCCCAAAAGAGTCGTCCTTGTCTGGCTATTCAAGAAAAAGAAAGAGAAAAGAACAAGCGGAATGAGATAGATCAGCTTTCTGGCTTTATACCTTTGCTCGTCGCCGAGCCAAAGAGAAACGAGATAGAACATCGCGAAAAGAAGATAGGGGGCCGTGTAGGCAGGATTGCCAAGCGATCCCTGAAAACGGCCAATAGTCAATTTCCCCCAAATGGTCTCTGGCGCCCCTCCGACATATTGACTGATAAAGCTATGGCCAAGACCAAGGTCGGCAACAACGCCGTAAAAGATCATCAGAACCGCGGCGGCTGCCGCGGCCCAAAAAAGCCGTCGCCAATCTTCTTTGGTTTTGAAAAGCACGACGAGGAAGGAGAAGAACAGCCAGTAGTGGAGCATTTGGAACGCGCCCTCGCCGCGTTCGAAGTTGGACCAGAATGCGGCCCCGGGATCGAGCGCGAAAATCGAGGCGAGAAGTACCATCAAAACAAAAGCGGATACCGCGATAAAAAGCGGTTTTTGCGCTGTTTCTTTTATTTCGTTCCACAACTCTCCGCGCTTGGCCTCAAAAACACCCCAGAGCAGATAGAAGATGAGCGCGAGATCGATCGAAACCCTGAAAAAATAATCTTTCCCGCCGATAAAAGGGAAGAATGTCGATATCATCACAACAACAATGCTGAAAAGCGCGGTATAGACGAAGAATTTCGCCGAACGCCGGAAAGTTCCCCTGCCGAATAGCACCCAAATGAAAACGCTCGCCACCGTGAAGATGTGGAAAACCCACCAGTGGTCCAAAAGCCATGCGTAGGAATCGAAGAGTTGGGATAGCATATGCAGATTAAATTTCTAAATCCTAATTTCTAATTTCTAAATAATCTCAAATATCAAAATGGCTTCGCTAGAAGTCATCCTGAGCGTGGCGAAGGATCTCTAGAGATTCTTCGGGTTTCGCCCTCAGAATGACGAAGGGCATCAATTTTTGAGATTTGAATTTTGGATTTGTTTAGAGATTAGAGTTTCGAGATTAGAGATTCTAGCGCGCGTATTCGACGGCGCGCATTTCCCGGATAACATTAACTTTTATCTCTCCAGGATATTTTAGCTCGGACTGCACCCGATTCGCAATTTCGCGTGCCATCTCGAGCGCGGCAAAATCGTCTATTTTCTCGGGGATAACAAAAACCCGAAGTTCGCGACCTGCGGAGATGGCATAGGCGTTCTTCACTCCCGGAAACTCCATCGCGATCTTTTCGAGGTCGGCTAAGCGCTTGATGTAATTTTCCATCGTGCCGCGCCGGGCGCCCGGGCGCGCGGCGGAGAGAACGTCCGCGGCGGTAACCACGTACGCCTCCGGAATCGCATACGGATAATCCTCGTGGTGCGACTGCATCGCCTCGATTATTCTGTCTTTGATGCCGTACTTTTTCAAAAGTTTTCTGCCGAGTTCAACGTGCGTTCCCTCGACCTCGTGGTCGATGGCCTTGCCGATGTCGTGCAATAAGGCGCCGCGTTTTGCGATCTCGACGTCCAGCCCTAATTCCCCGGCCATCATACCGGATATGTGAGCCATTTCAATGGAGTGCGTGAGCACGTTCTGGCCGAAACTAGTCCTGAAGTGGAGCCTGCCCAAAAGCTGGAGGAGTTCTTTGGGCAGGTCGTAGACGTTGATCTCCTCCGCGGCCGAGGCGCCGATCTCTTCCATTCTTTTCTGAAGCTCGCTTTTCGCTTCTTCAACCTTCTCTTCGATCTTCGCCGGCTGAATGCGCCCGTCTTTTATCAGTTTGTCCAGGGCAATGCGCGCCACTTCGCGCCTGTAAGGATCGAATGAAGAGATTACTATCGTATCCGGCGTTTCGTCGATGACAAATTCTACACCCGTCGCACGCTCCAGGGCGCGGATGTTCCTGCCTTCGCGGCCGATAATCTTTCCCTTCACGTCTTCGTCTTTAAGGTGAAAAATTGTCGTCGTAAGTTCGGAAACATGCGAACGCGCGTAGCGCTGTAGCGCGGTCGTGATGATGCCCATCGCCTTCTTTTCGATCTCGTCCTTGTTTTCCCTGTCGATCTTCTGGACAACAGAGGCCAAGTCCTCGCTCCGCTTTTCTTTAAGCCGGCGGAAAAGCTCTTCCGCGGCCTGCTCTTTCGAAAGGCCGGACACTTTTTCGAGCTCATGCGAAGCGCGCTCTTCCACAACTCGCAATTCTTTTTCTTTTTGCGCAATCGCTTCTTCTTTCGCCTTCAGCCCCTTAATGTCCTCGTGAAAGGAAGAGAATTTTTTCTCCAATTCTTCCTCACGGTGCGAGACGCGCGATTCCAACGTTTCAATGTCCTTGCGACGCTCTTTCTCTTCGCGCTTGATCTCGGCCAAAATAGAAGCCGCCTTGCCTTCGGCTTCAAGGATAACTTTTCTGGCTTTTCCCTCCGCTTCTTCTAACTCGCGCTTAGCTTTCTCTTCGGCCGAACCCGCCTGATTTTGCGCCCAGATGCGGCGCGTTATATATCCCCCGGCGAACGCTATCAAACCCAAAATCGCCGCTGCTATGAGCGATAATTCTCCTTGCATATTTGTAAATTCCCGAATTTATCACGAATTTAACTCGCGAATATCCGAACAGTGTCATTCCGAGCCATGCGAGGAATCCCGTGGGATCTTTCGCTCCGCTCAAGATGACGCCATTAGCGTCCATTCGTAAGTTCGTAAATTAAGGATTTTTAATGACTTTTTAAGCTTAGATTGATGATAGCAGAAAAGCGGTGTTTCGTCAATTGCTTTAGAATTAGAACATGGCCAAAAGGCAACTTGTTCTCATCGTTCTCGACGGCTGGGGCATCGGCCGGCAGGATGAAACGAATCCGATACACATCGTAAAACCGGAAAGTTTCCGCTGGCTCGAAGAAAATTATCCCGCGACCTCCTTGCAGGCCTCGGGAATCTCCGTAGGCCTTCCGTGGGGCGAAGTAGGAAACAGCGAAGTCGGGCACGTGACGCTTGGCGCCGGGAAAATCCTTTACCAGTACTACCCGAAGATAACGATGGCGATACAGGAGGGCGACTTCTACCGTAACCCGGCGCTTCTCTTCGCCGTCGAACACGCGAAGAAAAATAATTCCGCGGTGAACCTTGTGGGTCTCTTAACAAAAGCGAATGTTCACGCCTCGCTTGAACACCTTCTCGCATTGGTCAAAATGGCCGAGGAGAACGGTGTGCCCGAGATCAAGCTTCACCTCTTTGCCGACGGCAAGGACAGCGCCCCAAAAACGATAGTTGAGTTTTTGAAAGAAGTGCCGCGCGCGCATCTTGCGACCATCGTCGGCCGCTATTACGCGATGGACCGGGGCCAGAATTGGCGGCTTACCGAGGCGGCATACGAGAACATGGTCGGACGCGGCGGATTTTTGACACAAGACCTTGATGCAATGGTCAATGAAACTCTGGCAAAAAATGCGACTGAAGAATACCTGCCCGCGCTACGCCTTAAGGAAGGCGGCATCATCAAAAGCAATGAGGCGATAATCTTTTTCAACTACCGCGAAGACAGCATCCGCCAGCTAGCCGAAGCGTTCATCCTTAAGGACTTCGATAAATTCCCGCGCGCCGAGCTTAAAAATATGTATATCGCGACAATGACGCACTACGAAGATAAATTAGGAGTACCTGTCGCTTTCCAGCCGGATAAGGCGGAAGTGCCCTTGGGACAGGTTTTGAGCGAGGCGGGAAAAACACAACTGCGCGTCGCCGAAACCTACAAATACGCGCATGTCACTTTTTTCTTTAATGCTTACCGTGAACCGCCGTATAAAAACGAATTCCGCGCGCTTATTCCATCTCTCCAAACCACGCATCCAGACGAAAACCCCGAACTGCGCGCCTCGGCAGTGACTGACAGGGTCTTGGAATCGATCCAGGGCCGTTCATTTGATTTCGTGCTTGCGAATTATTCGAACCCCGACACGATCGCCCACACCGCGAACTACGAAGCTGGGATTCAGGCGGTAAAAATTATCGACAAGGAGATAGGACGCCTGCTTAAAGTTGCCTTAAACGAAGACACGATACTTGTCATCACTTCCGATCACGGCAACGTCGAAGAAATGCTCGACCCAATGACCGCTCTCCCCGAAAGCCAGCACGACCCCAACCCTGTGCCGTTCTACCTAGTCGCGCCGGAGTTTAAAGGAAAAAAATTTTTGAATTGGAGAAATTTAAGCGCCGAAACGATGGGTTCGCTTGCGGACGTGGCACCCACAATTTTGGAACTAATGGAAATAGAAAAACCGAAAACAATGACGGGGAGAAGCTTGCTTGAAGGACTGATTTAGTCCTTCGAGAAATTCCAAATCCGAAATCACAAATCACAAACAATACCAAAATCCCAATTTCCAAACGACTCTTCGGGTGAGAAATCCGAACTGCGGCCGCTTCTTTTGACCGCTAACAAAAAACTTGGCCATCCTGAACGAAGTGAAGTATCTCGGGGCGTGTTTGCAATACTATTTAGAGATTCTTCGCTTACGCTCAGAATGACGGCAACGCATTACGAGAGTTTTCTATATTGCTATAATCAAATCATGCGCTTACTCGCAAAACTCGTTTTAATAATCGCCGCGAACGCGGCGGCAATCTGGGCCGCGACGCAATATATCGCGGGCGTGAATTTTGAGGGCGGCATTCGCGAACTCGCGGCCGCGGCGGCAATCCTCACCGTCCTGAACTTTATTTTGAAACCGCTTTTGAAACTTATCTTGGGACCGATCATCATTCTCACTCTCGGCCTCGGGCTGATACTCATAAACGCCATCGTCATCTACATTCTTGACATATTTTCCGCAAATCTTATGATTGATGGGATTCCCGCCCTCTTCTACGCAACAATATTGATTTCGGCGGTGAATTTTGTGGTGCACATCGCTACTAAGCGATGATACACTAATAACCACGAATATAAACACAAAGCGCCGCGAATATATTAGTGTTTATTCGTCCTATATTCGTGGTATTTCGTGTGACGCCATAACAACACCATGATAATCTCCATAGCGCAAATTGTAACGGCGGTACTGATAGTAATATTGATCTTGCTTCAGGAGCGCTCTGCCGGAATCTCGGGGCTTCTTGGCGGCGGGGACAGCGGTGGTTTTTACCAAACGCGACGCGGCCTCGAAAAAATCATTTTCTATTCGACGATCGCGCTTATCGTGATATTCATCGGGCTCGCGGTGTACGAGCTCGTGTACTAACGTCATCATCGAATAACGAATTTTTACGAATTTTCGAATGGGGAAATTAAGACGTAATGATCTACTGTATCCCGGGTTGAGCTATCAAATAATTGGATGTGCCTTCGAGGCTCATAATCAGGTAGGTGGCGGACATAAGGAAGTTGTATATCAACGGGCAATGGCCCAATCACTTCGTGATATCAATCTCAAATTTGAAGAACAGGTTTATTTTCCGATAAAGTTCAAAGATAAAATCGTTGGCAAAGGATTCATCGACTTCTTAATAGATGGCAAAATCGTCGTTGAAATCAAAAAGGGTGATAAATTTTCTAAAAAACATATCGACCAAGTTTTGGATTATCTCAAATCCCGAGAATTAAAACTGGCCGTATTGATAAATTTCGGATCAAACACCGTTAGTTTCAGGCGTGTTGTGAACTTTGATTCGTAAATTCGTAACTTCATTCGTTATTCGTTGATAAAGACATGTTCCGTCTCAAACAAATATTCTTCGCTTTAACTCGCGGAGAAAAAGCCAGCTTCTTCCTCGCTTCCGGAGCCGCAGTAATAAGCGGTTTCATTCTTTTTACGGTTATCTTCCTCCAGTCAACGGAAGCCGTGCCGGCCTCGGGCGGCGACTATACCGAAGGGCTAATAGGCCAGCCGTCGCTTGTAAACCCAGTGCTTGCTTCAAGCGAAGTGGACAAGGCGCTCGTGCGCCTCGTCTTTGCGAACGCATATGACATCGCGGAAAAAATAGAACCCTCGCCGGACGGAAGAATTTGGAAGATCCGCCTTAAGGAGAATCTAACATGGCAGGACGGTGAAAAAATGACGAGCGATGACATCGTCTTTACCGTGCAGAAGATCCAGGACCCGCAAAGCTCGTCGCCCTTGGCGAATGCATGGCAAGGCATTGCCGCCCAGCGCTTAAGCGAGATCGAACTTCAGCTTTCGCTCGTGAACCCGTACGCATTCTTTCCGGAGATCCTCGGTGGCCTCTACATCGTTCCCAAACATATTTTTGAGGAAATTCCGCCGGCAAATTGGCGGCTGTCGGACTATAACGTAAAACCGATCGGCTCCGGCCCCTACAAATTTCTCTCTTTCGAAAAGCGATCCACCGGCTTTATCGCGACTTACCGCCTCACGGCCTGGGAAGAAAATTTCAGCGATATGGCGCTGATCCAAGACCTTAACTTCCGCTTCTTCACGAACACCAGCGACCTTGTCCAAAGTTTCAATTCCGGGCAGATCGATGCCCTCTCCGGCATCAGCCCGGACACACTCCAGGCAATCGAGCGCTCCTATGAAACCGTTTCTTTCCGCCTGCCGAATTATTATGCCGTCTTCCTGAACCAAAGCAAAAACATCGCCCTCAAGGAAAAGGTTGTGCGTAACGCGCTCGAGACGTTGATAAACAGGGATTGGATCGTCGGCAATGCTCTCGCGGGCTACGGCGAGGTCGCGCGGGGTCCGATACCGCAAGAAGCAACCTACTTCGATGCTAAACTGGAGAATAATTCGACAAGCTCTTTGGAATCGGTTTCCGCGGAGCTTGATGCCGCCGGATGGAAGATGAACGATAAAGGATTCCGAGAAAAAACCATACAAAAAACAAAGATCCCGCTCGAGTTCACGCTTAAACTCCCCAACATAGATTTCCTCGTAAAAACCGCTGACATTCTGAAGGCGGAATGGGAAAAAGCCGGCATCAAGATCAATTTGGAAGTTGTTGATTCCGGCGATGCAATTTCCGAAGCGATCAAGGGCCGCGATTACGAAGCACTGCTTTTCGGGAACGTCCTGAACCGCAGTTTGGACCTTTTTTCCTTCTGGCACTCTTCGGAGAGATTCCACCCAGGACTGAACGTCGCGCTCTACAACAACAAAAAAGCCGATGCCCTGATCGAATCCATCCGCCAGAATATCGACGAGGCAAGCCGCCGCGAAGAATTTCTTGCGCTACAAAAAATTATCGCGGACGACCTGCCGGCGATTTTCCTTTATTCTCCTTACTACATTTATGTATCGAATAAGAACGTGAGGGGCCTTGAAGCGATGCTCATCTCCGAACCGGCCGAAAGATTTACAGGCGCCGAAAAATGGTATCTAAGAACGGCAAGGGTGCTCCGATAAATCCTCGCACAAATCTTGGTACGGGAGTAAACAAGTTGTTTTTTCCGACGCCTTAGATTACACTGGGGGCAGCTATTTCTGTCTTGAAAAGAGGCGCCATGAGAAAAACCCTCGCGGTTTTATTGCTCCTAGGACTTGCGGCAATGTCCGGCAACGCAGAAACAAAAACCCTTAAAGTTGTTTCTTGGAATATCGAGTATGGCAAGAATTTTGACGAAGTTCTCGCGGCTCTAAAAGCGATTAACGCAGACGTTTATCTACTCCAAGAAGTCGATATCGGCACAAAGCGAGTTGGCGGACGCAATACTGCAGAGCAACTCGGCGATGAACTAGACTATGATTTCTTTTGGAGCGTGGAATTTCAAGAGTTAAAACAGGAAATTGACGGTAAGAAAGCATTCACAGGACAAGCCACGCTGATAAAAAAAGATTTTTGGCTCTTCCCAGTCGTCGAAAAAAATTATGAATATCAAGCCGCTAAGTGGACTCGTTCTCCTTTCCATCTGCGTAGCTGGACACAGCCACGCAAGGGCGGCCGCAGCTGGCAGTGCTCCAGAATACAGTTAGGAAAGGACTATCCGGTTATCTGCAACACACATCTTGAAAGCAATGTTTCCGACAAACAACTTACGCGCCAGATCAAGGAACTGTTCGATTATATCGAAAGAAAATTTGCCGGGACAAATATACCCATCATCATCGCCGGTGATCTCAACATCGACGAAGGTCCATGCTCTCCCGTAATCAAGCTTGCTGAAAGCAGAGGATTCACGGATGTGTTCCAACCTTTCTACGATAGCGAAAATTATCCAAGCACCCGCCCGCACAAACGTTCTACTAACGACTGGATACTGGTCAATGACCGCATCAAGGTCCTTTCGACCAAAATCGGTTCGTGCGACGGCTCCGATCACTGCCCCATTATCATTGAACTTGAATTGCAAAATTAAAATCATGCCGACTCCCTGCGGAGCCGGCTTTTTTATTGAAGTTTGACAGATGCATAGATCTTTGCTACAATGTAATTAATCTAGTGAATCTCTCCTTCCGCTCGTTTTTGACCATCTTGAATCCAGTGAATTTAAATTCGAAACTTTTCTAGTTTTTATTGGCGCTATCAAGCGCACGTTTTTGTATAATCGTCCCATTGCCCAGGTGGCGGAACCCCGACAGTAGAAACCGCGAATGCCTTCGACAAAAGATTACAAATCGCGGTTTCACCGCGGGGCAAGTTGGCAGACGTACAACTAATACCTTCAAAAAATTATCGGGCGAGTGGTGGAACTGGCCCGCCTCGCGTCGACTCGCCTAGATCCAGCGAAGCGGGTGAGCGTCGCGAGTCGAGGCGGGCAGACGCACGGCTTCACATGTTTTACGTTTATATTCTAAAAAGTTTAAAGTCGCGTAAATCTTACACTGGCCACACTGATAACTTAAAAAGGCGTATAGTTCAACACAACAGCGGTCTCGGGGCATATTCTCATAAATTTGCACCGTGGGAACTTATCCATCGTGAATTGTTTGATTCGCAGGAAGATGCAATAAAACGGGAAAAGTACCTTAAATCTGCTGTTGGTCGCAAATGGATTAAAAAACAATTTCAAAAGTTTTTCGAATAATAAAATTCAAAACGCCGGAGTGGCGGAAATGGAATACGCGCGGCGTTCAGGACGCCGTACTCGCAAGAGTTTGTGAGTTCAAATCTCACCTCCGGCACATAAACAATATGACCCAAAAACCAACAAATAGAGAAAGAATTAAACCTCCTTCAATCCCGCAAAGGCCTGTTTCCGCGCGTGAGGAGCAAGGGGCAAGGAGAGATCGGGGGGCCGGCCTCGACTCGACGTCTCGGCGAGGCGGGCGTGGCGAACCGGCACGGCAAACGCGACCAGTTGCACGCGTCCACGCCCGACCACACGACGCTGAAAAGCAGGACATCCACGAACGCGATGAAAACGCTGTCCGCTTCGTGCCGCTGGGCGGACTTGAAGAAGTGGGCCGCAACTCGATGTTCTATGAGTACAAGAACGAGATAGTTATCATCGACCTTGGCCTTCAGTTCCCCGAAGAAGAAACGCCGGGTATCGACTACATCATTCCCAATGTCACGTATCTCGAAAAAAAGAAATCGAATGTCCAGGCCGTGATCTTGACGCATGCCCACTACGACCACATCGGCGCCGTCCCCCACCTTATGGCGAAATTGGGCAATCCGCCGATATATACGACGTCACTCACGAAAGCCATCGTCGAAAAACGGCAAACGGATTTTCCTAACGCGCCGAAACTCGAAATTCATGTTGTGAAGGGCGGCGACCGCGTGAAGATCTCCAACTACTTCGAAGCGGAATTCTTCGGCGTGCCGCACACGGTTCCAGAGACGACCGGCGTACTTTTGAAAACTCCTGTAGGCAACATGGTGCACTTCGCCGACTTCCGCATCGACTACGACGAGCACGGTAAAGCTTTCGGCCTCGAAGAATTCGAGCGCATCGGCAAACTTGGCGTCCACACATTCACGATCGACAGCACGAACGCGGAAAAAGAAGGCAAAACAATCTCCGAGAAAACCGTTGAAAAGAACCTTGAAGAGATCTTTGCCAAGGCTGAAGGAAGAATTATTGTCGCAACCTTCGCTTCACTCCTCACGCGCATCGGCGAGATCGTGAACATCGCCGGGAAACTCGGCCGTAAGGTGGCCCTGAACGGCTATTCGATGAAAACCAACGTGCAGATAGCTCAAAACTTGGGGTTCATTAAGGCCAAAGACGGCGCGATCATCTCCGTTGAAGAGATCGGTAAATATCGTGACGAAAAACTTCTCATCCTTTCAACCGGCGCGCAGGGCGAATCCAAAGCCGGACTTATGAAGATAATCAACGGCGAACACAGGCAGATCAAGCTAAAGCCAACCGATACCGTCGTTTTGTCCTCGTCCGTCATACCGGGGAACGAGCGCGCGGTTCAGGTCGTAAAAGACAACCTCGCACGGCAAGGAGCTACAGTTCATACCTCCGCCCTTGTCGACATCCACTCATCGGGTCACGCGCCGAAGGACGACCTCCAGCTCGTGATGAAACTCATTAAGCCGAAATTCCTCGTGCCCGTGCACGGCTACTACTTTATGCGCGCAACGAACGCAAGGTCCGCGCAGGAAATTGGAATTCCCAAAGAGAACGTGGTCCTTATGGATAACGGCCAGGTGGCGGAACTTACGAAAACCGGCTTCAGGGTTACGAAAGAAACCGTACCGGCATTCTATGTGATGGTGGACGGCCTGGGCGTGGGCGATGTCGAAGAAGTCGTCTTGCGCGACCGGCGCGCGCTGGCACAAGAAGGGATGGTGGTTGTAATTCTTACGATTGATCGCGAAAAGGCAAAGCTTTTGAAAAATCCGGATATCATCTCGCGCGGATTCATTTACCTCAAAGAGCACGGTGAGTTCATCGAAGAACTCCGCAAGCGCGTGAAGGGGCTCATCTCGCGCCTGCCAACCTACCAGCCCGTCGAAGCCGACTACCTTAAAACTCTCCTCCGCGACCAGTTGGGACAATTCATTTACACGAAAACGAAGCGGCGCCCGATGATTCTGCCAGTTGTCATTGAAATATAAACGAAGACGCGTTATAATAAGAATAAATGCCAAATGGCAAAAAACAATTTAGGGTTATTATTGAGCGCGGCGAGGACGGCTATTTTGTTGCCTCGGTGCCGGCGTTACCGGGTTGCCACACACAAGCGAAAACGCTTGCTGATCTGAATAAAAGAATTAAGGAGGCGATCTCTCTTTGTTTAGATGTTGCCAAAACAGATCCGCAGTACCGCAAGCAAATTTCACATCTGGCTTACGAACCAAGTTTTATTGCTCTAGAAACAGTAGAAGTATGAGCGATCGCCTGCCCGCGCTAACTGCAAAGAAGCTCGCCGGCATTCTCGCGAAACTCGGCTTTAAGCCAATTCGCCAGCGCGGATCGCATGTTTTCTTCAGGCATGACGATGGCAGAACAACCGTTGTGCCATTCCACGGCAACGAGGACATTGATCGGAGCCTTCTCAGACAAATCATCAGAGAAACTGGTTTATCTCCTGAAGAGTTTTCTAAACATTTATGACAAAACCCGTTCTCGTTTCTGGCATCCAGCCCTCGGGCCGATTGTATATCGGCAACTACGGGTGCAAGAAATGCCTTAGGGAACGCGTAGTATGAGAAAGCCACAATTTGCCAGCAGAAAATCAATATCCCGCACAGGATGGTGGAAACATGCCAGGCGCTTCGGGAAGCGGACGGTCAATAAGAGCGAGCGGAGCGGCGCAAAAAGAAAATACGCGAGTGGCGTAATTTAAAAGATGCCAGCTTGCCAAAACTCTTAAAATCTTGGTAAAATAGTCCTATGAGTAAAATTCTCGTGGAGGAAAGAAAAATCAACCGCTTAGTAAAAAAGGCAGTAGTTGAAACGTTTCGGGATATGCTAAGCGACCCCGATGCCGGTTTGGAGTTGCAAGCTTGGGTCAAAAAACGCCTTTCCAAAAAGCCGACGAAAACTATTCCACTGGAATCGGTACTCAAAAAGTACGACCTATAGTCATATGCCCGGCCTTTTGATTTCGTTCACCAAGGAGGCCGAAAACGACTTCGCGAAAATAGGCGACGAAAACAGAAAGAGAATTATTCAGAAGTTGGAATGGCTGGGAGAAAACTTTGACTTTGCGCATCACGCCCCGCTCGCCGGCTCTTGGCGAGGATTTTTCAAATTGCGCGCCGGAGATTGGCGCATAATATACCGAGCTGATTACGATAATTCTTTGCTCGTAATTTACGCGATTGGCCGAAGAGATAAAATATATAAATTGCGCTAAAACCATGAAGCCCACTCTCGTCTCCGGCATGAAACCCGAAGGGCATCTCCACCTCGGCAACTACTTGGGGACGCTCAAAAACCTCGTAGAACTACAAAATTCCGGAAAATACCAGTGCTATTTTTTCGTCGCCGATCTCCATTCGCTAACCGAGGACTTTGACCCGAAAAAGAAGTACGGCGAAATTACGGAATTAGCCGCAGAGTACCTAGCTGCGGGCCTTGATCCGTCCAAGAGCGTTATATTTCTCCAATCCGCGATACCGGCACATTCGGAACTCGAAGGACTGCTTTTCGCGATCACGCCGGAGGGAGAACTGCGCCGGATGACACAGTATAAAGACAAGGTGGTCGTAAAAAAGCAAAGCGCTAATATCGGCCTTTTGCTCTACCCCGCGCTGATGACGGCCGACATCCTGCTTTACGATGCAGAATTCGTGCCGGTTGGAGAAGATCAGCTCCAACACCTTGAACTCACAAGAACTCTTGCGCGCAAATTTAATTCACGTTTTGGAAAAACGTTCGTCGAACCGAAGCCGCTCACAACCAAAACGTCGAGAGTTATGCGCCTCACAGACCCATTAAAAAAAATGTCCAAGTCGCAGTCGGAAGGATGCATATTCCTTGACGACTCGCCGGAAGAGATCAAAAAGAAAATATCGCGTGCGGTCACCGACTCCGGCTCCGAGATAAAATATGATCCAGAGAAAAAACCGGGCTTGAGCAACTTAATCGGAATTTACACGACATTGAAGGGCATGGACGTAAAAGCCGCGGAAAAAGCATTCTCCGGCAAAAGCTATGCGGAATTCAAGTCCGCGCTCGTCGAGCTCGTTTCAAATTATTTCTCGAATTTTCGCGAACAGAAAAAATCTCTATTAGCAAAGCCCCAGTCGCTAGTGGCTATCCTTAATGCTGGCTCGGAAAAAGCTCGCGCCGTCGCTGAAAAGAAAATCGCAGAGGTAAAACAAAAGATCGGGATAGCGATTTAGCAACGAATTCAACTCCTAACGACATTCCAACATTCTGCAGAATGTTGGAATGTTTTTTATACCTTTCTCACTGCCAGCCAATAATTTTCTCCGTCGATCTTCGTGCTGATTTCGGCGGTAAATTTGCCGCGTTTATATTCGATCTGGGTCGCGCCAACATCCTTTTTAAGAAATTCTTCGTTACGCAAAACGATGTCCCGAACGGGTTCCAATAATTCCAACATTACAACAATTCTATCTCGCGGTTTCAGTCCGGCTTTCTGCCGCAATTCAGCCACAGTGCGCGCAAGTTCGCGCAAAATCCCTTCTTCTTTTAACTCCGGCGTTATCTTCGTGTCGAGCTCAACCTCATCCGTAATTTTTGCGCTGAAAATGATCTTTTTCACGTTCACTTCCTCCGCCAATATCGCAAGAAGTGCTTTATTTTTTCGGATTTCGGATTTCGGATTTCGGATTTTTAGTGCGTCAAGCGGCTGCCTCACCTTTATCCCCGCCTCCGCCCGACGCGCAAGAGCCGCACTGGCCAATTTTCTCACCTCCGCCATCTGCTCCAACAATTTTTCATTTTTATTTTTTAATTTTTCATTTGCTTTTGGCCACTCATCCAAATGCACCGATTCGCTGGAGCATAATTCCGAATGTATGAACTCTCCGAAAAATGGCGTAAACGGAGCAAGAAGTTTGGCCAAAGAAAGAAGAATGAAGCCCAGTGTTGATGATGCCGCGTCATAATCCGTCTTGTTTTCCGCGCGTTGTAAGCGGCGGCGCGAGCGCCGGATGTACCAGCGCGAAAGATCGTCCACAAATCTTTCGATTTCCAACGCCGCATCGCGGATTTCATACTTATCGAGATTCCCCGTCGCCCCTGTAATCGCCTCGTTAAGCCGTGCCAAAATCCACTGGTCCAAAATATTTTTACTCACAGGAGTGGGCCCCGAGACTTTTTTACCAACATAAGTCTGATAAAAAACTAGCGAGTTATAAGTAAGCAAGTGCATCCGCCGATACGCTTGCTGGACTTCGAGCTCGTCAAAGTTCTTCGTCTCGCCCGGAGGATTCACGGTAAAGAAATACCAGCGCACGGCGTCAACTCCGTATTTGTTAATGATTACCCACGGATCAACGACGTTGCCTTTGGACTTGGACATTTTTTGCCCGAATTTGTCGTTGACGAGTCCCAATGAAACTACATTTTTGTATGGCGCCTTTTGCCCAAGCGCGGTCGCGACCGCGAGAAGCGTGTAGAACCACCCCCGCGTCTGGTCCATGCCTTCGGCAATATAGTCGGCAGGATAGTCAAGGCAAGAATTTGGAATTTTGAATTTGGAATTTGGAATTTGTTTAGAATTTAGAGTTTCGGATTTAGAATTTCTCGCGCAATCGAACGGGAAATGAGATTGCGCGAATGGCATCGCCCCCGAATCATACCAAACATCGGCAACTTCTTTTACTCGGTGCATAAAATTTTTATTTCCTGAGCTTGTCGAAGGACACTTCTTGCATGGAAACGTAATTTCATCCGCGAACGGCCTGTGCAAGTCGGCTTCTCCTGCGTCATTTCGCGGAACGACTCTCAGCTCAAGCGATCTTATCTCCGCAAGTTTCGCATAATCGTCTCCGCGTCTCTGCTTTTCTCTGATCGACTGTTTTTCGCTCCAGCCCTGCGCGGCGTGCTCCAGCATCCAGATCGGATATTCGTGGTTTACAAGAAGAATATTTTTGCCTTCGTATTTTTTTTCGCAATCTTCCAAAAATTGCCACAGCCGCAGGCGCAAATCGCGCAAGGACTCTCCGCCCATCGGTCGCTCGCTGAATTTCGATTCGTAAGTGGGATATAGCTCGTGGTAGCGCTTGTCATGGCAACCCTCAAGCTCGCCAAGGTGAATTTCCTCAAGACGCATATCGGACGAAACATTTCTAATGCCAAGGACTTCCGCAACAATATGCGCCGTTTCCCGGGCGCGCGGAATATCGGAGAAAATTATAATGTCTATTTTTTGCCGGTTTTTCGCGAGTTGTTTTTTGAACGTTTCTGCTGATTTTTTCGCCTGCGTCTGTCCTTTCTCCGTAAGATGTACGCCTCCTTTCCCGCGATCGTCAATAACGTGCATCGCGTTCGCCAAGGACTCGCCGTGCCGCATAATCCAATACTTATTGTGCGAACCGCCGGCCTGCTCTGAGCCGGGTCGAAGGGCGCGCTCGCTTAACTCGTCCAAACTTCCCACAACTTCGTGCCCTCCGCATTTCCCGCACTCCCAAATCGGAAGCGGCGCGCCCCAATAGCGCTCGCGAGACAGATTCCAATCTTTGACTTCGCGAAGCCATTCGCCGAAGCGGCCTTTTTTGAGGTGCTCTGGGAGCCAATTGATTTTGGCATTCGCGGCCAAAAGCTTCGCGCGCAATTTGGACATCGCGATAAACCACGAATTCCTAGCGTAATAAAGCACTGGCGTTTCGCACCTCCAACAGTAAGGATATTCATGTAGATAAGGTTTTAGGTTATAGGTGTTAGGTTTTAGATAATCCAAAAGTTTTTTTTCTGTTTCTGGGGATTTAACGTACATGCCGGCAAAACCTGGCACGTCTTTCGTGAATTTTCCATCCTCGTCAACGGTGTGATACTGGGGCAAACCAACTTTTTGGCCAAGCTTGTAATCGTCTTCGCCGTACATCACAGCAGTGTGCACTACACCAGTGCCTTCGCCCGTTGAAACAAAATCGGCGCCATAAATTTTGTAGGAATTTTTTGAGCGGAGCGGCATAACGCTAAAAAGTGGCTCATACTCGAGACCGACAAGGTCTTTACCTTTGAATTTCTGCACTACTGCGTCATTGCGAGGAGCCCCGACGTGGCGGGGCGACGTGGCAATCCCAACTTGGATTGCTTCGCTGTCGCTCGCAATGACGGACGGGGGTCGATCTTTGGCTAAAATATAAATTTCTCTTTCATGTTTTACCGCCACATATTCAATTTCTTTTCCGACCGCTAGCGCCACATTCCCCGGCAGTGTCCACGGCGTCGTTGTCCACGACAAAATATAAGTTTTATCATCCGTAACAAAATCTTTGCTAATTTTCTGCCCTTTCTTGATTTTGAATTTCACATAAACCGAATTGTCTTCGGTCTCTTTGTATCCCAGTGCTAACTCGTGCGATGAAAGCGCCGTGCCGCACCTCGTGCACCAGGGAACAACTTTGTGCCCTTTGTATAAAAGTCCGCGTTTCGCGATTTGCGCGAGCGTCCACCATAGGGTCTCAATATATTCCGGTTCGTAGGTGACGTAAGCGTTTTTGAGATCGAGCCAGTAGCCGATGCGCTCGGTCATCTTCTCCCATTCATCCTTGTAAAGCCAAACTGCTTTCTTCGCTTCTTCGTTGAAGCGCTTGATGCCGAATTTTTCGATGTCTTTCTTGGACTTCAAGCCCAGCGCTTTTTCCGCCGCCATCTCGACGGGGAGCCCATGCGTGTCCCAGCCGGCCTTGCGCGGTACATAATATCCGCGCATCGTCTTGTAGCGCAAAATCACATCTTTGTAGATGCGCGCAAGAACGTGGTGAATTCCGGGTTTTCCGTTCGCATAGGGCGGACCCTCAAAAAACACGAAGTGCTTTTTTTTCTTCGTCTTCTCTAGCGTCTTTTCGAATATCTGGTTTTTCCGCCAATATCCCAGAAATTTCTCTTCGATTTTCGGCAAATTGAATTCCTCTGGCATCCCAGTAATACAACTTCGATTATTTATTTTGCGAAATGAAATACATTTGCATATGCGACTTATTCGCCCAGCCGCACCAACTTCGAATTATCTCGATCACTGCTAAGTTTCGCCTCCGGCGTCGAAGTTGTATTACTGGACATCGTTATTCAATTTTATCTCGCAACGGACAAAAGAAAAAGGCCACTCTGCACAACCTAAAAATCAAATCCTCTCCGGTGTTCTGATGCCGAGTAAATTCATCCCCGATTTCAAAACCGATGCAGCGGCATCAATAAGCGCCAAAAGCGCCGCGCGTCGCTCCGCGTTTTCTTCTTTCATCACCGGCGTTGTTTCGTAAAATCGGCTAACTAACGCCGCGAGTTCGTAAAGATAACTTGCAAGATTATTGGTTTCCAAAATCTCCCCGCTTCGCGCAACTTCATCCGGAAATTCAAAAAGCTTACGCATAACTCTCAACTCCGCATCACCACCAAGTTTTCCTAAGTTACTTTCCTCTTTCCTCTTTTCACTTTCCACTTTACGAAGGATGCTCCGCAGTCGCGCATAGGAATATTGCAGGTACGGCGCCGAATCTCCGGCAAGCGAGAGCATTTGTTTCCAATTGAAAGTTATGTCTGTGTTGCGGTTTTCTTTTAAAATTCCATATTTTAAGGCGCCGATGCCTACCGCCTCGGCTACTTCTTGTTTTTCATCTTCCGGCAAATCCACATTCTTCGCGTCCACGGCTTCGCGCGCCAACTTCAATGCCTTATCCAAAACATTTTCGAGTAAAACCGCCCGCCCCTCGCGCGTAGCAAGTTTTTTGCCTTCTTCGCCTAAAACGAGCCCGTACTTCGCGTGTATTAGCTCAACCTTGTCCCGCAAACCCAAAATATCGGCTATCGCGAAAAGCTGCTCGAAATGGAGCGACTGCTCGTTCCCGACCACATACAAAACCTTCGCAGGTTTATATTTTTTGATACGGTATTCGAGGTTGGCAATATCGCGCGTAAGATAAAGCGACGCGCCATCGGATTTTTGGATAAGCGCCGGTGGCAAGTTGTATTTGCCTGCCGTGAACTTGTCGAATCGGTCTAGAGGAATTATAAGCGCCCCTTCGCTTTCTTTTGCTATCCCGTCTTTGCGAAGCCGCGCAACGAGCGATTTTATGTCTTTCTCATAAAAACTTTCACCGATTTCCGTATCGAATTTGACACCGAGCTGCTTATAAGTTTTTTGAAACTCTTTAAGCGATTCGTTTTTGAACCACTCCCACAATTTCCTATTTTCTTTGTCGCCTTCCTCGAGTTTTTTGAATTCTTCCTGACCCTTTTTGTCGAGCTCTGCATTGCTCTTTAGCTCATCATGAAAACGAACGTAAAGTTTCTGAAGCGCATTGATCGGGTCTGCCTTAACAGATTCTTCGTCGCCCCAAAGTTTGTATGCGGCAATAAGCTTTCCGAATTGCGTTCCCCAGTCGCCCAGGTAGTTCCAGCGGATAACTTTGTAACCCAAATTTTCTAAAATATCGGCGAGGGCGGCGCCAATGATCGTCGTCCGCAAATGTCCCACGTGCATCTTCTTCGCGATGTTCGGCTGGGAATATTCGACTATTACCGTTTTCCCTTTGCCAATATCGCTTTTACCGAAATCCTCCAGATTTTTCAAAACACGGGCAAATTCATCCTGAATTGTAATGGGCGAAATCCAAAAATTAATAAATCCCGGCGGCGCGGCTTCAACCTTTTCAAAAAATCCCGCGGGTGCAGATTTTTTGATTTTTTCCGCAAGCTCGCGCGCCAAATCCAGTGGGTTTTTCTTTTCTTGCTTCGCGAGCCTCAATGCAACATTCGTTGAATAGTGCCCCTGTGATTCGTGCTCTGGCATAAAAACTTCGGCGCCGGAAATCCCAGCTTTTTCTAAAATTTTTAAAATTTCCTCGCGCATGATTGACAAAAATAAAAAATTGGAATAAAATGGTTCTTGAAGAGCGGTGAAATGGCACCCATGCCATGGAGTTGTGCCCTCCACAATTCCCTGCCCACCCCCAAGGGCCACCGCTCTCTTTTCTTTTAAAGATATCAGGTATCGAGATGCAAAAACAGAAGCGCCCTCGGAAGAGGGCGCGAAAAAGAGTAAAAACAGATGGTCGATTTAGCAGGAAGGCAGCGTTGGCTCTACCGGCGTTCCCACGATCGTTGCCAAAAAAGACGGCAAATACCAGATGAATGGGATCGGCCAAAAAGCGACGAAGAAGAAGAGTGTGGCTGTCAAATTTTCTTGTGCGGAGCCGAGGCGTGGATTTTTCTTGCCAACATACTTTCTCATGGCAAGGGTGACGGTTGCCAGCGTTAAATAGACAACGGCAATCACTAGCGATTCTACAACTTCCAGCATGGCCATTCTCCTCTGTCTTATTGGATTTAGATGCTGATGGTATGATAATCTATTTTATCGTTTTTGTCAAATCGGAGCGTATAATAAACCCATGAGTAGCTTTCAGCAGCAAACCATCGCCGAAAATCGCAGAGCGGGATTCGACTATGAAATTTCCGAGAAATTCGAAGCGGGCATCGAGCTTCGTGGCCTTGAGGTAAAAAGCGCGAAAGCGGGGAAAATGCAGATCGCCGGGAGCTACTCAATCATCCGCGGGGGAGAGGTATATCTTATAAATTGCCGGGTGCCGCCGTATCAGACGGGAAATACTCCTCCGGACTACGACCCTGGCCGCACGCGGCGGCTTTTACTGAACAAGGGAGAAATCAAACGCCTCGGGGGGCTTCTGCGCCAAAAAACGGTGTCGCTTATCACGCTTCGCGCATACATCAAAAATAATCTCATCAAAATCGAGCTTGGGCTGGGTCGCGCGAAAAAAAAGCATGACAAGCGCGAATTACTCAAAAAACGGGCGGTGGAGATGGAAACGGGCCGCAGGTTAAAATGAATAACCGCGCCGCGAGCGCGCGACATCCGCTTGCGGCAGGCGGTTATTTACCGAGCACATAACGCTTATGTGCTCGGTTTATTATCTGCATGCCGCTCCATCTCCGTCATTTGCGGCGGAGCATTCGCTGGCAGATAATAAAAATATGTCCCGCCTCAAAAAACTGCGCCTTATTGAATTCCTTGTTGTCGGCTTGGTAATGGGAATTGCCGAAGATCTTCTGGCGGTTTATTTCTCTACGGGCGAGAGAATTGACTTTCGTGTCTTTTGGATAGTTTTCCTTGTGGCGCTTCCCTTTGCGGTTGTAAGCGAACTCGTTGTCGACCATCCGCGTTTCTGGGAGAAGATCTGGCCGCGCGAAGAAGTACGGGAACCGGAAGAAAATAAAGAAGTGCGATAAACAAGGATATCATCGGAAAAGATCTCCGTATTTGCTAAAAGCGGCGATTTTTGTTTTGATAAAGGAAGATTTTTTGAACTGGGGCTTACGCATGGCAGACCACCGGGGGGCCCTTACTCTTTTCATCGGTACGATGGGTTGCGGCAAGAGTGGAGATCTTTTGAAGTCGGTTAAAAAAGCGAAGCGGCACAGAAGAAGAACGGTCATTGGCTTCAAATTCGACGGGGACACAAGAGATCCTGGTAAAATTGCGAGCCGCGATTACGGCCTCGAAATGCAGGCCTATGAAATTCCCGCCGACAAACCGAACGAGATCTTTGAGATCTTGAAGGACCACGAAAAAAAGATCGGCAAGAAGTGCAATATTGTCGTGATCGACGAAGGGCAATTCTTCGCCGCGGATGAATTCTTCTGGGTGGTGGACGACCTTTTGAAGGCCGGCTACGACGTCATGATCGCCGGGCTTGACCTGAATTTTACCGGCCGTCCTTTCGGCGCCATGCTGCGCCTTATTACTCTCGCGCAAGATGGCAAAGTTTTTTATCCTGACGCATGGTGCAAATGTGGTGAGCGGGCAATTTTCCCCCAACGACTTCTCCCGAACGGAGAACTTGCTCCGTGGGACGGCCCGGAAATTGAAATTGGCGATGTGAACACCGCCGAACAATCCAAGAGGGAAAAAGAAGAACCGGACTATATCTATGAACCTCGCTGCCCCAACTGTTTTGTCCGTCCTCCGAAAAAGGACTCTTAAACTCAAAGGCGACACCGACGTGTCGCCTTTTTTTATGTGGAGATGGAGGGAATTTCGCTGCTCGGCCTTCGCTATAGATTTGTCGGCAATCCTTTTTGGAATCGCCCTATCAACAATTCTTTCTTATCCCGCCGCCATTTTTTGATTTGAATTTCGCGCCGCCGCGCTTCGGCGAGAATTCGATATTCTTCAAGAAAAACTATTCTGAATTTAGCCCTACCCGTGGTAAATTGAGCGCCGCGTTCCGCATTATGATAATAAATTCTGTTTTTTGGATTTTCGGTTATGCCGACATACAGCTTCCCGAAATCATTTTTAGCCATATATACGAAATACATAAACACATTATATGCCCATTCGACTCCTTGTTGCACTCGTCACTCAGGGCACTCGACTCCTAAGGTGGCTTGCCACGAGCGAATAAAAACTCCTGGTGGGAGTTTTTATGAATCGAGTGGAATATTCTGAAAATAGCGCGAACCCATTTCGAGCAGAAAATGTAGCTCGGCGGGCAAGCGAGGGAAGGAGGGGGTATGGGGGAGGAATTCTCTCGCTTGCCCTTCTCGCTCCCGCGCTCCGCGCGGAAAAATGGTGGCGCAATAAAATCAATTACATGATAGCAGAAAAATAAATTTTCTGCTATCAAAAGTTCTTTGTAAAAAATGAGAAAGGCCCCAGGTGGTGTGTTGCAACCACGAGGGGCCTTGTTGACCGCTGAGCTTCGCTCAGCGAATCCTGTAGAAACTCGCGAGTGTCTCCAGCTCGTCCTTCCACCGACTACCACCGTTCCTCTTGTCGAAGTACACGAGGACGAACACAGTGATGCCGCTTGCGACAACCGCTCGGATGGAGTTGGCGATTCCGTATGGGCTCGCCATCATGACCGCGGGAATAGTGCCGATGACCGATCCCGCGAAAATGAAACTCCAGTTACCGATCGAGTCGAACGCTGTGCGTTGTTGGATTGCTTTCGCGATCGTCGCGATGTACGCGACAACGAGAAGTGTCTGCGTCGTCCAGAAAGTAACGTTGGACTGTTCCTTATTGAAGGCCCAGTAAACCACCGCCACCATCATTACGACGAGACACGACTTCTGCATCCAGTCGAAAGCGACTTTGAACTCACCAGATCGCCACAGTACCATCGCGAGAACACCGAGCACGATTGTGATTTCGAACGCGGCCGCGTAAAGCGTCACATTCTCGATCAGCGTCCGACCCGGAATTGCGTGGTACGAGATCATGGCGAGATTCATCGCGAGTGTCCCGATGATCCATGTTGCAGGAGCCGGATTCACGCGACGACGGAGGATGAGTGGGCAGTACCAGCCCATCGCCCCCATCAGAGACAGGAAGGTCAACAGGCCAGCTGCGTTTTTCACTTGATCCTCCGTTCGGTTTGAGATTTTGAATCGCGTGTCCTACGCGACGAGGTCTAACTCGTTATGAGCAGCGCATTGAATATCTGTTAGCGCAACAAATGGTGTTTCAGCCACTCAATGCGCTGCTCATTTCAAAATCTCAAGGAGATTCGCTCGCAAATTTGCAAAGAACTTGAGTAAAAATTGACCTAAATTAACTCAATTTTTACACCATAAGTATAGCAAATTTACGCTAGTTTGTCAAGGTTTTGGGCATAATCAAAATATGGCCTAAAACCAAAGAAATTATGACCAAAACCTTACCATTTTCAAGTTTTATTTTCCTAAAAACAAAACAGCCCGTTAGGGCTTCTTTGAGAATTGCGCCACCATTTTTTACGCGCGGAGCGCGGAAGCGAGAAGGGCAAGCGAGGGAATTCCTCCCCCACACCCCCTCCTTCCCTCGCTTGCCCGCCGAGCTACATTTTCTGCTCGAAATGGGTTCGCGCTATTTTCAGAATATTCCACAATTCAAAACTTTTCAACTTTTTCGCTGGGGACAAGACCGAATGCTCGCCGCGCCCAGTGGCGCGGCTCGCAAGGAATTGAGCCACATAATCCCACGGCGCGATGAACGAAAAGGAAACGGATTGTATATCTAAAATCCTAATTTAAAAAATATGCTCAAACCAAAATATTTTCTCTACGCTAGGAAATCAACGGAAGACGACGACCATCAAATTATGAGTATCGAAGCTCAACTCTTTGAGTTACGAGAATACGCGCGTAGAGAAAACGTGGAAATTCTCCAAGAATTTACCGAGGCGAAAAGCGCAAAGAAACCGGGCAGAGAAAAATTTGCGGAAATGATAAACGAGATAGAAAAAAGTGATGGCGTTGGAATTTTGGCATGGCACCCCGACAGGTTGGCGAGAAATAGTGTTGATGGCGGAAAAGTTATCTATCTCGTGGATACCGAAAAGATCGTTTCTTTGCGCTTTCCAATATTTTGGTTTGAGCCAACTCCGCAAGGAAAATTCATGTTGCAAGTGACGTTCGGACAATCAAAGTACTACAGCGATAATCTTGTTGAAAATATCAATCGTGGTATCCGCCAAAAACTCCGTAGAGGCGAATGGCTGACGCTCGCGCCTTTCGGATATGTAAATAATCCCAAAACTCGCACCATTGAGCCGCACCCTACAAAATCAAAAATTGTGGCGCGAGCGTTTGAGGAATTTGCCAAAGGGACGCATACGCTCAAATCTCTTTCGGAGTTTTTGGCGGAACTTGGTATTGAAACACGGCACCGAACGCCACTTGCCAAAGCGTCCGTCCACCGGATGCTCACGAACAGAGCATATCTTGGTTTTGTGGTACACAAAGGCGAATATTTTGACGGACGCTTTGAGCCAATTCTTTCCCTCGCAACCTTTGAAGCCGTGCAGGAAATATTGAAGCGAAAAGCGAAACCTCGCAAATCCAAGCAGAGACACAATTTCCCTTTTACCGGACTGCTTACTTGCGGAGAATGCGGAAGCGCGATCACGGCGCAATACGCGCACGGCAACGGCGGAACCTATCGCTACTATCGTTGTACGCGGAAAAAGGGAAATTGTGCTCAAAAATATCTGCGGGAAGATTTGCTCGTTTCGCAACTCAAGGCACGGCTTCAAAGCGTTGCGCTTTGCGATGAGTGGACGAAGAAAATGCTGAAGCAAGTAGAAGCGTGGGAAAAGGAAGAAGTCTACTCATCGCAAACATTCGTCCAAAATCTCCAGGGAAATCAGAAAGAGACGCAAGAGAAACTGGACAAGCTAGTTTCTTCTTACATTGACGGCGACATACCTAAGGAAAGTTATCTCGTCAAAAAGGAAGAACTTTTGAAACAAAAAGTTTCTCTTGCGTCCCAAAAGAGCGATTTTGGACGAATGGGAAAGAATTGGATTGAACCATTGCGGAGTTGGATTTTAGACATACAGAAAGCCGAAAAACTGTCGGCGAGCGACAGTTTTCCTGAAATCAAGGCATTTGTCCAAAAGATCGGAACGAACCATCAACTTTTGGACAAATCTGCTTCTTTTTCGTTCATCGCGCCGTGGGATTATGTGGCTCAATTCCTTGCTCGCCGCGCCACTGGGCGCGGCGAGCATTCGGTCTTGTCCCCAGCGAAAAAGTTGAAAAGTTTTGAATTGTGGAGATGGGCGGAATTGAACCGCCGTCTGAAGATGATGTCTTTAGGCCGTCTACGAGCGTGTTCCTTAGATTGCTCCGAGGACGAAATGATTCTTAGTTTTGCGCGAGATCCAGAATCATCAATCAGGCGCTATCCTCCTTATATAAGACCGCGACCGATCTAAGAGGCCCAGATTGAGCGATCCTCCTAGTTACGCAAAAGCGAAACTTGGAGCTGTAACTCGATTAGAGTTGGCAGTTAAAATTTGTGCGGCACTAACGTAGCCACGTTCGGCTCGCAAGCCCGAGAACCATCTTCATCGAAACCGATCACCCCCATATTCAATTTCTCATACATTATAAATCGAATTGTAAAAAATCGCAAGTGCGTTTATACTCAAAACAGAACTTCAAGGAGCAGCCTCCATGGCTTTTGCTGGCCCTCTCTCAAAATTTGTCAAAGACGAATTGCAGTATAGAGAAAATCTCGAAAAAACGCTGGCCAAGGAATCCGAAGAGGCGATACTGGCGAACCAAGACGCTATCCGCGAAGCACTCTTGAGGCGAGAGCGATTCGTGGTCACACTCCCCTGCCAATACCGGCTTATTATTTCTCCACAGGGAGAAGTTTCTTTCGACCCGTGTTCCGAAAGTATGGTCGTCTAAATATCGGCCGAAGCCATGCGCTTCGGCCATTTGCATTAACGGTAAAATTTGTATTAATATTTATTGGACAAGAATCAAACAAAACCATTCAGAGGATTAGAATCAACAATCAAATAACCGCGCCCGAGCTTCGGGTGATAGACAATGACGGGAAGAACCTCGGCGTCTTGCCGCTCAAAGACGCGTTGAAACTCGCGAGTCCGGATTCCGGGCTTGACCTCATTGAAGTCGGGCCGACGGCCAAGCCGCCCGTCGCGCGCATAATGGACTACGACAAGTATCGCTACGACCTCGAGAAGCAGGAGAAAAAAGAGCGCAAGGCGCTCAAGGGCGGAGAATTGAAGCAGATCCAAATAAGCGCCCGGGAGGCCCAAAATGACCTTCAAAGGAAAGCGGGCCTGGTTGTAAAATTCTTCGAAGAAGGGCATAATGTGGAGGTTGCGCTCTGGCTCCGCGGACGGGAAAAATATAACAAACCGTGGGCCAGGCAAAAAATGGACGAGTTTTTGAAGCTCATCCCTATCGAATACAAACTGTTCCAGGAGCCGAAATTCGGCGGAAGAGGAATGACGGCGCAAATAGCTAAAAAGTAGCGTAATGCCAATATACTAATGCGTGCGAATGATACTAATAATACTAATTCGCACAATTCGCTACATTCGAATGAATTCGTAGATTAGCATTACATTTGAGCGATGAAGAAATCTGTTTCAAAACGTTTCAAGGTCACAAAAAGCGGGAAGCTTTTAAGACGGCGAATGGCGGTTGATCATTTTCGCACCCGTAAAACCAAGAAAAATATGCGCGGCAAGCGCAAGAGGGTCGGGTTGGACTATCCGGCTAAAAAGATACTAAACTACTAAGCGCCATCCCACGAATAACGAATAAATATCGAATTTACGAATGGGTTAAAATTCGCAGATTCGTAAGAAAATTCGCTATTCGATGGATGAACTACCATGCCAAGAGTAAAGAGGGGCATCATTGCCCACCCCGATAGTAGAAATTGCGAAGGCCTTCGGCCAACCTCAGAAAATCGCAATTTCACTACGGGGCAAGCAAAATTAAACCACAATGCCACGCGTTAAGAGAGGTACAATTGCACATAAGCGCAGGGAAAAGGTGCTGAAGCTTACCAAGGGATTCCGCTGGGGACGGAAATCCAAAGAGCGGGCCGCAAAAGAGGCCCTGCTTCACGCCTTGCCGCGCGCTTTCCGCGGGCGCAAAGAGAAAAAGCGTGTTTTCAGACGCCTTTGGAATGTGCGCGTGAACGCCGCCGTGCGCGTGGAAGGACTTTCTTATAGCAAATTTATCAACGCCCTGAAACGCAAAAATATCCGCCTCGACAGAAAAATTCTGGCGGACCTCGCGGCAAACGAACCACAAGTATTCAAAAAGATAGTTGAATCCGTAAAGTAAAAACCCTTCGACATAGGTCGGAGGGTTTTTCGTTAATACCCCTCGGGGAGAACACTCTTTCTTCTTATCCACGGCAAGGTGAGCGTGGATTTCTCGTTCCTGAAACAAACATCATAAAACCCTCTTTCTATGACAGCTGCTCGGTAAAGGGCGGTTAGGAATCTCGCGTACTGCTGCCACGAAAGCTTTGTTTCCAGATAGAGATGGAAGTGATCCGGCGTTTCCGATGGAACAAGAACGGCGGGGCAGTCCAGGACCATGCGCAACATGCCTCCGCAATCATCGATGACGCCAACTTCTCCGCTGATGCCAACTTCTCTGGCGACATCCGCAAGTATTTCGACAGCTTCTTCCTTCGGCCACACATTCATAATCAATTCCTGTTTTCCGTTAGGCAACACCGAGAGCTTTGCCGCGAAATCAATATCCAAAAGAGGCGCATGCGTGCCGTCCTCGCAGATAGAGCCGATCATTGTGGCGTTTTCAAATGAAGCCTGATACAGCGGACTCTCCATCCCCAGACAACTGAAAAAATCTTCCTTATAATCGAAAAACTTTCGGCCCGTTGCGTTGGTAACAATCAAGATTCTCGCTTCATCGGCGACATCTGTGGCAGAAAAAGATCCCATTTTTGTTTCCTCCCTAAATCAAAAGCTGAGCGCATTATAAACCAAATTGCACACAAAATCAAGCGCACGAGCTATTCTCTAAGAAACCCATCCTCTCAAAGTCGCAGGCTCCGCCGGCGTCCACTTTCGCTGAAGCTTTAGCGAGACGAGCGGTGTCGGGGTTTTATTTCGGAGGATGGAGTTTCCGCAAAAACGTGTACGCCTGGTCTAATACTTTTTGCGTGTCCTTGTAGCGCGAAACCATTTTTTTCGCGTCGCGATACAGAAACCAACCGTACCCCTTGTGCTCGCGTGAAGAAAGCCTCACTTCGCGCAGGCGGGATTCCGCAAGATAAAAAATTACTATCTTGAATGTCGGCTGGCCGCGCCTTTTGAAAAAGAATTTTTCATAAGTTTTAAAACCGGGGATTACCCTTAGGTCTACCGGACGTAATCCGGTTTCCTCTTTCGTTTCGCGCAGGGCCGCCTCGAAACTTTTTTCTTCGGATTCGATCTTGCCCTTGGGGAAATTCCAATATTCCCCGCCGTGGTAAAGCAGCAAAAACCGCGGCCCTTCGGGAGAGTTGCGGAACGGAATTATGCCGGCGGCTATCTCGCGCCGCGTTTTTTTCTTCTGGGGAGTCATTGTTGAAGTAATTTTAGCATGTCGCACGTCTGGTCAGGTGCTATCGCTACACCATAGTGTAGCGACGGGATTTGAATTGTTGGGGTTTGAGCTGTTGGGATTGAACCGGTTGGTCTATTTTTTCTTTTTCTTCCTTGAATAATGGCTCGTGTACTGTCCCGTTTCGCGAATGCTCTTTTTGATAGCATTGATGGTCGTGGGTGAAAGCCATAGGGTTCTCTCAATCTCGCGGAAACCCATTCCACGCTGTGTAAAGAAAATAGCCGCCGTGCGCTTAACGATCTGCTTTTTCTCGTAAGCAGTAAGTAGTGGCGCAAGAAGTTTTTCTATTTCTTTCGCGGAAGAAGCTTCGGCCAGTTCTTCGATGAGCTTTTTCCAAACGCTTATTTCCCATTCTTCGCGCGACCCGAACCTATCTGGAGATAGAATTCTTCTGCTCATGTTTCTATTTTACCATAACGCTACACTATAGTGTAGCACAACCAATTAACCCCATGGCATTTTATACACTTTAATACTATTACGCATGGTTTTTGCTTATTTTAAGCGGGTTTTTCACTTATGGTATTATTCAATTTACCGACTTACAGAAAATGTCATGCGGATTAATAATCACTTTTCTAGATTGATATAAGACATGATTTGATCTGCCACACCGGAAATGGATCCTTCTGTACTAATGGGTATTGCGCCTTTTTTGCGCATCTTATCTTCAAATTCTTTATACCAACTCAACACGTGCTCCTGTTCTGATTTTTCTTTAGCAAACTCATTGTTATCGCGGGCATTTAAACGATGCAGGAATGTTTCCTCCTGGCAATGAAGAAGGAATACCTTATTGAAAAGATTAAGATATTCATCCTGATTTGACGCAACTCCAGCGATAATAACGGAGGTGTTTCTTTGCGTATCAAGCAATTTCTTCAGCTCAACCACTTCGCAAGTGTAATCGTGAGCCTCTAGCCAGTCTTTACCAATACCATATTGGTATTGTGCTTTTTCGCCACTGATTTTATTCTTCCAATGACATAAGTTATCTATCTCATCTATATCGAGGGCTCGCACTCCTCTCTTACAGAGTTCTTCAACAAGTGTTGATTTTCCAGTGCCAGAAACACCAGTGATATAAAATTTATTCATATTTTTATCCCCATTACCCATGACACCTTTTATATTTCTTTATACCAACAAAATACCGCGCAGGCGCCGACCTATTTAAGCAATTTAAGCATCTCGCCAACAGGTCGCGTGTTCACAATATTTTTCTTCTCCGCCCAGCCGCGGCGGGCCTGCGCAATGCCGTATTCCAAATACTGGAAGTGAGTCGGCGAGTGCGCGTCGGAGTCGATCGACATTTTGACTCCGGCCTCGACACATTTGCGGATGTATTCATCCTTGAGGTCGAGGCGGTCGGGATAAGCATCTATTTCCATTACCGTGCCTGTTTTTTTGGCCGTTTTTATAAGTTCGTCCATATCGACGTCGTACGCCTCACGGCGATTTATAATGCGACCGGTGGGGTGAAAGATGATGTCTACGTGCGGGTTTTCCATTGCGCGCTTGATACGCTTTGTCTGCTCCTCTCGCGAAAGATTGAACAAGGAATGCACGGAGGCACCGACGACATCCAGCTTCGAAAGAACGCTGTCGGGCAAATCCATTGATCCGTCCTTCAAAATGTCGCACTCTGTACCTTTTAAAATCTTAAATTTGTGATTTGTGATTTGTGATTTGTGATTTATCCTGTCTATCTCCGCCATTTGTTTCAAAATTCGCTTCTCGTCCAGGCCGTGCGTCATCGCGAGTCGCTTCGTGTGATCTGTTACCGCGATATATTTCAGGCCCTGCTTGATGGCCGCGTTAGCCATCACTTCGATCGAATCCGAACCGTCGGTCCAGTCGGTCTGCACCTGTAAATCTCCCGCAAGGTCATCATATCCGATTAATTTAGGCGGGCCGGGAGATTTACCCTGAGCTTGTCGAAGGGCGGCATCGATCTCGCCGGTATTCTCGCGCATCTCGGGTTCGATGTAGTCCATGCCGAGCGCCTTATATAACCCTTCTTCGTTCTCGCCGGCAATTTGCTTCTTGCCTTTCCAGAGTCCGTACTCATTCAGCTTGTATCCTTTTTTGATGGCGATAGTGCGAAGAGCGATGTTGTGCGCCTTCGAACCCGTAAAGTAATTCATCGCCGCGCCGAAGGACTCTTTTGGCACGACGCGCAAATCGACGTCCATCCCCGACTTTACTTTGATTGCCGACTTCGTCGCACCGTGCGCATAAACCCGCACAACGCCTGGCATACTTACAAAATAGTCCATAATTTTACCCGCCATAGCTTTAGCGGTGGCGGGACGGCCACCAACGGCGATCAAAATATCAACGTCGCCTATCGTTTCTTTTCTACGGCGCGTGGAACCGGCAACGACAAGTTTTTCTACTCCTTTTTGGGCGCGGAGATGCTCCTCAATCGCGCGGACTTCAGGCATCGCGAAGCCCAAAACAAATCTGCCGCCTGATTTTTTGACAAATTCAATACCCTTCAAAATATTCTCTTCGCTTTTCTTGCCGAAGCCCTCAATCTTGGCAATTTTCCCCGCTTGCGCGGCTTTTTCGAGGTCGGCCAAAGTCCTAACTTTAAGCTTTTGATAAAGCTTTTTGATTGATTTCGGCCCGACCCCTTCGATGCCGCGAAAGGATTTCAAGTCCACCGGCACGGCTTTCTGAAGTTTCTCGTAGTCCTTGATGTGGCCGGTTTTAAGAAATTCCTCGACGCGCTCGGCGATACCCCTGCCCACGCCGGGGATTTCTTCAAGCGCTTTTAGCCCGCCCTTTTTATAAATTTCCGTAACCTCTTCCTCTAACCCTTCGATCGTGCCCGCGACTTTTTCGTACGCCCGCGGCTTGAAGGGAATATCCTGCATTTCGAGATACTGCGCTATCTCATAAAGGATTTCGGCGATTTCGGCGTTGGTTATACTACGCATAAGATAATTCTAACGCAGTACTTGATTTCCTACATAGCCCGTGGCAACATATAAACTATGACACGCAAATCCATGGTGCTAATAAACAAAGAAGGTCAGTTGTTTGTCGCACGCTCGCTCGAGTTGGGAGTAACAAGCCAGGGCAAAAATGTAGAAGAAGCGAAAAAAAATCTCAAAGAGGCCATTGAGCTTTATTTGGAAGACGCGCCCGGAGCGAGAAACAACCTTTCTAAGGAAAGCCCGCTCGTAACTTCGCTCGAAATTGGGCGCTAATTCGTGGCAAAAACGTTTTCCGGAAAAGAAGTGGTTAAAATTTTGAGCCGATCATTCGGCTTTTATTTTATTTCTCAAAAAGGCAGCCATGTTAAATTGCGGAGGATTGTTCGCGGTAAAACAATAACTACGGTCATCCCGCTGCACAAAGAGCTCGCGCGCGGAACGCTACTCGGCGTTCTAGAGCTCGCCGAAATCAGCGAAGAGAAATTTAGGGAAGTAGCTTAATTTTGAGGTTGGTCCGCGTATAAACCCGCGGCTTAAAGGGAATATCTTGTATCTCGAGGTATTGCGCGATCTCGTAGAGAATTTCCGCGATTTCTGAATTTGATGGTCTGTGCATAATTCAACAAAAATTACAAATTACAAGCACCAAATTACAAACAAATTCCAATGACCAAAATCAAAAATTCCAAATCTTTTGAAATTCGAATTTGTAATTTTGATATTGTTTGTGATTTGTAATTTGTTGTTTGGGATTTACGCAAATAGGATCTCTGCAATCTCGGCTTTAGATACTTTGTGCATATAAGTTAATTTTAACTTGTATTCTCAAATTTCATAAATGTTGCTCATTACCAAAAAATAAGTAAACTAATTACAGGAACCATTTACAGTCGAGGTAGCAGGATGCCCCCAAGACAAGTGCCTCTATCACAAATCATGCGGGAGTCGTGGAGGGAAATAAAACACAATCCCACGGGATATCTCCCGGTTTTCCCGAATTGGATTCCATATAACGAGCGCCTGCTCCGAGATTACCTCAAAATCGGCGGCACTTGGGTTTATACACGCACGTGGGAACTCACAAGTTTTATAAGCCCGCTGCCGATACTCCTCTATAACTCCCAAACCACTGTAAGGACGGTCGCTAAGCACTACGAACAAGTATTTGATGCGACAAAACTCCCCCGCGGGTTCATTGTCGGCTACACAGAGCTTATTGAAGTCCGGCCACTCAATGCAGAAGAGATATTTTTCATTTTCGGGCGCTTCAATGGATTCACGAACAACGAAGCGCGGCGTGTCATTCGGAAATACTTTAGCGATCTCGATAAGGGCAGAAAGGAAAGCGAACTGCCGCCGTACATCTGGCCGTGCGAGATCGGGCTTTTCTTCAGTGAGATGATCCGTTTTGAAAATCCTGTTCGCTACCCATGGCGTGGCAGAAAGCATCTTGCTTGGGCATCGTTAGAATCGGTTTCCGCGGAACTCGAGAAAGTTAACGTTGATCCCCTGCGGGTTTCTCGCTTGATGAACAAAAATGTTCCTTGATAGGGCATTCCTAGTCCCCTGGCATTCGCCGGGGGCTTTTGTTTTTTTGCTACCATATTCCACCTGCCCGCCGAAGCCTCGGCGCAGGCGGGAATTCTACGTTCCAAATTCTATCCTTAATGCCCCACCACCGGCGGGCGGTGCACGGCCTTCGGCGGCACTGCCGCTTTTTTTTGCGTCTTCGGCAAAACAAGGTCGGGCACAAGAAGCAAAATCAGGGCCGAAGCGGCGGAGAAAAAGGAAACCAGAACAAATACGGCGTCGAACCCAAATTCCTTGGCGATAATGCCTCCGAAAAGTCCTCCCAAACCGGCGGAAAGCCCGACGGCGGAACTGTCTAATGCCCAATCGAACGAAACTTTGTCTTTGTCGAGGTGGCGGGAAAAAAGTCCCGGCCAGGAAGCGACGTAGAGCGCGATTGCGAATGCGTGAATTATCTCGACCGCGTATAACTGCCAAACCCTGTCAACCAGAACGAACATAAAGGCGGAAAAAGAAGCGAGGAAAAGGCCGGAAACCAAAGCGTAAAAATCATCTTTTTCTCCGGGAGTTCTGTCGAGATACCTTGCGATCGGCAACTGGAGAACGGATTTCAATATCCAATAAATTGCGGCAAAAATGCCGACCGTCACAACCGTAGCGCCAAAAATATTTTCTACGATAAACACCGCAAAGATCGGCTGGATAAGCCCCCAGCCGGCAAAAAATACAAAGTCGACTAAAATTAAATATTGCACGACGCGCCCAACTTTGATGTTAATGTCGAATTTTATCTTCATCGCATTTATCCGGACACAAACTCAAAATCGTTCTCTCCTTTCAAGACCAATTTTATCTTCTGCCCACGGCCGACTTTCCCTGCCAAAAGCGCGGAGGCCAAGGGCGCTCGAACCTTTTCTTCTATAACGCGCCGCAAGGGCCGCGCGCCGAACGCAGGGTCGTAGCCCAATTTGGCGATTTGTTTTACCGCCGCGGGATCGAACTCCATCGCGATTCCTTTGTCGCTCACGGTTTTTGCTAGATCGCGCAGGTTGAGAACCACAATCTTTGAAAGATTCCCGGGCTCGAGGTTTTTGAAAATGACTGTTTTGGAAAATCTGTTCAGAAGCTCCGGCCTAAAAACATCCACAAGCCGTTTCTTGATATATTCGGCAATCTCCACCATTTTTTGCCCTTTGTTCAGGGCCTCGTTGATAATGTCGGAGTGGGCGTTCGAAGTTGCGATAATGATAGTGTTCTGGAAATCAACGACACGGCCCAAATTATCCGTGAGTCGCCCGTCGTCCAAAACCTGCAAGAAAAGATTCAAAATATCCGGGTATGCCTTTTCAAATTCATCCAAAAGTACGATGCAATATGGCTTTTGAAGCACCGCGTCGGTCAAGGCACCCGAGATCCTGCCGTCCGGCGAGCCGATGAAACGGAAGAAGCTTTGCTTGTCCTGATATTCGGTCATGTCGAAACGCACAAGGGCTCCCTCCGAACCGAATTGGACCTTGGCAAGCTGTTTCGCAAGTTCGGTTTTCCCGACTCCGGTCGGGCCCACAAAGAGAAAGCTCGCAATCGGTCCGCCGGCGCGGGAGATACCGCTCCTATACTCACGCAAGGCGTCGGCAACACCCTTCACGGCCTCTTCCTGGTCGACCATGCGCTCGTGAATAACTTCTTCCAAATTCAGAAGTTTTTTCGCTTCTTCCTCGCCGACTTCTTTTATCGGCACATTGGTTTTCGCTTCCGCGGCGGCAATAACAAGCTCTGGCCCCAAATATTTATCGCCGCGATGCTGGGCTTCAACAAGCGCGCTTTTCAAGAGTTCCTCGGCGCTACCCGGTAAAAATCTGTTTTGAAAATATCTTTTTGCCACATAAACGGATTTTTTGATCGCGCCGAAACTGATGGTAACCCCGAATTGCTTTTCGAGAATGAGCGCGTCGTACGTTAATATTTTCTCGGCTTCTTCCGGTGTTATTTCCTGCACGCGCACAACTTCGAAAGCGGCGACGAAATCGCTGCGCGGTTCGATCCACTCCTTGAATTCACGCGGATACGTCGCGCCGATGATCGGGAAATCGTTGTGCATAATGATGGGCATGAGGGCGTCCGCGGCCGAAAGATATGCCGTACCCGACGTACGCACCAAATTATGGATATCGGGGACGTACAAAATAATGTTGCCAGCAAGAAGAATTTCTTCGACTATCACTTTAAGGCGGGCGTTCAACTCCTCGGGCGGCGCTCCGGCAACCAAACTCGAAAGTTCTAATGCGACTAGCCGCTTGTCGAAAAGCGCCTTCGGCACGTCGTCTTTAACGAGACGCGCGGCAAGGTGCGTGACGAGCGTGTCTTTTCCGATGCCGGCCTCGCCGACCAAAAGAACGTTGGGATTAACCGGCCGCGCCAGGGTTTCAATGGCGCGCTCAAATTCCGCCTCGTGTCCTATCAAAAATCCTATCTGATGGCTGCGCGCAAGGTCGGTGAAGTCCGTTGAATATTTGTCGAGTGTCGGCGTCGGCCGCGCGGTCCAGGCGCGATTCATAATTCTGTGCCTGATGCGCATGTGCGTTCCCAAAACAAAACCGCCAAGCGCGGTGGGCATCCGGCGGATGCCGACTCCGTGGCGCAACGAAGTAAGAATAAGCGCCCGCCCCAAGTCCCCTGCTTCTATTTCAAAAATATCGAACAGGCGCTTCAACTCGGGCTCGTCCAAAAGGGGCAGTGCCGAAAAAACGTCGCTTACTTCGATAAAGCGGCGCTGGGCCTCGACCGATTGCGCAAGGGCAAGCTCTACAAGTTTTCCGGCTTTTTCGCGAAGAACTTTCTTCTCGATCTTTTCGCCTTTCGCAGTGGAAGCCAAAATATCATCGAGTTTCGCCCTGAACTCTTCTGGCCGGACATCGAGGCGTCGCAGACCCTCTTTGATCTCGGCGTACCCCAAACACTGGCGCACGGCCTCAAGATAAAAATTGCCTCTTGTGAGCAAGCTCCTGTCAAATGCTTTTTCGATCGCCAAAAATGCCTTTGGCCGTAAATATTTCGCCAAATTCACCCTGCCGCTATGCGGAAATTCGTAAATTGGCCTGTCGGCGTGGCCCATGTGAACCCAGCGGTCTAAGAGAACCATCGCAAAAAACACGCCGAGGGCGCGCACCCAGCCGAGATCGGAAAGAATAAACGTTATCGCCGCCGCGATCCAAACCAAGTAACCGACGTAAATCCCGGAACGCACGAACATGCGGCCAGCTATGGTCATCCTTAGGCGCGGATCGTCGAAATAAATGTCGAGTGTTTTGATGTCTATTTTCTTCATTGGTCGTAATTTCCTGAGCTTGTCGAAGGATTTCCTTTGTGCGCGGTAAGCCCTCGACAGGCTCGGGTAATAACAATCTTTTCTACGATGGGTGCGTTTCTCTATAAACCGCGTAAAACAATATTGCCGGAGGCAGTATCAGCCAGGCGAAATAAACGATGGCGAACGCCGCGGCAATCACGAGATAAAATAAGAACGCGATCAAAACACGCCCGGAACGGAAAATAATCCCCAAAATCCTGCCAACGATCGTGTAGTCCTTGTAGAGCGGCTGGAAAAAATGGCGCAAAGTAACCCTAAGCGCGAACGTCTGGTCCAGATTCTCGAGCAGGGAAATAAAATAATGAAAAATATTCCGCGAACCGTCAACGTACCAATGATGGAAAAAATCCGCAAGGCGGAGAAAAAATCGTTGAAGAAGATAGATTAAGGCGAAGTCCATGCTGACGCAAGCAATGCCAAACTACGAATATCATGCGAATCTACAAAAGTGGGTTCGCGGCATTCGGATGTATTTGTAGTTTCGAATTGCGGTTAATTGCTTTGTTTAAATTATAGCAAGGAACTAAACCACCCCGCACTTAAGTGCGGGGGCTTCTTTGTTGGGTCGACTGAAAG
>ERZ1292629.67-Hain-H43-01um-R1-67-length-105083-cov-18_pt1 | contig 105083 bp, 97 predicted proteins | sample MGYA00564399_ERZ1292629 | MGnify/ENA primary metagenome ERZ1292629 (study PRJEB36523, sample SAMEA6512636) | groundwater metagenome | collected 2019-01-08 | study: AquaDiva: Metagenomics assemblies of 32 groundwater samples | reverse complement strand
TATACAAGTACCCCTCTTTGAGCAAAAGAAGATTTGTGAGAACGCGGCTAAGCCGGCCATTACCGTCTTGGAATGGATGGATCTGCAAGAATTCCACAAGAAAGTTGCCAACGATAAGAAGCGGGTGGTGTTTTTTCTCGGCAAGGACTTCTTGGGTCCACTCAACCAGCTCCTGCATTTCCTTGGGGGTCAGATACGCTGGCGTGGTGTCAAAAAGCACGCCAACCGATTCGCCGGCGGCGTTCAGCATATGCACCTTGTTTTCGGTTTTTTTGTAATCGCCTCGGTGGGTCTCGTCCTTCGCAACATGCTTCAAGAGCTCTTTGTGAAAATGCTTAATGGTGCTCTCTGAAAGCTTGAGGGATTTCCAAGAATCAAATATATTTTCGAGTAGCTCGAAGTAGCCCTTCACTTCCTGCTTATCGCGATCAGTAAATTTCTGGATATCAATACCGCGCATCAGTTTCTCTACATCCTCATCAGAAAGACGCGCTCCCTCAATACGAGTTGAAGCCCCGGTTGAAGTAATCAAAACCGATCGCTTGAGACGGCCTAAAACTTGCGGAGAGAGCCGGGCCCCAGCGATCCATTGCCCCTTCAGCTCATCAATTTGTGTTATCTTTGACCAAATCTCCGATGGAATCTGCTGGAGACGCTGGTCAAAACGGTTGTTTTTTGCCATAAATTATCTTATATTTTAACTATATAAGATTATATTAGATTAAGCAATAAGTCAGCTGCCAGGATCTGACATAACGACTATAGCGGATTGTATCCGAAAGTAGCCAGGGAATGAGAATAAAAACAGAAATCGAGCAATTGCTTGCCCGATCCCAATCAATGCTCTACGGAAGCAGGAGGCGCTTTGCTATTCGAACAGCAGTTTTTCCCGCACAAAGCGGTGTCTGTTTGAAAATATCCGAAAGGAACTGATGGAATCAAGTGCCAAATTCTTCTATTTTTTAATTCGTAGTTTTCCAAAAACGCCTCTAAAAAGGTGGGGATAAGTACCATTTGTATACTTTCTAATTATCTTCTATAATAGCATTATGATAACGAAAAAGCAAAAGCAAGTTTTCGATTTCGTAAAAGCATATCGCGTAAAACACGACTATGCCCCCTCTCTTGAGGAGATTAAGCGCAAATTTCGGCTTGCGTCCGTTTCAACTGCGCACTATTACCTAAAAAAACTGCAAGAAGCGGGAGAATTGAAAAAGGAGTTCAATCAGCCGCGCGCTGTTTCAACTATTGATAAAAAGCAAACCATAGAAATACCGATTGTGGGAGCAATCGCCGCCGGGCAGCCCATTGAAACGATTGAAGTACCTGACGAAACTATAACCATTACCAAGGACGAGATAAGTAAACAGGGAAAACATTATGCTTTGCGAGTGCGGGGCAATAGCATGATTGAGGAAGGTATTTTTGATGGAGACGTTGTTGTCATTCGGAAACAAGAAGCTGCGGACAACGGGCAAACAGTAGTTGCGATTATTGACGACAACGAAGCGACTCTCAAAAAACTATACCGAGAAAAAGGCCGCTTCCGACTTCAACCTGCCAACCCGACTCTTTTCCCGATTTATCGCAACGAAGTAGAGGTCCGAGGCGTTGTAGTAAAAATAATCCGCAACCTTGAATCACAGATAGATAAAAACCAATCTGACGAAAAGTACACCCGCCGCATAGATTACTCATGGGATTATCGGGGAGAAAATACCAAAACATACACACATGGAATACATACCTATCCCGCAATGTTTATCCCACAGGTCGCCCGCAGATTGTTAGAAACCTATAGCAAAGAGGGCGACACAATCTGTGATATTTTCTGCGGTTCCGGCACGGCTCTTGTTGAAAGCAGGATTTTGGATAGAAATGCTTACGGAATTGATCTAAATCCGTTGGCTATTTTTCTGGCGAAAGCCAAAACCACGCCAATCAATCCGCAAAAGTTAACAAAAGAGTATTTTGCGTTGCTTGGCAGATTAGAAAAGATTAAGAAAGACGGGATTAAAAAGCCGAATTTTAAGAATCTCGATTTTTGGTTCAAAGAAAAGGCGATAATGAAACTGGCAAAACTTAAAAAAACAATTCAAGAAATAAAAAATCAAGCAATACGAAATTGCTTAATGGTTGCCTTCAGCGAAACCGTTCGCTATGCTTCGAATACCAAAACTGGTGAATTTAAGCTAGTTAGGATCAAGGGCGAGAAACTCGAAAAACATGATCCAGATGTTTTTAGTATTTTTCGCAAAAAAGCGGAGGCAAACATTGCGGGCGTAGGCGAATTTTACAAGGGGGCGAAAAAAGGAGCTTGGACAAAAATTATCTTTGGAGATTCGTCGAAAGACAATAACATCAAAGACAATTCTATAGATTGTATTATCACTTCGCCGCCCTACGGAGATAGCCGGACAACCGTTGCTTATGGCCAATTTTCTCGCTTATCCGCACAATGGATTGATCTTTTCGATGATCCAAACGAAGCATCCGGCATTGATAATAAATTACTTGGTGGTAGGGCCGCTAAAACACTCTCTCATACGCTACCATCAAATTATCTCAATGATACGCTGGATAAAATCGCCAAACAAGATGAAAGCCGCGCAAAAGATGTTTTAAGTTTTTATGTCGGATTAAACGATTGCTTAAAACGGGCATACCAAATACTTAAACCAAAAAAATATTTTTGCCTTGTAATTGGTAATCGGCTTGTAAAACAAGTCCGTATTCCGACTGATTTTATTATCGCAGAATTAAGCGAAAAAATCGGTTTCACTTGCGAAGATATTTTTGTCCGTAATATTCCTGGCAAACGAATGCCGATCAAAAACTCACCGACAAATATTGTGGGCGCACTTGAAGAAACGATGAACAAAGAAAGTGTCGTTGTTTTGCGAAAAAACTAGAGAATCCGCTTGTGCGTTTTGAACAGCAGCGGGAATGTTTTTTCCGAAAGGCGGGTTAAACGGAAAGCCGAACCATGGTCGTGCGGTTTTCCGATATTTTTTCCACTTCGATAAACTCCCAGTCGTATGTCATATTTAGATAATGATAGAAATTTGGTGGGGTCAATGCTTTTAAGCAGCCATGCTTCTTTGTAGTGAAAATATTCTTGATTTCTTATTTTCTTGCAATCCGCAAATACCAATATCAAACCGTCTCCTATTTTTTCAGTAGCCTTTTGTTTTAAAAAAGCTAGAGTGTAATATCCTAGAACCCTTCTGTTCTTCATGATCAGCAGTTTTCCTTGTGCCCGATCAATTTGGCAATGGAAACCACGACTATTCTTTTTCCCGCTGGTGATAGTTTGATGTAATATTTTATGTTCTGGATATTCGGGGTCTGGATATCCAAACTTTGATAATATCTCCGCATTCGTGATTCCTTCCGGCTTTTTCGTAAAAAGTGTCATCATAGAAATCGTTCCCATTCTTTGAGATTTGAGTTCCATGACCCCAAAATCTGGGAGCGCGATGTTGTTTTCGGTGATACCCAAATAATCTTCAAGGGTTTTGCCGATACCTGTATTATGTGCTCGATTAGATTTAACCCATCCTTTACTGGATAGTGCTTTAAGAGTTTTTTCAATTTTTGATAACGTCCATCTCTGCATACTGTTTCAAAATATTTTTATTTTACTTCGGTTCTAACTTGGACATCTAGCGGTGTATCTCGGTCTAGAACCTTGCCCTTGCAAGCAGTATAAGGGTTTTCTTGGGGTCATTCCAAAACTCCAATTGAGGTGTCCCGGTCGGGGGTCAAAATTAGCAAATGAGACAAATGAGACACAAAATGAGTGTCTCACGGCATGTCTCATTTGTGGGTATTATCTACTATTTTGCAACAGCTCTGGTGTACGAGAAAGAAACCAGCAAGGAGCAAAAGCGTGGCAAGCGCTTGCAGAATGAATAGTGTTGAAGAGTCAGCGATGGCAACGAACCAGAATTCTGGTGGATATTTCAGTAACCTATCGAGGGCGAAGACATTTTGAAATACTCTGATAATAAACGAAGTGATCAAGATCCATATGCCAAACGAGGCAATTCTTACACCGGAGAAATTGTCAATTTTGCGCCATCGCCAAAGTTCGCGAAGTGAAAGAATGTGCAACGGTAGAAAGAAGCCGAGAATAAAAATAAACGTGGACGAATAGTTCATAATGGTATTCCGGTTAGCAAAATAGAAAAAGAACAAAATTGTGGCAATCGCCACCCAAAGGATAAAAGCAATCTTTCTTCTTGGGCTCGGGTTTCTCGTAACACTCAGTATGCCAGCGTAGATAAGTAAGCTGCCGATAAAGGCGGTCGGGAAAGCGAACGAAAAGAACAGATTAAAATCGGTGAGCATAAAGCTTTGATTGGCAAAAGACAATATGGCAGGAATTTGGAACCAGAAAAGCAGAAACAGCCCGATTGACCAATATAGGGCGAACTTACGTTCTCTGCGATGGTGTATCCACTCAAGAAGAAGATAGAGAGCGCCAACTACACCGAGAACAAGCGTTGCTAAAGAAAAATAGAACATCGGGTTGATGATTGTGGGAGCACCAGCCAAGAGAGAGAGAGAGAGAGAGAGAGACGAAGTGAGCGCGGACATATACCCATAATTATATACCGTTAGAAGAAATTTTTGACACCCCTCATCTGGTCTGGACTTCCTTGACCCTTACGTCATCCCCTTGCGTATGACTACCCAAACCAGAAAAGCGAGTTCTTTCTATCGATTCTTCCGCTTCCACCTACATTGGGGGAAATTGCTACAACCGTAGAAATCACCGTAGGGTCCACGTCGCTGTACCGCAATACCTGAGCACTGCGGGCAAATCATGGCATTGTCTGATTTTTTAATATCAACTTCAAGCTCAAGCACAAATGGCGAGATTTGACCGCTTAAGGTCATAATAAACACCTTCTTCCTAGCTCGCGTAAGCGCTACGTACATTAAACGCCTCTCCTCGGCATGCGGGAATGACTCGCTTTCGCTCAGCACAATTTCAAGTATCGGATCATCTGTCACGTTAGATGGAAAACCATATTTCCCCTCGATAACGTCGAGAATAATCACATAGTCCGCCTCTAAACCCTTTGATCTGTGAATAGTCAGAAAATCTATTTGCAAATTGCGGTAAGATTTTTTATACGTTTCAAAGTTTTTTGGTTTGTTAAACTTATACCGCCCCAAGAGCATCACCGTTGTACTCTTGCCGTTTTTGCTAGCCTCTTGGTTCAGCGCATCTAAGATTTTTGAGAGTAAGACGTCTTTTCCATCTATAGATTTTGCTATTTCTATCTCGAGTGGAGATTGGTTAAGAGTGTGCGTTGCAGATATTTCCTTCCGTATCTGATGCGGATTTTTCATTATGAACACGTTGGTTATCGCGGCCAACCTTGAATCGAAGCGGTTTGTTCGGGTCAGACGAAGGTTGTCGGTGTATCCATGGTACTTTTCAAAATTCGTCATTAAAGAAACATCCGAACCGGCGAATCGGAAGATGGACTGCCAGTCATCACCCACGCAGAATAGCTTGGTTTCTGGGCTCTTGCCGCACAACGCCCTGACAAGCTGATTCTTGCTAACCGAAAAGTCCTGGAATTCGTCAATGATTACGTATTTAAAATTATCCGCAAGCTTGCCCTCGTTGATCAGTTCGGTTGCGCGATTAAGCATGTCGTGAAAATCTATGGTTTTTGTAACCTCGAGATAGCCCTCATATTTTTTGTAGATGGATAAAAAAAGATTGATAAAAGCTATCTCGCGTGGCTTGTTGCGTTTTGCAACTAACCCTTCCAATTGATTGGCGAAATAATGATTTGCTTTTGCTAAATCTAAAAAGGTGAGGAATAGCGTAACTATCTGAAAGACATGGCCGCTATCGCGCAATGTTTTTAAAACTTCCTGTGGCGATCGCTGTTTCAAGGGTACGCGCAAATTCTCAAGCTTTGCTATAAATTGTTGTTCCCAAATATGTTCTGAAAATTCATATGAAAATGTTTCGATTAATTTAGTTTTATTGGTGGTATGTATCCCTTGTTTCCACCGAATTTCTTCTTGATATTTTCTACTCAATTCAGCGTTTTTCGCCTTATCTTTAACAAAGTGAACATGTCCGGCGCGGTCAATTCCAAAATGCTCAATGTATATATCATAATCAGGCAAATAAAAATCAGGATGATATTGCCGGTGGTCTTGGTCGGCAGTACTAATTTTGTATGGGTGCTCGTAGATATAATTGATGCCGTAGAGATACAAGAAATTCGCGATCATTGCCTCTTGCTGACTTTTGACAAGCTCTTTTTGAAAGGTCAGTACCTTTTCGGTTTTTACATATCTCCAGTATTCATCAAGAGAATTAAAGCGAGGTTCCGCGTCGTGGGGCGTGAGATAAAACGCGAAATAGTTTATTGCTGATTGCAGATACGCCGAGTTCTCCCGTAGAAGAACCTCAAACTCCTTCTGAACCCATTCTTGCCGTTCCGCGCTGTCTTCAAATGCAATGGAGGGCCGACTTCCAAGAATGCGCCCGAGCACCGATAATCCAAAGCTATGAAATGTCCGGACTTCGATATTTATCTCGGGAAAGTGTTTTTTAACTCTATCCTGCAACTCTTCAACGGCCTTACCGGTAAATGAAAGAAGCAATATATCTTGCGGCGCTACACGCAGACGATCGATTAAGTAAGATAGTTTCCCCAGAATAGTAGTTGTCTTCCCCGTTCCCGCACCGGCAACAACCAATGTATTATCTTCTTCGCTCACTGCCGCCATCAACTGATCGTGGTTGAAGAAAATTTTTCTTTTTTCAAGTAGTACTTTTAGGTGATCGGACTCAATTTTTGATATATCTTTGTTGTGTTTGTCGATGTCGGTGCGTGCATTTTTAAGATATTTTAAAAAACGGATAAGCGTACTTTTGAAAGGGTCGTCCGTTTTTAGGGCGTTAAAATCTACGTCGAGATAATTTGAAAATCTTTGGCCGCCCCCCTTCCATTTCTCATATTGATAGTTTGCAAAATACTGACCGTTAGAAAGAAACTCTTCAAATATACGAACGTGCTCCTCGATTTCTGCCTCATGCGTCTTCAACTCCGCAAATCTTTCCAGAATTATCTTTTGTTGCCTCCACCATATGAAAATTTTCGTGACGAAATATATTCCGAGAGCCGCAGCTGATAAGTAGATAAGAGTCATCCTTTTTCTTTTAAGTTAAAAATTGGCGAGCGAGTAGGAAATGTCCGATGCCTAAATTAGTGACTATATCTTTCCATCCCCTACGTGCTCCTTTTTCTCATGATTGTGACGATTTTCTTTGTACAGCTCCCGGATCTCTAAAACCGATTATAGCCTTATCGATGATTTTCGGGATGGGGTCCCGTTCGTTGGCAACGTCGTATCTCTTTATCTGCTTTGCGATCATATGGCAAAAACGTAGGATCTGTTCAAATAGTCGCCACTCGGGTTCTCTGTCTTTGTAATATATATTCGCCCCATAAAAAAAGTTCAGAGTATATTTTCTGTCCACCAGTATGACTAAGTTCGGCAGAAGGAAGTGAAGTGTTTTGGAAATCCCAACAATCTGTGACGCTCCCTGCATCACCTCGATTTTTCCGAACAGCCGCTGGACGATCTTCAGTTCACTTTCAAATTCTTCATCACTTAACGAATCTAAACGTTTTCCGGATAGTGCAACGAGGTCCCCCTTTAAACTTTTCACGTTTCTCTTAAAATCTTCTAGCGGAAGCAGTTTTGCGGCCCGCTGATTCATATTAAACGCGCAGAGTGTTGCATATACTAATTCAAAGAATCGGCCATCACCCAATAAGTCTTCTAGGCGCTGAGCCGCGTGTTTTTCGAGTAACTCTCTGTAGAGGTACGTAGCTGCGTCAAAACGACGATAGCGTTCATTGGTACGCCGGAGACACTGGTTAAATGTGTCCGGATCGGCCAGCTTCAATAAATTGGCGTTTTTAATTTTTGGCATCGCGATTTTATTCGCTTTTCAACTTGGAAATGTTGAAAAAGTTGGTAAACTCATCAGTTTTGTGGCTACTTTTACTTGCTTCGGCAATAAGGTCGTTTAGGCTCCTACATTCAACACCCTTGTCTTTAAAAACCTTTAACTGCTCGGGTCTTTTCAGATCGCCATAAACAAACACCTTTTTATATTTACTCGTTCCAAAAATCTTCTCGATGGTTTTAACGACATCCTTCTGAAAAAACTTTTTATTGATATAATCTTCGGCTGCCTGCGATGGGTCACTGTCCGTTTTCCCGAAGCCAGCATGCGCCCTCAAAACGCCCACCGCATGATAACTAATCTGAACCTCTACGTGGTAATACTCTGCGCCACTATCGGTTAATTTGACCGCTAATAAATCTGCCTCCCTTACCCCCACCCTAAGACCGCGAATAATAAAATATCCGAGACTTTGAAAGGCCGACGCTACATATTGTTCTCCAAAGTTCATAGATTTATTTTTCTAATTTTTGTTGGTCAAATATCTATTTTTAGTATTCTAATAACTTCGCCAAGTAAAACATCCAGGCTTTGAGAAAAATCAACCTGAGTGGCCGTTGGTATAGTTTCTGAATCTCGGATAGCAATATGTAAATACGCGTCTGCTATCTTGCGTGAGTGAGAATTCAAAAAACCGAGCGACTCTCTGTTGCTCCTGGCAATCAAGTTATTCTTGCAGACTTCCGCAAAGTCCGAGTTTTTAAAAATGGGTGGGGTGTGATTAAGGATTGATCTTACTAGGGCTATAGTTGCTATAAAATCTCCTCGCATAAAGCAATGGTTGAGTTCACCGCACATTTTAATCAACCTCCTAAGATCGAATTTCTCGGCATGCAAAGATTGAAGTTCGGATAGCCGCTGCAGATCAACATAGTTTCGCCGCCTCAGCCTTCCATTAAATACCTTTCGCGATTTCCTCTGCGAAAATGCAGTACGCACGCGACCTGCTATTACCGGAGCAGCTACCAAAGACCGTGCTTGTTCTTGAATATACGGGGCTAAAACAGCGAGGTGTCGTGAAGTACCTATATTATTTTGATTTGCCCAAAAAACTAAGTAGGCAGCTGAGTTAACGTGAGCACCACTCGCTTTCCTAGAAATCTGCTCGCGTATATATTTTTCTGGTTTCTCAAGTTTGGCTGCTAACTTTTTGAGAAGTACCGGATCGAGACGTTGCGACATATTCAGCTATCTTCAGTTTATTTTTTAATCTTACGCACCGAAACAATATTTGATATGGTCATTGCTGAAACGTTGAGAACTTTAGCAACGTCTGCTGCTTTTGTGCCACGCACAATCAGGTCTAGCACTAGAAGTTTTTTAATATCCTTAAGAGTCTGGAGAATTTTTTCGTTGTCCTCGCCCATATTGTTATTTATGTTTACTTTTATTTTTGCTCTTAAGCACCTCGACCGTACCTTTTGTGGTGCCCAAAATATCTGCCATGTCTTGATTGCTTAAGCTGAAACGATTAAGCAATCTAATTCCCCCTTCGGCTGTCATTTTCTCCGGTTCTTTGGTAAAACTAAGCGCAAGCAACGCGCTTAATTTCTTTGAAATTTGTTCGAGTAATTTATCGTCCATAGTTTTTTATTTTGATTTTTTATTCTTTTCCTTGCGGAGCCCAACCAACTCCTTATTGATATGTGGCTGGCTTCGACCTAGGATTTCGGCTATATCGCGAGGACGCATACCAAGATCGTCCAAAATCCTTACCTGCTCTTTAAGACTTATGCTTCGCTCGTCCTTTTGTACCATGCGTAGAAGAAGCGATATAACTACTCCTAGCCGCTTATTAAGCTCTAAAAGTGTTGATTTTTCTATGTTTTCTTCTTTTTTTGTAGACATAAGAGTATGTGTTATATTAATTATTTCTATTTTATCCTTATTTTACGCCGATTTAATGGGGCGTCAAGTAGTGAACAGGATTACCACCATCAGTTAAGTTTACGGCAAAATTCCCGCTTGTCAAATCGATCCAAAAAAACCGCCGGCGGGGTAGCTTCTTGGCGGGATTCCAGAATTGCTATCCCCTCCAACGTGGGGAGCTAGATTTTAATCGCCACTGAATTTTGTGCTCATAACTCGATACTATCCCATCTATATAACTTTAATTATACTTTCCACGGCCACTTGTATCTTTTTGTTCACTAGATGCTCCCATACACGCAATACCGTCCAGCCATTCTTTCTCAAATATAAAGTAGTTTTTTTATCTCTCTTACGGTTATTTTCTATTTTTTTTCGCCAGAAATCATTTTTAAGTAAGTGCTTCCAACGAGGATAATGCCAGCCGTGCCAAAAATCGCTATCAAGGAAAATACAAACTTTTTCACCCATAAACACTATATCTGGCTTTCCCTTTATGCTAATAACGTTTGTTTTGAATTTCTTTGGGGTTCTTTTTTTTAATAGCGTGATAAATCCTTTTTCGAACTTAGTCCCACGAGAACTTATTTTCGACATGAGAAGCGAACGCCGCTTTCTACTAAGAACGTCTTTTTTTCTTTTCCGTTTAAAGTTTCGCCCTAAATAATTTTTAATCCTCATTTTAGCCCAGCCTCAAATATCTTGCTGGGCTTAAACCCCGAGTCCTTACCGGCGACATCAAGCAAGTCTTTCCACTGCCCAATTCTGTCTTTTTTTATTAAATCGACACGCCAATAATTTTTAAGCTCTTCCACGTTCGTCGTCTCAATGATAATATTAATCTCTTTCGCGTGTGTCCGTAGTTTTTCAAGAATTTGAGAAACAACAATGGTTTTACCTCCTACTTTAACCATTACCTTTCCTCCAGCGCTAAACATGTCCCTGAAGCTCGATGAAATTGCGTTATGCCTTGTTACAAGATACGCTGCCGCTCTCTCAAATTTTGAATTGTTTGAACTAAACATCTCTGGAAAAAGAATCATCGTCTCAACAATAAAGTTTCTCTGATCTTCTTGTGGTAAATTCTGAAAAGATCTAATTACCGGACTAGCGGCAGTGTCTTCAATTTGTTGGTCTATCCACCAAAGTTCGTCTCCCTCTTTAAGTTGTGACCTATAATAAGCCTTGATTTGAGCGATGGGGTTGTTCTGTCTTAGGTCATCGTATTCCACGCCTATTTTGTCGAAAATAGATTGACCCATGGGAAGTTCCATATTAATTTTATATCTCGGAGAATGGGTAACCCCCACGCCATATAAGCACTCTGAATAATTGCGAAATTTGATATCCGGAGAACCGCCTAACTTCCCAAAAAATATAAATATTTTTTTAACATCCTTGTCCCGTGTCGCTTCAAGAATACTATTGCCAGTAGATACCCATTTATCTGACACGGTAACTTTAACTTCCGCTCCGAAATATTTCTTGGCTATTATGTCTGGAAAATCATATAGATCGGTGTGAATCAAGTAACCCTCAAACATAGTGCCAATCGCGCTTTTTTCCATTGTCTCAAAAACCAAGTCCTCAAATTTATTTGGATTTATTTCTTTTAATTGCGAGAAATATGGGCCCAAAAGTGCCTTTTTTGTATTTTCTAAAAGATTAATAAAATCCTTTTCAAAAATATTTTCTTTTGGCACGAATATCATCGTAAATTTTTATTTAAAAATTTTTGGACTGCTGTAGCGATGTGCCATCCCAAAACCGGAGGCACGGCGTTGCCAATCTGTTTATAGGCCGCTGAGGTAGATGGATAAAATACAAAATCATCTGGAAACGACTGTATCCTTGCCGCTTCCCTGGCCGACAAACGTCTCTTCCCGTTCCAATGAAATTCTATGTTCCCGTGATGTTCGGTTCGCATCGTTGGACCTGGTTTATCGGCTGAAACCAAATTGTTTCCTTGCCCTTTATTTTTTTTAGCCCCGGACCAATAATGATTTGGCGCAGTACCTTCTTTTAGCTTTTCTAAATCGCCAATTGCCCTTCCAAGTGTCACCCAACTTTTTGCGTCCAAAATAGGTTTGGGATGCGCGAATGGTGGGAGTTTATCTTTTCTGGTTCCCACAATTATTACACGCTGTCTCGTTTGTGGCACACCGAAATCTGCAGCAGTCAATAATTTATATTCCACGTGATATCCAAGTTTCATAAAGTCTCTAACTATTGTTTTTATAGCCCCACCACCGTCCATCGTCAAAAGTCCGCGAACATTTTCCGCGACGAAAAGCAACGGCTTTGTCCTTTTTATTACTTCCGCCATGCTTTGGTAGAGCAAGCCACGCCTACCTTCAAATCCTTTGCGTTTCCCAGCGTGACTAAAATCTTGACACGGGAAGCCTCCCAAAACGATATCTGTGGTTTTTGGCATCGGTCGGTCAAATAACGAAACATCTCTCCCTTTTAAAACACTGGCTATATCCGCGCAAACTATATCATGCTTAAAATATTTTTTAAAAGTTTGACACGCTGACTCATCAAAGTCATTAGCCCAAGCAATTTCAAAATTTCTTTTTGAATATTTTTTTCCTAAAAATTCAAAATCGCCAACAAAACCAAGATCTAGCCCACCGCAACCAGCAAAAAGTGAGATTATAGAATAGCTTTTTTTCATGAAAACCTATGTATGGATCAATATCTCAACACAAAAATTATAACTTTATTCTCCCACTTTTCCGCGAATTTTTCCAATCAAACCCCGCCGGCACCGGTTTCCTACTAGCAATCCTCGAACAGGCACCGCTCGCCGGCCGAAAGATTAGTGCCCGGCCCCGCCGATGGCGGGGGGGGTAAACCTATTGTTACTCTTGCGAGGGGAATAAACCCGAAAAGGTATTCACCAGCTTCTTTTCTTCCTGTGATGCCATCCCAATTTGCCGGGCCAGCTCTGCCACTTCTTCTTCCCCGCGGAGAGCGGAGAATCTTATCAGAAAACCAGTCGGACCGCTTGTATAGACCGACACAACGAATCCTTTCGCCTCTCGCAATTCTTCGTTGTAACTCATCCAGCGCTCGGCGACCCGAAGAGCCGTTTCATAGTTTGATTGTTCTGCTTTTTCGCTATTATCTATCCGCAGATACATAATGCCGTTCTCGTATCTCTCCAAATTAGAAGCCGTACCGGCGCACATTCTATACCACTTATCGATTCCACGTATATAACTTGAAGAAATTCTCTCCACCTCTAACGGCGAAAGCGAGTTTTTGTTTTGATTTAATTTTGGTTCTTCCATATTTTTATGCTAATTCCATATAAATTCAATTTTATCCAGCGCAGTACACCTCTCATCGTTCCAGGACTGAAATTCTTCTCGGACAACTTTGCCCGTACTGTCCCAACAAGTCTGTACACAGTTAACGACCCCCGTTTCTTTTATATAGATTTTATGGCCATTAAAATTCACGTTAGCTTCCCATAAGATTTCCCGCAGGGGATCAATTTCCGCACGTGAGTATATCCTGCCACTTTCTAAAATCAACCCTTTGCCAGTTCCGGTTGCGAGCTTATCGGGGATTACAATGTTCTTAAACCATAAAAAATATTCATTATCACTGCTAAAATCAGAATAAATCTTATCAGTCGACGCATCTCTCATCGCGTGTCCGTCTTTCAGAAGAAAAGCGTTTCCGTTTACCACCTTGAAACAGCTTCCTTCCGAATAGTTTGACCCATGCCCTTTCCCGCCATGTTCATATTTGATGACAGTTCTTCCGTCTTTTAATATCTCTGCTCGCATATACCCACTAAGCGGCCCCCAGCTGATATGATAAGTCAGAATCGCATTAAACGAAGAATTTTCCATCTTAAATTCGTCGAGCCTTACCGTTGTGCCGCTCTCACTACTTTTTTCATACGAAAGCCCCCTGCTAATGAGCGGGTCATAACCTATAAAATCTTCGGAAACATACAAAAGCTTGTTATCCAAAAGATAGAAATCACGAAGTTCTTTAATTTGTTTTTTCATTGTTTTGTTTTGTTATTTGATTAATTTATAAAACAAAAAACCCTTTCCAAAACGAAGAAAGAGTTACGACTATGTATCTTTCCCCATGTTGGGGCTGGATTTAGCACCTTCTCGTTTCCGAGGGTTGCTGATGGGTCATTGAGCCAGTTGCTCTCGCCATACTCTTGATAACTAACTATTCAATTGTACTTACAGTGTGGCAGATACCTGCGAAAAAAGCAAGCCCCGCAAGGGACTAGGACGCTCTGGACTCCATAGGACGGTTGCGTCATCCCTTAGGGTATGACCAACCAAACTATGGGGTCCAAGGGAGCCGGGACCCAACAAGCAAGTCAGCTCCCGCCAAAGGTCAAATACGTGCTTTACGCGCGAAAAAGCACGGAGAGCGAAGAACGGCAGATCCTCTCCATCGATTCGCAGGTGAAGGAGATGTTCCAGATCGCCGAACGCGAAGGATTGGAAATCGCGGAAGTCCGCCGGGAAAGCCATTCCGCCAAAGCAACCGGACAACGTTCAGTATTCAACGAAATCATTAACGACATCCGGCTCGGTAAATTCAACGGCATTCTTACTTGGGCGCCGGATCGGCTGTCGAGGAACGCAGGCGACTTAGGAAAACTCGTCGACCTGATGGACGAGAAACTGCTTCTCGAGATACGAACATTCGGTCAACGCTTCACCGACTCCCCTAACGAGAAGTTCCTTCTTATGATTCTTGGTTCGCAGGCGAAACTTGAAAATGACAACAGGGGTGTAAACGTGCGGCGGGGGCTCCGGACGCGCTGCGAGATGGGTTTACGACCGGGAGTGGCGCCTACGGGGTATTTAAACGAAAAGCACATGGATCGGAGGTGCCAGGCCATCATCGACCCCGAGCGGGGGCCAATCATAAGGCAGGTATTTGAAAAAGTCGCGGGTGGATGGAGCGGCCGGAAGGTATACCACTGGCTAAAGTTCGATCTTAACTTCAAAACCAAGGGAAATAAAAATCTGTCGTTAAGCAACGTGTATCTGATTCTTCAGAATCCCTTCTACCACGGAATCTTCGAATACCCGACTAAGAGCGGCAATTGGTATACCGGAAAACACAAACCGCTCATCACTAGGGAAGTCTTCGACAAAGTGCAGGAGAATATAAGACGTGATCACGTGGTGCGATCCGAGATCAAGGAGTTCGCTTTTACGAAGCTCATTACCTGCGGTTCCTGCGGGTCGGGTATTACCGCGGAAGAAAAATACAAAAAGCTACTGGACGGTACTACTGCAAGATATATTTATTACGGATGTACACGGAGCCGGGATATGCATTGTAAGAATGGCTATATCCGCGAGGATGAGTTGATTGACCAACTCGTAAAAGTCATCGATCAAATGGATATCAATGAGATCGTAATAAAGCACAAGTTCGAGGAGGAAGTCGCCCGGCTTACAAAATTTCAAAAGGGCTTCTTCGGCGAAGATAGTCTGAAGGTAAAAAAGAACATCGACTTACGGGGCTACGCCAAATATCTCCTTAGAGAAGGAAGCGTGATTGAAAAACGGGAGTTGTTGGCGTGCATTAAAAGTAAGTTGGTGCTTACGGAAAAAGTGCTGGCGCTACAAAACCAAACTTAATTAGTGCCAGTCAGATTTTTCACCAAGAATTATAGGCTTGATAGTAACTAAACCAGTAAGACCACGAAAAAATATGACAAGCCCATGGGTCCGGGAGGAAATTGTGGCTCGAATTTCTTTTTGATACTTCGCCATATACTTTTTGCGTATTTCTTTGTGAGAACCACCTGAGGAAACCGTAAATGAAGTGTTTCGATTATCAACATCTATTTTTCGGTCATCGTAATCATCTATAATCTGGAACCAGGCACCACTTAAAAGCACTAGACGCTCTGAATTTTCATCTAAACCCATCGGATTAAGCAAATAAACAAGGGCAAGAAAATAAAAGCCTCCTCTGTCCTCGGCAGCCTTCAACGCCTCATCAAAAGAAATGGTTCTGCCACCTGTTTGCTTAACATCTCTCACTCTGTGAGTTGACCATGTTTTTATGACGTTGCTTTCAAAACTACTATAGTGCTGATTGTTCGAGGCGAGCTTTTTAATACGGCGGACTGTGTCTTGGAGTTCGCTAATAAGTATATCGTTATGGCTATTATTTCTAAGCGTGATGATGTCGGGAAAACTTTCTAGTGTTAGCACTATGGGATTCTTTTTGTCACCAAAACCTTTTTCGATTAATTTAGTCATGCTGAAAAACAAGTATATTAATTCTTCTTGCTGTTTTCTCGTAGTTGCAAAATGGATAAAACTTTTTGCAACCCTAATGAAACATGACAATACTAGGGACCCCATTACTAATTCTTTAAACTCTTTCTTTAGCTCTCTTAAACTGTTTGGCCTACTACCCAAATAAGATGGTCTTTTAAGTTCGATGGTCGCAAAAGAAATTAACAATTTAATGCCTAAAAATATTGTTCTCATAATGTTATTAAAACTCGAGGCTGGTTTTTGAGCAATAATATGATTTGCGACCGAGACAAGTTGAAGCTATTAAAGTGGCTTCTCTTTGGGATATTCGTCCTCGTGTACGTAAGTGATGTCTGGATTTACAAAGATCCCCGTTTCTTTTTGAAGGCGTTCCGTGTTTTCTTGATTTTCCCTAGTCCACGTTGGCATATCCAACAAGCAAAAGGCATATGAGGATATCGGTCGAATCTTCATCTCTGTGGCAATACCGAGAACCTTTTTATTTTGGGGATATTTTCCTCTGCCAATCCAACAAATAGCAGCCAACATTGCTTTGCGCTGATCTAAGTCGTCTTGAAAAAGAAAGCAATAAGTTATTCCTTCGCCAAGAGTGATTCTTCGGAATAAGTTGTGAGTATTGTCTTTATGTGCACGAATATGAGCATCAAGAAATGCTTTACTCAGATAACGGCGCTCAAACCTATTCGGCCGTGCGAGCTCGCGGGCGACACGCTCATATTCTTCCGATGGAGTATCGTGTGCCCGGTCAATCATGCTATCCCACCCATAGCTAATCCTGTCGGCTTTCTTCTTCGCTTTGTACTCCGATTTATTTTGTAAATGCTCCCATGAACCCTCAGTGATAAGGACATGATCTGATTTATCAAATCGACTGAAGCTTCTGTCATTCATAACATATACAGCCAGCAACTCTTGCTCGCCTCCTATAACCATCAAAAAATCATTCTTTTTAAAGAAAACTTCCTTTTTCTCCAGATACTCAACAAAATCACTTACCGTATTCAATTCATTGAGAATGATCGGGAGAAATTCCTTAGTAAAGACGTGGACGGTATGATTTTTAATTTCTTCAACAAATGAGAATGCCTCCTCTCCTTCGCCAAGAAGGACGGAGTTCAGATATATCTTCTTAATCGACTTCGGATCAAATTTCTCTATTGCCCTCCGTGAATTTTCGAGTTTAATAGGTGTATTCAGATTAAACAGCTGTCGCCGTGCCCCGGATAACTGTCGTAGGTTCTTATCAACTTCCGCTTTTTTGTATTTGCCATCCCTGCCGAGTTTTAAATCCTTGATTTGCCAGATGATTGCTGTGTCATCAAATATAACAAGTAAATCACATAACTCATTACCGTTTGGCAATTTAGGGTTCAGAAAGCACCAGTCGGTCAAAAAAGTTTTTATAGCAAGCTCATGAACGATCTCCTCTGCTTTTGTCCCTTTAATTTGGAAATAGTTTTTTGGAAGAGATCGGCTAAAGAAGATGTCTCGAAGGCGTGGGATTGCATTTTTAAAAAAATCAAAAAGGTAACACATTCTATGAAATCTATCGCGAAATCAAATTATCTTCAAGTGTAATATCTGCTCCGACCGAGCGGCTTCGGTGGCATTCCAAAAATTTCCCCAATAAATGTCCGCAGGGGAATAGGAATGTAACTCGACCGCACTAGTGCCATCTCTTCGAAAAGTTCGATTCCTAGTCCCCTGCCGATTTTTACGAAAAATTGTAAATTACGAACCCCTGGAAGTACTGGGGTGAATCGGTTCTCGATAAGAAATGTAGTCTGCGGTGGGGATGAGATTCGAACTCACGATACCATTTCTGGTATAGCAGTTTTCAAGACTGCCGCCTTCAGCCGCTCGGCCACCCCACCATTCACGCGTTATTCATAATAACGCCTTCGACCCGCGCTGCGCCAGAGGCTTCGGCGGGCAAGCCTGCTCAGGCAATAAATCTGCGTCTCAAAATCCACCATATAATCGCCGCGCCGAGGAGGTCGTTCGCGAGGTCGTGCAATGAATCGATGAGAATATAAAGCGGTACCGTGGAAAGTGTGTGTAATCGAAAAACTAAAATATCCATCGAATATTCGAATATCTCCCAGCCGATGCCGACAAGAAGCACAACGGCGAGCGTGGTAAAGATTGTTGGTTTCGCGATGCGGGAAATCCATTCGTATTTACGAGCCAAATACAAAAACGCGGCGGCAACCCAGGCGCCGCCCGCGATGTGCATGGGAATGTCGTACCACCAATAAATATAACCGCCATCAGGGTTCATGCCGAGAAAATTGGCGGCGAATATGGCGAGGAGGGAGAGGAATAAACTTATTGCGAACATATTTTCTAATATTATCACTTCGCCCAATGCGGGTCGCGGCTGGTCGCTACGCTCCGCCGCTCTTGGAGAACCCTCGGTTCTCCACTCGGCTTTCGGCCTCTCTCCTAGACGGTGAACCGAACGCGGTTCCCCGACCCCCCTCCGCTGCCCCAGTGGGCTAAACGCAAAAATCCCCGATATAATCGGGAATTTTGGATTAGCGTTTAGCCCACTGGGGGGCTCTCCTGGCTTTCTTTAAACCATACTTCTTTCTTTCAACCATTCTTGAGTCGCGGGTAAGGAAGCCAAGCTTGCGCAGGCGAACTTTGAAATCGGGATTCTTTTCCGCGAGAGCGCGTGCAAGGCCCATGCGCACCGCCTCCGCCTGCGCGCGAATTCCGCCGCCCGACACTTTGGCGTTCACGCTGTATTTATTCTCGAGCTTCAGTTTAGAGATAGGCGCGGTCGCGTAAAAAGCGAAACGCACGGTGCGGAAATATTTATCCGGCGCCTGGCCGTTAACGTCGAACTCGCCTTTCCCGCCCGTAATGCGCACGCGCGCGATCGCGGTTTTGCGGCGGCCGATGCCCTCCACATATACGCTCGGCTTCACCGGAGCGTGCGAAACCGGCGCGCTTGCCGCTTTCTTCTCTGCAACGGACTTTTTAATTGTAGTGACTTTACGGGGCATATTTTATTCCTACCAATGTACCAATTCTTACTAATATACTAATTGATTGGTAAATTCGTATTAATTCGTAAATTAGTAGGGGCTATTCAACAAAAATTAGGTTCTTCATCCTTCTTTGATTCAAAAAATTCTTCGGAAGCATGCGGCGCACGGCCTCGCGCAAAACCCATTTCGGGTCTTTTTGCATCGCCTGCTCGAGTGTTTTCTCTTTAAGGTGGCCAACATAACCGGTGTGCTTGTAATAAATTTTTTGTTCTCGCTTGTTGCCCGTAAATGCCATGTCTTTGCAGTTTTGAATCAAAACCCTGTCGCTGCCCACTAGGCGCGGTTCGTATTTAGGACTTTTCTTGCCCTGCAGGATCAAAGCAATCTCGGAGGCAAGACGTCCCAATGGTTTGTTTTTTGCGTCTAAATGATAATCCATGTTCGCTGTCGCTCACACACTAATGACCACTAATATGAAACGAATAAACGCTAATGTATTCGTGGTGCTTCGTGTTTATATTCGCGGCTATTAGTGTACTAGACGAGTTCTATCCGCGCGAGGCGGGAGCCATCTCTCTTGCGACTTTTGCCGAGTTTCACGATACGCGTATAGCCGCCGTTGCGCGCTGCATAACGCGGGCCCAACTCTTCGAATATCTTTGCGGCGGCGTCTTTATTGTGAACTTTGCCGAGGATGAGCCGCCTTGCCGCCAAGGTTTGCCGCCTTGCGTGCGTGATGAGGCGCTCGACGATTGGGCGGACGGCTTTGGCGCGGGCCTCCGTGGTTTCGATATGCCCCACGCGAACCAGATTCGTCGTCAAATTACGCAGGAATGACCTGCGCTCGCCCGTTTTCCTGTTGAATTTTTTTCCTTTTTTTAAATGTCTCATCGCTTCGCTCTATCATCGAATAGCGAATTTTGTTGCGAATTTACGAATGTTTGAATTCAATTCGCAAATTCGTTTCTAATTCGTTATTCGTTGATTACTCTGCTTTTTCAACTTTTTCCGCTTTTTTTGCTCTTGCCTTTTTCTTCGGCGCCTCCGCTGCCGGTTTTTCCTCCTCGAAGCCCTTAACCTCTACGGCAGAAACTTTGTCGAAGTGGTCTTTCAAAATATTGGCCGCCTTGTGGAGCGCCGCCGAGGGACTGATCGTGCCATCCGTTTCTACTTCGACGCGCAAGCGGTTGTAGTCGGTGCGCTCGCCGACACGCATGTCTTCGATCTCGTAATTCACGCGGCGTACGGGGGTAAAGAGGGCGTCGATCGCGATCGTGCCAATGGGCAAGCGCCCTTCTTTTCTCGCTTCGACCGGAGAATATCCCAGCCCCTTTTCCACCTTGAGTTCCAGATCGAGCTCGGCATCGCTTGACGTGAGCGTAGCGATAACCTCATCGCCGTTAATGACCTCGACTTCGGAGTTCGGCGTAATGTCCTTCGCCGTGATCGTTCTCTCTCCTTTAACTTTAAGCATCAAAGCCTGCGCTTCATCTGTATGTATTTGAAAACGGAGTTTCTTCAAGTTCAGTGCAAGCTCGGTGATGTCTTCTTTCATTCCGGGCAAAGACGAAAATTCATGGGAAACGTTTTTGACCTTCATTTCCGTTATTGCCGCGCCAGGAAGGGACGAGAGCAGTGTCCGCCTCAGGGTGTTGCCGATCGTCATGCCATAACCGACAAAAAGGCCTTCGATCTCGAAAACTCCTTTTTTTGCATCCTCGGAAACCGTTTTTATGCCAACCGTTGAACTTAGATATGCGAACTGCATTTTATTTTTTATTATATCGGCATTAATCGGCTTTATCCGCGTTAATCAGCGTTAGAAGCCATGTTGTGGCATTTGGACGCTGATATATGCTGATTTTGGCTGATTGATGCTGATGTTTATTTTTATAATTTATTTACTAAATGATTCGACCAGGAGTCCGACTTCGAATGGCGACTCCGTGTCCGCTGGGAGAGAAACTAATTTCCCCTCCATCTTTTCCTTATCTAGCGAGAGCCACGGAGGCGGTTCGTACTTCGCTACGTCTTCTTTTCTTTTGGCCAGATTCACTTTTTTCTCCGAGCCGGCGCGCACCGCTATCGCCTCGCCCACGCTTACAAGATAACCGGGAGATCTTACTTTTTGGCCATCAACCACGATGTGGCCGTGCACGATAAGCTTCCTTGCCGCCGCGGGAGATGGCGCGAAACCAAGCCGAAAAACAACGCTTTCGAGGCGTCTCTCCAGAAATTCCAAAACTTTGGACGCGGAAGAACCTTTCGCTTTTGCGGCCCTTTCGAAAATATTTTTCAAATTCCTTTCGTCGACGCCATAGGTCAGCTTAAACTTCTGCTTTTCTCTGATCTGCAGGCCGAACTCCGATGGCGACTTGCGCACGCGCTTTTTGCCGTGCATCCCGGGGGGATACGGCTTTCTGACCACGGCGCACTTCGGCGACATGCAACGCTCACCTTTGAGGTTGAGGTGTACGCCGAGCGATCTTTCTCTTTTTTCTTTTACTTGTGGCATTGCCAATTTTATACGAAACAAAGTGAGTTAACCCGCCCGCCTGAGTTTGCCTCAGGCAAGTCGGGCACGGTAAAATTGAGCACCCCGCCCTCTAAGCTCGGGGTTCTTGTAGTTGCAATAATAGCTTGTTTTACAAAATTTGTCATACTCGTAATTTAATATACGGGCATAGAGGGCGGGGTTCGTCGAGTTTTCTTAAACTCTCCTCACTTTTCTCGGTCTTGGACCGTTATGCGGGATCGGGGTCACGTCCTTTATCGATATAACATTGAACCCTTGGTTGATAAGCGAGCGGATAGCCGAATCCCTGCCGCCGCCGATGCCCTTAACAAAAATTTCAACCGTTGTCGGACCGGACACCTTCAATTTTTCCGTGATTGCCGCGATAACTTTTGAAGAAGCGAATGGCGTGGCCTTTTTCGGGCCGGAAAATCCAAGTGAACCGGCGGAAGCCCAAGCCAAGGCATTCCCGACTTCATCCGTCACGGTCACAAGCGTGTTGTTGTAGGAAGCGGCGATAAAAACCTTGCCCTTCTCGATCTTTTTCGATTTCTTTCCCGCCTGGCCGCTGCGGCTTTGGGCGGCGTCAAGCGTGCCCTGTTCCTTGATGGCTTCTTCCTGCGTTTGTTCTTTGATTTTCTTCTTACCCATGCCATTTTTGCCCGCGAGGGCAAGTTATTTATAACGCAGCCCGAGTGGCCGCAAAACTGAGCACCGAGCACATAAATCGTTTAGATTCGACTCCTATTACTGACAAATAATTGGGGGGTAGAAACATATAGTTTATATTTTCTTGAAATTTATGTGCTCGGTAAACGTTTGGCATCCGCTCAGACTTCGCTTTTGGCTCGTCTTCGCGGGCCAAACCGTTTATTTAAGGTCAACTTTTCTCTTGCCACTGCCAGCTGTCTTCCTCACATTGCCGCGCACCGTTCGCGAATTGGTCTTTGTGCGCTGTCCGCGAACAGGAAGGCGCCGCGCATGCCGCATGCCGCGATATGCCTGCAGGGTTTTGAGCCGTTGGATGTTGCGCTTAATAATCTGGCGCAATTCCCCTTCTACCGGATATTTTTTCTCTATCACGCCTTGAATTCTTGCGATCTCGTCGCTTTGAAGCTCCTTGGCGCGCTTGTTCAGATCGACATTCGCGGCTTTCAATATTTTTGGGCTCAAAGAGCGCCCCACGCCATAAACATAAGTTAGGGCGATCTCTATCTTTTTTTCGTCTGGAATTGTTACGCCGAGTATGCGCATACGCGTGAAATTCTAAATTCTAATCTCTAAATCCTAAACAAATTCAAATGTCCAAAGGATTAATTTCAAAAACCCGAAGGGGTATTTAGAATTTAGGATTTAGGATTTAGTGCTTAGGATTTCAACGTCATCCTTGACGTTGCTTGTGCTTCGGACTTTTTTTGCAGAAAACATAAAGCCGCCCCCGGCGCTTAACGATCTGGCAATCTTTGCAAATTGTTTTTATTGAACTTCGTACCTTCATGGAACGCTTCGCTTTCTCTACGGATTACGAATTTTTACGAATATACGGATAAAAACCTTTTCGTATATTCGTACCATTTCGTATTTCGTAGCGATGTTATTTCTACAAACGTCTTACTATCCTCCCTCTCCTCCCGTCTGGGCCGACTTCAACCAAAACTCGGTCGCCGGGAAGAACGCGGATGCGATGGAGCTTCATCTTCCCCGCAAGATGTGCCAAGACCTCTGCTTCGGGAGTTTTTTTAAGCAACACCCGAAAAGTCAGACCCGGCAGGGCCTCTTGGACTATACCTTCGTCTGCTCGCTGCTCCATATTAAACGATTACCGATATCGGCGATATCATTGATAACCCTGTAAAATCTGACATCAATTGATGTTCATTATAATCCGAAAAGGGTCCCGAAGTCAAGGCCCAGTCAAAGCATGGGCCAAAACGCTTAATTTCCCTATTCCAACACTATTTCAACCTTATTAACATCGGACGGCACACTGCGGAGCCAGATCGGCCAAACGGCCACCCTGCCCCCGGCAAACCCGGGAAGCCCCGCGATCGAGGACTGCACTTCGTTGATACTCTTCCCCGCCATCGAACTCCTTAACGCATCGGCAGAAAACTTCGGCCAAAGCACTCCCTCCGAAGCAAGGGCGAATCCCATGGTCTTTCTCTCAAAATCCGGTTTGATGTTCGCATAATCAAGTTTAAGCTCGCGGAAAGTCGTCCCGTCCTTCACCTTTTGCGCCATCGCCTCAAGCACCGCCTTCAAATCGGCTTCACGGAAACCGAACGCGGACATCTTTGCCTCTCCGAAGACGCTGAAGTTGCCGTCGGCATCGGTTTCCTGGTTCACGCTCATGCGCACGATCTCTACCTTGGACGCGCCATCAAGAATTTGGAATTCTTTGGGATAGCTTGCCGTGAAAGTTGTCGCAAGTCCGCCGCGCAAAAGCTCTTCTGCCTTCGCTCGCGCGTTTTTTATATCTTCCGCGGTCGCCACCGCTTTCTTGCCGATGAAACCGCCCTTGGTCGGTTCTTTTATTTCTCCGTAGAAGCCGTCGAAACGCGGTGAACCTTTGAATCCGGGAATGGTAAGCCTCGCGATCGGCCCAAGGTTATAGTCCGGCCCGGCTTTGTCGGCAACAATATCCGCCTCGATGCCGGAAGGAATTATTTTTCCATCCTGTACCTTCGCCGCGGGGACCTTAACCTGATTAATTATCCTGAAAATTTTGCCATCGGGCGTTTCAAAGCGGGTCGTTGCGACCAATGTTTGCGGGCTGGAGTTAAAAGCGTTGTATATCCAGATCTTCCCCTTTGCTTTTTCCGCCACTTCGTCGAATCCGGACGCCTTGGCGATGTGCGTAAGGTTTTTGTTCACGGTGAAAAGCTCCGCTGGTAGGATACTCTTCGCCAGATCCGCGTTCGCGAAGGAAACATCTGCCACAAAATTGCCGTCATATTTCCATGGGGTTTTTTCGAAATTGATGGTTATCGTGGCGCGGGCAAAAGGACCGCTCATTATCCAGACGCCAAAGGCGAGAGCGACGAGAACGATGAAAATAACCGCGAAGCGCCGCCCGGGAAGCCGCGCGCGAACCCTTTCAAAGAAGCCGCCGATCCCTCCCGGTACTTCCGCTTCTTCCTCGTGCCGGTCGTAAGCATGCTCCGGCTCCGCCGCTGGCACTGCTCCGCGGAAAAACTCCGGCTCCTTCGGCTCTTCGTGAACTTCTTCGGCTTCGACGGGGATAGAAACTGGTTTCGCGCTCGGCTTCGCCTCCGCCTTCGTTCGCCGCTTTCGGGGCGCGGCGCGCTTCGCGGGGTCGCTTCCCGCTCCACGCGGCACGATGTCGGAAAAAGAAGATTTTGCGAGAGTGCTGAAGAGCGGATGCGCGGCTTGAAGTTCGCTCGATTTCGCAAGCGCGAGAACTCCTTCGTCAACGGATTCGATGGTAACGCTTTTCCCTGCCGTGTCTGCTTCGCGCTTCAAAAGGTTGAAACTGCTCAAAGACCGGCCCATCTCCGCGCCTTTTGGAACGACAAGTGTAACCTCGGCGTCTTCCGCGCCAATGACTTTTTCCACTATTTCCGCAACCCCTTCGCTTTTATCGATAAAAAGCTTTTTCACGAGAGTATTCGCAAATATCGCGAATTTTGAGTTAATAATACGAATTCTTTTTTATTATAACACAGCGACACAGTTCAGTTATTGGATAAGCCAATGTAATCTCCTTCTTAGACGGCGGTTTATCTCGGAATCGCTTTTATCGAAATAAAATTCGAAAAACGGGGCGAGCCGCATCAAGGTTTCGCTCTTTGAGAACGGCCAGTTCTTCTCTTCAAGGCGGAAGCCGAAGCGGCGCAGGGCCTCTTCTGTCGGCAGTTCGTCCAGGGCTGCCCTTCCCACCGAAACCGGGTAATTAAAAGGCAGGGGCGCGTCCGCGTGGACATATATCCTCCCCCGCGGATTAAGCTTGCGAAGTTCGGCAAACAACTTTTCCTTCTCCGGCTTCAGCGTCCGTTCGAGTGAATTGGAAAAATGGTTCGATGTTTCATTATTTAAAAATTTGTCGTAAACCGCGAACGTTATCTCCGGACTAACCGATAGGCCGCGCGCAATCGCCTCGAAAATCCCCCCGAGCGACCAATTAAATTTTGCCTCCTTGATTGAATGCCCCCAGGCGGTTTTGTCGAGCATAAAGCAAAACGATCTCCCTCCATCGATGGATAAAAGCCCGAGAGGCGGCTGATTGACGCGCGAAAGCGCGAAAAGCGCGGCGCGGGGCAAGTTGGTGAAGAAAAATCCTTCGCGCGCCTTGAAAAATTCTTTAAGATCGTCGAAAATAGTCCTCGCAGCAAATGTGAGTTCCAAAATCGCGCTCACATTTTTCCCGTGGAAACCCAATGGGTTCAAAACAAGGTGGTCATCTATCTTATAGTCGCTCGCGCGCGCTCCCACAAGCACGGTGTCGAGCTCGTCGAGGCTTAAGTGCTTGCTCGCCTCTCCTCTGTGCTGTGCGTGCATGCGGCCAATCGCCTGCGCGAAAAGATTTTCCAGTTCCGGCAAGGTGATAGGCCTCTCTGCGCTCGCCCTGTCCCGCTCCAGGGAAACCGGAGCGATCACGTTCGTCACAAAATCGGAATTGGCGGAGGCGATTACCTGCCGCTTTCTTAGCGCCTTAAGCGGGTCGCCGTGGATCTTTTTAAAAGAAAAATCCTCCCAGAATTTCTCTAGGCGGATATTTTTATCCTTGTCGACGCCGAGCAAGAGCCCGCTTGTCCGCTTCGGCGCAATCTCCAGAAGCAAAAATTTTTCCTTGCCCCGTTGTAAAAATTCGAACATGTATCTTAATTAAATGACAACGGGGAGCAGTCCGCCGTTGCACCAAAGTCGATAATCGCGCGTGATAAGCGGCGCGGCGTATTCGAATTTTTACTTTGGGGGCGTGGCTTCAAAAAGTCGAGGCCGAACATCGATTTTAGTTTAGCATAAAATCGTTGTTAGAAATTTTTTTGCGAAGAGAATTGGCGTTACCATGCCGCAGTAAACCCAAATAAGACATTTTGGTGGCAAGACTTGGGTTTGCGGTCATATTTTTCATCATCCTTCTTCTCGTCGTCGTCCGCAACACGCAGTGGTCTGGGAAATGCACCCAACCGAGGAAATCTACGCCGGATGCCAAAGTTTTTATGAAAACTTTATGCGGGTGCAGATTTAGATGCAGACGATTTTCGAGAAATTCGCGGATTTGAGGAGTTTGCGTATCAAGCCGTTTTTTGTCGCTGGACAAAATCACAAAATCGTCCACATAGCGCACATAATATTGCGCCTTCAATTTATGCTTCGCAAACTGATCGAACTCGTTCATGTATATGTTCACAAGAAGTTGCGAGGTCAGATTGCCAAGTGGCAGCCCCTTACCTGGTGCGCTTTCAAAACTGCCAATGACTTTTTGAAGCAGCCAAAGCGTATCGCGTTCGGGAATATGCCTGCCCACAATACGCATGAGCGTTACCTGGTCAACCGAAGCGAAGAACTTTTGTACGTCGCACTTTAAAATCCAGCACGTTCTCGTATTATTCCTTGATACCTTGCGGGCGAAACTCACGAAGCGCCGCACCGCGCGATGGACACCCTTATCGTCTCTGCATGAATAAACGTCACAGATGAACTTCCGGTCAAGGCACGGATAAAGAACGCGGTAGATGGCGTGGTGAAGCACCCTGTCGCGCACGGTTGCTTTGTGTATGCTCCGCGGCTTCGGATCGCTGATGCCGAAAGCATAATATGCGCCGTGCTCGTATGTCTTGTTTTTCAAATCCTCATGTAATGCATATAGGTTGCCTGACAAGTTCATCGAAAACTCGGCAACGTCTCTCTCTGCTTTCTTGCCAAGCAAGAACTCCTGCCATGCGGCGCAGAGATTTTCAAATGATATAATTGTTTCAAACATAATGAACGAAGATAATTTCTCGTCACAGTCGAGAGAGAGAGAGAGAGAGAGAGAGAGAGTAAACGCCCGTTGACGCTCGTCAAGCTCAAAGACGCTTATAAGGGTTGGCTTGCGCTTTACCGAAGCTTCCCCAAAGTGGAACGCTTCGGCATCGGCCAGAAAATCGAGCGCTCGTTTCTCGACGCCCTGGAGCTCGTCTTTTTGTCGAGTTTCCTGTCGCCCGAGCAAAAGCTCCCCCTGCTTACGAAAGCCATAGCCAGAATTGATGTCGTGAAATTCTTTTTGCAAATCGCATGGGAAAATAAACTGTTTACCACCTTGCAGTATTCTACCCTGCTTACAAACATCGAAGAAGTCGGCAAAATGCTCTATGGCTGGAAAAGGGGGTTGGAAAGCAAAACTCCCGCGCAAGCGGGAGAACCGTAGGAGTTGCGAGAGAAGACCTGGTTGTCGTCGTTCCACCTGTTGTCGTCCAGGGCATTGGCGTTCGCGTTCCAGCCGTCGCCGTTCCAGTTGACGTTCACCGTGCGGAGCACCAACCACTCTCGTACATGCGCCCATCCGCGCCACCGCTTCTTGATATTGGGCGGGAAAACCCGAAGCCAATCTCTTGAAGTTGTATAGTATTCGGGACATCGAAGTCCGCCAGACGCACGTACCAATTCCTATAATGTTTTGGAGATACGTTCCCGCACTCCCACGCAAGACGTATCCAGCATGGCTCCCGCAAAGAACTATCTCAAAATCGTGACGGGGAAGCCGCCCGCTTCACCATAGCTTCAGCGAGGCGAGTAGCCGCCCCGTACCGCACAATCTCACATGCAGTATAACAATTTTTGATTGAGATATAAAAGTAAATGACCCCTCCTGCGATGCGTTGCAGAAGGGGTCAAGGGGTTGAGGGGAACAAGGGGTCACGAATCAAGGTTCCCAGGTTTCAGGAATTGCGAGAGAAGACCCGGCCGCCGTCGCCCCACCCGGCGTCGTCCATGGCAAAGGCGCACGCGCTCCCGCCGCCGCCGCCCCAGCCGACGCCCACCGCGCGGAGCAAGCCGTTCACGTCGCGAACGTAGAAGATGTTGAAGTATCCGTTCGTGAGCAGCACGCCATCCTCGCCGTTCGCCTGGCGCTGTATGAGCCGCCAGATCTCGGCGAGTGTGACCTCCGCCCTCTCCTCACCTCCGAGATCGGCGATGATCTCGTTGTCGTAGGCACTCTGTGCGAGCACCATCGGCACGAGTATGCCCTCCGGTACGTCTTCTTCCACCTTGCCGGTGAACCAGCTCGTGAAGTGCGAACCGTGAAACACCATCTTCACGCCGGACTTCTTGTTGAAGAAGGTGTCGTCCGCCTTGAACGGGCGGGGTTCGATGGACTTCGGTGCGACGGAGCGGAGCAACTTGTAGGTACGTCCATGCTCGGAAGAGCCGGAATGACTCTTGATTGCCTTGACACAGAGTGCCACCGCGTCCTTCGGATGCTGGATCGCCCACTGTGCATCTTTCGTGGGCAACGGGTTGAAATACTCCTGATGTTCGACGAAGCGTCCCATAAGGGCAGCCGTCTGTTTTGCAGCCATGACCGTTCTCCTTTTCTGACCGTGTTTACAGATTGCTGTTGGATTTGGCGATTGGTTTCGCCACAGCCCGCAACGGCTTGTTTAAGGCCGCTCCGGGCTATGGCGAAATCTCTTTCGTAATTATCAAAGAACGTCCTAATTATAGCAAAAAATTTGCTATTTGTCAAGCACGCCGCGCACACGCCTTGTTCCGGCTCCAACTGCCTCATCTTTGGCGATTCTGAACCTTCCAATTATTCCGGTGTGCGTAACGTGGGGGCCTCCGCAAAATTCCTTGCTCCAGGCGGATTTTATATCTTTGCCGACGAAATAAACCTTAACTTTTTCTGGATATTTTTCTTTGAAGAAATAAAGCGCGCCAACTTTTTCGGCTTCGGATTTGGGAAGTTCAACGAACTGCACCGGCAAATCCTCTTTAATTTTATGGTTAACCAAGTCCTCAACTTTTTTCTTCTCCTCATCCGTCATCTTGCGCGGGAACGAAAAGTCAAAGCGCGTGCGCTCGGGCGTGATGTCTGAACCCATTTGATGTACTTCGTTGCCCAAAACCTCTCGCAAAGCCCGCTGGAGCAAATGCGTTGCGGTATGAAGCCGCAGGACCTTGTTCAATTCTTCTTCATTTCCCGCCTTAAGCTCACCTGTATTCAAGATCAATCCATGCCCTCCGAATTTCTTTTCCTGCCCGGCACGGGAAATTTCCTGGTGCTTCTTAAATTCCGCGTCAAATGCTGCCGTGTCAACATCTAATCCATATTTAGCTACTTCATCTTTAATGTAGTCGATTGGAATACCGAGTGTCGAAAACAATCTAAATACTTCTTCTCCGGAAACAAGTTTGCTTTTCGATGTTGCGCACCTACTGGCAAAATCGCGGAGCTCTTTCCGTGATTTCAACAACTTGAAGAAGTCGACCTCTTTGTCGATGGCCTCAAAAATTAATTTTCTTTTTTCTCCAATATCAAAATAACTTAAACTAATTACTAAATCGACTATCTCTTTCAAGGAGGACCTTTCGTTCCAGCTTTTTCGTGTCCTTGTCGGCTCTAACGGAATAATTGCTTCTTGCTCGGCAAGATCTATTGCGTGAAACGCAGCACGGCGCAGTAAACGTCTTAAAATATAACCCCTGTCTTTATTGCTCGGCTCAATTCCATCCGCAATTAAATGAACCGCTCCTCGAATATGGTCGGATATAATCCTCTTAATTCTTTCTTCGCCCGCAGGAATCGCTGACACAAGGGGTTTAAACAAGTCCGTCTCGAAAATCGTCGGCACATTCTGCGAAACCATCGCCAGACGCTCAAGGCCCATGCCGGTGTCGACGCCGGGCTTATCGAGTTTAGTCAAAACAAAACCACTTTTTTCCGCGTCAGTCCGCGTGCCGTCTGCGTCAGTCCGCGCTTTTGCATAAAATTCATTGAAAACGATATTCCAAATCTCTATGCTTTGTCCGCTTTTGTTTTTTACATAAATCTCCGTCGTTGGGCCGCAGGGACCCTCGGAACCGGTCGGACCCCAAAAGTTATCGATCCCCTCCCAATGAATTTTCTCCTTTGGTAAAAATTTGCTCCAAAGTTTGTACGATTCATCGTCTCGCGGCACACTTTTGCGCCAATCTCCTGCGGGAACTTTGGCAGAATCGAAAACCGTGACCTTGTCGATCTCAAGCCCCATCCAATCCTTGCTCGTTATGAATTCGTAGCCGTACTCGATCGCTTTGTCCTTGAAATATCCTCCAAAACTGAAATTCCCCAACATCTCGAAGAATGTAAGGTGGCTTTCATCTCCCACTTCATCGATGTCCGACGTGCGAAAAGATTTCTGGATAGAGGCCGTGCTCTTGCTCTTAAAATCCTTCGTTGCGTCGAGCTCGCCCGTGTAATAACGCTTGAACTGCTGCATCCCGGCGGTCGTGAGGAGTACCGACGGATCGTCGGGAATCAAAGACGACGACGGCACGACCGCGTGCCCGCGGTCTTTAAAATACTGCAAGAATTTTTTGCGGATTTCCGCTGAACTCATAGATTATTCAATTTTACATCTATGCTTCTTCTTGCACAACGTCAAAGCTAATTAAAAACGGTCGTTTCCGAGATACTTATTCTTAAATCCTGCGATAGCAGGATTTAAGAATAAAACCCGATTCACAACTAAGCAATACTACGAATACTGCCGGTTTTTGTAATTTCAAAAATCTCTACAAAATCAATGAGTCGCAATCTAGAAAGATCATCGATAAAATTTTGCGGAACTTTAATCTTGCCGATCCAGACGCTCTTTTGAAGCATCTTGAAGCCCATATTCTTCAATGCCGCCCTAATCCATTCGCGCTTACGCTTCTCTTTCTCCGGAACATCGAATGTGGCTATTACAAATCCTTTATGTTCCGCTGCTTCATAGCGAGGCGCAGGCAGCGCATTAGCCATTCTTTTATGAAGCAACGAAAGTTTCTGATATCCTAATCGTGTCAAATAAAAGACCTTCCTGTTGCCTTCCAGGCGCTCTGCAATCAAACCGTCTCGCCTCAACCAATCAAGAATATTGTAATATCTTTTCTGTAATCTAATATCCTTCTCCGTTTCTTCGGAATTTTTTCGTCGCTGCCTTTGGATCTTACGCAACGTATAATTTATTTTGTTCACTGACGCACCATACCCGCTCGAATGAATGGCTTCCAGTAAATCTGCCATGCCTATCGCTGCTTCGGAAAGTTTTTCCAATATTTTTAAAGTGAATTCTCCTTTCATTCTTATATTCTGCTATCGCTTGATTTAAGAATTATGATTGAACTAGGTCAAATTCTCGAATCCTTCAAGCGCCTTTGCTTTGCTGTGTTCGCGGATGCGCTCCAAGGCCTTGGCCTCGATCTGCCGGATGCGTTCGCGCGTAACGCCGAAGGCCTTACCCACTTCTTCGAGCGTGTGATTCACACCGTCAATAAGCCCGAAGCGCATCTCCAAAATTTTCTGCTCGCGTTCGGTCAAGTCCACCATGATCTCTTTGATGAGGTCGCGAATAAGCGCGCGTGCGGCAAGCTGGGCCGGCGTGGCGTTCTTTTCGTCGGGAATGAAATCCGAAAGCGTGGAGTCCTCCTCGTCGCCGATAGGTGTTTCGATCGAAAGCACTTCCTGCGAAATCCTCTGAATGTGGCGGATCTTGTCCACTTCGAGTCCCATCTCCGCGGCGATCTCTTCTGCCAATGGCTCGCGGCCCAATTCCTGCATCAGCTGGCGGCGGCATTGGGTGTACTTCGAGATCGTCTCCACCATGTGCACGGGAATGCGCACCGTGCGCGACTGGTCGGCCAGGGCGCGGGTAATCGCCTGCCTGATCCACCAGGTGGCGTAAGTGGAAAATTTAAAACCTTTGCGATAATCGAACTTCTCGACGGCACGGGAAAGGCCGATGTTGCCTTCTTGGATGAGATCCAAAATACTCAAATGCGGCGTGCGGTTCACGTAGCGCTTGGCGATAGAAACAACAAGCCGTAAGTTGGCTTTCATCAAGCGCTGGCGCGCTTCTTCGTCCCCTTTCTCCGCGCGCTTCGCGAGCTCTCTCTCTTCGTCTTTCGTGAGAAGCGCGGTTTTACCTATTTCTTTCAAATACGACTGCACGGCATCCGGAACTTCGCCTTCCATAGCTAATGCGTCATCAAGCCCTTTTTGCTCGAGTTCTTCCGGCGAAAAACCGATAAGCCCGCTTGTCTCGATCACTTTCACTCCCGCCGCTTCGAGGCGGTCGTAAATTTCGTCCAAAAGCTTGACGTTGTCCTCAACACGGGGAAAAAGATAAAGGATCTCGTTGTCGGTCACGAAACCGCGCGGCTTACCGCGTTCGACAAGTTCTTTGATATTGTCTTCCTCGGCGCGCGAAAAAAGCGCTTTCTTAAGCTTTTTCTTCCCTGCTTTTTTGCCTGCCTTCTTGCTACCTTTACGCGGCCTACCTCGTTTGCCCCGTGACCGCAAAGCGGTTTTACGGGGCCGGCCACGCTTGGACTTTTTCTTCTTTTTTGCCATAAAACGCTATTTCAAAAGTATAAAAAACTTCTCCAAAAAAGGGAAGTTTTTGCGCCTAGAACAAAAAGTTCTATGACTCAAAAACTGGGGCGGCGAGCTTGCTTAATGCTTCGAGCGCGGAACGAAGCTCGGCCGCGTTGCCAGCTTCTTCAGCTTTACGCACGGCCGAAGTCAGTTCTTTCCTTTTTTCCTTATGATGTTCAAGCTCGAATTCCCGCTTAAGGCGCGCGATCTCTTCTTCGGGAAGGTCTTCGGCCCCGAGAACGATGAAACTAATGGCTTCATCGAGCCCCGGATCGGAACTTTTTCTTTTTCCGGAGCGCAAGAGTTCGAAAACCTTTTTCTGCGGCGCGGCAAAGCTCGAGGCGTAATCATTAATAAAATCGAAGTCATTCCTTGCAACTCCTGCGCGCAGAAGCCGCTCGCCGATAAGCTCTTTTCTCATAATGCGTTTCTCCGCGATCGGAACTTCTTTTTGCGCCTCGGGTGCCGCGCGAACTTCGATCCTCCCCAACTCTTCAAGTAATGTGTTGTGCGATACTTCGGTTATTTTCTCAAGTTCTTTGAGCCAGACATCTCGCTCCACCGCGCTAGAGATCGATTTAAGCTTCGCAAGCACGGCGCGCAGATTCTTCAAGTTTTCCCGGCGCGACCAATCCGTTTTCCCCTCGGGTAAATATTTCCTGAAATAAAACTTCGGCGCCGCCACGGCGTTTTTTACCACGTTCCGCAAAAATTCCGGGTTTTTTTCCGCCGCTTCCGCCGGATCCTTATATTCATCGAAAGCCGCCACTTTAACTCCGAAGTCGTGCGACTCGGCAAGGTCGATGGCGCGCTCCGCGGCGGCCTCGCCAGCAGAGTCATTATCGAAGCTCAAAACGAGTTCTTCTCCCAAGCGATGAAGTACGCGCAAATGGTCGGGCGTAAGCGCCGTACCCGATGAAGCCACAACATTTTTTATTCCCGCCTGCCATGACATCAAGAAATCCATCTGCCCTTCGACGAGGAATGTCGAACCGGCTTCACGGATCGAATTTTTGCTTTTCCAAAAACCGTAGAGGAGGCGCGACTTCTGGAAGATCGCCGTCTCGGGAGAATTCACGTATTTGCCCACGGCATCGGTTTCGAACTGCGGCAGTACCCTGCCCGTGAACCCGACGACGCGGCCGAAGTGATTATGGATTGGAAACATGATGCGGCCACGGAAGCGGTCTCCCAAAAGACCGCGCTCGGTTTTTATGGCAATCCCGGCTCGCAGGAGATCATCGGGAGAATAACCGGCTTTCAAAAGGTGCATCGATAGTCCCTCGAATTCGTTCGGCGCCCAACCGAGTTCGAACTCATCTATCGTTTCTTGGTTAAGATGCCTGCTCGCCAAATACTTTTTTGCCGGCTCGGAATTCTTGAGCGCATTACTAAAATATTCTTTTGCTTTATCGTTCAGCTCATACAAAAGTCCGGTGAGCTTGTACTCCTGGGGATTTAAGCGCTTGAGCTCCACTCCCGCTTTCTCCGCCAAAACGCGCAGGGCCTCACCGAATTCCAGGTTCTCGTAGCGCATTAGGAACGCAAAAATATCGCCACCCGCGCCGCAGCCGAAACAATGCCACGACTGCCTGTCGGGCGAGATCATAAAAGACGGCGTTTTCTCGTTATGAAAGGGGCAGCGGGCCTTAAAGTTCTTGCCCGCTGGCGTAACTTGCAGATATCCACGCAAAAACTCAACTATATCGAGCTTCTGCTTGATAAGTTCGGTGGTTGAACCGGTCATTACCTACATTAAAACCTTATGTGCCATCGGTTGGCAAGAAAAATTGTGCGTATCTTCTGAAGAGCTTGCCCCGTCAGTAGACCAAGCACTGCAACGCCCAAACGTTTTCCTCGTATCGGGTTGATTATTGGCATAATCGATATCTTGGTGAAAAATTATGTCGTAGCAATGGCGTTGTAGAAAACGATGTGCTCGGGGGCTTGCTTTTCAAAAATATCTGCAATATAATAAGGCCAGTTCTTAACGAAAACTAAACCTCGGAGGAAAGAATGGCTCGCATCAGCTATCAGGATTCAGAAGGTCCCGAACTTTCATGGAGGCCTAACTTCTTGGGTAAACCGCGGCTGCACCGCCTAAAAATAGCGGGTGGCGCACCATATTCGACCGTATCGCATGTAATTTTCGAGCAATTCGGTCTCGGCTATATGATCTGCGACAAATTCCCCCGCGTTCTCGAACTCAACTTTCCTGTTGAGGGTCGAGTGCGCCGGCTTATCGACGCTATGTACCGTTTTCACGACAAGAAACCTCCTGTGTGGCGCTGCCCGCAATTCGGCAATGCAGATTGGCTTCGAAACATGTCTGGCGCTAGCAAGCTCGACCCAAATAAAGTCGTAGTAACTTTATCCGGCGGCAAAGACGGCCTCTACTATCTCCTGCGCGCGATCGAGAAATATGGCAAGGAGAACGTCTTGCCGGTGCACCTGGCTCGCTTAAGTATGGAAGGCGTGGCACACAGGGAGCTCAAGGCCGCAAGAGATCTTGCCGACCAGCTTGAAATTTATCTCAAGGTGATCGAGTTTACGAATAGCACCCGAGTCCCCGGACCGCGCATCATGAATTTCCGCGATATTTTTCTTATGGCGATGCTCGCGGGCGTAGCGCAGGAATTCGGCGCGAAGAAAATCTTTATTGAAGGGTCTGATGATGCCAAGAGCAGCGGTGATCCATACTTCTCCGATCTTGATTCCTCGGAGGAAGCGATGCTCGATATCCTCCACGATTGGGGCGTGAATGTCGAGATTGAAAGCGAAAGCATCTCCGAATACGAAGTCCTGCGGAGGATGTACGATAATCTGAAATCGCATATGCTTATGCCTTATACCCACAGCTGTCTCCGCTGCGACAAACTCACGATGTTCTGCCGCAAGTGGTATAAAGCGAATTTCCCGAAGCTTTACCGGAAGTTTTACTGGATGCAATGCGGTTCCTGCTTCAAGTGCCGCGTAATCACGCTCGCGAGGATCCTCTGGGATCCGGACATGGACTTTGTTCCAATAGAAGAGCGGTACGAATATGTCCGTTTAACTCAAGAGTGGAGAGAAAAAATTAGCCGGAAATATAAGGGTTCGTGGGATTTTGTGAACGACCCGAGCTTACTGCAGCTCCTGAATGAAGTGCAGCTTGCTAAAACTGGTACGTTAGCATTGCCATCGCGCCGCATAGAGAGAGACGAAGTGATGAGACGTAAAGCAGTATGAACGAAACACCCGTTTTCGTACCGCTCGCGACAGAATCGTTCGAGGATTTCCGTTCGCGCGGAAAGCGATGGGAAGTGCGACGCGCTGAACGGCAGTGGAATAGAGGTCAGCTCCGCACCGGAAGAAAAACAACTTTGTCTTGCGGCTACAGCGGCCCACGCTTGTACGGAAAGATTGGCAGAGTCGTTTTCGGCTCACTCCAAACAATTTTCCGGCTGATACCGTTCGAGCAAATCGAACCGTGCGCGAAAAACAAACAGGAAGCAATAAAAGAAAACCTTGAACTGCTCGGTCCGGTAAAAGAATACGTCGCGTTTGAGGTGATTCTGGAAAATTAATTCCCCGTCCATTTTCGGACGGGGAAATATTTTAATCACAGCAATAATTGCGTTCGACTCTACAAGTTAGACACCTCTCTGTAAAGCCATCGAGGAAGGCCTCGAAGGGACGCGCGCGGGTAAAACGGACTCGGCGCAAAAGTTGCGCGTTCCATTCGAAGTTATTTTCCAAGAATGCGAACTCTGCGTCGGTCAAGGGTTCGCGATTTGCGAAGCTCGCGATCTCGGTCAATCTTTCCAGGCGCTCGGCGTCGGTCATTACCGCTTCCTCCGAACCACAAGCTGAAAGTCGTGGCTCTCAACTTTTTCGGCTAATCTGCATATTGCCACAACTGGAGACCGGTCTACGCCTGATACATGTTCAAAAATGACGCTATCATAAATACCTTTTTCAGTTTTTAGTCCCAATCTTTCCTTGGTCTTCTTGTCGCGGAGAAATGCTACGAATTGGTCGAGATTAGCGTCCCTTTCAATAGTAAGAGTAGCGTCATGCACATCGGCAAAGGTATATAGCTTCTTCACCGTTGCCGACAACAAACGGTTATCCATCTCGGCTACTCCTGTTCACAAAATTCTACTCACATCATAGCATCGTGTTTTGGAATTTACAAAAAATCCCCATCCGACATGGACGGGGAATACGAACCTTCAAGCAGCCAAGCCAAATGTGCGGTCGCTGTTGAGTACAATTTTGCCGCTTTCCGTGAGTCGATACAAAGCATCTTTGATGTCGCCGTCCCTCCACGAAATCGGATAAGTATTTTCCAGGTAAAACATTAACAAAACCGGAGTCAGGGCAGGATGTGTCCGTATGGCATCCAGTACGGCCCGATCTAAGCTTTCTCTCTTGGACTCGGTTAATTCGGCGTTTCTGGCAGACATACGTTGTTCAAGAGAAACAATGATGCCGCACTTTGACTGCCTTGTACACATAATCGTAACCTCGCTTCCAAAAGTTTCTAACGTAATGATAGCATGCTACTTTGCAACTGGCAAACTGAAGCTGAACGTAGACCCCTTCCCCTCCCCTTCTGACGTTGCCCAAATTTTTCCGTTCATTTTTTCGATGATCTCTTTGACGATGAAAAGGCCGAGGCCGGTGCCCGTGATTTCGCGCGTCTTGTCCGTGGCAATCCTGTAAAACTTTTCAAAAAGTTTCTCCTGGGCTTCTTTGGACATGCCGATGCCGGTATCTTTGATGTGAGTAATGAGCTCGTTAGCTTTTAGCTCGTGAGAAATAGTAACAGTGCCCGAGCCGCCCATGTATTTGATGGAATTTCCGACCAAGTTCACGAGTACTTCCTTCAAGCGATCTGGGTCTGCTAAAATTTTTGGCATTTGCGGCAAAGTTTCATGCACGAGCTGCACATGCTTTTCTTCAGCCATTTTTTCGAGCTCTACCAAGACATCATGGATCGGAGACACAAGATCGATCGGCGAAACCCTGATCGTCAGCCGGCCGGCTTCGGAACGAGAAACTTCGAGGAGATCGTTCACAAGCTGAACAAGGCGATTGTTGGATTGAATTACTTTAGTTATAAAATCCTTGGTGCGGTCATTCACTCCGCCAGTCGTGCCGTCCAAAATAAGCGATAAATACCCCTTCATCGCCGCGACTGGTGTGCGCAATTCGTGCGCGGCAACGAAGACGAACTCTTCTTTCAGTTCTTCCAAGCGCTTTAGGCCAGCCATCATTTTGTTGAACGCCGCACCCAGCTCTTCAAGCTCGTCGCCGGTTTTTATCTCTATTTTTTCTTCGAACTTGCCTTGAGCAACCCTTTCCGTCCCCGCCTCCAAAGTTTTAACGGGACGAACGATAAATGTGGCAAGTAAAATGCTCGCGCCTACCGCTGCCGCAAAAACGGCTATGGAAACCATTCCGTTGTTGTAGATAAGTTCGTTGACGCTCGCATCCGCCTCCTTTACGGGCCACTCGGCGATCAGAGCCCAGTTATACTCCGGCAGAAACCTGCCGGCGGCAACCACTTTTTCTCCAAAAAAGCTTTCGTATTTCCTCTGTCCTTCTGTGCCAAGAAAATCCCTCTTTATGGTGATGTCGTCTTTCGCATCTTCGCGCCGCGCCGAGATTTTCCAATCGGATGCGCGTATCCCGCTCCGTCCCGTAAGACCGGAAATGATGCCGACGCCCTCCAAGCTGGTCCCCCCGCCAATATTATCGAATGGGCCGCTACCGACGATAAACGACCCCGATTGATCGGCAAGGTAAACATACCCCGAGCTGCCGAGCGACGCATTTTCCACCACTTCTCTGATCTTCTCTAAATTTGCTTCGGCAGCCGTAACAAATATCACAACTCCGTTTTTATTTTTCGCGGGAGCCAAAACCGTAACCATCGGACCGTTCAAGGTGAAATGAACCGGGCTCAAATAAGTGTTCTCTGCTTTGGCTTCGGAGAATCCCTCTATCCCGCTCCAATTTCGCAGGTCTTCTTCAGAAACGCCATCCGGCTCCAAACGTGTCAATCTCGTGGTTTCGCGGCCTTCTAAATTGATGAAAGAAACCCATTCCAGCCCCGGGACCCTCTCCAAAATACCGCCCAACAAGAACTTTTGATCTTGCGGCGCAACGTCCGTTGTCTGTTCATAGGATACGTTAACAATGATATTCCCAAGCACCGTGTTATCCATAAAACGCTTGATTTCGTTGTATTTCTGCTCAATAAGAGCCGTTTCGAGATTGGCGACATCAATTTTGTGCGATAAGGTGATACTCCACACGGACAAAAAGCCAGCGGCGAGCACCGGCACGACACTCACAAGCACCATAAAGAAAATTATTTTGTTGCGCAGTTTGCCGCGGAACATAATTATAATAATGCGAAATTACGAATTAACTATGCGAATATTGCGAAATAAAACGGTTTCGTTTTCGCATGATTCGCATAATCGTGTTCGCGCATTTCGCATTAGGTCTTAATCAATAACCCCTAACCCTTTGAGCAAATCCCTTCCAATATACATTACCTCAAGCGGCTCTTTCCGGCCGTAGCCCATAATGTCATTGCCAGGAGGCGCTTTGTTGGCCTCGAACCGCGCTTGATCGCCCGCTTCGCCGAGTTGAGGCGAGTCGACACTAAACGGGGCCGCTTCGTCGCGGTCCGGCAAACCATACGAGTGGCCGAACTCGTGGTAAAGGTAGGTGGGGCCAAAAACAGAAAACTCCTTGTCGCTCAAAAATTCGTAATTCAAGATGAAAAATCCGCGCACCGACTCGATGTCCAAGAGGAAAACCATTGATTCCGGCACGCCTAAACGCATTGCGATCTCTGCGCGCGTCAAGTCCTCTTCTGTCTTATAGATAATGCCGCCAGAAGCTCCAACGCCTTCGTAAATAATACCCATCGCCGGATATTCGCCCGCCTCGACTCGCGTCGGCTCATCGACGCGAGGCGGGCCTTCTTCAAATTTCGCAAATTCGGGATCATAAAGATCGCCGCCTGCGCCGAAGACACGCCTGTCAATTTCTTCAGCAATAGCAATCAAGGCGCGCGGATTGCCGCCGTCGGTCGAGGTGGAATAAAATGGATCGTCGTGTTCCAAAAAAACCGGCTGAGGAAAAAGTTTGTAGTCTAACTCGGAAAGACCGCGCAGCTCTAAAAAATGAAATCGCGACGCCCGGAGGAGCACCGGATCGATTTTTCCGCGCCATTTTTGATCAAAATCTTTTTCGCGATTTTTGGGAACCGCGTAAAAAACCCTAAGACCAATCTTCTCAATGCTTGTTTCTGGATCGTTATAAAAATGCGCGATGCGCAGTTCTCTCGCCGGAAGAATATTCTCCTCTCTAAAATAGTAATAACCGGCAAAGGAAAAGCCGCCAAAGACGGCAACTATGACGGCGATAACCGACAATTTGCCGAAAATGCTTTTTGGCATTTAGAGCTCTTGGATCTTCGCTCTCGTCGCGGGACCAACGTATCCGGTTCCGTTCACGAGCCCGGCCGGAGCCAAAACCTCATCCGCATATTTCTCCTGGAACCTAATAACAGCTTGCTTGGTGAGCGATCCGAAAAATCCCGTGATAAGGCCTTCTGTATACACCCCTTCGGCAAGAAGCAATTCTTGAAGCGCTTTTACATCTTCTCCCGTCGAACCGACCGTAAGGTCGCGCAAAATTTCTGCTTTGGTTGCCTGTCCCAGAGGAGCTTGTGGAGGCGTCTCTGCGGGAGGGGCTTCCGCGGCCGGCGCGGCCGCACCAAGGGTAAGCGCATTCACTTTTTTACGCGTGAGCGGCCCGACAAAACCATTGCCGGAAGTGAGCCCCGCAGGAGCTAAAACCTCGTCCGCGTATTTCTCCTGAAATCTGATAACTGCCTGGCGAGTAAGTTCCCCGAAAAATCCGGTGATTAGGCCTTGGGGATAGACGCCTTCGGCGAGAAGCAAACTCTGAAGCGCTTTAACGTCCTCGCCCGACGAGCCCGCGGAAAGGTTGCGCAATATTTCGAGCTTTGCGATTGCTCCTTGCGGCACGGATAAAGTTTGCGTCGCCTCGATCACGACCTGGTTCTTGTTCGATGTCTCGTTACCAGCCGGATCAACCGCGCGCACGACATAGTAATAAACAACCCCCTTTGTAACATTTATGTCTGTAAGCGTATTCTTTTTGAGGTTCGTCGCGATTACGTCGCCCAAGAATCCTCTTTCCGTTGAGCGATAAACTCTCACATGGCTGAAATCGGCAGTGGGGTTTATCCACGAAATAACGATTGATCCATCCGTGCCATACGATGCAGTCACGTTCGTCGGGGGGTTAGGCGGCGTTGTGTCCGCCGCGGCAACAAGGGCAAATATCGTCAGGTGCGTGACGCGCAAAATGAAAACTTTGCGAATTTTATCAACTGTATAACTCTCTACTTTCACCCATACACCAGTCGACTCGTCGAAGAAACTAGGGACAACCGCGTCTTCCGTAATGCCCTGATCTTTCAATACTTCCGGATCGTAGGGAATAACTATTTCCGTTTCATCCTGCAATGTTTCTATGTTCGTGCCGGCGCTGTCTTTTATGGTTACTTCGTAGACGGTGCTTACAACCTTCGCTGCCGGCTGGGACGGCGCCTCGATCGTTGGCGTGATCTCAACACTGACCGTGCCGCTCGTCCCCGCGGCGGACGGCGGAATTCTCACCTCGGCGCCATCGGCGGTTTGCACAAATATCTCTTTGGTTGCCGACTGACTTGTAGAAACCGGCGGCGGCAATGCCTCCAAACCGTACCTTTCGAGTATGAGCTCAACCAAACCCACCGGCTGGGAAGTGTCTAAAATTATCTCTCCGGATTTATACGGAATGCCGTTCTCTTCCTTGCCTGCTCCTATCCTCCATTTGTCGCCCCGCTGAAGCACGGCGATGAATTCTCCCCCGGCGCTTGCCCGCAAGTTAACGTTTCCACCTTTCTCCGACCATGCCCAAACGAATGCGTCGACAGGTCCGACGCCGGAAATTTTTGTCGTGCCGAAAACCTTGACTGTTTCAAAAAGCGTCGGCCGGCGGAAAACGAATGCGATGTCTTTTGTTTCGCCAGACAGAATAGATATCTTTTGCTCTTCCGGATTCAGGTATCCTAATTCGGAAGGAAGGAATGCGCGGAGGTAATATGTCCCGGCTCTAGCAAGGAAAGTCGCGAGGCCCTGGGCATCGCTTTTTTTGTAATCCGGCGGTGGACGCAGGGACGATTGATCGCCTGCGCTCAAAGTATCGAGCATTATCCCCGCGCCTTCCAATGGTTTACCCGCCTCGTCGCGCACACTGATGATGACCTTGGAGTCGGAAATCGGTATGACGAAGTTGACCGTGCGGCTCTCTGGAGTTATGTCATCCGCAAAAACCACTTCAGAAAAAGGCCCGTTCCACGACCACTTTGCGCTCGCGGGATCGCGCGGCCGGGTGCCCAACTGCCAAATGCCGCCACTCAAAGCCAAGTTATATCTGCCACCGGAGTCAACAAAAACGCTCTTCCATTGCTTCGTTTCACTTGAATAGGCGCCGACTTCGGCATCCGAGATGGGAGTGCCGTCGGAGAAAGAGGCGGCTCCCGAAACATTCTTGCTTGTGCCGACGAATTTTAAGGTGAACACCTTTGTTTCGTTGTCTGAAATGCTAAATCTAAATGGTTCCGCGCGCGAAAGTTCTGTTCTCTCCGGCGGAGGCATGGCTTCAAGCCAATAATTGCCGGCTTCGACGCCGCTGATTTTCCAAGAACCATCCGCCCCGCTTAAGATCCCATAATTTCTGCTGAAGTCCTCTTTAAAAATTCTGACACCCGCGCCCGCAACCGCTTTACCGATTGGGTCGAGAGCGATGCCGGAGACGACGGTCGTCTGCGCAGTGGGTTGAGACGAAGTCGCCTCTGTCGTGGTTGTTGATGGAGGTGCGCCCCCAATGCTAACGGAGACGATATTCGAGTCGGGAGAGCAACCGGCCGGATTGCAGGCGTTAACATGATACTCATAAGTTCCCGGCGAGAAATTAACCGCAAAACCAAACTCCGTAAAAGAAGTTACGTTTTGGCTAAGAGATATAATAAAAGCCCAAATGCCACCCTGCGGCCTTCGGAATATCTTGAAATCCGATTCGTCGCTCGAATTGTCTTGCCAGTCGAGCTTTACGTCATTTCCGGAAAGAGCCGCTATAAACCCAGAAGGCGCCGCAGGTGGAGATGTACCTGTTGAGGTACTGGTTGAAGTCGAAGAGGATGTTGCTGAATCAAAATTTTTCTCTTCGGAGGTGTACTCTGGATAACTGCCGGAGGCAACAGTGGTTTTAACAACATAATAATATTTTGTACTCGCTGCGAGGTTTGTTAAATTAACGCAGTGTTCAAAAACCGGAGAGCTTGGTGAAAGGCAATCCCCCGCTGCGTGATTAGGGTAGTTGCCGGGCGATGTCCCGTAATACACTTTCGAATCTCCCGACTCATCTGTCGTCCACTTTATCTGCGCGCCAGGCCCATAAATATTTTCCGCGCGGAGATTAGAAAAGGAAAACGCATCCGCGCCGCGAGGCAGAAAAGATAAACCAAGCGCCAAAAACATGACCGACAAAACTAGAATTCTGCGCATTTACTTAGATAGGTTAATATTAACATAATGTCTGAAATTTTGGCTGTAGAAAACTTAAAAGTTGCCTTTGGCGACTTTATCGCTCTCAATAACTTGAGTTTCAAACTCGATGCCGGCGAATCGCTCGCGATCATCGGCCCCAACGGCTCTGGGAAGACAGTGCTTTTGCGCGCGCTTCTTCACGTCACGCCTTACTCCGGCACAGTACGCTGGCAGAAAAATATAAAAATTGGTTACGTTCCGCAGAAAATCGAGGCCGACAGACACTTACCGCTTAATCTGCGCAATTTACTTGAAGCGAAAAGCAGGGTCTTAAAAATAAAAAATGGTGTTATCGAGAAAGTCGTAAAAGATGTTGGACTCGACAGAGAACGGCTCCGCACGCCCATCGGACATCTCTCCGGCGGAGAATTCCAGCGCGCGCTTATCGCATTTGCCTTATTGGGCGAACCTAACGTACTTCTCTTAGACGAGCCGACCGCGAGCATCGATATCCCCGGCGAAGAAAAGATCTATGACCTCATCCATCGCTTGCAGGACGAACACAATATTACACCTGTCGTTGTTTCTCACGACCTTCATTTCGTCTACCGCTATGCGACGAAAGTTCTGTGCCTCAATAAATCGGAAATTTGCTTCGGCGAACCCCAAGAAACATTAACACCGGAAGCTTTGGAAAAAATTTACGGGCCGCATAAATACTATCATCACTATTACCATAAAAATGATTAACGAATATTTTTCTGTCGTCCTCTCTGTGTTCGCGGCAAGCGCCGCCGGACTTGTCGGCGCCTTCGCCTTGATGAAAAAAACCGTGCTCGCGGGCGACGTGATGTCTCACCTTGCGATACCCGGACTGGGATTGGCCTTGCTCTGGAGTTTGAATCCGATCTTGGGGGGCGGGACAACATTGATCCTTGGCGCGATCGTTATTTGGCAGCTTGAAAAAAAGACCACGCTCTCATCCGATGCGGCGATCGGGGTCATCTTCGCCTCTTCTGTGGCCTTGGGAGCGCTATTGATCAATTCCGAAGAAGATTTGATAGACGCGCTTTTCGGCGGCTTCGTAAAACTTTCCTTAAATGAATTTATTTTCGGAATGGCTGTAAGTATCTTCGTCATCGTCATGCTTTGGATACTGCGAAACAAACTTATCATCGCGCTTTTCTCCGAAGACCTAGCCGCAGCTATGAATATAAAAACGAGTTCGGTAAACCTTTGGTTCTTGCTACTCTTCGCGCTCACGATACTCTCCGGCCTGCAATTCTTGGGAGCTCTCCTTGCCGGCTCGCTCATCATCATCCCTGCGGCCGCCGCAAGGCAGGTCACGCACAGCTTGGGGCAATTCCTCGCATACTCGGCAATATTCGCGGCGCTCTCGGTTGTCGCCGGATTCGCGCTCTCTTCGGCATACGAACTCGAACTCGGGCCAACGGTAGTAGTCGTAGCCGCGGCAATTTTCGCAGTTGCGGCGATCAAAAGAAAAAAATAGGGGCTTTATAAAAGTGAAAACTGCTTTTACGAGCAGTTTTTTATTTGAGCGGTTTAGCGAACGACGTTAGAACCTATTGGATTGGGATGGAAAACGATTTTTCGTGTCTGATTTTACATAAAAGAAAAGGCAGTGCGCGCTTGCTACACTGCCTGTTTCTGGTTAGTACGGTTCTGCCTCACTCTCGCGCACCCAAATTGGAAGTCCACAGTAATAACCCACGTAAACCGGTTCTTCGCCACTCGTGACAACATTCGTAATAGTAGTTGCTTTTCCTTTTTCTGGACCAGCTACAGCACGAATCCAATCTCCCACCTTGAAACGTGTTTTCACGCTACGCCCCCGTGTTGATATACATTTTCTACCTTGAGTATATTCGGTGCTTTGTATAAACGTCAAGTTTTTGAGCGGGATACCAGAATCCCCGCCTGCGCCGAAGTGGCTTCGGCGGGCAGGGAACTGGCGTCACTTCAACATTGGCCCCGTAGCAATTTTGCTTAGCTTGGAGCGAGGTACGAGAATCGAACTCGCGTCTCCTGCTTGGGAAGCAGGCGTACTACCACTGTACTAACCTCGCATCGCGCAAAATTGAACGGGGTTGCGTTTCTGTAATTCGCTTCGCTCAAACAGAAACGGGAGGAAGCAACCGTACTGCCACTGTACTAATCCCGCGTTACTGCCTCGCCAATCATAAAGCGAGCCGCAAACTTTTTGAGAAGCTATCGGAGGCCCGGCGGGCTTGGTCTCGAAGAGCCGCCGGGGCGAGATGCAGATGCGCTTCGCTCGCCGGAAGCGAAGCGACGCCGGTTCTCAAAAAGTTTGCGGCGATCCTCCTTGTACTTTCTTTACGCTTAGTGTATTATAAAACCAGCAAATTTTGAATATGGAAGGTGGTTTCAATGAAAAAGATCCTGCACTTCGGAGTAATGCTCTGTCTGCTGTTTCAGCCGGCATTGGCCACGGCGCAAAACCATTCTCAAGAAGGCACAACGATCCGCGTAGACGTCGAACTCGTGGTACGCATGGTCACGGTCGAACGCAAAGGCATGGCCATCTCGGGCATCAAGCAAGAAAACTGGCGGGCTTGCCCAACAGAAACAACCACCAAGCGCAGCAAGAAAATGAAACTCGAAGAACAACCGAAAACTCCCTGCGCCAACCCTGAAGAGATCGCTTTCTCCAATGAATTCAACCGGCCTCCGGTCAACTTGCTATTTATTGATGACAATTCGGCATCGGCGAGAGCGCATCTCAACCGTTTTTCGAAACCGGCCCAACGCCGTTTCATTCGTACTATCAGCCGAACGGACGATGAATTCTCCGTCTGGACAATGAACGACAAACGTTCTGTTGTTGTTCCCTGGACGAAGGATATCGAAACGGTAAGAACGGGCATTGCCTCGATCGAGGCCGTCGACAACAATACGAGCTTGCTCGACACGCTCTACTATGCCTCAGAGGAAATGCTTGGCCGCGATAACGAAAACCGGCGCAACATGGTAATTGTCGTAACTGACACCTTCGACCAGTCGCGCGAACTGAAACGCAAACTCATTGACAGCGCGAGCGGGACACCCTGCACTGCGGCATCTGCTTCCTGCAGAACGGTCGGGGTTGATGACCTCGTCACTGCTTTCGCTCTATCAAACACCAGCATTTACATCGTTGATTTTGCCGGACGTTTCAGCGACAAGCCACAATTACGCCTGTCTCAGGAAGACCTCGAATTCCTCACGGCAATGACCGGAGGGAGGCGCCTCACCGCGGAAAAACCGAACGAGGCGGGAGAAAAGTTCGATAAAATCGCAGAACTCTTCGGTAAAATGTATGAGGTCGGCTTCTACCTCAAAAAAGGCAATAAAGGGAAGGAAGTGATCCTACAAGTCGGCGAAACCGATGAAAAAGGTATTTTCCGTCCTTTCGACTACGATATCTGGTACACCCGACAGCTTGGCAGATAATTTTTCAAAACAAAAAAACCGCGTTGCTCAAGCAACGCGGTTATTCATTTTTAGGGTTGCGTCGGAGTTTCCTCCGGCAGCAAAACGCGAAAATCGATCGGTGGCAGCTTTACGCCCTTCTTCTGGAAGACATCATAAACGATGAATCGGTTGCGGTAGAGTCCGGGACGAAGACGGAACGGAACTTCGATCGTCTGCGGATTCTCTTCGTTATTGAGAGTGCTTAGAGTTCGCTTGCTCTCGAAAATGAGACGCACGATGGTGAACTGCTTTTTAACAGTTTTATTTTGCGCGGAGTCCTCTGCGACAAATTTCGCGACCGAGAGATATTGATTCTCTCTGCTCGGGATATAGTCGGGGTGATACGTTGGATCGGGCTCTGCGTTGGAACGCACCAAAAACAAGTAAACACCCTTCCCGGCAAGGTCGGTAAGTGCGATTTCCTGTCCATCGATCATTAGGCGCTGATCATTCCCGCCAAAACGGATCAATTCTTCGACGGAAACGAAATTGCGGCCAGGTTTTCCTTTCGGCAGATCGGCAGTAACTTGCTTATGCCCTTGTTCCTTCAGCTCTTCGAGCCATACGATCGGGCCATGAGGCGGTACGATACCCTTGATGCCAAGACCAAGGAGTTCGTCTATCTCGAAAACCGCGGGGATGGCGTCATCGAGCGGCTTCGCGTCAAGATCGATCGTCCCATCCGCCTTCATCGGCAGATAGGAAGAAGAAAACTTCATCTTCAGGCGAGCGCTCATTGTTCTCTGGTTCCTGCGAACGCCTTCAAAAGACGTAAGGACCATTCGCTTATCGCCGAAATCGACAATAACCGGCTCCATGTGGTCTGCGTCGTTAAGTTCTCTCGCAAGAGCTTTCTTGAGATCATCGTAGCGATCCTGGAAGGCGCGGGCCGACTCCATGCGCTTTTTTTCGAGCGCGTAGAGAGGGTCCCGCTCTTCCTTCGGTTTGATCTTGATGAGGTCGCTAATTGCTCCTTGAGTTTGGATCGCGGTAAATTCGAACTGATTACGAAGATCGGCCGCGCGCGCAATATGTTGCGCGTACCTGACATATTCCTTAAGCAGGTTTTTGTGGTCTTTCTTGATCTTCTTGTTGTTCAATTTTTCGAGATCTTTCTTCGCACCCTTCAAGTCGCCTGCGCCAGCTTTGCCTGCGATATTGCGGAGTTCCGAGGCATAGGGTAGCAGGTACTTTGAAGATTCGGCTTTCTCGGCCAAAGCAAGGATTTCCGGTCCGGAATTCGAACCGAAATTCTTGCGCAATTGTTCAATGGCCTTCTCGAAATCCTCAAATTCCTGCAAACCGGCTTCGAGCGGCTGAAGCTCCTTGGAGAAGCTGTTCACGATCGCCTCGAATGCTTCGCCTTCTTTGAGAAGCAGATCGCTCAGGGTTGGATCGAAAACGATGTTGCAGAGGCCGAAGTCGGGCATTTCGCTCTTGGGCGCGGGAAAACCGGACATCTGCCCGCCGCTACGCCGTTGCGGATCCATAAAGATCTGAGCAAGCATTTGTTCGGGAGAATGAGCTTCGCTCGGAGACGCGGTCAGAACCTCGACCCAGTCGAAATCTCCGGCGGAAGCAACTCCTCCCATTTTGCAGATTTCCGCAATAAGCTGGTCGCGAGAGATCGGGGAAAGCTCGAATTGCAACATCGAGAGTTGTGGAAAATACGGGGTGTAACCGATGAGCAGGGGCGGAGAATTCACGGGGTAGTAGTGGAAAAAAAGCGCTGAAAGGTTGTTGATCGTGAGCTGATTGCTCCACAACATCCCTCTCGCAGTACAAACGGCAGCGGTCGCCGCGCTGATCTGGCCGACAGGCACGGTGACGCTTACTCTGTCGACGTAAGTACACTTGTCGGGCAAGTCCAGGTCTTCGATCGTATCTTGCGGGTCTCCCCAAAAATCTCTGGGATCGCGCAAACCGCAATAAGGCGCAACTTTCTTGAACTCATCATCTTCCCTGCGTAGGGCCTCAACAGGCATCCCTTGCAGTACCTCGATCCTGGTTTCGAGTTTTTGGACTTTTTCGCGATTGTCTTCGATAAAGTTCGCGAATTTTTCCTCAAGTTCGGCGCGTTTCTCTTCCGATTGCTCTTCTTGAATTTCACGTTCGCGTTCGATCTTCTTGCGCTCGAAATCCGACTTTGTCCTGGCCAATTCCGTTTCTAAATCTTTGATCTTTTCCGCGATCTTCTTTTCCGCTTTCTTGTCGAAAGAACCGCCCTTGGTTTCCGGCGATCCACTCTTCACGGACTCCGGCGAATCTTGACGGGCTTGAAGCGCGGAAAGGTCTTCTCTTAGGCGGGCAAGTTCGCTTCTCTTTTTCGTGAGATCCTTGAGGGACTTTATGATCTTCGAAGCTTGTTTGCGCTTGTCCTCGGGCACTCGGTTTTCGAGTTCCTTCCTGCGGTTTTTTTCTTTCTCCGCAACAAGTTCTTCGAGCACGGCGAGTTCTTCGGCGGTAAATCCGAATTTGTCGACCGACTCCTTAATCAAGGCCTGATGTTTTTGTTCTTTTTCACCAACTTCTTTTTCTTTATTTGCGATTCTCTTTTGAAGTTCTTGGATTTTTTCGGCTTCGGTCTGTTTACGAACCTCGGGGGTTTGGTTATTGGGCAAATCACCCGGCGGTCCTTGCTGGGGTCCTTGCGGTCCCTGCGGTCCTTGCCCGGGCGTATCCTGGGCCAAGGCCAAAGAAACGGCCAAAAGCATGAAACACAGCACAAAAACAGAGTTTCGTTTCATCGAATCACCCTTCCTTAAAGAGTCGAATATCTACGATTAGGGTATGCCTGTGCCCCCCATAATGCAAGAGTGTTCGGAAGCTACCGGTACTTGCTGATATTTATTGATACTTATGGATATTGATTGATATCGCCAATATCGCGCCATAGGCGCAAGTGTCCAAAAGTGAGCTTGGCGAATAATGCGTTTTTGTCATTCCCGCGAAAGCGGGAATCTAGTCCATGGCCGCAGTCGAAGACGTGTGTCCCGAAGGGCATTGTCTGGATTCTCGGATCAAGTCCGAGAATGACAAATATTTTTAGCTACCGCTGTCCGATTATCCTTTCACAAGCGGAACAAAACTGAACCCAAAATATTCGCGAGAGCGAAACTTCTTTTCCGAAATTTTGTCGACGACGACCACGGAATTTCCGACAGGCGCGACTATTCTGCCTCCCACCTTAAGTTGCTTCTTCCATGCTATGGGAATTCGCTCCCCTGCCGCGGCGGTCCTCCTTCGCCCTTCTGGGCTTCGGCGGATCTCCGCCACCTGAACGGCAGCTCCGACAATAATTTTGTCATATGGAGCTTCCGCTTCATACCCACGCGAGCCATCACCGACGATAAATTTTAAAATTCCTTTTTTTATAAATCCATATTTTCTCAAATTTTTCTCTGCACTTTCTGAAAGTTTTTTGATGCGCTCGATTGAGATAACTCTTCCGACATTTTGATCTCCGCTGTTTTGGCTAACCACGTAGGCCAAAATAGCGGCCACCCATCCAGAACCCGTGCCAATATCCAAAATGTTTTCTCCTGGCTGCGACGAAAGAAGCTCGAGCATAAAAGCGACCGTTAACGGCTGCGAGATCGTCTGCCTCTCGCCGATATCGAGCGGATAATTTCCGTATGCCTCGTCCCAAAATTCTTTCGGAACGAAATCTTTGCGGTTGATCGCGCGAAAGGCCCTGATCAAAAGCGGCGACTTCAAATATCCGTCGCGGATGAGCTCTTCAGCAAGTTCTTTGTTGGTACGAGCCATTGCTCTAATTTTATGAAGTCCGACTTCCTAATTGAAGTCGGACTTCCATAGCCTGGTATAATAAGCACAGACCTTCAAAATCGGCGGTGCATTGTGGCAAAAGAAAAAGTTCCTGGCCTCACCAAATCACAACGCCTCTGGATACTTGAACGCGACGGACATCAGTGCTGTTTTATGACATACAACGCGGGAACAAAGAAGTGGGAGAGGTGCCGCAACAAAACGCATCTTCAGGTGCATCACATCGCGCCGCGCGGATATTACGATGCTCACTATAAGGGCTGCGGCTGGGACGTGAATTCCCCGGAAAACGGCATCACGCTTTGCGCTTTCCACCATGTTGGCGATGGCGCGCAAAACACCGATAAACCGTATGTAATCCACTGGGACACGCGTCAGGCCAAACGCTATTACAGAGGCAAGGGAAGCAAATCTTTCGAAAATATGAGGCAGCGCCGAGTGAAGCTCAACAGAGAACTGGGACGTCCTTATTGGAACACGCGCTGGGATTCGCAATTCCGCCTTTGGGTTGAAGTGCGCAACAAGAAATTCCGCCGCCACTTTCCTTACCGCAAAAATCCGCTCTATATGCAAAGTGATCGAACAGGAATCCTCGCCGCGATAGACGGAACATTTTAAGAAAAGAAACAAAAAGGCCCCGGCGCAATGCGCAGGGGCCATATTTTTTAGACTTCGGGATAGGCAGTCAGGTCTTCGATCATCTCTTCGATGGCCGGAGCCATCTTGCCTTGTTTGTACGCCTTAGTCCCCGGAGCCGGACGAACAAATTCCGCATCCCTGCCTTTGTAGGCCGGGCATTGGAATTCATAGTTGTTCAGCAAAAATTCCCAGGGCACGAACTCAACGGTAATGCCGTCGCGGTTCGAAAATTCGACAAGTGTGAACATCACCGTGGACATGAGTCCGCGCGCAAGTTCATAGCCGCTTTGGCTCGCACCCGCACCCGCCTGAACGATGAACTTGTCGCCAAGTCCAGCCATCCAAACAGAGTGCTTGTCGCCGCCAAGCAAAAGGTCAAATCCTCTTGCCGCGCGTGCCATGTTCTTGAGCCACTTTTTGCCTTCATTGGCCGGCGTCTTTCCGGCAAACGGCTGCCACATGTGCTGAATGGCAACCTTGAAGCCGCAAATCGTGTCGGCGAAGAAAGGCCAGTTGATGATGTCGCCCTGCGGATTGTGCGTATCGCGCCAGCGGATCCGGCTGACGGTCATGGCTCTCTCGAGCGGGGTTTCGGTACCCACGCGCTTCCTTTCCATGAGAACGCCTTGGAGGCCGATCTCAAGAAAGGTGAGAGGGCTGTCGCCGGAACGCTTGGCATCAAAGTTGTTCCATTCATGGTTGCCAAGCCAAGCCGCGCAATCATTCAAGTTCGGGGCGTCAAGGATCAGCGGAGCAAGCAAGTTAAAAGCGAATTTCTTTTGAGCGTGCAGAGAGGTCAAACGCATCGGCCTGCTCTCCGCGGTATGCTGCGGGTAAATGTTGCCGTGGATGATGTCGCCGTTCAGCCAGAGTTTCGTCGCCCTGCGACCATAGAGGCCGTAGTCGAGAAACTTGGCGGAAAGTTCGGGCCAATTGGTGATCGAGCCGAACTGCAGATCGGTTCCAAGGACACCAACTTCTCTTCGTTCCTTTTCACCTTTTTGCGCAGCGAGAACTTCCATCACGTGTCGATTCATCAGCCGGATACGGATACGGCCATCTGCGCAGAAATTAATTTCCGTCGCAGCGGGCGAAGCAGGTTCTTTGCGAACCCGGCTTTGTCTCCGTTCCTTAGATTCAAGGATCTTCGCGTTCCATTCTTTGAGCGTGTATGCGGCCGCAGGCATCGTGTTCTGCATGCCCGGCAGGTTCATGATCCAGGTTCCCATCAGGTATTCGCCGAAAAGGGATTCTTGGTGGAAATCGGCAAGCACCCAGGGCAATTCCTGTCTGGAAAGGCCGAGGTGTCTCGCGATCGCATCAAGGTGTTGGATCGTGTCCTGATATTGAGTGATGTCCGAAAATCCGGCATTATGGGTAACTCTGATCTCCTTACCCTCTCTGACTTTGAGGCGCAAGGTATCGGGAGTGACAATGCGTTTACCGATATTGCCATAGAGAGCTTCAACGTTCACGACTTTTTCGTATTCCTTCGGGTAATCGAAGTTGTTGCGTTTCGCAACCATGGTCTCGATGATCAGGCGATATTCGCTCTTGCGAATGCCAATTCTGGCTTTCACTTCCTTTTTGTTCAGAAGCGAACGACCAATGCGTCCCATGTACGCTTGAATGATTTCCCACTGAATGCGGATCTTGCGCCGCAATTCCTTGTTTTCAAGGCGACGCTTCATTTCGGCAGAAAAACTGGTCCAATCAACGCCAAACTTCCAGGGGTTTTTGCCTTCGGCAAGATGCATCAAGGTCGCATAATCTTCGGCGAGACGCCAATCGTCATCGCTCTGGATCAGACAAACCCTGTTGGTCGCGATCTTCTCGAACCAATCGAGCAACATGCCGGCCGAATGGAATTGGGTTTCGATCCTGTGGAGACCGCCCGTTTCCGCGAGCATCCTCGTCTTCGCCTTGTTCTTGGTCTCAAACCTGCCTTGAACAAGCCCGCTCGTGATAATGAGGTTGGGTTTGTCCGTAGCGTCAAGCACCCAGTCAAGAAGCTCTTGGTCGGTGTACTGACTGCCGTAGAGAACTTCGCCGACAAAAAGGATTTTGAGGTCCTTGCCGCCAAGTTCTTTGGTAAGGTCGATAACGGGAACCGTTTTGTTCACGATATCCTGTTTCAAAGCTTCTCCCACTGTCTTCAAAGACGCGGGAAGCTCTGCGTTTTCTTCGCTCTTAACGAAAATATCGTTTTCAAGTGCGGTGGCCTCGAGAGTTCTCACGGACTGAGCATCAACGCCAAGTTCAGCGCCACGCTCGGTCAGTAAATATCCGTCTTCCTTGTTGCTGAACTGGATCAATCCCAGGTCAACATAATAATCAAGGAATGTCTCCAAGAAGTTCACTCCACGCGCTCGGTTGCCATACAACGCATTGGCCAAACTGTCGAGCGTGATGACTTCATCATCGATGTGTTCCAAAATTCTGTTCCGCTCTTGTTCGGGGATGAGTTTGTAGAGCTCTTCGGATTCGTAAAAACCTTCTTCGTTCGAGAAATACCATGTACAGCCGTCTTCTGAATCGGCAACGTTGATCAAGTATCCCAGTTCGACAAGTTTGGCCAGAAAACCGCGGGCCTTGTTCTTTTCGACATTGGACGCCTGCACAACTTGCTGGTTGCGAATACGGCCTGACTTTTTGAGATACGGACGCAGTTTTTTCGAAAACCGCATCACTTGCTGTTTTTCTTTCTCTGCCTGTTCTGCTTGCGGATCTCGCTTGCTGTCTTGCTCTTTCGGGTTTCGACTCATTCGAGTCCTCCTCTTCTTGAATTTTCAAGTTCAATTCCTGCCTACATCATTGCAAAAAAAGAAGAACCGCGCAAGGGCGCGGAATTGGGGAAAAGCCGGCAACCAGAACTATGCCGCGTCTTCTAAAATGCCGTCCAAAACATCCCAAACGCCCAATTTTCTTGCCCATTCTTCCAAATAAGACCTGTCGAGCTTACGACCAGAAATTTTGATGATCGATTCCACATCTCTAAGCTGCAATTCGGAGCCGGATTCCTTTTGCCATAAGAGTTTGCTCAATATCAAGTCCTCCGGTGATGTAAAATATACTTGCTGTCCACCGATTTCTTTCGCGCTCTTCCGTTTAAATCTTGAACGGGAGAACTCGTCATTGGGACTAACCATAAAATCCACCTTCATGCCGCTTTCCGGATCAATGAAATTAAATTCTCGGTGCCATTTGACAGCGTCTTTCATCATGTCTTCGTCTATGTAACCCAATTTAGAAACTTCTTTTAGCGCCTTAGCAAGTGGATTGATATCCGAGTTCATAAGCTGAATCACGATGTCCACGTCAAAAGTGGCTCGAGGGCGACCCCAGAGAGAAACCGCAAAACCACCTGTAACAAAATACGGGAGGTGTAGCTTTTCAAGCGTTCTTGCTACATCAATCAGAATTTTTTCCTGACTGGTTAGCTCCATTGAGGCGGTTAAGTTTTAAGCACAGCGCCGCAAGCTCTGCGGCTGATTTTATTTTTTTTCCAGGCGACATCTTGCTGAAAATTTCGTCTTGAATATTTTGGGCGGATTTTTTGGTTGAAATAGTTTCTCTCATGTGTTTCATTCTAGCATTTATGGATTGCCACGGCCTTCGCCTGGCGGCTTCGGCCTCGCAATGACAAGTCATCCTTTCTTCACGCCCTCCACATACCCTGCAGAAGTTTGCGAAATAAATCTCCCGTGCTCACGAAGTTCTTTGAGATTGCGCACTCCCAAGTAAGCCATCGTAGAACTCAAGCCGCGCATTAGGTCATTCACAATCTCTTCCACCGTGCCTGTGACCGGAACAACTTTCGTTACGCCTTCCGGGCGGCGGAGATGCGAGAGATCGCCGCGTTCGAGACGCGCCATCTGCGCGGCGAAAGACGCAGAACCGACATAATTTTTTACCGGCCTGCCGTCTTCGTCAACGAACATCGGCGCGGCGGATTCTTGCGCGCGCACGAGCATATTGCCCAGCATCACGGCCCGCGCTCCGGCGATTAAGGCCTTCGCCGCGTCACCCGGACTTTTCATTCCTCCGTCGGCAATGACGGTTTTACCGTAGCACGAGGCAATAACCGCGCATTCCGCAACGGCGGAGAGTTGCGGCACGCCGACTCCGATCGCGCGCGTGCGGCAGGCAAAACCGGGACCCTGGCCGACTTTCACGATATCCGCACCCGTCTCGAATAAAAATTTTGCCCCTTCGGCGGTAGAAACATTGCCAACAACGAGCGGAAGCGCGGGAAATTCTTTTTTTATTCTCTTCACAGCTTCTTCGGTGTTCACCGAAAACGCCCTTGCAGTGTCAACTAAGAGCAATGATATGCCTGCCTTAACTTGCGATTCGACTTCTTTGAGGTGCGTATCGCTAAAAGATTTGCCGACGCCGATCGAGCCCGTACGGACGAACCTTCCCATATCGTCACGCGTCGCCCGCGGATGCCGATATTTATAGAAAAGGCCGTTAGCGGTGATAAGCCCCGCGAGGCCTCCTTGCTTCCCCACAAGCGGGAGTTTTTCAATTTTATTTTTGCGCAAGATCTCGCCTGCTTTTTCGAAATTAACGCCGCGCTCCGCCGTTATTACCTTTTTGGTCATCAGATCGCCCACCAATGTCTTGTCGTCGTTCTCGTAGAACCAATCTCTTTTTGTAAAGATGCCGACTACTTTCTTCTTCTCGTCCGTAACTATCAAACTCTTCACGCCATACTCCGCCATCAATTCTTTTGCCTTGTTAAGCGTCCACTCCGGCCTTGCCGTAAGCGGATTTTCAATAAAAGCGGAATCTGCCCGCGCAATGCGTTCGATAAGCTCCACGCGCTCGCCGACCGGCAGGGTCTGCGGCGGGAAAGCCAATCCCCCTTCGCACTCAAGCGCCACGGATAACTCAAGACCCGTTACCGATTCCATGTTCGCACTCACAACCGGAATGGCAAGCGAAAAGCCCGGAACAAGTTCCGTCTTAAAATCATAAACCTCCGAGCGCGTGCGGATGTCGGAATAGCGCTCGGGAAGCGTAACGTCGGCAAAAGTCACCGCGCGGTCGAGAGGAAGCCCTTTCGCCAAAAAAAACTTCTCGATAGCGAGGCGTTCTTCTTTTGACAAGGCCGGAGTCCCAAGTTCTCCGACTTGCATCTTCCTGTCATTAACTTTTGATTGAGAATTGAGCATGTGGATAATTGACCCAGGATTCATTGTACTCTATAGCGTGTCCGATGACCAGAAACGGCATAAAGGTTGATGAAGGCGCGAAATTGACAAATTAACATCGTAAAATTAAACTTGCGATAGGATAAATTCACAAACCGAGGAAGCACAACATGAAACATTCCATTCCCAGAGTTCTCCTACATGATCACCTTGATGGCTCGTATCCGCTTATGACTGTTCTCCCGGAACTCTTCCGGATCAGCAAAAAACCATATCCTTTCAAGGGAACTTTTGCGGAGCAGTGTGAACAGGTGAAAACGCTTTTCAACAATGTCCAGCTCGACATTGTCGAAAGATTTTCCAACACGACAGGCGTGATGCAATCGCGCGAAACTTTGGCCCTTGCCGGAGAAGCTTATACGAGAACGCGCGCAGAACAAGGATTCCTCTATTGCGAAGCAACAATTGCGCCGCAGTATCATATGTTCGGAGGTATGAAAGAAAAAGAGGTGATCGGTGCGCTCATTGAGGGGATCAAAAGGGCCGAATCAGAATTTCCGCAAATTGAGGTCAATCTGCTTTTTACGATCGGCAGAGAAGTTGATCTAGCAAGAAGCGAGGAGTTGATCCGTCTCGCATCTGAGTGCGATCGGAATTACGTTGTCGGCGTAGGACTTGTCTGCGACGAAGCCGGTCATCCTCCGGAAAAACACATGGTGGCGTTCCGGTTAGCTAAAAAACTTGGACTTAAAATTTCGATTCATGCCGGGGAATGGGTGGCAACGGATTATCCTGCAGGAAGCAACTCATCGGAACGAGCGGGGCTTGCAAGCCGCATCCGCCAACTGGCCGAGCGCGACAAGCCATCTCTTTTGCGCAACATCCGTACCGCCATCTTTAATCTTGGCGCCGACCGCGTCGGACACGCCATTCCTCTCGCTTATGATAATGACCTCGTCAAATATGTCGTAGAAAATAGGATCGGCATTGAACTTTGTCCGGGATCGAATTATTCCTCTGGCCTGATCCCCAATACGGGCTACCTCAAGATACGCGATCTTCTGCAAAGCCATGTTCTCTGCTCCTTGAATCCCGACGACGATCTCTTTCTCCCCCAGATGCCTGAAGTCATTGATATGGTGGAAGCGGAATATTCGTTCAGCGGCCGTGAGTTCATAAACTTCGAACACAATGCATGGATGACAAGATTCGGCAGAAGAAAACACGACCATCCTGCGATTTGGGACTAAAATACATCCGCTCCGGCACTATGCCCGGAGCGGTTTTCTACTGTTGGGTCACGACGCTCTCCCCGTTCCATTCGAATTGCGGCGAAAAAATGATAACCTGCGCCGCCTGCTTGGTGCTTGCCAACCAATCTTCGATCTTTTCTCCGCGCAAGAAAAGCCGCCCGGCCAAGATCTCCCGTTCCGCCTGCGGAATGAGGACGTCTTCGCGGAATTCATTGCCCTCGAGGCCGTAGAGCGCAAGCGCGGCTTTCTCAAGCTCGGCATCGCCCACGAACTTGCTCAATTTGTTTTCCAGCAAATATTCGAAGTCCTCTCCCGTTTCCGCGCGCGCGCCTTTCGCTATCAAATTATTTTCTATCAAACTGTTGATCACCGCGAGTTCCAGATCGGCGGACGAGATCTTTTCTTTCTCTTCAAAGGCGGCACCGTAGGTCTTCAAAAGGTTTTGGTAATAAATAGTCGCGGCACGGTATTCGCGCGCGAACTCATATGCGCTCACAAAATCGCCTTCCACAAGCGCGACCGGATAATATCCCTGCGAGACCAAAAAAATGGCGCTCACGCCCAAAGCAATGATGATGGAGAAAATGATGTAGATGCGATAACGGATCATTATAAATGTCTAATTTCTAATTAACTTAATTGACCTAAATAAATCCCAATGAATAAATTTCTAAATTTTACCGCTTTGTTTTTTGGATATTGATTAGGGCAATTAGAAATTAGGTTAATTAGGTCAATTGCTTGCCGTTGTCGTTTCGCTGCGAGGAACTATGATTAAAAGCTTCTCTCCCGGTCTTTTATAATTGAAGCGCGCGCGCAGTTCTTTTTCTAAGTTAGCGGGATTCAAATAATAGTCGAGTTCTGCCTGGAATTTTGCGTTATCTGCCTGCGAGCGATCCAATTTTGCCTGCAATTCCCCGAATTCGGCCTTAAGCTCGCTTCGGCGGCCCCAAAAAGAATAGATTTGGGTGCCGAGAAGAACCAGAATGCCCACGAGAACGATTACGGAAATAAGTTTCATAATTGCAATTTAAGGATACTGAAAAACAATCGGAACTACAAATTTACACTAATTCGCTCGGGGCATTTTTATTAAATGTTCCGATCGTACGATATAATAATACTTACTTTTTCAAAATCTCCCGGAACGTTTCGGGTGGGCTTCTCGTTGCGCCTTTCTCTTTTCTGCACAAGCGGTTATGCTTTGATTTATGAATAATATTTGCAACTTCTGTATTATTGCCCACATCGATTCCGGTAAATCGACTCTCGCCGATCGGCTTTTGGAAATCACAGGAACGGTGGATAAGCGGCAGATGAAGCCGCAGTATTTGGATAAGATGGAGCTCGAGCGCGAACGGGGAATCACAATCAAGATGGCGCCGGTAAGGATGTCGTACAAGGGTCACATTCTGAATCTGATCGACACGCCGGGACACAGCGATTTCTCCTACGAGGTTTCACGCGCTCTTGCGGCGGTCGAGGGCGCGATCCTGCTTGTTGATGCCACGAAAGGAATTCAGGCGCAGACGCTTTCCAATTTGCGAGCCGCGAGAAGGGCGGGTCTAAAAATAATCGGCGCCGTGAACAAAATTGATCTCAACTTACCGAACATCGAAAAAACAGTGAAGGCAACCGCCGAACTTCTCGGAGTTCCCGCCGAAGAGATTTTTCGTATTTCGGCAAAGACGGGCGTCGGAGTTGAGGAATTGCTCAATGCAACCATCGAAAAATTCCCTGCACCGCGTGCTACGGATGGCGAGAAGGCATTGATTTTCGACTCACTCTACGATGATCACAAGGGTATCATCGCATTCGTGCGCGTCTTTTCGGGCGACTTCGGCGGAAGTGAAATGCAATTTGCTTCCGGCGGAACCAGGTTTCATCCCAAAGAAGTCGGATATTTTACTCCCGAATTCAAGCGTTCCGAAGCGGTTCGTTCCGGCGAGATCGGCTATGTTGCAACAGGGCTCAAAGAGCCGGCGCTTGTCCGTATTGGTGACACAATAAGACCAGCAGGCCGCGAAGCGACTCCGCTTCCGGGCTATCGCGAGGTGGCACCGGTCGTCTTCATTTCTTATTATCCGGATGGCAAAACCAAATTCGAGGATTTGAAGAAAGGCCTGGATCGTTTGCGCCTTTCGGATCCGGCGCTTTCGATCGAGCCCGAAGCGAACGAGGCCCTTGGGCGTGGACTAAAGGTAGGATTTTTAGGACAGCTTCATTTCGAGATCGTCTCAAGCCGCCTCGAAAGAGAATTCAGCTTGGAATTCCTTACCAGTTTCCCCACCATTGCCTACACAATCGAAGAGAGTGGCACGAAAAAAGTTATCAAACAGCCGCAGGATTTTCCCGACAAGCCGGACAAAGCATGGCAGCCAATGATCAAGCTCGAAATTCTGGCGCCAAAGGAATATTTGAATTCCGTGGCGATGCTGAAGAACGTTTTTGATATTGAAATACTCGAAGTGCAAACCATGGGCGACAGCGTCATTGTCGAAGCAAAAATGCCGCTTGCGGAACTTATCCGCGATTTTGATGACAAGTTGAAGTCCGCTTCCCAAGGTTACGCATCATTCAGCTACGAGCTTGCAGGCGAAGAAGAGGCGGAGGTGGCGAAACTCGAAATTCTTGTTGTGGGCGACGTTGTGCCGGCTCTAACGCGCATAGTTGCGGAAAAAGACATTGAGCGCGAGGCGCGGCAAACCGTGGAACGCCTCAAGGAGCTTTTGCCCAAACAGCAATTTACGCAGGCGATACAAGCGCAAGCGCACGGGCGCATCATTGCCCGCGAAACGATTCCGGCCATGAAGAAACTTTTGGGCAATTTCGGAAAAACCGGCGGCGACAGAACGCGCAAAATGAAGCTTTGGAAAAAACAGGCGAGGGGGAAGGAAAAACTGCAATCAATGGCGCGCGTTGACATCCCGCCGGAAACGTTCAGAGAGATACTCAAAAAATAATCGAGTATCCTCCGCCCCGCGCAGAAAATTCTTATACGCTGCGATCGCACGATATAAGACAATACAAAGCCCCGCGCGAAAATCGCGCGGGGCGAGGAATCGATTAGCCGCAAATGAGCTTGTAGACAAGGATCGAACCGGCGAATACAAATGTGAGCGAGTTAGCGATTATCAAAGAAGGCGATCTCCTGAACACACCATAGGCGATCCAGCCGGCGACGCCGAAAGTGAGCGCGGCGAACGCCAAGAGAGAAATGTCGTTTGCCGGCGCGGGATAAGCCCACCAGATTTTCACTACTTGCGGCACGAAAGATGCGGTTGTGATGACACCAGATGCTGCTCCCAGAAGCTCAACTTTATCAGCTGTCTTCAAGTGAATCCTCCTCTAAGTACTGCCCGCAGTATATCTTAATGCTCGATAAAAATCAAATTAGTCTATAACAAATTCATCAATTCATCCGCCGTTAAATCTGCGTCGCGCAAAATATGATATCAACCGCCCCGGCATCTGATTCGTCGATGATGAAGATTCGTGCGATTCATACGCAAATACCGGCAAGCCGATCTCGCTCGCCTCGCCTCTGTCGAGTCGGAGAAGGCAGAAGAGGCTTTGTCGCCAAGGGAACTATCCAATCAAAAACTTCTTTGCAAGAAGCGGTTTTTCGTGTAAAAAAAACCTCTTAACATTCTTCCACTCAAGATCGATATAAAGATGCGGTATCGGTTCCTCCTCTGCGTCCTTGAAATAAGTTAAGCTTGCGATGATGTGGTGTAAATTGTAGTCGTATTTCCCGAATTTTCTCTCAAAATCGAGAAGTAGTTTGTCGAGCGGCTTTACCCGCGTAGCCAGACAGTAAAGATCTATAAAATCGCGCCGCGTACCGCGATCAGATATGGCAAGAATTTTCATCGTCGCAATATCAACCAGGGAAGCAATGCGCATATTTTTGTACTTGAGCGATTTTTCGAGCAATTTGTATGGAAGCGTGAAAAAGCTAATTTTTACTTTTTCAAATCTGCCTTCTAGCGTATCTTCTGCGGTTTTAGTAGTAACGAATGAGCCGATTTTCGCGAGGTGTCTAATAAGTGTTGGTGTCCGAAAATGGTCCTCGGAAAAGAAATCGAGGTCTTTGGATTCCCGGTGTCTAAAAAAAAGCGTCGCGGCCGTGCCGCCGGCAAGATAAAATTTTTTTATAAAAGCGGCGCCGGCAAGTTTTTCGAGGGCGCCCCGCGTATTTTTTGGCAGATTGTCGAGGACAACCATAAAAGTGTGTCAGCGCACGAGCGATTCCCAAAACGAGCGGGTTCTTTGCGAAATCTCGCGCGACTGGAGCGCCTTACGCCATACCCGCCTTGGGATATGTTTCCACGCCCAACGGATCGCCTCCGGCCGGCCATGCTCCAAAAGGCGTTTAACGATGTACGCGCCATACTTTTTAGCGTCGAGAGACTTCCGATCAATTTCCCAAAAATATCCATAAAGGTTTTTTGGAAGCCGCCTTAAAATGTTTGTTTTCATACTTTAATTGTACCAAATTTTTTGCTGGATTGCAATCGGAAAATTTTGGGCTCGCAAGGTAAAAATTCTGGTCCGTAAAAGAAAACCCCGCGCGGAAATCGCACGGGGCTAGGGGAAAAGAACTTAGTACTCTATCGTTTCTGTCGTAATTACTACTTTTTCTTTCTTTAGGAATTCGTAATGAATTGAGATGCGGCGTGGGATTGGGAACAGATCCTTCATTTCATCGGGCAGGCGTCGCGCGAATGAAGGATGGGTTACAAACCATCCGTCGCGTGTTTGATGCACAACCGCAAGAGAATCGTAATCAGTGACTTTATCGGTAACTTTTTGATTTGCCATGAAGTTGAGTGTGGAGGCCACAGCCATCAGAACGAAAAGTGACACAAGTGCTTTCTTCACGCTATCCTCCTTGTTTTCGGCAGATTAGAATCCGCCGATGCTGGAAGCATTATATATCAGATCCTCTCCAATGTCAAATCTACGATCAACCGCCCCGGGAGCGCACTAGAAGACGTAGCGTTACTCACTGCTTCATACGCAAATACCGGCAAGCCGCTCTCCGCGAAACGAAATCCGGCCGGGGCGCTGATCTGGAATTTATAATTGCGAGCAGTCCCGGCTTGTTTTTCGAAAACAAAGTGATATTCCACTCCGTCCTCGGGAGCGAGAGCGAGCCGCGTCACGTAATCGAAAACAAGCTGTGTTCTCGCGCCCGCTTTTGTTGCCGACCAGGTGGAGAAAACCGACTTGCCCAGTTCTTTGTGCATACGAACCGCAGGGAAATTGAAAACCGCTTCCTCCGAACTTTCGATAGCGGAAACATCGCTGTCCACGTCATATCCCTCTTTTACGTAATTCACTTTCGGCGTAATTGTTTTGTCCACGCCACCTTTGAAGTTCGTAAGCCGCGCGGAACTTGGCACGAAAACCTGAAGGTAATTTTGGTTCGTTTCCTTGTACCACCAGTACTTCGATCTATTACCCTCGTGGATGCGATCAACGACCAGATGGTTGGAAATAGTGCCGTCGGCATTGATCTGGCTCTCCAAGACGATATTTTGCTTAATGAAAAGATCCGATTTGCCGCCGCCAATGTTCGCATCGACGAGCGCTAAGTAATTGCCATTCCAATCCTGCGATAATTCGTATGTCTCACCCGTTGCCCCGTAGTACCGCGCGAAACTCTGGAGTTTCGGCTCCACAAAATAAACCATAATGTCCTTGCGGCTGATCCAATCAGAAACCAAATTCCAAAATTCATTTTTTTGCGCGTCGTCCATCGTTTTGACGCGCTCAAATATAAGCGGCGCGAGTTCTTCCAATATTTTTTTGGGATATGTCGAGTTCGTCGCCTGGCCTTCCTGCACAAGGCGCTGGGTTTCCATCAAAAAATTATCTTCATTAAAAACCAATTTTCTTTCCGGTAGTTCGATGGGGCCGGTAAGCGCAAGAATGTCTTCGACAACCTTAGGAGAAACTGCCATCACCCCGTCAAACGGGGCTGCGGCACCGTCAGGGGCGGCCTTGTCTCGGTACAGTCCGGATGTCTCGAAAAATTTCGCAACCTTTTTTGCCGAGAGAGCAAAATCGAAAAACCAATTTGCGTCATACGGACGCCATGACCTCGCAACCGCCTGAAGCGGCCGCGGCGGCGTGATCTTATCTTCAAAAGTACGGTCGACGTCGTTTACGTCGTGCACTTCCACGTTTTGGAGCTGGCCCCCCTTCACCGAAACCACGGCATAGCTCCCGAGAAATCCTCCCGCGGGCCTTATCTCCGACGGATTTTGGAAAAGGACCAAAAAATTTATCTCTTCCGCTTCGAGCTTCGGCAAAAGCGCATCAAGAAAACCCATGAACCGCGCGAGATCGAGCTGGAACGGCAAATAGAATTCTCCGGCGAGCGAAGCGGCCTCATTGAGACCGGACGCCGCCGTAGCGAGCTTGCGCGCCGACTCATCAACACTTCTAAGCGCACCCTGGACAGTTTTAAGATGTTCGAGAAGCGTCTTTCCGTCTTCAAGGAAAAGACCGAGCGCGTTCGCGCGCAGGAATTCCATCTCGCCACTCAAGGCGATGCCTTGCGCTGTCACGTTTTGAAAATTTAGCAAAAGCTCTCCCGTGCCACTAAAAAGCGAGCCGAAAATTCCCACCGAATCCCTAATATCGACTATCTCCGTTCCTATTCGAGAAAATCTCTCTTTAGCCGATTCGGTGTTAAAGTTGCGCAGGTCTTCGACGCCGCTCTTCAATTCATCGATGTTGCCTGCCACCCTTTCCGCGGTAATATCTTTCGTCCGGCCGAAAGTTAAAAATAGCCCGCCGATGAAAACCAAAATCAGCGCGAAAATCCCCCAACCAATTCCGCGCGGAAGACCCGTCTTTTTTATCTCGTCAACCGCCATTGAGAAAATTTTACCTTAAAAATTAGAACGGCGCGCACAGCGCGCCGTCATGATTTGATCGGACAAGTTGTATAAATAGTTCTAACCTTAAAGCTTCGCAAAAGCTTAAAGGGGTCCATGCGTTTTTTTCGCGCGACCATGACAAGTTTTTTTATCAACGACTTCACCGCCCAATCTTCGCCGGCCCTAAGAGCTTTCACAATCTCACTTGCAGAGCGCGGCACGTCGTCTTCGCATAAAACTATGCGCGCATTCATGTCAATTTGCCGCCTAAACCACTCTTTATAAGCGGCTATAAACTTTTTGTTACTGTATCGAACACCGGCCACGCTGCACCGCCAAAAAATCAGTTCTATTTATAGTATACCCTGTTTTCCACTCTGAAATCCAAATAATCCAAATCTTTCCCGCCAGGGGCGGATCCGCCTTTGGCGGAAAATAATTTTTGTATAACCTCGAGCGCGTTAACGGACGGAAAACGTAAGCTGAACAAAACGCGCGGACCGTCGAAAGTCAAAACCTCCACCTCTTCAAGTTCAAGGTCGTTTAGGCGTACCTCTTTGATTCTTAATCCGCTACTACGCACGACATCGAAAACGGAAAAGGCATTATCAATGAATTCCTCCGGTAAGATCTTGTATCCCAGGCCGAAATTTTCCTGGGAGTAGTCAACAACAACAGTGATCAAGCTTCCTTCGGCGAATATTGCGCGGCGGAAAAGCACGCCAGCGTCATCGAACCACCAACAGTTATCGCCTACGGGCGGCGAGGCAAGACACCAGATGCCGCGCGGTTTGCGTTCGTCAACGTTTATTAAAACGCTTCGCGATGCGTAATCTTTCTCTAGTTCCACGCTCTTCACTTCCGGTAAAAAAACGAGGTCCTCCGCGCTTAAACGCTCCGGCCAGATGAGGACATTGTTGATGCCAATCAAGGCCCGCCAAAAACTTCCGCGTACAATGCGCGAAAGAACAACTCCTTTTATTCTTTCGCCCGAGACATCGATATTGCCGACAACTTCGACATTTTGGATGCGGAAAACCGGATTACGCAAAATCAGCCAGCCGGCGGCAAGGACCGAGAGATACGCGGTGACAATGACCATGACAATGACAAAAATAAAGCGCTTTTTTCTGCGCTCGCCGCGGCCGTCGGGGACATAAACATCTGCTTTTGGCATAAAGTCCAAATTACAAATCCCAAATTACAAACAATACACAAATTCAAATATCAAAATCCAAAAAAACCGACGGCCATGCCGTCATCCCAAACTTGATTTGGGAACCAGGACTGGATTCCTGCTTCCGCAGGAATGACACGGCGCGCCGTTTTGTGTTTCAAATTTGTTTGTAATTTGTGGTTTGGACTTTTGTGCTCTATTGGATGATGCGCTCGATTAAGGGATTAAGTCGCGTTAAGAGTTCGTAGTGGATAGTGCCGCCGCGCGCCGCGACGTCGAATGCGAGAAAATTTTCTTTGCCGTCTTTACCGATGAAAGTCGCGATATCCCCCGGCTTTACACCCGTAACCGGCCCCACGGCGATGAGGTCCATCGAAATGCGGCCAAGAATTTTCGCGCGGCGGCCATTTATAAGCACTTCACCGATGCCGGAGAGCGAACGCGGCAATCCGTGCCAGTAGCCAACGGGGATCACGGCCATTTTCATCGGCCGCGGGGCGCGTTCAACGAGGTCGTAACCAATATAATCCCCTGCCTCCAAATTTTTCACCTCGCTCACAACAGCTCGCCATGATAAAACCGGATAGAGTTTGATTTTGCGGCCGAGCTGGACCTCCAGTTCTTTTGACGGCCATAATCCGTAAAGTCCGATGCCAACTCGCACGGCATCGAGATGATATTTTGGGTTCACGAGTGTCCCGCCTGTTGCCGCGCAATGGACGGTAATGGAATTCTTTCCGCCAGAGGCGGACCCGCCTTCGGCGGGAAAACCGGCGTCTTCGAAAAGCTTTATCGCTTTTTGGAATTCGGCGAATTGTTTTTCGGTATAAGTCGGGTAATTCGTGTCTTTTGCCGAAGCGAAGTGGGTGTAGATGCCCCGCAAACGAGAATTTAGGATTGAGGATTTAGAATTTAGGGATTTAAGAACCTTTGGTAAATCCGCGAGGTAGAACCCTTGGCGGTGCATGCCGGTATCGATCTTCAAATGAAATTCCGGCACTCCGTCGATTGTAGCTTTTTTAGCTACAATCGATGTTAATACTTTCAAAGAATCAAAATTGGAAATTGTGATCGTTATTTTCCTTTTCGCCGCTTCGTGAAGTAGTGCCGGCAAGGTCGGGCCCAGAACCAAGATCGGCTTTTTAATTCCTTCTTTGCGCAGACGAATTCCCTCAACCAAAGAATCAACGCAAAAACCATTGACCCCTAAGCGGTCGGCTAATTTCGAAAAAACGACTATCCCGTGCCCGTAGGCATTCGACTTCACAACAGACCACAATTGCGTTCCGCGCTTGCCCTGAGCTTTTATACCCTGAGCTTGTCGAAGGGGTCGAACAGGGCCGATCAACTTCCGAAACGTATCATAATTCTTCTTCGCCGCCCGCGAATCGATTTCAATCCACGTTCTGTGTGTTTTTGTTAAAACTTTTGCCATAAGATATCCCTTTCATGCTATCGTATTTTTTGCTCAAAAAAAATACGCCCGTTGAAACCGGAGTTTCAACGGGCGAAAGGATCAAAGGATCTGAAAGGCCAGAGGATCCTAGCGTCCGAGGACCAATGCTACTTGCTAACGGCTGCGAAGCGACCGTGCGAGAACCACCTGCCGCACCACCAACGGAGGTCGAGGTAGCGCCCGCCGGCGTGCCTGCAGAGGCACGCAACGCCGCGATCGCCGTCCCAGTAGTGCCACACGGAACCAAGAGCAACGACCGGAAATTCACGTTGCTTCTCGGGGTAGGCGGCGCCGAAGGCCAGAAGTTCCGGCAACTCGGCTGAGCGGAGGCCCATCTTGTCGAGCTCGCGGAGAACTTCATTGGACTCCATATCGCGGTCGAATTTGATGAGTTCGATCGCGACTTCCTGTTTCCCGCGTTTCGAGGGCGGAATTGGGAAGTGCTTGTCGTTCACGTCGTTGTTCTGCCAGTCGTAGCGGCCCGCGGCGATCATCTGCTCGATGGTCATCGAGTAGTCGACCGTGACGCGGAAGACTTCCAACATTGCCATGCCTTCCTTGCGAAGGAAATGCTTGAGGGCAACCAGCCACTCCTTACCGTTCGGGCCGGCAAGCTTCTCCGAGAGATCGATCAACGTGCCGAGTGCTTCCTCCGGGACATTGACCAACTTTCTTACCAAAGTGCCGAGCATGTCTTTTGACATGGTCAGCCTCCTTTTTCTGTAAAGTCGTGAGTTTCCCCACGCTGGCCCAATTATAACACGCTGGCGGAAAAATGCAAGTGCGGCGGTATCGGCTCAAAAACCTCGCATGGAACCATTCGTGCGAACGGTTCAATAAGATTTTTCGCTTTCTGTTTGTTTTTGATTGTCTTATTTTCTTATTCGCGCGAATAAGAAAATAGGACTACAACCAAAAAGGGTAAGTCGACTCAATAAAAATTCATCCGATCACTTTCTTCCCCATATACTTCTCTAACGCCTTGGGCACGTCCACTTTGCCGTCCTTGCGCTGGTAGTTTTCCAATATCGCGATGATCGCCCGCGAAGTCGCGATCGCGGTGCCATTCAGGGTGTGCGCGAATTCCGGTTTCTCGCCGCCTTTTTTGTATCGGATATTGAGGCGCCGCGCCTGGTAATCGGTCGTGTTCGAGGTCGAAGTGATCTCTCCCCAATCGTTGCGGCCGGGCATCCACGCTTCGAGGTCGAATTTTCTCGATGCCTGAGCGCCTAAGTCCCCGGTGCATATCTCAACCACGCGGTAAGGCACCTTGAGGCCCTGCCAAAGCTCTTCTTCGAGCGCGAGAAGTTCTTCGTGCATTTTCGCCGAATCCTCGGGGCGGGTGAAGACGTACATTTCCACTTTCGTGAACTGATGCACGCGGTAAAGTCCCCGCGAATACTTGCCGTAAGCGCCCGCTTCCTGCCTGAAGCAATGCGAATAGCCGGCGTAGCGCTTCGGCAAGGCCTCAGCGGCAAACGACTCCCCCGCGTGAATACCGGCAAGCGTCACCTCGGAGGTGGCAACGAGGCCGAGGTCGGAATTTTCGATGAGATACGTCTGCGCCTCCGGACCGCGGGGATTATATCCCGTTCCCAGATAATATTTTTCCCGCGCCAAATCCGGCGTGAACCACAAATCGAATCCTTTGCTCCGCAAAAAATCCAAGGCATAATGCACAAGCGCGAACTCCAGTAGCACGCCGTCGTTTTTGAGATAGTAAAATCCCGAACCGGAAACTCTTGAGGCAGTCTCGAAATCAATGATGCCCAAGGCCTCGCCAAGTTCGAGATGGTCTTTGGGGGTAAAATCGAATTTCGGCTTTTTTCCGACTTCGCGGAGAACTTTATTTTCCGCCTCGCTTTTGCCTCGGGGAGCGGCCGCATCCGGCAAGTTCGGGATTTGCAACAATATTTCCTCGCGCGACTTTTCCGTTGCCGCCAATTTTGATTCCAATTCTTTTATCTCTTCTTTGTTCTTCTTCGCCGCTTCGATATTCCTTTCCTTGCTCAATTTATTCTGCAAAGCGCGTTTTTCGTCCAAATTCGCCGTGAAAGTTCGCCATTCTCCGTCTAGGCGCAAAAACTCGTCGACGAGCTTAGGGCCCGCGCCTTTCACGGCAATGCCGTCTTTCACAACTTGAGGACTATCGCGAAGAAGTTTGATGTCGAGCATATTTATTAATGATATATCAATTCTCGTTTCGTTTAAACACAAACTGCGGTTATAATAGAAAGATGGTCAAAAACGAAACTTCCCTCGACAACATTCGCCATTCGTTGGCGCACTTGCTTGCCGCCGCTGTTTTGAAAAATTTCCCCGACGCCATGCTCGGTATCGGCCCCACGATCGAAAACGGCTTTTACTATGATTTTCTTCTGCCGCGCGCGCTCACACCCGACGATCTTAAAGAATTCGAAAAAACGATGCGTGCGCTTATCGCGCAGAAACTGCCGTTCTCCGGCAAAAAACTTACACTTGCCGAGGCAAAAAAACTTTTTTCGAAACAGCCGTTCAAACTCAATCTCATAAAAGATTTTTCCAAAGAAAAACTGCAGCTCACGGCCTACTACACCGGCGATGTTTTTGTCGACCTCTGCCACGGCGGACACGTGGAAAACACCTCCGAGATACTCGCAGATGCTTTCAAGCTCGACAAGCTTGCCGGCGCATACTGGCGTGGAGACGAGAAAAAACCACAACTTCAGCGCATCTATGGCCTGGCATTCTCTTCCAAAAAAGAGCTTGAGGAATACGTGAGGATGCGCGCAGAGGCGGAAAAGCGAGACCACAAAATACTCGGCCCCGCGCTGGACCTCTTCACTTTTTCCGAACTCGTGGGCTCCGGTCTCCCTCTCTGGACCCCGAAGGGAACGCTTGTGAGAAATCTTCTTGATGACTTCGTCTGGCAACTCCGCAAAGCGCGCGGATATGAACAGGTTGATATACCGCACATCACGAAAAAAGATCTCTATGAAAAAAGCGGGCATTGGGAAAAATTCAAGGATGACCTCTTTAAGATAAAAACGCGCGAGGAACACTTGTTCGCCCTAAAGCCGATGAACTGCCCGCACCACACGCAAATTTATGCGAGGAAGCAATGGAGCTACCGCGAACTGCCGCAAAGATACGCCTCGACGACCAAAGTTTACCGCGACGAGCAAACCGGCGAACTCTCCGGCCTCGTCAGGGTGCGCGCGATAACGCAGGACGACGCCCACGTTTTTTGCCGTCAGTCGCAAATAAAGGAAGAATTTTCCGCGATCTGGGACATCGTTGAAGAATTTTATGGCGTCTTCGGCTTCGAACTCAAGGTGCGGATCTCACTCCACGACCCAAAACAGCCGGAAAAATACCTGGGGTTTGCCGCCGACTGGAAAAAGGCGGAGGATATCTTGCGCGAGATAGCGAAAAGCAAAAAAGCCAAAACATTCGAGGGAATGGGTGAAGCCAATTTCTACGGCCCGAAACTCGATTTCCTCGCGAAGGATTCTTTGGGCCGCGAATGGCAAGTGGCGACGATACAGCTCGACATCAACATGCCGGAGAGGTTCGACCTCACGTGCATAAATGAGAAAGGCGAAAAAGAAAGGATAGTAATGATACACGCCGCGATCATGGGTTCGCTTGAAAGGTTCCTGGCCATCGCGATCGAGCACTTCGCCGGAGCGTTCCCTTTGTGGCTCGCGCCTGTACAGGCCGCCGTTTTACCCCTAAGCGAAAAATTCAGCAAGTATGCGTCCGGCGTATTTGCAAAAATCCGCGAAAGCGGTATCCGGGTAGAAATGAGCGATGCGAATGATACTCTCGGTAAACGCATCCGCGAAGCGGAAATGAGAAAGATCCCTTATGTGCTCGTTGTCGGAGAAAAAGAAGAAAAAAACGGCACGGTGAACGTAAGGCATTACCGCAAAAGTCAGCTCGGCGAAGTAAAAACCGAAAAATTCATCGAACAACTTCAAAGAGAAATAGAAGAGAAAACTATATAAGCTAGCGCTATCCTATAGGATAGCGCTACGAAAAACACCAATAAGAGAAAATCCTTGTGAGAAGCTGCCATAAATTCGAAGGGCCCCGCGATTGAATCGAGGAGCCCTTTTGGGAATGCGCTACGGCTGTGGTTGTGCTTGTCTTAGGCTCGCTGCAGTTCCCGGAGTGGGCGGGAAAGAAAGCTTGACCCATTGAACATCCGAGCCCACGGTTCACCGCGCCGGTCTTTGATGCTCAAGATAGTGGCTTTCCCATTCCCTGTCCTCTTCCTATGAGGATAAGTGACGCGGTCGCCAGGCCCAAGCGAAACAGCCTCCCGCACAACCGGAGATTCCTGCAAAGATCCTTGGACATCTGCATGGGCACGCCGTAGCAGAAAAACTGCCACGGAAGCAATGAGAAGGGCCACACCCGCAACGAGAAGGACGATCTGAACATTTTGGAGATCCATACATCACCTCTTTGATCCGTTAGCGCCAGCCGAAGCCGGCAACGGAGGATTTTACTACTGTCTTGCTGTTTAACATTATACCATGGAACTCTATAAAAAGTCAAGACCCCGGTTTTCCGAAGAAAAACGGGGTCGAAACAAACATTACATGATCCAGCGGGGCCGCATCTCTGCACGACGGGCCATGAAGAGGTTTTCATCCTCTTTCTCCTCTTCGTCATGAAGATCCAGCAACAAGCGCGCGTCGCGCTCGTCGCGGAAACGCGCAATTTGCCTGGCGGCAAACCCTATGCCCACAACAGCAGCCACTGCCATCAAAAAATATCCGAATCGTTTCATCGCATTGCTCCTTTGCCAAAAGTTAAATCTAATGGTATTATAGCGGAAAAGAAGAACTATGTCAAACACGAGTAATTTTCATCCATTGAGCTTGTCGAAGGGTACCGCCAAAAATACCATCCTTCGACCAGCTCAGGAAATAGCATTTTTGGCTTCATCGAGTCGCCGCGCCACAAAATCCTTGCCAAAAATACTGGTTATCGTGGGCCCCACGGCAAGCGGCAAATCCGCACTCGCGCTTAAGCTCGCCAAAAAATTCAATGGGGAGATTGTCTCTGCGGATTCAAGGCAAATATACCGCGGGATGGATATCGGCACCGCAAAGGGCAAAGCGCAAATCGCAAAGAGCAAGATAGCACATCATCTTATCGACATCAAAAATCCGGACGAAGAATACTCACTCGCAGATTACAAACGCGACGCCTTGCGCGCCATCCGCGGCATATTGCGGCGCGGCAAACTGCCGATACTCGTTGGCGGCACGGGACTTTATGTAAAAGCGATCGTTGAGAATTTAGACATACCGGAAGTCAAGGCGGATCCGAAGCTACGCAAGGAGATAAAAGAGAGAATAGAGAAGAAAGGATTAGATTCCGTTGCCGAAGAACTCTTGAAACTGGACCCGGAAGCGGCTTACATAGTTGACCTCAAAAATCCCCGCCGTGTCGTGCGCGCGCTAGAGGTTGCCATCCAAACCGGAAAACCCTTTACTGCCCAGCGGAAAAAAGGCGAACCGCTTTTTGACGCGCTTGAACTTGGAGTAAAATTGCCGCCCGTAAAACTGCGGCAGAGAATAGAAAGCCGCGTGGACGAAATGATCCGCGCTGGACTCGTAAAAGAAGTGCAAGAATTGCTCAACAAGTACGGCAGGACGTCGGTACTTATAAACACGATTGGTTATCGCGAGATCATCGATTATCTTGCGGCAGGATGCTATTCTTCCCTGAGTTTATCGAAGGGCGGCGTTCAAAAATGTTATCCTTCGACCCACTCAGGAAATAACATTTTTGAGCAATCGGTGCCTCTTAAAGAGATCAGCATAAATCAGCCAAATCAGCATAAATCGGCGCTTCCGCAGGAAGTTGCAAAACAAATCAAACAAAATACCTGGGCCTACGCCAAGCGGCAGATGACGTGGTTCAGAAAAGACAAAAGGATAAATTGGATAAAAAGCGAGAAGGAGGCCGAGTCGTTGGTGAAAAAATTCTCTCTGTCATTCTCGGACTCGATCCGAGAATCTAAAATGTAAATACGAAACTGGATTGCCCGATCTAGTCGGGCAATGACGAATAAAAAAACGGGCTGTGCCTAAGCACAGCCCTTGTTGTTATTTCTCTTCCTGCTTTCGAGGCGGATAGTCGTTCGGGAAAGCAAGTTCCAAAACGTCTTCCGGCCTCTCTACGCAATAGACGGTAAAACTTCCTTCGGGCTTTTCTTCGAGCGAAAGCTCTTTCCACGACTTGCCGTCGCGGTCTTCTGGCGTAATGATGCGCCATCCCGCCGGAACTTTCTTGATATCACGTCTATTCGCGTACGGAATCGCTGCTTCGCGAATACCGGCACGTCGCGCCCCAAGGAGTTTGGCGGTAACACCGCCTATAGGCGCGCAGATATCCATATTGAGCGTGATCTCTCCCGTCGCCGCAAAAAACGGTTTGGCGGAAATGGACTTGCCGCTCCTAAAACTCAAAATCGCCGAGTAAAGAGCCTCGATTTCAGCAACGCCTGCCGACGGGCCATCTTTAGGAATCGCGCCATCGGGCACGTGAATGCGAACAAATAGACCGTTAGCCATTCCTTCGAGCACGCCTCCGATTTTGTTCAAGCGGTCAACGGCGACACCAATCGATTCCTTCATTACAGGATGCAATGATCCGGTTCTTTTGATCTTGACGGGTTCATTTGGAGATGCCAGCGTGGATAGCGATACTTCCACTGCCAAAATTCCACCCTGTCCTGTTCCGTCGATCGACATACCAACGGAAGTTCCAACCGGCAATTTGCCCAATAGTCCGGGAAGCCATTCTTGCTGCTTCGGTTCACCCAATAAAGAAAGCAGGAGCTCCGGCGTGACTTTGACAACATTATCACTGGTCAATTCCGACAGTTGCTTTTTCTCGGCGACTCTCAAAATCTTCCTTAGCACACGCTGAATAGCTCTCTCCGAATTGCGCATTCCGGCGTCATGCGTATAAACACTCACTATATTTTGAACCGCTTTTTTTTCGAATTCAACACTAAAGACCGGAATTTCTTTGGCTTGAAGATTTTCTTCGCTAATGCCGAATTCATTCGTTACTTTGGGAATGATGTGGCGAAAAGCGATTTCCATCTTCTCCTCTTCCGTATACGCCGGAAGTTCGATAACTTCCATCCTGTTCAAAAGCGCGAGCGGTATCGTGAACACGGTATTCGCCGTAAGAATGAAGAAAACTTCCGAAAGGTCAAAGGGTTGGTCAAGATAATTGTCTCGAAATGCATGATTTTGTTCTGGGTCAAGAACTTCAAGAAGCGCAGAGGCCGGATCGCCTCGAAAGTCGCTTCCGATCTTGTCAATTTCGTCCAGCATGAAGACGGGGTTCTTTGTTCCGGCGCGACGCATTGCCTGCATGATCTGTCCAGGCAAGGCGCCCACATAGGTGCTCCTGTGCCCGCGAATTTCGGCTTCATCGTGTATTCCGCCCAGCGAAAGCCGAACGAATTTTCTTCCCATGGCTCTCGCGACGGATTTTCCAAGCGAAGTTTTTCCGACGCCGGGAGGGCCAACCAAGCACAGGATGGAGCCCTTTGCGTCCGGCTTCGATCTTCTTACGGCAATGAATTCGCTGATCCTTTCTTTAACCTCTTCTAAACCGCAATGATCTTCTTCGAGAATGGCTTCGATCTTCACAAAATCTTTTTTGTCCTCGCTTCTCTTCGTCCATGGAATATTGCGCAGCCACTCGATGCGTTTCTGCGCGACAACGCTCTCCGCGGTTGGCGGATTAGCCTGCGCATAGGGTAAAAGTTTTTTGATTTCTTCGCGAACATTCTCTGGCAAAGAATCCTCGTTTATCGCCGTGGAATCGTCTGGTGAAAATTCTCCAGCGGCGGCCACAAGCTCCCTTGCCTCATTAAGCAATTCCGTAAAGCTCTCCGCCCTTTCCATGACATCTAAACCCCTTAACACGTCCCGGGATTTTCCCCAAAATATGTCACTTGTAATATCATCGACGAGTCCCCCCGAAAGATGCCCTCCGAGGAGCGCCGCAGCTGTGTCGATGCACGTCCCAAAATCATCTCTGTTCGCGTCGCGAAGACGCTGGAGGGCACCTTCAAGAACGCTTAGCGACTTACGCAAAATGAACTTTTTGAACGCCCTAGTTCGATCTTCCGCGGCAAACTTTCCCAAGCGATTCATCTGCATGCCCGATAAAGTGTAAACTTCTCCCGAAAAAGCGGTTAATAGATCTCTGAGTGTCGCCATTCTTTTTTGGAATTCAACATCGTCCCATGCTTCAGAAGAGATCTTTTCGCCTGGGCTTAGCGCGGGGATGCACTCAAAAATTTTAAGGTTGTTCACTTCAAGCCGCGTCTTCACATCGGTAATCAACGTCCTGGCGATAAAATTCACCGGGACTATATGCGCATTTCCTTGTGTCACGATTGTGTCTTTGTTTACGACGCTAAGAACGCCTATTTCTTCGCCTTGCACCCCAATACTATCACCGCGCACGAAAGCAGTGGCGATGAAAAACAAATCTTTCTTTATTTCTTCCACAAACTCATTGCGAGAAAACGAGAGAATAGTGGACACCATCGGAAAAGGCGTAAGGCCGCTTAAAGGAAGAACAACCAGCCGCTTCGGCATGGAAACCAGCGAAATTTCGCCGTTTTCACCATTCCGCGGAGTTTCGCTGTCCATAAACCACCTCACAGAATATCAATGGTCTAATCCCATTATAGCCACCATCGCTAAGAGGGCAAGACGCGATCTTTTTCTCAATAAAAAAGCCCCGAGCCGAAATTGGCACGGGGCACGTTATTCTCCGTCGTCTTCTTCCTGATCCAAAACCTCTTCCTGCTCTTCAACAAAATCTTTGAGTATGTCGTCGAGCGGGGATGGCGGCTTTGGGAATTGACTGTCCTCTTCTTCGGGTTTATGCCTTTCGCGCTGTTTCTGACCTGGCATGGATCACCCTCGAATCCAGTTGTATATATCTTCTAAGTGTAATTTTAACGTTTCCGGGCTTCTGTCGTCAAACGCTATTTCTCGTCTCGGCGGCACTCTTCTGTCGTAATCGGCCTGCGGCAGAAGATCCCGGATAAAACCTATTCTTGCCCAGTCAAAATCGGTGATATTTCTCACTATGCCTAACTCCTGCGCTCGTCTCGCAATCAACACGCGGCTTTTCGCCCTTCCTCCCGGAGGGCTAGAGAGATAATGCGCAGCTTCGCTTTCCGCATATTTCTCTTCAATGGCGCCCGACTTAACCAGAAATTTATACAGGTCTTTGTGGTTAACCCGGTGATACGCAAAGTCGAAAGAAAGTAATTTGCGCAATTTATCGCCTCGTTCTATTTTGTCCAAAGCAGGAATCTCTCCGCCGACGAGTTCGCGAATAAACTTCCTTTTGATCAGCCAATCGAGCCGCTTCTCAAATTTCTTGCGCGCAACGCCTTCAGAGGCCGCGGCATCCAACGCTTCCCGCCATAAAGAAAAAATCTCTTCAAATTCATTGTGTCTTTCGGAAATCTCTTCCCTCATGCCCCAAACCGCATCGCTTAAGCGGTATTGGATATCGAGTAAAAAATCAAAGTCGTCTTTCAGGGCATTGTCGTTTAGGAAAAGCGTGGCTGCCTTCGCTCGGTGAATCAACGTGCCGTCCGACTTCATCTTTCCGCCAAGACGATTCAACGCTTCATAACTAACGAGTTGAAGAAACTCCAAGACCAAAACCGTGACTCCTATTTTGAGATAAATCGACCACGGAGACCGATTCATGTCGCCGACTATGCAGTGTAACCTCTGCATCCCCTCGAGGTTTCCCGCCACAAGCGGTTTAATACGGGAGTTTACCAAAGCTCGCCCGGTGTTCCTTACTGTGCCAGTATTCAGCTCAAGGTCGATAAAGTATATTCTAGGACTGACCCAGAACATAAGATGAGACACCTTGTCTCTCCCGAGATAACCAAGGTGGCCGGCTCCGGCAAAAGTTTGACGGCTGGCCGAAAAAAACTTGAAAATGCGGTGGCTCAACGTCATATCCGTTATCAGCTCCTTGTGAAAACTCTCCGGAATCGCGTAGCTTTCATGGGCTCCGCGCGTTAAATCCATTTCTTTCGAAGCGCTTCTTTTAAGGGCGTAGACGTCTTTGGCATCGGCTAATTTGTTCACTACGCGCGCCACAATTTCGTCTCCGGCCATCTCGGCAAGAACCAACTCCTTTGCGCTTTGGCATTCGGGAGTGGCATATTCCGTAAGAGCTCCGTCTTTGTATAGCCTGCCTCCGTTCGCAAGCCAAATATTGCTCGGGTTAAAAAAGATGTCACGCCCAAGCTCTCCCGGGCTAATGTCCGACAGTAAAATTTCCGTATCGGCTAAAGTGGGCGGGTTGCGCGACAGAAGTCCGTCGTTGGCGGAATTATGGATCTTTCCCTCCTTCGAACGATAAGAAACGTTGTGTTCGCTTTCCGTGCCAAAATATCTGACCATCGTTCGCCTCCTTTAACCCCAGATCCTTTTGCGAGAAAATAATCTCTCTGAAAACGAACTTTTCTCTTCGGAAATTTCATGTGCGCGGCTTGACGCAGGGTCAGGAAGTGAAATAAAAACTTTCCTGCGACCATCGGTGAAGCCCAAAGAGTGCCAAGACACAACCCCGCGACCATCTTCGAATCTTTTCTTTAAAAACCGGAGTAATCTGCAACGAAGGCTGGCTCTTGTGGGCGGCGGAGAAGCAAAAGCCGCTTCTACGTCGTCGCTCCCGACAACAACATCAACGTGTCCTTCCTTCTCTAATCGGCCGAAAAGAGAGTTGTGATCTACGAGATGATAGTTGTGCTCTAACGACTTTAACGTCCGGGAGTTTTGATCTGAACTGCCAAACCCTTTTTCAAAAACCCTCTGTTTGATATATCGATCGAGTAGCATACGCAACTTTTCGTCATCTCTCTCAAGTAGATCAAGAATTTCTTTCCACATGGCAAAAAGGAGCGGCGCCCATTCATACCCGGGCTTCCCGTGCTTTTGGTGCCAATTAGCCGCAAATTCAAGGATTTTTCTCTGCATATCGAGAGCGGTAATTATTCCAGCAGAAGTTTCAATCTGGCTATTTCTATCTTTGAGATTTCTGAAGCTTTGCACCGCGTTTGCCGGCGTAAGATAACCGTAACTTTCGTTCTCTAATGCCGCGAAGTCCTCAAGCGCTCCCAAAACCAGGGACGACGTGCCGTACTTCAAGATATTCGACCAATCAGCCCTGTTGCTGTCGCAGCAAATTACATGCAATCTCGCAAACCGAGACGGATCGGCATAGGGTCTATCGCGGGTATTAATGATACTGCGCGCATGAGTTGTATCTAGGGCGGCAAAGTGGGTAATGAATTTCTGCCGCTGCGAAGGAATAAAGCAATCCGGCCATGCAATGCCGGGGACAATCCTCCCTGCGCCAGCAAATATCTGCATACTGATGTTGTGCGCGGTCCAAATGGCCTGCTCGCGACTCAAAAAGTCCGATGCTCCCAAGGTTTCAACATCAAAACTCGGGACCAGAAGATTGAACAGCTTTCTGCTTAGAAGATAGTTGGCATGACACGCGTAAGAACTGTCATGATAATCGGCATTTCTTTTGAGTAAATCTGCTTTCGAACCGAGGCGTTCCGCGGCGCGAGCGACGCATAAACGCACGATCTCCTCGCCGGCCTTTTCGTAAGCGACCAATTCCCACGGATTACGGCATTCAGGCGTAGAATACTCCAGGTGGCCGCAATCTCTGTAAAAACGAGCTCCGTTGCTTAAATAATCTCCACTCATGCCAAGGCGCCTAGCGACATCCGCAAATCCCGCACGCTTATCAACTGTTTCGTCAAAAGACAGATCCTCGCCCCACCAATTCAATTTTTTTGCCGCCTCGGCAACTTCACCGCTTTTTCTTGAAGTAAACGCCGGGCCGCGCTGTTTGTCGATTTCGAATAAAAAATCGTGGATGCCAGCTCTGCCGCGCGAAGTCAGTCCAAATTCCGTTTCCGAACCCATGATCAGCGCCATCTTATTCTCCTTAGAATCAATATGCTATCTGCATTATAAGGCATTGCCGCAAATAAAAGGAGGCCCCCATTACGAGGGCCTCTTTTTCTTTGTTTTCCTCACTGCATGCCTGCGGATCATAACTTTTCTGCGATTTGCCAGCTCTTTCTCGTCCTCGAGAGCCGGACCGTTTCTAAATGTGTCTGCCGGTTTATATCCGTTCGTTAAAAGCCATTGATTTCTCGAATCGTCGTCGCGCGGTATCTCATTACTGATCGCCTGGGCAGCAACGCCGTCCGCATCTATCTCTGTGATACCGCACTGCGGAGAATCTGCTTCCGTGCCATCCTCTTTAAGGCGCTTCATCGCGCGCAAAGAAATCTCGTCCGCTATATTTTTGAACAGCGCTCCGGAAACGAAATCTCTGATGTAATACCTTGTCTCGTCCGTTCCGCGAAAAGCCGTAAAAAGATGTGTATCCGACCCGCGTCTGAAAACTGCCTCGATCACTTTCTCTGCAAGTCCGCGCATGAGATTTCTTTTCGTTTTATCGTCATCCGCGCCGGCAAAAGGATAGCGCCTAAGATGGATCGAGAAGATTTTTTTGGCTCCGTCCATACCGGGACGCGGTATGAAAATTTTCTTATCCGCGCGCCCAGCTCGAATGGCTGCCGGATCAATGCGGTCAACTCGATTCGTCAGCAAAAGCACGAAAACGCCTGCGGTACTCTCAACTCCCTGCATAAGAACGTTGAACTGCGCAAGGTAATCTGTTTTGTATCCCTCACTAACGGAGGCGCCGCGGACCGGGAAAAGAACATCAGCTTCGTCAAAAACCAGAAGAGACGGCCTGTTCTTATAGGCTCTCCCGAACTTCGCTCTCATCATTTTCGGCCCTTCGCCAACCCACATACTCTCTATTTCCGGACCGCTGACAAGCTCGATGAAAAATCCGAGCTCATTGCCCAAAACTTGGGCAAGTAGGGTCTTGCCGTTTCCGGGAGGTCCGTAAAGGACCGCCCCCCGCGGAAACTCTCTGTTCATTTTGAGCTTAAGCTCCTCGGAGAAATCGAGGCCCAAAAGGTCGCGGATTTCCTGCGCCTGTTTTTCCAGGCCGCCGATATCCTCAAACGTCACCTTCTCGAGCGTACCTATACGCTTTTCCTGTCTCTCAAGCACGCGCAAAATACATTTCCCAAAAAGCAGAACTTTGTCGCCGTTCTCAAGAGGTTTACGCCCCAACTCTTCCCGGAGACGAGGAGAAAGAACAACGCCTCCGCCTCGATATCCGGCGCCGTCGTCAATCAGGATAAAATCGTCCACAACTTGCTCGATGGTCGCTACCGTAACACTTTTAAGATGCCTGATTTCTTCGTCCGGAACCGCGGCCACAACCCCCATGTTGCCGCTTACAAGAACCACTTGTCCCGACTTGAGGCCTCTTCCTAATTCATCTTCAACCGTGCCGATCGCCATGGCGCCGTTATTCAGCAAAAGATAGCACTTCGAAAAACCGTCCGTGGGTGAATCGACCCCCAGCGACGCGAGCGATCTTCTTAGTCCTTCTTCCCTGCCGTCGTTTATATCGGACAGAGAAACGAAAACTGCCAAGCTGTATGGCGGCTCTCTAAACGGGGCAAGTTTAAAAATCAACTCGGCCAATTTATCGTTCGCGCTAGCGGATCGGGCATATGCATCTTCGCAGTTTCGCAGCCGATTCAAAAGTTCTTGGGCGCTAAGTTCCGGCTGTCTTTCGGGATTTTCTCTCGGCATCACATCCTCCCATAACCAAAGCGTTCAAACATCTAACACAATACTAACAAAAAAGAACGGGCCCGAAAAGAGGGCCCGCACAAACTATCACAGGGGTTCAAAAACCCAGTCAAACTCCTTTTTTCTGACAAAATCGCGCCTGAGTAAAACGGCTTTACCGGGATATTGCTCCTCTAGGGCCTTGAGAAGGCCTGCCTTTCCCCCTTGCCGTTCTTCCATGTTATCCGGCAAAGCCATGCCTAGATCTAAAAATTCAGATCTAAGTTCGTTTTCGCGCTCGGCTTTAACGGCATCCTCCGCTTGCTTTCTGGCCTCTATTGATAATGGGGTATCGGGCTCGTCGACGCTCTCGTCATCGTTGTGGCCATTTTCTTTTCTGACCCTATAACTTACTATGACGACTTTCTCGTCGCTCAAATCGCTCATTTCGCAAAAAGCGTCAACGCGGGCAATGTAGTCGCTGCTTCTCTGCGCGCCAATTTCTACAAGAACAAGGTCCGCCAGAAAAACATCAGGCACTACGCTCAGGTTCGGATAAAAAATCTGCTGCAGAAGATTGACATCGGCGCTTGCTTTCGGTTCGCGCGGACTCCAGCCCTGAACCATGTCTGTCATCTGGGCACGATACCAATCGGCAATGGACGGAAGCATTCTTCCGGCGCCTGCGATCAAAATCGTGGAATGGACCTTAGCAATTTCCTCGGCAAAAACATAGATGCCCCTTGACGTCGGGACAATCACTGTCGGCAAAGATCCTTCCAAATGTTTGAGAATCTCTGCTCTCTTGTCCGCAAGAAACGCGCCGTAGTTCACTCTGCCTAGTCCGGTCATCAGAGCACCTCCTCCTTTTCGTCAAATTTCCCTTTATCTATAATTCCATAGAAAATGTGGCGATTTGTGGCGCCGTCTTTAGCAGACGCCCTTATGATGTACTTGCGCGCATTGGCGATAAGACGGCTTTTGGAATTCGTCGGAGTATATTGCCGGTCAATATCCAGCCCATTTACTCCAACACCGCTTCCGATCGCACATGCGTGATTCATTCTCACGTGACACATTCCCGCTAGCGCGTAGAGTCGGCACTGCTTCTCTTCAAAATCCCAAAAAAGCGGCAGTAATTCAAGTTGTCCTTCCTCCTGTTGTGCGGCACGCAAATAATACTGGAAAAGCCGGTGGACCGCGCCAGATGCGGTAACAAGACGATTTCTCCCGTCGCAAAAGTTATTCAGGTCCAATCTGTAGTTCGGCATGACCAACTGAACCATGGTCAACGAACCGGCAACACCGACGAAGCCGATACGACAGGAGAAAATTTTCCTGTATTCCTCCTTAAAAGAAATTGTCCCCATCGAAATGCGACCGTCAGACGCGATAACGCCGACTTGTCCGTCTTTACTAACAAAGGCCACAACGGTCGTCCCTGTTTTAACATGGCGATCCGGCGACGCCCTAGCGGCAAGATTAATCTTTTTCAGAGATTCCTCAAAGGATTGAAGGCGCTCCCTGCCTGCATCAATTATCGTATGCGGGAATTTCACGGCTAACCTCCTCAATGTATCAAAGCTCCTGATTAGATGCTACACTCTGACGCGCAAAAGGCAAGGCAAACGTTTATAAGCTAAATGGCTACGGTTGTTGCCGTAGCCATGAATATTCGACCTTCAAACGAAAATCACTCTGAACTTATCGTGAAGAACTCTGTCTATTTTCGCGCATGCCAATTTCGCTTCGTTTTTGGCGCGCCTGAATTCAGTTCGGGGATTTTCCGGTGCGCCGTCTCCCTCAATGATAATCGGAATCGCAGCCAATGTCGGCGACTTTTGAAAGTGATCTGGAAGAACAACAATGCTGTATCCTACGCGCAATCTGAGTAATTGCTCATAGGAGAGACCCTGCAAATAGCTGTCGCAAAGACATGGAACTTCGTGTCCGCACTCGGGTTCGGGTTCAACTCGGAATTCTTCCACGTGCTTACTCAACCAAGATCGAAGGCCCATCTTACATCCCTCCGCTCAAAGCTTCTAAACACATTCTAGTGCTCTTTAGGTTTTTGCCAAGTTATTTTCTCTCGCAACTATGTCCCCAGCTGTTTCTTTAGTAATTCCCTCAACTTCTCCGGGTCTCCCCTGCCCTTTAACTTGCTCATCGCCTTGCCCACTAAGAATTGCAAGGCCTGCGCTTTGCCTTTTTTGTAGTCGGCGGCGGCTCCGGTTGGCGAAAACGCCGTTATCGCTCGACAAACTTCTTTGCGGCCGAGAGAATCTTGCGGGCAAACGCTATCGCCTCTGCCGCGTCTTGTTCGACATAAGATTCGAAGGGGGTGGCTGGTTCGGGCAGAGCGTCGGGGTAACGCGCGGCAAGGTAGTGCCTGTCGAGCCGCGCGCCGCTTTCAACAAGTTCCGCAAATGATTTGTCCGCAACAGCAGCGGCTTCTTTTGCCAGTTCCGCAATCGAGTGAATCGTGATAGCCCGCTTCCCGCTCTTAAAAAGCGCTGCCTTTAGTGATTTTTGTGCCGATTGCTCACTGAAAAATGCGGCGTAGGCGTACGACTTGTCGTCAAATGATTTTTCTGCCTGTTCAAAGTCGTATTCAGCCTGCCTCAGCCAGCGGCGAGCGTTTAGAAAAGAATTTTTCATGTTAAGACGCGGGATACAACACAACTCCGTGCTCAAGCGCGTTCATTACAAAAGGGTTCTCATTTTCTTGCATTTGTTCAAATTCTTTGGGCGTGTAAACAAATATGTCGGAGTGGATTGAAAAATAAGGGGCGTCAACCAATCGTCGTACAAACGGCTTGTCGGTATTCTTCACGACAATCAGGTCGAGATCGCTTGATTCGTCGGCATTCCCCCTTGCTCGCGAACCAAACAAAATAACTTTTTCAACCGGCCCGTAGTCGCGGAGTATGACGCCAACTATTTCTTTCGCTGTTATGGGGCTTGAAGCTGCTGTTTTTGCCATACGCTCATCATACTACTGCGTTAGCGCCTTTTCAAGAATCTCTTTTAACTTTCCGGGGTCTCCCCTGCCCTTTAACTTGCTCATCGCCTTGCCAACCAAGAACTGCAGCGCCTGCGCCTTGCCTTTTTTGTAGTCGGCGACGGCGGAAGGATTTTCCACAATGACGCTTTCAATAACGGATTTGATCTCGCCTTCGTCCTTCACCGTGGCGAGCCCTTCGTCACGGACGATGTCCTCGGGGTCGGCGCCGATTTCGAACATTTTTTTGAGCACGTCTTTCGCCTGCCGGCTGCCAATCGTGCCTTTTTTTATTAAGGCCTCGAGATGAGCAATGTGCTCCGGTTCGATTTTAAGATCGGCAAAATTCACTCCGGACTCGGCCATTAAGCCGCGGAGGTCATTCAAAATATAATCCACGCCTGTGCCCGGCTTCGCTCCGGGCAAAAAACTCTGGAGTTCGGAAATATATTCCTCGAAAAACTCTGCTGTTTTTTGGTCGTCGGCCAAAAGCATCGCCTTCTTTTCGTCGATCCCATATTCTTCTTTAAAGCGCGCTCGCTTCGCCTGCGGCAGTTCCGGCACTTCCACCCGTAATTTATCTAAATCAAAGGCGCCGGTTTCGAAAGGCGGCAGATCCGGCTCGGGGAAATAGCGGTAATCGTGCGCTTCTTCTTTGGAGCGCTGGCTCACGGTTTTTTTCTTCGCTTCGTCCCAGCCACGAGTTTCCTGTCGAATCTCATGGCCGCCCTCCATGGCCTCGATCTGCCGCTTTATCTCGTATTCGATCGCATCTTTGGCGAACTTGAACGAATTGATATTTTTGAGCTCCGTTTTCGTACCCATGTTAATACTCACGTTTGCTTCTATCCTCATCTGCCCTTTTTCCATGTCGGCATCGGAAACTCCGAGATAGCGCAAAATAAGCTGAAGCTCTTTTGCGAAAGCAACGACCTCTTCGGCCGACTTCAAGTCTGGCTCGGTTACAAGCTCCATAAGCGGGGTTCCAGCCCTGTTGTAATCAACAAGGCTGTACGATGACTTTTGACCATGACTATGACTTTTGTTTTTTCTGTCATTGTCATCGTTATTGTCATGGTGTATTAATGTACCGGTGTCTTCCTCTAAATGCACCCTTGTTATGCGCACACCATTCAAAGTCCCGCCCAAAACAAGCGGCTGGTCGTATTGCGAAATTTGGTATCCCTTCGGCAGGTCGGGGTAAAAATAATTCTTGCGGTCGAATTTCGTGACCGGATTTATCTTCCCGCCCAAAGCTAGGCCGACTTTAAGAACGTGCCGGACGGCATCTTTATTTATCGTGGGAAGCGTACCCGGATGCCCCAAACAAACCGGGCAAACATTCGTGTTCGGGTGCTTCTCATTCGGGTCATTCAAAGAATCGCAGAACATCTTTGTCCGCGTCTTGAGCTCCGCGTGTATCTCAAGGCCGATTGTTGGCGAATACTGCATCGTGAATTTATTATATGCAAATCTAAAATCGTTTGCGAGGCGCAAAATTGACTCGGCAGTAAATATGTTTTATACTAAAGTCGACAAATGAAGAAAAGGCAAATCAGCGCTCCTAAAGTTGTTGCCGACCCGATCTACGGCATTATAGACATCCGCCCCGTTTTGCCCATGATGGAAACTCAAGAATTCCAGGCGCTTGGCGACAAGCGCCAGCTCGGCATGTCTTACCTCACATTCCCTTCGGCAACGCACACAAGGAAGGCCCATTCCTTGGGCGCCTACCACGCCACGCGCAAGCTTGCCGACCGCTGGCTGGAACTTGGATTTATAAAAGAAGACGAGGCGGACGCACTTTCCGGCTACGCTCTCTACCACGACATCGGCCACCCCGCTTTTTCACACGTCGTCGAGGACCTCTGCGACAAAGACAACGACGCCTTGGGCCTTGAGATCATAAGGGGCCTGCGCGGCGCGATCGAAGAGGCCGGTATCAACTACGAACTACTGGAGTCGATGGCCAGGCATGAAAATCCGCTCTATCTCGCTGTGCACGACAAAAATCTCGGCACGGAAAAACTCGATTACCTTGAACGCGACGGACTCGCGACCATTCTTTCGCGGCCGAGCGGCATAGATTACCTGCGTGAGCACATATACTTTATAGACGGCGAGCTCGCGATTGACGAGAAAGTCGTCGACAATGCCATCGAGGCGCAAAATTTCTACCTCAAAATGTATAAAAACGTCTACTTAAGGAAAACCTCGGCCATCGCCCAGCGTATGTTCCAAAAAACTGTTTATTATCTGCTCTTGGCTGGCGAGATCACAAAGAAAGACCTGCCGACTCTCACCGACTCGGAACTCCTGGGCATCATGCGCCTTTCAAAAAATCCCGTCGTCCAGGAACTCTATGACATGCTCAAACGCCGCGAGCTTTTCCGCGAGGCGATAGTCATCCGCCCGGAAAAATTCGCCAACCTCGGCACGGCGAACGATAAGGCGATTGCGACATTCGGCCTTAAGGATGATGAGGTCCGAAAACTTATGAAGTCCTCTGCGCTGGACCAAAAAAACCAAGCCGGCCTCGGCGAGCTCGAGAAGAAAATCGCCAATATCGCCGGCATACCGGAAGCGGCAGTACTCGTCGTCCCCGTCTTCAACCCGGGACGATTCCAGGCAAAAGACGTGCGTATCCACAAGGACGGCCGCATCTCTTCCCTTAAGGAACGTTACCCGGCTCATTTCCAAAACATGGAGGAGGTCGCGCAATCGTACATCGCTCTCCGCATCTGCGTGCCGGAGAAATATAGAAAACAGCTTAGCGACCCGAAGACCGCAAAAGAGGTGCTGGACATTGTCATGAAATCGAGCGCATAGCTTACTGTCCACAGAATTTTATTGACTAGTTTTTGGAGTAGGCAGACAATATCAGATAGTAACTCAATGCCGGAGCTAGACATGAAAGGAAAATTGATCGCCTTCGAGGGAATCGACGGCTCGGGGAAAAGCACTCAGTTTTTGCGAATCTTCGCATGGCTTAAAGAGCAAGGGTATCTTACTGCCGGATCTCTCGAGCCCAACGATCAATCGAATCCATCTGGCAGATTGATCAGAAACATGCTTTCAGACGATGTGCCGATGATAGAAAATCCTGTCGAATTTCAGCGGCTATATGTCATTGACCGCGCCCAAGATTTCTTCTGTTACATCAGGCCATTTTTACAAGAAGACAGCGAACGACTGTACCTTATGGATAGATTCTGCATGTCGACCATCGCGTATGGCATGCTTTACAATCAGTCAGCTGATTACTTCATAGAGCTGCACAAACAGGTTATCGGTCCGCTTTTTGTATGGCCGCATCTGAACATCGTCGTAGATATGCCAGCAAATAAGGCGATGACAAGGGTTGAGAGGCGATTTAAAAAAATCAAGAAGAGCGATTTTTTCGAGCAAGAGCAAAAGCTGGAGAAGATAAGAATGAACTACCTCGCCTTGGCGAAACATGATCTCTTCCGCGATAATACCGTAGTCATAAACGGTGATCAGCTGGAAAGCGAAGTATTTGAAGATATAAAACGAGTTCTTCTGCCCATTCTGCCTGTTGAGAACTAAAAATCAAAAAGCCCCTCCGCGTAGCGGAGGGGCTTTTATTTTAATTTAGATTTTATTTCTCTTATGGGAGGAACTTCTTCAGTCGCTCGGAAGCTACCGCTAGGTTCTTTAAATTTTCATCGGATATCTGATCGGCACTTGCAATATCTCCTCCACGCAATTTACCCAAAGTTGATTCCAGCTCCTGTTGTAAGTGGGAAAATGATCCGCTTAGTTTTTCGTCGTATTCCTCTCTGTCTCTAGCAATTTCAAGCCAAGCCCTCAAGCGAGCAATTTCCGCGTCAACCTCTGGCCTTGGTAATGATTCGCGAGTGGACATAATTTCAATCTACTACTTCAATTCCCACTTTCCTACTCGAAACCCCGACCCCCGTCTGGGACACCTTCTGGTTTCCCACTCCCGCCGCTTCGCGGCGGCCTTCCAACACGGGGTTTCGAGCGGAACATGGGCTAATCGACTACGTCGATTCCCATGTTCCGAGCCGTCCCTGCAATTATTTTTTCGGCGGCTTGGAGATTATCCGTGTTCAAGTCGGGCATTTTGCGTTCGGCGATCTTGCGGATATCGGCACGGGTAACTTTGCCGACTTTGGTCTTGAGCTGGTTGCCGGAGCCTTTCTCAACGCCGGCGGCTTTTTTGAGGAGCGCGGAGGCCGGAGGGGTTTTTAAAATAAACTTAAAACTGCGGTCTTCGAAGATCGTAATTTCCGCCGGCACAATGTCCCCTGTCATGTCTTTGGTCTTCTCGTTGAACTGTTTGCAGAACTCCTGGATGTTAACTCCATGAGGCCCCAAAGCAGTGCCCACGGGCGGCGCGGGATTTGCGGCCCCGGCAGGGAGCTGTAATTTCAGAACTGTTTTAATCTTTTTCGCCATGATAAATTAGTTAATTTCTCTAAGTTTTTCTCTTAATTCTCTCCACTTTTTTGATACCGCCTCAACCGCTTCCATTGTTTTATATATATCGTTCTCTATAATCTCTGAAAGTGGTTTGCCAGAATCTATTTCTGAATCCGTGTAATTTCTCTTTCCAACTGGATCTTCTAATTGTTCCAAATATCCTGCTGGTCCTCCGAGGTCATAGACCAAGGATTTCAACTTTTCGTGCACTTCCAAAAACTCTTGCGCTAACTGCTCTCTTGAATTTGGTTCTTGCTCTCTGGCCATATCTATTCCCGAGGATACATCTCGTATCCTAAATTGCGAAGTTCTTCTATTATTTTTGTTTTCCTATCTTCTATTTTTCGCAGCCTTTCTTCTTCGTTGGTAACTGGTCCCATAAAACCAATAATTGACTTATAAATTGCTCCGTCCTCTAGTTGCTTCAATAATGCCAAAATCTGCTTCTGCCGTTCAACTTCTTCAGGGGATAGAAATATTTTATCTAAAACCAAATTGATATATTCTGCTCGATCACTACATCCACTGAACTTATGGTGGTCAGCTCCAAATCCCTCGCGTTCTAGTAATACACCCAATTTATCTCTATCCAAATCTGGGTGCTCTTTTTGATATAATTTTGCTATTTCCAAATCTTCGCCTTTAATATGCTTCTCTGGGGGTGGGTTGCTTTCGCCAATAGATTTTTCTGGTGATTGAGGCATAAAGAAAATGAATATCAAAACGGCAGGTCCTCCGGCTTCACTTCTTCACTATCAAGATTCACCGTCGGAACTTCTTCCTCTTTTGTCGCCTGACTTTCACCGCCACCTTGCTTGCCAGCTGCAGGCCTCGCCTGCCCTGCCTGCCCGCCGTAGCCCTGCGAAGGCTGGGAGCTTGCCGAACGGGGACCGAACTGCACCCGCTCGGCAATGATCTCCGTCGTGCGCCTCTCCTGGCCGTCTTTGCCTTGCCAAGAACGCGTCTGCAGGCGTCCTTCGATCAAAACCATACTACCCTTCGTTAAATATTGCGTCACTATCTCCGCCTGCCTGCCCCAAACGACGATGTTGTGAAACTCGACAGATTCCTGCTTCGCGCCCGCCTTGTCCGTCCAAACACGGTTCGTAGCGACCGAAAATGCTGAAACCGACTGCCCACCGGGAGTTGTCCGAAGCTGGGGGTCGGCCGTGATGCGACCGATGAGGAGGGCCTTGTTGAGATTCATAAATTTCTAATTATTCTAATTACTAATTGCTCTAATCAAATCCCAAAAATTTAAAATAGTCAAATTTTAGAAATTAGGATTTAGAAATTAGAAATTTTATTGAAGTATTTCTTCAATCTTTTTCTCCAGCGCTTCGTTGCTTAAGGTTTCCGAAGCCCTGGGCTGTGTCGGCATGTTTTTTCTGGGCATTGGTTTTCTCTCTCTCCTCATATCCCTCATATCAACTCTTTCCCTCCTCGCCTCAAACGCTTCCTTTGGAAGTTTGACGATGAGAAAACGCAAAACGCCGGCGGCCGTGTTCAGGTCCTTTTCGAGCGCTTTCACATCATCAGGATTCGCAGAAGTTCTGAAAAATCCGAAATAGGCCTGCGTGGCTTTTTCGATCTTGTAAGCAAGATTCAGCTTATGCGCCCGCGCCTCCGTTTGTGGCTCGATATTGTGCTGGCGCGAGATCCTCAAAAAATCCTGAAGATTCTCCTCTTTCTCAAGGATAAATGCGACTTCGTAATTTTTTTTGTCTTTTTCTTCCATAAACGTAATACTAATCTACCAATGCGTACTAATGCAACTAATAGTACGAATTCGCATTATTCGTTGCATTCGAATGAATTCGCATATTGGCATTACACTTGGGTTGCAACTTCTTCCGCTCCTGGCAAAAGCGCCTCTGCTTCTTCTGCGGCGGCTTCCTTGCCGATAACCGGTATGAGGCGGCCGATAATGACGTTTTCTTTGAGGCCGCGCAATTTGTCGATCCTGCCTTCGATCGCGGCTTTAACGAGCACGCGCGATGTGTCCTGGAAAGAAGCGGCTGAAAGGAAGCTTTCCGCGGAAAGCGCGACCCTTGTGATGCCGAGTAATATTTCTTCAGCTTTAACCTGTTTCATGCCCTGCTTCCGCAGTTCGCGGTTCGCTTCCAAAACTTTGTCCTTTTCCACGATCTCTCCCATCACGAGTTCCGACGAATCGCCGCCATCCTTGATGCGCACGCGCGAGAACATTTGGCGCACGATAATTTCGATATGCTTGTTGTTGATACTCGCGCCTTCGGACATATAGATCCTTTGCACTTCGTTGATAATGTAGCGCTGAACTTCCGGCTTACCCTTGATCTCCAAAAGTTCCTTGATGTCCAAGTGCCCTTCGGAAAGCTGATCGCCGCGCTTAACTTCGTCCCCCGCCTTAACGAACAAAAGTGCCGTGCGCGGGATCAAAAATTCCTGCGGCTTCTTCTTTTTGCCCTCGTTCGGGACGAACTGCACCGCCTTCGCCGTCCCTCTCTCTTCTATTTCCTTAATAATCCCGTCCGCCGGAGCAAGAATGGCCCTGCCTTTTGGCGGCCTCACTTCGAAAAGCTCCTCCACCCGCGGCAAGCCGTGCGTAATGTCGATACCGGCGATGCCGCCAGTGTGGAAAGTACGCATCGTGAGCTGCGTGCCAGGTTCGCCGATCGATTGCGCGGCCACAACTCCCGCGGCCATGCCTAATCTCACCGGCTGATCATCGCCGAGATCGAAGCCATAACACTTCGCGCAAAGTCCCGAGATCGTTTTGCAGTAAATCGGCGATCGAACCTTGAGGGAGTCGATCTTTGCGGCTTCGATCTCTTCTGCGACGGCCTTGTTGATCGTCTCGCCGGCTTTGATAAGCGTCTTTCTTCCTGATTTTATGTCTTCGAGCGCCGTGCGAGAGAAAACGCGGCTCGCGAGCGACTGGTTGAATTCCTTGCCATCAGCGCGGACTATCTCGATGCCGTCTTTCGTCTTGCAGTCCGCTTCGCGGACAACGAGGTCCTGGGAAACGTCGACAAGGCGGCGGGTAAGATATCCGGCTTGAGCAGTTTTTAAAGCCGTGTCCGTAGTGCCTTTTCTCGCGCCGTGCGTTGAAATGAAATATTCCAAAACACTCATGCCGTCTTTAAGCGATGACTTGATCGGAAGTTCGATGATCTCGCCTTTAGGATTTTGCACGAGGCCTCTCATGCCCATCATCTGGATCGGCTGAGACCATGAGCCGCGCGAACCGGAATCGACGATCTGGTAAATTGAATTGTTCTTGTCGATGCCGACGGCGATAACTTTCGAAATTGCCGTCTTAGCTTTTTCCCAAATACTAATAACTTTCGCCCGGCGCTCCGCCGCGGTGAGTAACCCCTCTTCGAACTGGCTGTATACTTCTGCCGTTTGCTTTTCCGATGCCGCCAAAATTTCCGGTTTGGCTTTCGGTACCACAAGGTCGGACATCGACCAAGTGATGCCGGAACGGCTGGCCATTTCAAAACCGAGCAACTTCACGCTGTTTAAGGTGTCTCTGGTTTCTTCGATGCCACGCTCGATGAATATCCTTTCGATCATCTTGCTCAGCTTCTTTTTGGTGATAGCTTCGTTTTGATAAGGAACGCGCCCAGCCAACGATTCATTAAAGATCATGCGCCCCAGGGTCGTCTCCATCCCTTGGAAATTCACAAGTTCGCGCAAGCCCAAAAATCCGAATTCATAGGCGACAAGAGCCGATTCTATGCTTTCAAATCGCTTCGCTCTCTGCCCGGAAATTGGATCTTCTGCCTGTGTCAGATAATAAATTCCCAAAACCATGTCCTGTGTCGGGGTCGTGATCAGCTCTCCGGTAGCCGGTTTCAAAAGATTCCTGCCTGCGGCCATTATCTCCTCGCTTTCTTTTTGCGCCTGACGTGAAAGCGGAAGATGCACGGCCATTTGGTCGCCGTCGAAGTCGGCATTGAAGGCAACGCAAACCAAGGGCGGAACCTGTATGGCGAGACCCTCAATCAAAATCGGCTTGAATGCCTGCACGCTCAAACGGTGAAGCGTCGGCGCGCGGTTCAAAAGCACGCGCTTGCCTTTCATCACTTCTTCCAAGATCTCCCAAACTTCGTCACTGCCTTCTTCCATAAATCTTGCAGCTCCGCGAATGTTGTGGGCCAGTCCACGTTTAATAATCTCGCTCAAGACGAACGGACGGAAAAGTTCTAGGGCCATCGTCTTCGGCAGTCCGCATTCGTCGATCTTAAGACGCGGGCCAACGACGATAACGGAGCGGCCGGAGTAGTCCACGCGCTTACCCAAAAGGTTTTGCCTGAATCTGCCCTGCTTGCCTTTGAGCATGTCGGCCAAGGAACGCAGGGGCCGCCTTTGCGCGCTCATCTGCTGGGTGCCGAACCTAGCGGAGTTGTCTATCAAGGCATCCACTGATTCCTGTAGCATCCTTTTTTCGTTGCGCACGATAATGTCCGGAGCTTTGATCTCCAAAAGCCGCTTCAAACGGTTGTTACGGTTGATGACGCGCCTGTAGAGATCGTTCAAGTCGGAAGTGGCGTATCTTCCGCCGTCCAAGGCCACCATCGGCCGCAAGTCGGGCGGAAGAACCGGGAGTGTCGTGATGACCATCCATTCCGGCCGCGCCTGGTTCTTGATCATCGACTTCATCATTTTGAGGCGCCGCAAAAGCTTGCTCTGCGCGAGTGGATCCTTCGCATCCTCCAGGTCTTTCTCTATCTTCTGAACTTCTTTCCGCATATCCAATCCTTCGAGAATGTGCCTCACCGATTCTGCTCCGCTACCCGCCTTAAAGACGCTTCCGAAACGCTTCGAAAGATTGAAATATTCCGTCTCCGTTAGCACCTGACCGACACGCAATTTTTCGAGATAGTTCTCGGTTACCTTCGCCGCTTCGTTCAATTCCGACTCCGCCCCGCGGTTCTTGCCGATCTCCTTGACGCGGCTTTTGAGTTCCCGTTCGAGATCATCAAGCGCTCTTTTTCTTTCCGTTTCATCGACTTCTGTGACGATGTAGGCGGAATAATAGAGCACCCTTTCGAGCTTCGGAGCGGAAACATCGAGCGTCAAACTTAAGCGCGACGGCACGCTTTTGAGGAACCAAATGTGCCCCACCGGCGCGGCAAGCTGAATGTGGCCGATGCGGTCGCGCCTAACCGAGGCACGGGTCACCTCGACTCCGCACTTGTCGCAAACGACGCCCTTATAACGAACCCTCCTGTATTTGCCGCAATAACATTCGTAGTCCTTCGTCGGACCGAAGATCCTCTCGGAGAAAAGCCCGTCCTTCTCCGGCCTCTGTGTCCGGTAGTTGATGGTTTCCGGCTTCACTACTTCGCCGTGAGACCATTTCATGATGTCTTCGGGAGACGCGATCGATATCTGCAGGGATGAAAAGGCCTCCCTTCTTTGCGTTTCGTCTGCGTAAAGCGGCTTGACGTTGAAACAAAGCGATTTTAATTCGTTCACCAAAACATTGAACGACGCCGGAAGGTTCGGCTCTTTGATCGTCTCGCCTCTGATGATCGATTCGTACGCGGCGGCGCGCCCTAAAACGTCGTCCGACTTGATCGTGAGCATCTCCTGGAGCGTGTGCCGAGCGCCGTATCCCTCGAGCGCCCAAACCTCCATTTCGCCGAATCTCTGGCCACCGAACTGCGCCTTGCCGCCCAAGGGCTGCTGCGTGATCAAAGAGTAGGGACCGATCGAACGCATGTGCGCCTTGTCTTCGACCAAGTGGTTCAGCTTCATCATATAAATGATTCCGACCGCGACCTTCTTGTCGAAAGGCCTACCCGTGCGGCCGTCGAAAAGTTTAATTTTCCCGTCTTCGGGAAGGCCGGCTTTCTTCAATTCTTCTTTGATCTCTTCCTCGCTCGCGGAATCAAGTCCCGGTGTAACCGCCCTGTAGCCAAGCGTCTTTGCCGCCCAGCCAAGGTGGGTTTCCAAGATCTGTCCGAGGTTCATGCGCGATGCGACGCCCAAAGGGTTCAAAATAACGTCCACGGGCGTGCCGTCCTCAAGATGCGGCATATCTTCCACTCTGCGAACCTGCGAGATAACTCCCTTGTTGCCGTGCCTGCCGGCAAGCTTGTCGCCCGCCTGCACTTTTCTTAATTGCGCGATTTCAACCTGTATACGTTTGATGATTCCCGGCTCGAGTTTGTCGCCTTTCTCGCGGTCAAAAACTTTGATATTGATAACGCGGCCGCGTTTGCCGTGCGAAAGCGTGAGCGATGTGTCTTTAACGTCGCGCGCTTTCTCGCCGAAGATCGCACGGAGCAAGCGCTCTTCTGGCGTAAGTTCCGCTTCTCCTTTCGGAGATATTTTTCCGACCAAAATGTCGCCGGCCCGGACTTCCGCGCCGATCCTGATGATGCCTTCTTCGTCCAAATTTCTTAACTTCTCTTCGGAAACGTTTGGGATGTCGGGAGTCGTTATCTCGGGGCCCAGTTTCGTATCACGCACATCACAGTAATAATCCTCGATGTGGATCGACGTGAAAAGATCGTCCTGCACGACGCGCTCGGAAAGTATCACGGCGTCTTCGAAGTTGTATCCGCCCCAAGACATGAAGGCGACCAAAAGATTCTGCCCAAGGGCGAGAACGCCGTTGTCGATCGAGGGGCCGTCCGCCAAAATATCGCCCTTCTTCACCGCAGCGCCCGGTACGACGAGCGGTTTTTGCGAAATACAAGTGAACTGGTTCGATCTCTTGAACTTTTCGAGGTTGTAGGTTTTGAGGCCTCCTTTTTGATATTTGATAGTGATGTGGCTCGCGTCCGCTTCGAGCACTTTGCCCGCGCTCTCGGCCTGAATAACATAGCCGGAATCCAGGGCAACGCGGTCTTCCTCGCCCGTCGAAACGTAAGGCGCGGAGGGTTTTACGGAAACCACCGCCTGCCTTTGCATGTTCGAACCCATCAGGGCGCGGTTCGCGTCGTCGTGCTGAAGGAAAGGAATAAGGGACGTGGCGACGCTTACGAATTGATGCGGCGCAATATCGATAAAATCAACTTCTTTTGGCGCGCAAGTGCCGGCAACTCCTTTTACCCTCGCCTCAACGCGATCGCCTAAAAGGTTGCCTTCCGCGTCTTTTTGAACACCGGCGTGCGTTATTCTGTATCTTTCCTCTTCTAACGCGTCGAGCAAAACTATTTCGTCCGTCACGCGACCGTCCGCAACCTTCGCGTAAGGCGTCTCGACGAATCCGAAATCGTTGATCTTGGCGAAACTCGCCAAGTAGTTGATAAGCCCGATATTGCCGCCTTCCGGAGTTTGGATCGGACAGATCCTGCCGTAATGCGAGCGGTGCACGTCTCTCACTTCAAAACTCGCTCTTTCGCGCGTCAATCCTCCTGGACCCAGTGCGGAAATCCTGCGTTTGTGCTCCAATTCCGCGAGAGGGTTAACCTGATCCATAAATTGTGAAAGTTGGGAAGAAGAAAAAAATTCTTTAACAACCGCAGCGATCGGCCGGAAATTAATGAGTTGTCCGGGCATGAGCTTATCACGCTCCTCGGTAGACATCCTATCCTGAACTATTCTCCGCAAGCGGGCAAGCCCGATGCGCAATCTTCCTTGGATAAGCTCGCCGACTGCTTTGAGCCGCCTATTCCCCAAGTGATCGATGTCGTCCGGCTGCGCGTCGACTCGATTATTCAAAGTGATGATCTCGCGCACGATGGCGACAAGGTCGTCTGCGCCGAGCAATCGGTTCTTGTTTTTGGCGTCAAGACGCAAGCGCTGGTTGAACTTGAAACGACCGACTTCGGAGATGTCGTATCGATCAACGCGGTCGAACATCGCATCGATCAGGTTCTTCGCGGTCGCTGGCGTTGCCGGATCGCCCGGCCGAAGACGCCTGTAAATTTCCAGATACGATTCTTCCTGGTTTTTGGCGACGTCCTTCTTGAAGGTGGCGTCGATGTAGCGCGTTTGTCCCTTCTCAACGTCCGCAAAAGCGGCTTTGATCTTTTCGTCTTCCATGCCGAAGATGCGGAGCAAGCTTGAAACCGGAACTTTTCTGTTGCGGTCGATCTTCACTTCGATCGCGCCGTCGATATCCGTCTCGAATTCCAGCCAGGCTCCGCGATTCGGGATGACTTTGGCGCCAAAAAGCTGTCGTCCGCGCCAAGGAATGGCGGTAAAGTAAACTCCGGCGGAACGGATGAGCTGGGAAACAACAACGCGTTCCACGCCATTGATAATAAATGTGCCACGCTGCGTCATCACCGGAAAATCGCCGAGATAGGCCTCTTGTTTTTCCGAGCGGCCGCTCGACTTGTGTACCAGCTTCAACTCAACTCTTAGTGCCGCTTCGTAAGTCGCGTCTTTGTAGCGCGATGTCACCTCGTCATACTTCGGCTCGTCGAAACGGTACTTGCCGAAATGCAGTTCCAGTTCTTTGCCGGTGTTGTCCGTGATCGGAGAAATTTCCGCAAAAAGTTCCTTGAGCCCCTGGTCCATGAACCAGTGGTAAGACCTAAGCTGCGCCTCGTTGAGGTTAAATGGCTCAACAAGCGGCTTTGATTTTGAGAAATCTTTTTTAGGCAATTTGTCCGACATTTTGGAATTTAAAATTCGCTCATTTTTACGTCCCGAACAAAAACACGACAAAAATCCGCACCCCTTCCTCAAAGAGAAGGGTTTAAGCGTGATTTTTTAATTTTGATTGCTTAAGTTAACACGACCTCTTTTGAAATAAAGTCGGCTACGAAAGTTTTATTATCGCCGGTTTATAATCCCAAATACATAGCCCGATTTTCGTTATGCTCTTCCAGCGTGCTGGCAAAAACTGTTCGCTGCGTTTCGGGGTCGCTTAGGTAATACCAATATGAAGAGCTCTTTGGGCTAAGAGCCGCCCGAAGCGCAGAAATACCAGGGTTTCCAATGGGCCCTGGCGGCAGTCCTTTACGTAAGTATGTATTATAATCCGACTCCGTCTTGAAGTCAAGGGGGTGAAGTGGATAACATGGGGAATCCCCCGGATAGCCCAATATTTTCTTAATGTAGCATATTGATGCGTCTACTTGTAGGGGAACCCCCGCCTTAAGGCGCTTAAGGAGTATTCCGGCCACGATCCTCCCGTCTTCTTCGCCGGGAACTTCTTTTTGGATGATCGAAGCGAGCGTGATAATTTCATTGATCTTGGCTTCGCTCAACTTGTCAAAAAACCCTTCGGTTTTCGCGCGGAAGTTCTCTAAAAATTTTTCGATTATGTCTTTCGGTGGCGAACCGGTAAAAAATTTGTATGTGTCCGGGAAAAGGCGCCCTTCGATCGGCCGGCTTTGTGCTTTAACGTATGCCAAGAGTTCTCTCGGCGGAACAACGCCGGCCTCGCTCAAGATCGAGTCAACTTCATATACGCTCGCGCCCTCGGGAATTCGCACGCTAATCTCTCGGTGCGGCCCAAACGTCAATTCGCGCAAGATCTCAAGGCCGTTTTTTGTCGAATCGAATTGATAAATACCCGGCTTGAAATGGATCGCCGCGCCAGTAAAGAACGACAACGTTTCGAAGGCAAGTTCGGACCTTATCACCCCTTCTGCTTCAAGACGATGGGAAATTCCCAAAAAACCTTCTCCTTCTTTCACTTCAAAAATTTTTGTCTGCGGCAAAGTCCCGGAATCTCTAGACATCAGTCCATAAAAAAATAATCCTAGTGGAAGCAGGAATAGCGCGAGAAACCCCGCCGACCAGATCAACTTTTTACGTCTGCTTCCTTTTAATGGCATTGATTAGTCCTAAAAGAAAAAAATTCGTGACCATGCTCGAACCGCCATAACTTACGAAGGGATACGTGACGCCGACTACGGGCATAAGGCCTAAGGTCGAGCCGCCGTTAAGCATAAATTGTAAGCCGAAAACCACAACTACGCCAAGGCACAAGAATTTTTCAAAATTTCGCTCGGCCCTAAGCCCTGTCCGCATAATTGCGGCGATGAGGGCGAGAAATGCCGCTATTGCTACCGCTCCTCCGAAGATTCCCCACTCCTCGATTATCGCGGCAAGGACAAAGTCGCTTTCGGGCTCCGTAAGAAACCCTAGTTGTCCCTGCGAACCCTGCCCGTAACCCTTGCCGAAAAATCCGGCAGAACCGATCGCTATCTTTGACTGCGCTGTGCTGTAGTTCACGCCCAAGGCATCTCGTTCCGGAAAAAAGAGTCCGGTAATCCTCGCCTGCTGATAGTCGGCGAGAAAATAAAACCACATAAGAACGGCGGCGATAATGAAGATGAATAGCAGTAATAGCAATCTCTTTCCGGAAAAGCCGGATAAGAAAATAAAACCGAACCAGATGCCGAAAAGAATTGTCGCCGAGCCGAGGTCTGGCTGGAGAGCGACAAGCGCGGCCGGCACCGCGAAAAAAACAAAAGAGCGCGCAATCGTGCTCCATCGCGAAATGTTCCAGTGTTTCCGTGAAAAATAACCGGCATACAAAAGTATGAGTGCGACCTTCATAAGTTCGACCGGTTGAAAGTTAAGCGGACCGAACGTGATCCATCCGCGCACACCTCTTGTCTCCGGTCCGAAAAAATAAACGAATGTGAGTAGCGCCACGGAAAAAATATAAAGCGCTCCGGTAAACCACCTGTAGGTCAAAAGAATTCTCCAGTCGAAAAAATAAAAAATGGCAAGGATGCCGACGCCAAGCGCCACCCACATAAGCTGTAGAGAGAAAAGCGCGGGGGCAACGCTCGAGATCGCCAAAAGCCCAGCAAAAACAAGGATTCCGACGGGGAGGAAGAGGGACATTAAATTAGCGGGCGTATACGAATACCTTCGTCCCTGCCAAGTCGGCATTCGGTATCGCTGGATAGATGATGGAGAATGACTTGGTTTCGTTGGGAACTATCCTGTCTATAATCGTTTCCGATGCCCCAGCGAGCTGGCCGAACTGCCCTTGGAAAAGAGCGATAACGCGCAATTCCGAAAAAGCCAAAATATCTCCATTCGTCACGCGGCCCTCAACGATAAGGTTGTTGCCTTCAACACGGGTGTCTAGCCCGGAAACGGTTAATGTCGGCGGGCCGGGAAATTCATCCCTCACCACCCACTCTGCGTTTTGGGCTTTGAAACTAACGCTAGTAAATGCCTCCGCGGGCGTGGGAACGTTCGGAAGCAAAATATATTTCACTTCACGCGCGTAAAGGAATGAGTTTCCGGAAAAAGTTGCAACGACTTTACCGGTGGGATCGGAGAGAGAGAATGTATAGCGGAAGCTTTTCGCGGCATGATCGAGATTGGGGTTGCTCACCCGCGCCAAAATACTCAAGTTTGATGATGTCGGCCGAAAAGTAAGAACTCTGTCCACTGTTTGAAGCGCTTTGAGCCCCACGGGCAGGCAGGCGTTCGCGCAAACTCCGCCGCAATCGATTCCCTGCTCGTTCTGGTTTAGAATGCCGTCGAAACATGACTCAACCGGTTCAAGATATAAAAAATAAACCCAGGTAAAAATGGCGCCGAGAATTATGAGAAAAAATGCGCCGTAGATGATCTGCTTTGCGCTGCGGGTGGACATATCTCAAGTATATAGAATTTAGAATGTAGAATGTAGCAGCGGTTAACCCCGCACATATTGCGCTAGCCGCTCAGCGGCAAGATGCTTCGCCCAATCGGGGGTACGGCTATTCGCCGCGCGCATCTTGCTCCCAAATTAAACATTTTCCATTTTTGGCGCATCCCTAATTTCTCGCGGCGCAATATTTACGGGGTGCTCTTGCTACTAAGAAATTTTCTGTGGCAGTGCCTTGAAAATTTCAAGCCAGCAAGGCAAAACAAAAAACCCCGCGAACCGGTTGGTCCGCGAGGAAGAAATTAGAAAAATACTGCCGGAGATACATGGAACTTGGCGCTTAGCCGCTTGATGTGCTTCACCGTCAAATTCCGCTTTCCGCTTAGAATTTCCGACACAATGCTTTCCGTTCCGAAAACATCCACCATGTCCTTCTGGCGAAGGTTGTTTGAATCCATCAAGTGGCGAATTACATCGCGCGGGCTGACATCGTCAAGTTTATCCGTGCTCATAGCGGTTCGCCTCCAAAACGATCTGCCTGCATTATAGCACCACCAGTCGGAAAGCGCAAGACCAAAACAAAAACCCCGCGAACCAGTTCGACCTTGCTCATGGCAAGCCGATTGGTTCGCAGGAGATGATGAATGTTAACGGAGAGTGAAATCTCGCGCCAGAGAACCACGCGGAATCCTGAATGTAACCGCGGAGTGTAAAAAGAAAAAGAGTCCTTATTTGCTGGCATAACCTACTTTCCCCGCGGCCGAAGCCGCAAGTATCATCAGTTTCGCATGCTTTCACTTCTCTATCCCCGCACCAAAATAAAAACACCAAAACTCTTGTATGCTGGCATAGCCTACTTTCCCCATCGCCGAAGCGATAAGTATCATCGGCCTTATGAGCTTTCACTTCCCAGTTCGGAAAGGGATGGGGTGGGACACTCATAAGTAAAACACCAGCAAACAAGAATTTTGGTGCGGGGCAAGTCGGAATGTTCCCGATTTGCTTAACGAGCGATGCGAGTTTAGCAAATCGTAATCCCGCCTATACGCTCCACGTATGGGCGCGGAGGAAGAGGTGGGGCACATGCGAATAGAACACCAGCAAATAAAAACTCTTTTTATCAACGTTGCTTTTCCGCCAGAGGTGGGAAAAAACTTAACCAAAACCGCGCCCTTATTATCAATAAGGAGCAGTTTCTAAATTCGCGCAGTTTCGTTTTTTATCGAAACTGGCGCAACTTCCCCTTCGTGAGGGTTTCTCGGAGGCGCGAAGGCGCCGAGAGTAAGCGCGCTCCGACCACGGAGCGACGCGTCCCTCACGAAGGGGAAGTAAGCCAGCATTGGGATGGTTGGCGCGGTCATTAGTACTCCTCGGCTAAATGCATTACTGCACTTACACCTAGAGCCTATAGCCTCGCGCTCCGCGCGAGGAAATCCTAAATCCTAAATCCGAAATCCTAAACAATTTCAAAATTCAAATGTTCAAAATCCAAAACGTTTTGAATTTAGAATTTTGAGATTTGAGTTTGTTTAGAATTTAGAGCTTAGAGCTTTGAATTTCCTTGTGCGAAGCACAAGGTTGTACGTCGTAGTCTTCGACGAGACCTACACCTTATCTTGGGGTGGGCTTCGCGCTTAGATGCTTTCAGCGCTTATCCCTTCCATACATAGCTACCCGGCGGTTCAGCTGGTGCCAAAGCCGGTAGACCAGAGGTATGTTCAGCCCAGTCCTCTCGTCACGTGCTCGCTTCGCTCGCACTACGCGATGCAAATCTACTAATGCATGCGAATGCCGCGAATTGCGAATCCCTTGTCGCCAAGGGCGTAGACTATATCTTCTTCCGACTGTAGCTTTTTAAGCCACAACTGGAAGTCGGCGTATTATGGTGGTTCAAAAAACCACCATCCGGCCCATTCGGGCCAAGTCGTTACGGGGTCACTAGGACTTCCCACGGGGTCGCCTTTAGTTCGTTTCTCCAGCAACCGCGGACTGTGCGGCCACTGCGAATCTAAAGGTTTCTCCGTTATTAGCCGAATTGTCATCACGCATTACTGCGTGAAGTAGCAATGTTGTTTACTAGGGCCAACTCCCCTCAAGTGTTAAAACGCCTGTAACAGATAGAGACCGACCTGTCTCACGCATTCAGATATCAGACATCGGATTTCAGATGTCAGATATTTTTCCGCTATTGCTAGCGGGATTGGACTATACCACTAACCTCGCGAAGCGAGGTTAATCGACGTGTTAATCCGACATAACGTCGGACTCCAGCCGCTTTCGCGACTAAGTCTCTACGGGGTTATTTAGATTTGATACTTTTTCGCTTCTGCCAAGAACCATTCCTCATCCTTTCCGGACAACCCGCGATATGCTTTATCAAGCTCATTGCGTAAGCTTTCTGTTTTTCTGAACATTCTCTGAAATTCTGCTAATTGATTGATAAGTTGTTGCTTGCGTTCTTCGGTTAGCTCACTTTCTGGCAGTGTCGGTATTCGTTCGTTCCCGTTCCCATTCATATCTTTATTTCTTAATTTCTTATTTCGACCTAATAACTTCCCTCGGTATTATCCTAATACAACCAGGTCTGATTGTAAAGGACTCCACCGATATGAGTCGATTTTCTTGCTTTGCGATCCATCGGACGAATGATGAATTTTAGTGCAAAGCTTCACTCCAAGAGATTGCTCTCTTGGGCCGCCGTGTTTTGATGTCTCCTCTCGGGTTCTTCCGCGTCAGTCCGCGTTTAGTCCGCGTCTGTCCGCGTCTCGCCTTCAGCGAGAAGTTGACGGTCTGAACCCAGCTCGCGTGCCCTTTTAATTGGCGAACAGCCAAACGCTTGGGAGCTTCTCCACCCCCGCGCTAGGGCGAGCCGACATCGAGGTGCCGAGCGAAGTCGTCGATAGGGACTCTCGGACTTCACCAGCCTGTTATCCCCGGAGTAGCTTTTATCCGGTGTCTCCGGCCGTTCTATAAAGAGCCAATGCAGAGCATTGGCACACTAAGCACCGCTAATATAAACACTAAATACCACTAAACCAATCCATAAAAACATGTTTGTGGTACTTCGTCTTATATTCGTGGTAATTCGTGTGTCAGTGCTCCGCACTGACATAGCCGTCGGGTCACTAAGTTCTGCTTTCGCATCTGCGCGGCTTGTAGGCCTTGCAGTTAAGCTGGCTTGTGCCTTTACACGTCCTGCCCGATTTCCATCCGGGCTAAGCCAACCTTAATAAACTCCTCCGTTACTCTTTTGGCATGTTGTTACTTCGTAACAACTGACTACGAAATTACGAATTAGTACGAATATACGAATCCGAAAAACGAGTCGTTATTACGTGGGCCGAGCGTTTCCGTCGACCTCTCCATATCACTATGGAGTTCGGACTATATCATCCTCCGACAAAAATCGGAGGCCATCGTGTAGTCTCTGAGGGGTCAACCCAGCACTTAAGTAAGCGCTGGACGACTTCCCTGCTGATTGTCCCAATATAAAATCGGGATGTTCCAGCATATAGATGATTTTTCATATTGCATTGCTGCAATAAGTCCCCCACAATCGACATTCTCGACATTCGTCGAGCAGTAACAGAGATCGATTGTTCGCAGATTATGAACTGTCCGCGTAATTCCGCGTCCAGTCGGCGTTAGTCTGCGCTTTGAAGGAAAACGCCCCATTTAAACTGCCTACCAAGCACTGTCCCGGTTGGGTTTCCCCGCTCTTGTTACAACGTGTCAGGTATCATGCGCCAAGCGTCATGAAGCCCGACTGAATCTACTCAAATTTTTGGATTTGACAAGCAATTTAATTTATGCTAAGATACAGACAGAACACCCAGGAGGTGACATATGTTCATTGTGGTGCCTGTTTTAGCTATACAAATAGACACGGGTTCCGGTTTCCTCGCCAGTAAAATTGTTTCTTACGAGCTGCCACCAGTAGGACCATTCGCAACAGCAGCCGAGGCGGACGAGTGGGGTAAAAATTTCGAGAACGCGTCAGTGTCGCACGAACGTGCGAGAAGGCTATATTGCCATCCTCAAGCATACGCCGTCTACGAGATCGATCGCCCAACTTCACCTCAGGCCACCCTATACAACGCCGTTAAGGTGGCTGTAAGACAACACTCTCCGGCAATACTAGGGTAAAGTAGCGATATTTTCACATGAACGTCGGCTCTCCGGCGTTCATTCTTTTTAAATCCAAAAATTTGAGTAGATTCTTTTTTTTCTTCAATACCGCTCTTGTATGTGGGAGCGGCATTTTCGTGTTTGGTTTACAGTTTTTAAGAAGCTTTCGGAGCTCCGACGGGCTTGGTCTCGAGTGAAACGAGAGCCGTCGGAGCGAGAAGCAGGGCCGATTTGCCGCTGGAGCAAATCGAGCCCGGTTCTTAAAAACTGCAAACCTAAACACTGTCCTAACAAGAGCGGGGTCCCCAACTGGTTAGTCGCTAAAACTTTGAAGATGGGTGTTTCATTGTCGGATCCACGCTCCCCGAAAGGAACGCTTCAAATCCTACCCACTACGCTACGCATCAAAGCCCTAGAAACAATACCAAGCTGCAGTAAAGCTTCCGGGGTCTTTTCGTCCCGCT
>ERZ1292629.66-Hain-H43-01um-R1-66-length-105132-cov-22_pt1 | contig 105132 bp, 194 predicted proteins | sample MGYA00564399_ERZ1292629 | MGnify/ENA primary metagenome ERZ1292629 (study PRJEB36523, sample SAMEA6512636) | groundwater metagenome | collected 2019-01-08 | study: AquaDiva: Metagenomics assemblies of 32 groundwater samples | reverse complement strand
CCGATGAGATCCTTCATCGGCATTGATTTATCAACTATTGCTTGCAGAGAATCATTTTGCAGTAAGGGAACAGAATCATATATACTAGGCATTTAATTTAACCTCCTTTCTTTAAGATAAGAAGAAACAACTATAGTAAGCGGAATCTCCAGAATCGAACGCCGTGCCAATGCAGTTGGTAGCCATAAAGTAGCCGTGTATCTGCATGTTGGCCACAACGTCCACGGTAGATATAGCCACGTCTTCAACCAAAACACCATCACCTAAAGTGTAGGTGCTTCCGTCGTGAGTACCATATTTGGTACCAGATGTCTCTTTACCCATTCGGGTGCCTGCTTTTAAGGCAGAGCTAAGAGCAGCCGCCAAGATAGTGATGGAAACGATAGTGTCTCGACCATGTACTATACCTTTCCAGTAGGGAACCCCACTGGCAGAAGCAGATGCAACGGTCGTGGTAATGCCGGGACTTGAAGAACTCATTTAATTAACCTCCTTTCTAACTCTTTTTATTCAGTGCGCCGATGGCTTCCAACCCACTCTCAATTAGAGAATCAGTCCTTTTTCTTTCGGCTTGTTTTTCGGTCTCTTCGGTGTCTACATTATTGAAAGTACCCATCTGAACACCCTTGGCTCGTTCGTCCCTCAGAGCCTTGAACTCTTCGTCTGACATCTCGGCAAACAAACTTAATTTCTCTTTCCTTTCGGCAGGGTCATAGGGTTTGATTGCCTCGATTTCAGCCATACGTTCGTGGGCCTTTCCTTCTTTGGCTACCTTCGCTTTGAACTCACTCAATTCACTTTCCAAGGAATTAGCCTTTTTATTGGCCTCTTCCAATGAAGCGGTAAGCTCACCTAACTCTTTATTAAGGCTAGCCACTTTTTCATCCTTTTCGGACACGGAAGTGGTCAACTCCGTTATCTTATTGGTCGCCTCATCCAACCCGGTGCTTTTGGCACTGAGTTCCTGAGCTATTTGCTCGTGAGCGACCTGAAGTCTCTCAAGTTCTTGCATATCGGTTTGTAACTCCTTTATTTCTTCGGCAGTTTTCATTTGTCCCATGCCCACTTGTTTTTCATGCATGAGAAGGTGTGCTTTGGCATGCTCCCCAGTCGGACTCTGGCTTAATCGAGCCATTGCATTTCTTAGATGAGGCATGTCCAAAGACGATTTCTCATCGGGATTGGTCACACTAGCGTTGTGGTGGGGAAAATGACGTAAACTGCGAGGTACTGTCTTGCCCGATTCGTCTTTCTTGCCCTTTTCTACATAGGCGAAAGCTGCGTCGGGAAGATCGTTAATGAATGCTCGGTCCCAAGCGGCACCTACTAATTCACTTTCAATGATTTTGTCGGCTTCGTACTCGGACAACTCCTCTCGGAAAAGTCCCCGTATCCCCGACACGAGTTCGTTTAGGTCCATAAGAGGAGCCTCCTGTTGTGAATTATGTAAATCTTCGTAATAGGCAGCAGTTAATTCAGATTGAAGTTCGGCGGCCCTTGAGGTAGTTGCCCTTGGTTCTGCGGGTCGAGCCACGAGACTAACGCCGGTAAATCTGCCCTTAGTTGGCTTAACCGTCTTATCTAGTCGATTGACCACCTCTTCCGTCGAGGCAAGTTCCATCGACCATTTCAAATCACCGTTCTTGAACATCTCTTGAAGACGCTGTGCTAAATTTCCAAACCTGTGTTTCCACACACCAAAAGTTGCGGAAATTCTGGCACCCTTCTCGTCTTCTAGATACTTCGCGTCAACCACCAAACCGCACGGGTGCTTCATCGTGTGCCCAGCAATTTCGCCATCTGGAGTGATGTGGACGTTCACTGGCATCAATTTCATCGTGTCTGCGGTTTGCTTCATAAACTCGCGGTCAAACACGAGGCCGTTCAGATTGGTCCCCTCTGTTATGAGCGATGGACATTCAAGATGAAGCCATCGGGGATCATCGCCTAAAAATAAATCAGACATAAAAAGACCTCCTTTCTTGGGAGGTTAGAAAATTTGTTCTAAATTAGTTGCGAAATCTATTGACTTCCATATACTACCTGTAATATAATCATATACGAAGGTGAATATCCTACATCTAATTGAGAGTGGTTAATACGTGGAAGTCGATACAATGAGTAAGATGTGTCCCGAATGTAAGCAGGAATTGCCGATTACAGGTTTTGGTCGTTGTAAGCGTTCAAGAAATGGTCGAAGACCGCAGTGTTTGGTTTGCAGCAGAAAACTCAACCAGGCGCAACACTGGATTCTTAGGTTAGAGGTTCTTAGGTATTATTCGGGCGAGGACGACCCGCTCTGCGCCATTTGCGGAAACCACAATATTGCCACTCTCGCTGTTGATCACATCAATGGCGGGGGTAATAAACATTACAAAGAACGTCGGCGACGTGATCTTGCAGAATGGTTAGGACGAAAGGGTTTTCCTAGTGGGTTTAGGGTTTTGTGTCACAATTGTAATAGCGTCTTGGGTTTCTATGGAATGAACGCCGAGGAATCTCAACGAAAAATCATTGAAAGCATTGATTGGTATTTATCGCCAGATAGATCCGCAAACACCCAAACACCACAGTACGTCCAAGCAGTGAAGTGGTGGCGAAGATTGGAAGTTTTGAAGCATTACTCCGATGGTCTACCCAAATGCGAGTACTGCGGACAAGGTAACGTTGCATTATTGGCGGTTGACCATATCAACGGTGGTGGCAAACAACATCAAGTTCCCGGGAGAAATCTCGCCAACTGGTTATTCCGTCAGGATTTCCCGAACGGTTACAGAATCCTATGCCACAACTGTAATCTTTGTCTTGGTGTGTACGGTGAATTTCCAGAAAAAGCAGAGATTAAAATAAGGGATAGCATCTCTTGGTATATCAATAGACCCAACCGAAAACCAGAAGAGAGCATTTGGACAGAAGATGCCATTGCAAGTGTCAAGGAGAGGTACGGTAACGGCGAAAAACTTCAGGATATCGCCAGTGAACTGGGCGTTGGCAGGGAAACCATTTGGGCGCATGTCGGTAGGTTGCGTGAATGGAAATTGTCTGAGGACCAAATAACGGAGATTAATGAACGATATGCGGTGGGTGAATCGCAACAAGATTTGGCAGTGGAATTTAATGTTAGTCCGAGAACCCTACGTAGACGCTGTAAGGCTGGTCTGATACGTAAAATACCTTGGGACAATGAGAGGGAAATAGCGTTGCGACTAATTTTCGGTGAACCATTACGCACTATTTCAAAACAAACCAGGCGCTCGGTTGACGTTATTGAACGAATACGGAAGGAATTGTATCACTACCAATTCGTACAAACCAAGTTTGACTTGAATTAGGTTATGGTGGACATAAATGAGGCTAGGGCCTCTTGCCACGGTCTGATGGTAATGCCCTGTAGGAATGCGTTTCGATTGAGCAATACGGAGTTTTTCGGTATCGGGGTGAGTCTCTTCCACTCCTGAGTACTGATGGGGTTTACGAAACAATCTTTTCCAGACAGTTTCAAAATCTCCTTGGCCCATCCATACCAACTGCAATATCCCGAATTGGTCAGATGATAGGTTCCATGTTTTTCTGTCTGAATCAGTTTCTCAATTGCTTCGGCTAAATCCTTACTGTAAGTTGGTTGACCAAATTGGTCTCTTACCATATTTACGGAAGACTTGTTCTCGATGCCGTGGAGAAACTTGGTCACAAAGTTATCACCATTCTTGCCGTAGAGTCTGGAGGTTCTAACAATATACGCCTTGTGAAACAACATTCCTTTTATGGCGTTCTCAGCCCATAACTTAGTTTGACCATAACGGTTGATCGGATTGGGTTTGTCGTCTTCTCTATAACCATCTCGTTCGCCGTCAAACACATAATCAGTGGAGATGTGAACCAAGTCAGAGTGTGATTTCAGACAAGCATAAGCGACGTTAACCGCACCTAGAAAATTAACATCAACTGCTCTATTATCATATTCACAAGCGTCCACATCTGTAAAAGCCGCGCAGTTTATTGTCACATCGGGGTCAAATGAACGAATCGTCTGGACTATGCTATCGTCGGTAATGTCATGTTTTGGCAAAGAGAGTAGTTGTAAATCATTCTTATAACCAAATAGTTCCACTAATTCGGTTCCGAGTTGTCCGTTAGAACCCGTAATTGATATTTTCACTTACCAATCAATCTCAAACGTTTTGCGAAATAGTTCATCGTCGTAGACTTCTACACTATCAACATCCACAACCAACCATTCGTTCGGTTCCACCGTTCGATGTTTACCATCGTGAATAAATCTGTCACAAGTCAACTCCATTTTGATGGGTATCTGGAGTGCGGTAATGTGAAAGATGGGAGAATCTCTGAACCTAAATCTATTGGGTATCATTATCTGAAAATGCGACTTTGCTTTGTCTTGAATTGACACAACCCGTAAGGATGATACTCCATCAGAAATAGTGGCGAAGATATAGGCATCCAGACACCCACGTCAGGACTAGCGGCACATTGGGGGCATGCCCTATCGCTCAGAACTCGCTGATATTCACTCATTCCTTTTTCTATCGCTGCTTGTCTCTGTCCAATTAGAAATCCACGTTGCCAACCAGACCTTGGATACATGTCCACTCGTACTTTTAGCGAATCTAGGTACTTCCGAACCGTGTCTTTACCCAATCCACTATCTTGAATCTTTTGACGTATCTGTGCAATGAAGTTACTAAAAAAATATATTTGCCATTGTGCTGCTTCAGCGAGCCTACCCCAATGCACTTGATCGGAGCCATAACCCACTATATAGGCTTCTTGCATTCTATCCCAAGTGATTCTTCTTGAAGCACTGCGCCATTCGTTGAGCAGTGAGAATATTCCGAGTAAAATTACCGCTTTGCTGACATCCCGTCTGTTCAGCACATCGTCTACTCTACTTCTGAATAATAACCAAGCAGAGTTCCATTCCTTCTCGTAGCCTTGCGCTTCATCTTCAATATTGACTACACTTTGTTGTCCTATGACTTCATTTTGTAGTCGTTGTGTGCGTTTTACACTAGCAGTATGGAATCGCTTGATCCATGACTTAGCACTCTCTTTGGAATAAGTGCTCTTGGGAAAGTGAACGCTTTGCAGATTCCACTTGCCATTAGTTAGCAGAAGATGAATGAGTATGCCATCTTTGGTTTTTTTAGTGATTACCTTATCATCTGGACCAACATTCCTTAGATGATACTTGTGCCAATCACCCGAACTATCCCAACCAATTCCTTGGGGCATACCTAGAACCGATTCGTTTTCTTGTGAACTTCGTTGAAGTTAAACGATTTGTAATCGTGTGTGGTGGGGAAATAGTAACGGAAATACTGCACGATAACACGGATGATGTTAGTAAACAATTTCAATGTTATATCTCATCGGACTCATCGTTCAACCATGCAGGCACCCAATCGTCTCCCAATGCCTCGGCAATGATTTCTTCAGCAAGTTGGGCCGCTCTCGTATTTGGAATATTGGTCTGGTCAGTCTGCTTTGGACCGCCTATTTGTTTGGGTTCACTCATCTGATTGGATTTGGGAAGTTTCGGCAGTTTAACACCCGGTAAACCCTGTGCAACCTGAGCAAATGACGGTCTAATCGGGAACTTCTCGTCCAACTTCTGCTTCTTCTCAGACTCCAATTCCCGTAGTGCGTCCTTCGGGTTATATCCATGAACCCTCAAAGTCGTACCGCGTCCCTGTAGACCAAGAATGTACAGTGCCAATGCCACATCTTGTTTCATTCCAATGGGTGCTAAAACTAAATTGGCGACAGGCTGGGTCCAACCGTTTTTCTTCCAAATCTTTTCCAATAGCGATTCAATGGTTCGCTTTAGGAACAGTTGTAAGGCAATCGCTTCGTTGTCCATTCCCGCAATAGCGAATTTTGCTAGTTCCAGGTTGGTTTCCACACCGGTAAAGAAACCAAAACCCGAAAGTAGGTCTCTGCTCGGTTGGGCGTACTTCTTGTCTTCCAGCAGCGTCTTGGTATCTACCTGAACCGTCTCAAACGTCACACCCTCGGGGATACCAGCCATTTGGGTTCTGCGACCCGCTTGAATCGCGTTGACAAAACTATCTCTTTCTGGTTTTTCAATGCCAGAGGGAAACTTGATAACCAAAATATAATTCACAATGGAATGAGCAATCTGCCAGTCAGCCATTCTCAGAAGTCTCAGTTGAGCAATAGAGGCAAACAACGACTCAACCAATGGGGTGGGAAACTCTTCATCGTCAAACTGATCAATGGACATGACCGTAACGTTATCGGGGGGTAGTTGAATAAAAGTGCCACCATAGTCATTACCCCAGAAGTTCGTCAAACCCCTTTTTAGAGCAATGCTTTCTTGTCCAAAGAAGTTGGCGATGACGTTTTGCATGGCCTTATCATGGGTCTGTTTATCGCTAAGCTTGTACCACCAGATTCTTTTTCCACTAGCGTCGCAGTCCGGCACAATCTTGGTGGGATTCAAACACTCCACCACCAGCGGCATCTGCCATTGATTCTTACCATCAACACTTTTCATTGGACCCATTTGGTAAGCAATAATAACTTGCTCTTCCAATAAGAAATGCCTGAGAACCTGCCGACTAAGAGTGTCCAAACCGCCGTTTCTGTTCACCGGAACGTTAACTCGACTAGCCCAATGATTTAAGTCTTGAACGTAGTTATCATCATCTGCTTGAAATGAACACCCTTGGGAATAAGCCTTGTTGATAATGTTGCGAATCTGTCTGCGAACAAAACTCTCTTCTTTGTAATAATCACGAGAAAGACGCACAGACTCGTAGTAAGCACCCGATCCAACGGGAACCCCTAGTTTGGGTTGCCGGTATAGCGTGTAGCCGGGATACATCTGAATGTTTCTAGGCATTTCCCCGGCAAGAGAAGCAACGAGTTCGTAGTTTACCTCGTTTACACCAACGGCAACGCTCCCATCGGGGAACTCAGTGACAGGTGGTAGCGCCCCTACTGCCTCCTCAATCGGAGCAGATGCGGTCTTGCGTCTTTTTTTAGTCATAGATGTCCTATAAATGGAGATGAACGGTTGGACCTTCTGGAACGGCGGTAATGAATGGGTTTGGATGTCCCGCTTCCGTGCTCAACCGAACTAGCGTGGTCAAGTCAAGTGAATGAGCAATTAGGCATGCACCATCAACCGCTATCCACTCGCCCTTGTAGGGTTCTAACGATTCGTAGTTCTCAAACAACCACGTCATTTCAGTTTCGCGGAAATCGTCTATCATTATTCGCGGGGCACCCTTTAATTAAGGCGATAATATACTTGACACACCGAGAGGGTGAGAGAGGGGAAGAGGGAGGGATATGGTGAAGCGGGTAAAAAGGTGACTAGGGGATTACCTCTTAGGGGACGTAGTTTCTAGTGATCTTGCCATTCAAGTTAGGATCACGCGGCGGGAGCATGTCTTGGTTCGCTTCCTCTAAATTCTTCTCGTCCCATCGGGACACGGAACCATGCGCCTCACGAATGGCATGCTCCAAGTGAGAGAGTGAAAGGTTATCTAGGTCAGGGGGAACATCAATCTTTGCGATTTCAGCAGTCCTCCAACTCCGATAACCTGGTTTAGGAAAGTCATCCTTCCAAGCTGAGACGGCAATTAGGAGTAGCCAAGCACCGGGATTACCCTGAATTAATACCCGAATTGCACGACCAATCTCGTCAGCTGTATACCATTGAAAGTCAAGTTGTGGAGCATCTGAGCGTTCCCTGCTTACCTTAGTACTGAAAGCGCTGGCCAAATCAACCATAGGTGGCTGAATTCTATCAAGTATTTGTTTCCAGTCGCTACCATATTTTACCCAGTCTTCGTAGTGTCCATACATAGTCTTGTCCATTCATACTTACGGAATGCGGGTAATATCAAACAAATAAAACGTCTTCGTAGTTGCTGCCTGCAATCCTCCACCGGGTTGTCCAAAGTTCGGCAGTACACCTTGCAAATCAGTATGATCGAAGTCAGGAAGATCGTCTGCTGGAATCGGACCAATTCGATGGGTCGGAGTATAAGAAAGTGAGAGAAATCGCCGTGCGTCTGCACCACTCTCATAGCGATCCGGGCTATACCACTTGCAAGTTTGATTTGGGCCTGACTCAATACGCCGATTCTCATACACTAGTGCCGCCTCTACATCGTCCGCATAGCGGTAGAACACAATCCGAGCCATTCAGGACATTCCTCCTTGCCGAAGGAATCAGAGGTGTCTGCTTCTTATAGACCCGTACGTATGAACATGCAGGAAATGTGCCGCTAGGTATTGCCTTCACCCTGTCTATTGCGGCTTCTTCCGTTCCTTCCGACGCTTCTCCCTGTACTCTTCTTAGCCGAATTGTGGTCTCAGACGAGGTTGGGGGTTAATGCCGAGTTCACGTAGGATATTGAACACATCGTCTTCAGAAAGGCCCAAGTCCGTCCCGTAGTCACGGACGTTCCGCTCAATCTCATCAGGACTGGCTCCGATGTCTCTCTTGTACATCCCATGCTTTCTGGTGCGTTCCCTATCTACTCGTGACACTGCGACATTACCTCTTTCCCATCATTGGCTCGGGAAGGTTTACGTCACTTAATGCACCGGCGATATTACGATCTTGCACTTCTTGCCAATGTTCTTTGGCTCTTCGGAATGCCGTGGCGGTCATTTGATCGGACTGCTCATCGGAGATTCCAGCCTTTCTTAGTTCGCGATAAACTTCGGTCTCAAAAAAGCCATCCCTAAGACTGAGGTACTGATCGATTCGCATTCCAAACCTCCTCTCTATCCGCATCAATAAGCCACTAATCACGATCCCAATTATAACAGGTAGTCCAAACACCACGAACGAACGAGATGCTACACCAAAGATCATCCAAACATCGGTCCTGAGCAACTTGGCATCCAAAGCAGAATAATCCTGATTCGGCCAAGTTCCAGTTACAAATTCTAAAAACCATCTCGTTAGCGGCGTCGGTTCAAGAGAAGCCAAGATGGTCAGCCCAAGTGGGACTATTCCCGCAAGAGTTATGCCTATTCCAACAAGCGTCCAGGTTATTCGTGTCCATTTTAGGGGATTCACTTCGCTTTTTCCCGTGGTTGCGGCTGGGTTTTAGCGTTCCTAAGACTTGCCTTGCCCCTTCTTCCGTTCCTTCCGACGCTTCTCTTTGTACTCTTCCCTTTTCTCGTCCACTTCCTTCTTGGGAACGGAGACGAGTTTTTGGGTTAGAGTTTTGAAGCGGTCGAAGGGTGTCTTTGGTCCCGCGTCCGTATCCTTAGACGACTGTTCCATTAGCACTGTGCCGCCTTCTGGATTACAACATCGGCAAGATCACCAGCCGCCACCTCGTAACCCTTGAAATCTGCAATATTCGCCCGTGTAATACCTATTTGATACTCAATGCCCCCTCGGTGTTGGTGGCTCAAGTACTTATTGCTCTTTATCTCGCTGTCCGAAAGTACCCAATACACAATGCGATCTACCCACACTCCGATGAAGACAAATACATCACAAACCCCGACCTTCAATTGTTGGAAATTCATCCAGAAGGGTTCTTGTGAGTCATAGCGCAGTGCCTTAGAAACCAACCCACCTCTTTTCTTGGTATTGATAGCTCTGCACGCCTTAGCCTCAACTCTAATATCACCCAATTGGAGATCGTATTGGCCGCCATACGCTGGATCAATACCCTTGCTCGGCTTCTTGAGCCTCTGGTCCAAATCCATTAGATGTTGGTGTCCCCAAATCTCCCCGAACACACGGGGTGAGAGTTCAAACAACCCTAGATACCTATTTGATAAAACATACTCGCGCCTTAAGGTGTCATATGCTTCAAACTGGATAGTTCCCCTGTTCAACAAAAACATCAAGATGTATTCGTACTCGTTGAACGGGAACACTGAAATTAGGCCCTCTAGTCGGCCATTTAGAAGTACTTTGTCATCGTTCTCCAGTGATTCAACCAATGCGTGAAGGTATTGCTGAAGACGATTCAAATCCACCTATGCTTTTTACCTCGACCATTTGCTTCATCAAATGGGCTGTTCCATTGCCAACCTACCTTACCCGTTTCCCTGAAGCGTTCCAATCTCCTTATGGTTATCTCTGCAAATATGGGGTCCGAGTCAAATGTGTAGACTTTTCTCCCTAACCTCTCCCCTGCAATCAAGGTTGTTCCAGAGTGAGCGAAAAAATCAAACACTAGGTCTTGTCTCTCAGTGGAAGCCTCAATGATTCTCTCTATTGCTTTCAATGGTTTCTGTGCATAACATCCTGGCACATTCTCTTCCAACCTATAGAAGACTTGCTGAATGTCCACCCATACATTACCCGCCCTTATTGTGTCCGACTTGCTCCGCTCCGAATTTTCGGTGACTTTCCCGCCAATCTCCTTGTAATAACCTTTGAGTATTCTGGGAATGTCTGTGTATTCGGCATTAACGTTGAAATTGGGATTGCCCTTAGTGTAGTAAAGCAACTCCTGCCTAACCCACATCCAATTACGTTGAGTTCCGTATCCCCTCTGGTTTCTCATTGTAATCATATTTCGGGGTTTAAGTTGCGTGAACTCTCGAAACAGAAGCATTAAGTCGGGAAGGGGTTGAAACCCGTCTTTGTAATCAGCGCCTATCCACATGTACAAATGAGCATCATCGTGTAAGACGGAGATTGCATTATATAACCATTTCCTTGAAAACTCTAGATACTGACTAATATCCTGCTTAAAGAGGCTCTTGGTATTGGCGCTACCGACAATCACGTTGTAGGGCGGATCGTTCACCACAAGCCCACTTCGTGCGTCTTCAGCGATTTTCCTAACGTCATCCGACTTTGTTGCGTCCAGTACCCCAACCCTATGGCCATGTACGGGATCTTCCCAAACATCTCCGTAGTTCAATCTACAGAACTGTAACAACTGTTTCCTTAGTGCTCCGTGAACATCCAGTCGTTGAAGTTTCTCCGTTGTCGCCCCCTCGTCGTTAGACACATCTCTTACGGGCAATTCTTCGTCAAACAGATTTCGCATTCCCGGAACGCTTCTCATATCCGTCCTATCTTCCAATAAGGACTTATTAGGAATCAATCTTACCCGTTAGTTCCTTATAGGTCAACCGCTTGCCGACCACAGATTTCGTGACACTGTGAAACCTATCGGCGTCCTTGCCCTTGCGATTGTTGAACCTGAATACCTCTTCGTCCAAGTATCGGAACAAGTGCTCAACGTCAATGCTCACGTAGGTTCCCTTGATACATCGCTTCAGTATGCTCCAGAAGTTCTCTAAGCCATTGGTGTGAACGTTCCCTCTAACGTACTCTTCGGCATGGTCTACCATCTCGTGAATGTAGTCAAGTTCCAAGCCAGCGTAGGAACTCAGCGCATCGGTAAAGACTTGAGAGCCAAGAGCAACGTGCTTCCTAATTACGGGCAGAACTGTCTTTCTTCGGATATTCGGGATGATCTTGGTTCGCACCATACTACAATCGTCTTCGCTATTTCTTTCCAGCAACCCAAGCACTACGGCCTTACCGACAATACCACGACCCTGTATCTTCTGCTCTTTCTTGTCAGCGTGCATGAACCTGCCCTTGCCACCAATGAACGTCTCGTCGGCTTCCACCTCGCCCGATAACTTCCCGAAAGTGCCCGTCTGCATTGCCAGTCTAATTCTATGCAGCATAAACCACGCCGTCTTTTGCGTGACGCCTAACGCTCTGTGAACCTCGTAGGAACTGATACCATTCTTTGCATTAGCGATTAACCACATCCCCGCTAGCCACTTGTCCAGTCCTATCGGGCTATCCTCAAAGATCGTTCCCACCTTGACAGAGAACTGCTTGCGGCACCTCTTGCACTTCCAGATTCGTCGGGTGCTGATGAAACCAACTTGGCTACTCTCACAGTATGGACAGGTAACACCATCGGGCCAACGCAGTTCGGATACAAAGTCAATGCAAAGGTCTATATCGGAGAAATACTTGATCGCCTCAACTAATGTCTTCGGTAGATTCTCGTTTCCCATCTCAGTCTCCGAAGAATAGGGATGACTTCTATCTACCTCGCATTATACAACAAATGTTCTGGTGTGTCAAGTATATTATCGCCTTAATTAAGGTAATATTCGTCATTGTTTACTTCGTTACCCCAAACATCCCAATTGAGTCGTGGACGACGAGCGAAAAGTTCTAGGTACGGTCCCTCAAATAATTGCTCAATGCGGTCTTGGACCTCTTCTGGTTTTTGACTGTGCCTACCAACTGGGGCAAGAACGATTTGCTTAATGTTTTTCCTAAGCCTCTTAGGATGTCCCTTTCGTCCTAACAGCATTAGTTCTGCATTACCATTTACCCAATGGCCCAAACCTGAATAAATACGTCCATCTTGATACGTTTTGACCCAGACGAACGCACAGGTCACATACCGAAAACCCCACGCTTGGATAACGCTGATTGCTTCTGGTAACTTTGGCATCGTTGCCCATAAACACAGCATACAGTCAGCATCTGCTTTTTCCGCGACGGGCAATGCCAGAATCTCGGCATCAGACATTGTGGGGTATGTGATACCGCCCAGTTTGGGGTTTTTACCCTTCTCGTCTCTATATCGCCACGGTGGGTCGGCAAGTATGGTTTTGTACTTGCCAGTGGGCCATTCAATCATTCGGTGGGTTGGTTATTGTAATCTTCGGGAAAGTACACTTTGAGGAATGCTTCCGTAAGGTTGGCAAACGGGGTTACATCAATCTTGAGGGCGTCTAGGAAGTCTTGCTCAAAGTCATCCATTTCCTTGCTTGCATTCCAAGGATTATTGGCGTCTTGTACAACTTTGTACTTTTTCCTACAAAAATGGTCAGCATTATCCGCCCCATTTATAAACTTCCTAAGTAGGTAGATAGCGGGGGCGAGTGGTAAGTGAAAATGCTTATCATTGAACATCTTATCGCCATAGCAAACAAGTTCTTTAATATCGGGCATCTTATCCATGTGGATCTTGCTGTAAGTCATGGTATCACCACTGATGGCAATCCAATCTGGTGGCACTATCCTCGGCTCATGTGTCTGCGCGTTCTTATAGACATAAACCCTAGCAGCAACTAAAGCAGTGGTGAAAAATGTTTGAGCCTTTTCGTAGTGTTCTGGCTTACAAGGATAGGGATATGGTTGGTAAATGAACCGATAGATATGGTGGTTGAATCGCGCTAAATGCAATACGGCCGACACCGCAGTCCTATAAGTCGTTAGACTCCTTGTACTGGCATTATCAAGTTTTTTCTTACCCATTACTCATAATCACCGCCCCATTCAAATCTCTAGTTGCTCGTTCCACGTCAGTCAGAGTGTACTTCCTTTTCCTAAAGTCCATAATATCAATGGATGTTATTAAATCAGAAGTAATTGCTAAAATCTCGTTATCAACATCACTCATTTCCTGAATCACATCTTGGCAACCGTAGCGACTTTTGAGATAACATTGATGTTTGTCGTCAACATAACATTTGGATAAATTCTCACATCCAATACGTCGTTCCAATACCTTTCTACGTACCTCCAATAAGCAAATCCTTGCCTCCTTTTTCTCTAGTTCATCCAAACGATCGTACAAATCATCTTCCATGTTCTCTTTAGCCAACCATCCTCATTCCTGGCATTCCACCAATTTTCATTATTCCCGGTTCAACCATACCCACCTTGTTATCTTGTGTTCCATCTGAATACCAATCAATAAACAACTCAAAACTATCTTTATCAAACTTCGGTGGCTTTCTCAATGCTAAAGTTGCTACAAACATCTGCCAACTTTGTAAGATATGGTCTTGATCCTTTTCGGCCGCAGTATATTCAATAAAAGATCGTCCTTGTGGTTGTGATTTCAACTCTTCAGTAAATCCAGCAAATTCTTCTTTTAGATCGGGTTCTTCCGGCAAGAATAATTCACCACCATAAAGCATATCTCTAATTTTGTTCATTGAGTAGGGAATAACTCTTTGCTTCTCCGCTACTTGTTGACGAGTAGCATCATTTGGTTTCAAATTCCTATTTAGACCAACCCTAGCTTGATATTCGGCGTCAGTTTCCGTTCTAACTTCTATTGGAATACCTTGTGTCGCCGCAATATAAACCAATCTGTCTTCATAGTTTTTGTCAGGATATAGTGTTTTATTTATCATGAAGTTGAAAACACCACCACCACCTTGGAATGTGTCTATCCCCAAAGTAGTGAAGTTAAATCTATCGTCCAACCAATCTAACACTTCGGCTTGTTGATCTGGTTTGAACTTTTCTAACTGAATGCGGCCCCAGGGATACCAAATGTCATTTCTATGGAAGAAAATAGAGATAACTGTAGGGTGAACGCTTGCCCCGTAATCTATTCCGGCTACAATATCTTGAGTGTCTTTCGGGGGAGGTGGGAGTCTTAATGCCCCACCCAAAAGTTCTTTATTGTATCTTGAGGATTCTAATGCCCTGGCAACATAAAATGGGTAGAAACTTTTGTCATCATATTTCTTACAAAGTTTCAAATCCAACCAGAAATTCCCTAGCCCCTCTACCCACTCGCCAAATAAAACTAATCTTGCTCTTGTTGACTGCCTCCCCCCGTATTCCTCAATCATCTGCTCGATGGTTTCTTGACTGTAATCAGGATTGTCAACAATACCAAGAGGGAGAAAAGAGAATCTATATGCAGGTTCGGTTTGGACTTTGTGAAGCATTGAACCAAGTAAAGTCACCTTGGGAATACCTGAAATGTATTGCTCGGTTTCAGGAGCCACTACACGCATCCAGTTATCTAATTGTTGACCAGAAATATAGCTAGCCTCATCAGCCCAAGCTAGGGAATCGCCCGGAGGGTGAATCATCTGGAAACCAGTACCATCTTCCCCAGCACCACCAGGGATACGACCGTTTATTTCTATATAATAAGGACTCTTGATGCGAATTATGCGATCGTTCTTATTGACGCCCTCATTACTGGATTCTCTCTCTAAGAAGTGGGTGAGAATCCAATGATTTCGCCAGATGTCTACAATGTCCTGAAAGAGGGGTCGCATTGTATCGGTGCGAGCTGAGGCAACTAGAATAGTTTTGTATTCAGTTGGTGTGCCTTTAATTTGGAGACACTTCTGAATGAGTTTAGCAACCCCCATAATGGTATTGTGGGTTGGAATGAGAGTTTTACCGGCCAAGTAAAGGTGGTTAGGGGAATCGACTTGGATACACCGAACCGGCACGGATTCGACAGATTCACAGGCGATAATGTATCTGGTAACTTGCTCACGTTTCCATTTTGTTTTTGCTTTCCCTACCTTGCGGACAAGACGAGCCAGGGGTAGGTTAGTCGAAACGATAACTTCCCATGATTCAGTGTTTTTCTTTCCTTTCCTGATCCGCCCATTGCGATGGTGTACATGAGCTACGCACCCGAGAGATGAAACAATCTCACAAAAACCATTTACTAATATTTTATTGGTATTAGAAAAACAATACGATCCGTGCGCATGAATGTATCCGTCAGAATCAATAAGACCCTGAATGATAGCGATTCGTTGTTCTGGTGATCCACGCATGTATATTGCGGGAATATATTTTCCTTGGTTAAGCGCTAACCCGCGCCATATTGCCGATACACCATTAACGCCAAAATGGCCATAATCACCGTACTCTCTGACTGAATACCCGTCGCCCTTGAAATATTCCATTATTTCCGCTCTATCACGCGGATCACACGCCACGCGACCACATCCCTTGGTATCACCATCACCCAGAAGATACCCAAGGACATACGGTTTGATCGGAAGGTTGTCGATAGATGGAAGTTTAAGGGGAGACGTTGTTGGAATTGCATGGTTCTTCATTCCACGAACCACTAATGTTCCCGCGATTTCATGGGTTGTTCGTATTAATCTATTTTTTGCATCTGGTTCTGGACGCATCCATTGTTGCTGTATTGCATCTGCCGTTCTGCCGAATATTTCCCCAATTTGTGCGCATGTGGCACCCTGCTCTCTTAATTCTCGCATCCGTGTTCTATCTCCGCAAGAATAGGAAGGAGAGCGCCCACCAATATTAGGCACCCATGACGGCCAGTTATCTGGATAATTACATGCCCCGGGATTAGCATAATCAAATGATTTTGCCGTATTGACATCCCATGTTTTCCAAAGATGATCACCATCGGCTACAATATTGGTTCCGTCAGAAAATTGCATACGATAACAACCATGCCCAACCATAATATCTGTAGCCGCTACCACATTGCAGACATCACCTTTTTCGTCGAATACCTTATCACCGACTCTAATCTCACCCATAGTGGTCCAACCAGTCGGTGTAGCAATAGGTGTATCGAGTGCAAGTGCCTTCCCGACGTTCTTAGCGCCGGTTACACCAACTCGTCTGCTTTCCGAATTAATAATGTTGAGTTGCTTTTCCCAGAAGCGGAAGGGTTTATACTCATTCGAGGGGATAAAATGGGGATAATATTTATTGTCATAGATAAACTCTCCTACCGCCGAGGATATACTGAATAAGCGGTAGAAATTAATTTCATCTTGAGTGGGAAGTGCTTCCAAGATACTAGAAACTGAGGCGCTTTACTGTCGCCATAAATTTGTCTATTACTTCGTAGTCTAAAAATAAACAGCTCTTAGCATACGTTCTAACAATATCTAAACTATTCGCTTCCTCTAGTTTCTTCAGAAACTCCCCTCTCTTATCTTGAACATAGGTTCCTGTTTTGTCATAGACTTCCTGAAAGAATGTGGGAACATCCATACCGCCAGTTTTCTTGACTCGTTCTTTTCTAGTAATGTCAAGAGATTCTTCCCAGGACTTTATTGAAGTTTGGTGGATTTTTAATTCGTCAGCGAGCATCCTTTTAGTGCTATCACTGGAAGATGAGTCTCGTATTTCTTCGGATATATCTTCTAAACGAACCCAAGCCCAACAAATTCTTTCAACTATCTCTTCATCGTGAGCGGTCATACCAGTTGAAGTTGCCCTGTAGGACTCTAGTTTGTCTTGAACTCGACCATCAAAGTCTTTTTGTGGCTTCTTCTCTTGCCTAGCTTTTATCTTTAACGCATCGTCAAAAGCTCTCTGAAGTATGTCGGCATCAGAATATCCTTTAGCACCATCTTCGTAGTTTCGCCAAACCGGGCCTTGCCCCCTAACCCGTTTGAATGAAAGAGTAACGTCATCGGCATCCAACTGTGGATAATCTCTAAGTTTAGAGACCAATTCCTCCCAGTAGATGTGAGTGCCATTTACCGCTTTATAAAAACGTTCTTTGGGAGACTCGCCAGCGGGATATTTGTGAACTTTAGGCATTAGCGTTCACTTGCTGTTCACAGTCTTGGCAAATCACTACGTCACTGACCCCGCAGAACTTTCCCCATTTATCCAATTTGACGACTATCTCGTATTGCCCGAAGCGGTAAGGAAAGAGCGTTTGAGACGACACATCCTCAATCAACGGATACCAGTCATCTATGTCTTCATACCATGACATTTCAAATAACTCTCAATTAAGGCGATAACATACCGAACACACCCGATGGTTAGCCCGTCGCTACTCTTTCGGGTCCGACAGCGGCTCTCCTATGCCGTAGATGGCAATTGTCTTGCCATATTCATTCATCACGTAGTAATTACCTAGGTCAGTAAATTGAACGTCCCCTCCATCGGGAAGAGCCACCCACACAGACGACGGTAAATCCGTTACGTGTCTTTGGCGTCTAAACCAAACACGTTTCGCTTCAAGAGTTTCTTCTTCGCTAAAGTCTGTTCTAACTGTTTTTAATGTAAGCATTTCTTCTTCTCCTCTTACTGCTTCTTCTTATGTGATGTGCCCGATACGTTATGCCTTTAATTGAGTGGCGGAGGGACTACATTCGCTTGACTTGGCAGGGGGTGCGGCGTATCAATATCTTTCCGTGTGCCGATGAGTCTTAAACTGATGGTTGTCTGTTGACTTAAATCGTAGTCAAGACTTGCTACGGGTACGAACTGTTGGTCACTGTGTCCCGCTAAACCCACCGTACCCTCAAAGTTCTCGGCCGTGCTAGGAACGCTAGCTGCAGACGAGGAACCACCGGAAAGACAGTAATTTACCGATATTGGCACCGAATCAAGAACGGAAGATCCACTTGCGTCGTACCAGACAGGGAAACGATAGGGCCAACTAGGATACCAGTCGTGGTAATAATCGTTATAGTGATGGTGAATGTGGGTAGTCTGCCAAGTAACCACTTTTGCTGGGGTAAATGTGACCTGCACCAAACCATTGAGTGGATCATTTTTCACGCCACCAACCATTTCGCCTTCGGCACTATTGGTCTCATAAAACGTGAACTTGCTTTCTTCTTGCTCCGGTCGTTCAATCTCAATCTTGCCCAAGGCGGGTATACGCCAAGTACCCATTTCGGAACCCTGAATTGACACCTTGGCGTCACACGCTACATTGCGGAAGTTATGCATCTGGAGTTTGAAATTTTTTCCATGTTGAATCTCCACATAACCGCCCGCTATCTCTTTGCCACCACGAACCTGAACCGAAAAATCATTCAAACGCATTGTCTTGTTCCTTTCTTGAGTGGGTTGATACCATTCGTAAGAATTATCTGAATCTACTGGGGAAATAAAAAAGACGATTGTTGTTGTGCTGCTTCTATACGTTTGCAAGCTATTTCAAAATAAGTTGGGTCTATCTCTATCCCGATGAACTTGCGCCCAAGGTTCATACAAGCAACACCTGTTGTGCCAGAACCCATAAAGGGGTCGAGAACGGTCTCATCCCTAGCAGTGGCAGCTAGAGCAATCTTTTCCATGAGGGCCAAAGGCTTTGTGCATTTATGCATCCACCAATTACCGCACTCTGTGGCATCATTGAATAAGTCCCACGGAACTGCTTTTTGTTTTCGCAAGCGCCACCAGTACAACGGGTGAAATCTATAAGCGAATCCATCCTTAGCTATTTTTGATAACGTGAACTTTGGTGCCCAAATCATCATCCGATCTGGTTCTACTGAAAATGCCTTTATGTCATCGAATGCATTAGGGGCTGACCCGAACCAAACAACAGTCTGCCTCGCAAGCCGTAAGAAGTCTTCAAGCAATTCATGGGGAACTCGATTGTCCCATGTTGCTATATCTACTCCATAGGGCGGGTCGGTTATCACCGCATCCACCGAGTCATCCGGTAGTTGCTTCATCACGTCTAGACAATTTCCTAGGTATAGCGTGGCGTTGCCTATTATTCTTTTGTCAGTCATGGGCTAGGGAAATAAAAGCGGAGTGTTGTGAATCTTAGTAACTGCGATTCCGTTTTCCGAATTGCTATCGGCATAACAAACTGTGGACCTACCAAGTCCGAAGCCTACATTTTGACAAAAGTCATTTACGGGAAGAGCGCAGTAAAACCCTGCTTTTTCTGTCTCACGTTTCCATACAAAATCTTCTGCGAATCCATTCGAGTGACTTGTCCACGGAATATTTTCTAGCATTTCCCGTCTCATTAACATAAAACTGCCCACTGAGTCTTTGACCAATTCTGCACAAATGCCATTTTCTTCTACCGTCTTGATATAACATTCGTCGGCATGGACTGGTGAATGATAATAATGAAAAGCCCCCAGATTACTGATTATCGGAAATGTCTCCATAATCTCAATCGCTCCGTCCAACCAATCACGCCTGTAAAGGAGGTCTGCGTCGGCTTTAATCACGTATTCACCCGAACTCACGCCAAGTGCTTTTCTGAAGGATTCACCCACACCCTGATTGCCTGAATTCTTACCAGCGGCATTTAGGATAAGACTCGAAATTCTGCCATCTATGTGCAGTTTACACAACAGTTCTACCATTCGTGGGTCAGTGGAACAATCGTCATTAACTATGATCTCGCAACGATTCGCGGCACCAACCAAGCTTTTTTCAAGTGACACGAATGACTGATAAAACATTTCTGGACGTTGGTACGATAAAAGACACAAACTCACGTGTTGCAAACTGTTGTTCCCCATTTCAATAAATGTTCTAGCGCCACAGCCCCAAATTACATGCACTCAAAAGTAGGTTATATTGCATCCCCTGATAGTTATATACACTGTTTTGACAAAGTTTTTTCAATGAATGAAAATAAAGAACAATAGATACACGTTTTATAAATTTGAGCGTGAACTACGAAACCCAATGGCTTAGAATGGCTCTCAGTTATTCTTTCTCATAACAAAGAGGAGACATTCGTTCTGGTACATCACCTCTTAGTAATGGATTTCTTAAAGCAAATTGTTGTGGTCCGCCACACTTAAGACAAGCCCAAAGAACAGTAGTTATTGGTGCTTCTATTGATGTAACCCAGGCTAGAAAACCACAACCCAAACAGTTAGGCTTTCCCATAGTTCCTCAAGAAAAAGTCTTTACTTGCGTCTTTAAGGGATCGCCAAAACTCAGGATTTTCTCTGTACCATTTTACGGTATGTTCCAATCCTTCTTCCAATGACACTCTCGGTTCCCATCCCAATGCCCGAATTTTGCTAGAATCAACAGAATAGCGACGATCATGCCCTTTTCGATCTGTTACATGTTCCTGCAGTGCTTTGGGCTTTTTCATAATATCTAGAATGGTTCGTGCCATATAGAGATTGGTGCGTTCATTTCCTGCCCCAATATTATAAACACTGCTGAATTCGCCATATAAAATAACCGCTTCTATTCCTTTAATAAAGTCGTCCACGAAAATCCAATCGCGAATTTGCAATCCGTCCCCGTAAAGAGGAAGCAACCTATTTTCCAGAGCATTTGTGATGAAGAGGGGGACGAGTTTTTCTGGATATTGAAATGGCCCATAATTGTTTGAACCACGGATTATCAAAACGGGCAAATTATACGTTTTTCCGTATGCGCTAACGAGTAGTTCACCACCAGCTTTTGATGCTGAATAGGGACTGGATGGATTGAATCTAGTTAACTCGTCAGAGGGAGAGATGACACTTCCGTACACCTCTTCAGTCGAAATTTGAACAAATCCAGCACCGTGTTTTCGGGCCGCTTCCAAAAGTACAGCAACACCTAATGTATCAGTCTTAACGAACGAGAGTGGGTCTTGAATACTTCTATCAACGTGAGATTCGGCGGCGAAGTTGACTATCAAATTACATCCCGGAACCAATGTATCCACAAGTTCTTGATTGCAGATATCGCCATGAACAAAATGACAGTTGACGCTTGCTAAATTCTCTCTTCGTCCGGCATAAGTCAACCGATCTAATACAATAACCTCATGCCCTTGATTGATCATGTGCTTGACAAAATGTGAACCGATAAATCCCGCACCACCTGTACAAAGTATCTTCATCTAGGAAACCCATTCATAGTCAATTGACTGCAACCATTCCCAAGTACTTTCAAGTCCTTCCCACATAGTTCGATTCGGCTTCCAAAACTCGTTGACTTTCGTGGTATCGGAGATATATACTTTGTGGTCCGCTAGTCGCCAATCCTCGAATGTTGGTTCCAGTTTGAAACCATCTTTTTCGTTCAGCCAATCAATCAGTTCCAATACGCTGATAGTGCTTTTCACTCCTCCACCTACATTCAGAACTCGCCCTCGATGAACGTCAATATCCCTAACAAGTGTATAATACAGTCGTGCTAAGTCTTCGGCATAGAGTAGGTCTCTAACTTGTTTCCCCGACCCGTAGATAACAAGTGATTTTTTATGCTTTTTGGCATACATAAACCACACGACCCAACCCTGATCCTCAACTCCTAGTTGCCTCTTGCCAAAGATCGCACTCATTCGACAAACCACAGTTGGCACATCGAAAATACTGTTGTACTCTTGCGCGTAGAGGTCTGCCGCACTTTTACTTACGCCATATGGCGATTTAGGAGAACCCAGTCCGTCAATTCCGAAAGTCTCTGGTATTCCTTTCTCATACGGCGGCAATAGTCTATAACGTTTCTCTTCTTCTACCATCGGCAGTTTGTTTACAATATCTGAGTACACTTTATTTGTACTTGCTTGAATGACACACGCTCCGATCTTCCGAGCATATTCCAAAACATTTACCGCGCCATTGAGGTTAGAATGTAAGTCATAGATAGGATTGGTTATACTCCACGGAATACCCGGATTGGCTGCTAGGTTTATAATGGCGTCTATCTTCTTCGGTAGTCTGTTAAAATCCTCGGTACAGCGAACGTCACCGCGAATAAGTACATACTTATCCCTATATGTGTTCTGCATGTACTTGGCGTTTTCTTCAACGCCAGTCCGGACCAAATTGTCAAAAGAGGTAACGTTCCAACCATGCTGAATGAAATACTCCGAGATGTTGGTGCCTAAGAAGCCGCTCCCCCCTGTGATTAGAACTCTTGGCATTATTCTGTTTTCGACTCCGCTTCTTCTAATAAAAATACATCCACTGACTGCAAGTGGAACATTCCGTTCTCGTCAGCAAAACCCCGTGGTTCAAATCGCACACCATGCCCACTCGCAATTTGTTCTCTAAGTGTTTGGGTAAGTAATCCCCACATCTCTTGTGTTTTACCACTTCTCAATCCGCTACTGATTTGTCTTTTCACGTTTTCTCAATCTTCTAATTTCGCTCATTCCGCTTTTGCAAAATGTTTCTAAGCAATTAGGGTGAAAATAGAGAGGCCTATTGGGTATTGAAAATGAACCGCCAATCCAACCATGTTCAACCAACGCCATCTCACCTTCCCTTATCTTGTCACCACAAACAAAACAAACGAACGGCGCATAAACGCAGTTCCAATAGTCAGACCAATTGATTAACATTTATTCGGATATTGTCACCCTACGACCTGCTTAAAGTGCCGCAATAATCTTATCTGTTTTCAACTTGAGCAAATGCGATGGAAGTGGCATTACACCATCTGGCCATCTCTCTGTAATCTTCTTAGCAATACTTTCGCATTCTTCTTCAAAGATGCAAGCAAACCCGTATCCTTTTAGGGAACGCATACAACTTTCACTACGATATTCACCTAAACAATTTTCAGTCTTCATTTCCGTGTATCCACTCCAATGCTTCATCAATATTGTCAAAAGAAATTAAAAGGTCGTTTGGCAATTCCTCATAATCAGGACAATCGCATTTACATCCATCTTCTGAATCAGGACACTCTTTCCAACTTATGCACTCTTTACACACAAGACACATTTAGGACTTCTTAAACACCATTGCGATTGACGGTTGAAATGACCACGAATATTCAGAGAACTTCTTGCGCACCAACGTCATTTCAGGTTCCAACCACCCTCGCACGACGATATCATCTAGATTAATCTTGTGGGCCTCATGCGGGTTCTCATCAGCATTGTTGATACAGAACTGAACAAATAACAATCCACCATCTCGTAGTACTCGCTTTATCTCTTGACACACTTTCCGTGGATCTTGGGCATGATCTAGCGCATTGGTGGAAATAACAGCATCAAAGTACGGGAAGTCTCTTGGAACCATATGTAAAGTTTCCGCAGGGAATGTAAAATAAGTCGTTCTATACTTTTCCATCTCATACAAACCGAACTTGTGGTATTCATTTGCCAGTGGGTCGGTTGCCACGGGTTGAACATTCGGGGGCAATGTAATAGTTTCCAAAACCGAGCAAGGTCCAGCCCCAATATCCAGCAAATAAACGTCTCTATCTGTGGGAATGGTTGCGGCATAAACATCAAAGCCAAGTTCTCTAACGAGACCGCGTTGGTTGTTTGTCTCACGATTTAGTTTGCCCTTTACACAAGGCCAAGCACCCCTTCCCCATGACTCGCTTTCGGCTGCTTGCACTTGCTCCCAGTCACTTTTGCTTACGCTATGACTCCCCACTCTTTCCCTCTGTTGCTCACTATTGTCTCTGGGTTAACATCCGTATTCTTATCTAGGAATATCTGTTCATTGATAGCCCAAGAATCGCGTAAGTGTGACGGTACCTTGTCGTGATACATGTGTATCGCCTTCATGTCCGTCTGTATGCGTTGATGAACTCTGTTGCAACGTAATCTAGTCGAAATGTCAATGTCATCAAATCCCCAAGAGGTGGCCATCTCTTCGTCATATCCACCGACAGCGTACAGGTGTTCTTTCAGAATGCCCCAGGACCACAGTGCTTGCCAACCAGTCATTTGCATAATCTGAAACTCTAGATCATGCCCAAACTCTCGATGATCGTATATTCGATAAGTTTCAAGAGATTGCAATGGATTGTCAATGGGAATCTCCGAATTGAACTTGTAAACTGTTCCAACTGAATAAAACTGATTGGGATTCTCCTCTAAGTAATTCACCATCTGCTGTGCTACGGGAGTAACCCAAAACAACTCTGGCTCAGAAAAGATAACCACATCATGAGTGGCGTTCCTGATGCCAACATTCTTAGGTATTGAGCAACCTCGAAAATACGGTGCATTTAGGTAGATATATCGAACATCGTGTGCTTTGGCAATTTCCTTGGTGCAATCTTGCGAGCCATCATCCACAACAATAATTTCATCTGGAACATAATCAAACGACTTGATTCTGGTAAGTGTTTTGTTTAGAAGATACCCACGATTGAAAGTTGGGATAATGAGAGAGACTTTCAACTAAGCAATTCCATACAACTTTTTGACTTCAGATAATCCCGCCATATCCCATCCGGTCGTAGAAACAAATCCTATATGGTCTACTAGATTTTCACCCAACCAGGCGGTTATCCAACCATTTTCTCTTAATTTATTCTGCAATCTGGTATCGCCAGGACCAATAAAATAACCATTTCCCTGAGAGGCCCATACTTCGGGTTTATTGTGATAATCTCCCATACCACCTGCTTCTAAATACGCATCTCTCCGAAAAGCTAAACAACACCCTGAAGAATAATTCATAACGTGAATCGTTTGGCCTAAACGAGTAAGTTTGTATTTCAGCGAATGCCAGGGATGATGCCAGAAACCAAGGCAACCGAGATGCGGAAATGTGTCAAATGCTTGAATGACTTTATCTTCCCAGTTCGGTTTGAATATCACGTCATTATCTGATAAAACGATAATATCAGACTCCATTGCCTTAACCATTATGTCCTTAGCATAGTCAGCACCAAAATTGATATTACTTTCGGCGTACCAAGGTCTATGGGGTATTGTTCGCAAATACTCTTTGGTATCGTCCTTTGAAGCGTTATCCCATAGGAATAAATGATAGTTTTTGCTTGTTGCTAGAAATGATTCAATTGTTTGTTTTGTTAAGTCCAGTCTTTCACAAGTGACGATTCCCGTGTCAATCAAATACGTCTCAATCTTCCTTGTTCTAATTTCCCAATGTCTTCAAAACTATGTACGCCCATCTTTTCCAGTTCTGGTCTCATACTCATAAAAACCTCGGCAAGGGCAATAGCGTCTGAAAAAGCAAAGTGCTTTCCCTCTGTATATTCAGCGATTAACCCAAACTCAGTTCTTGCGAGATGTCCTAAAGCAACGCCATAGTGGATGGCCACATTTCCCAACTTGTAACTTTCTAGTTTCAGTATTTTCTTAGCCAACTTGTAAACACAATAGGTTGGGTTATCTAGGACTACTGAATGTTGCGCTAAAAATGGGTTCAGAAATCTCATATCGAAGTTAATGTTATAACCAATGATAGAAACGTCGCCACAGTATTCTTTCAGGAAGTCGTATGGATTGTTGCTTGGACCAAAATGCAGATGAATTTCGCCAGTTTTTATATCTCGTGTGTGCGGTGTACACAAGTCTGGTCGCCAGTAGTAGACTGGACTCCAAGGCTTGCCATTCTGTACCCTAACGGCCGCTATTTCAATTACTGTATCTTCTTTGGGATTAAGCCCAGTTGTTTCCAAATCCAAACTTACGAAATTCCCTAGTTCCACGGTCGGTTGGCCCTCTCGTTCTTTAATGAAAAGCGTATCTTCCGACGTACTGAATCTGGCGCTGGCCCGGTCCTGTCTACCCTAAATCCAATCTTCGGTGCTAAAGTACGAAATGAATATGTATCCTCGTAGCACTCCGTAAACAACCTCTTTAGTCCCAATTCCCTGAACGCATATCTAATAATGGTTTTGAGCGCTTCACTGGCATACCTCTCTCTGAGGTACTTGTCGTCACCAATGATGATTCTGTCTATGTCGGCATTATGTGAGTCGGGACGGATATTACCGAGTGTTACCAGTCCAATAGGTTTACCACCGTAGGTTTCCAGGAGATAGTCTTCTTGCTTCTCTCGCTTCTGATACCATTCCAGTAGTTCGGAAAGACTTAGTGGCAACTTGTCCATCAGTTCAAAGTACACTCTTGGTTTCTTCAGCCATTCCAAAACAGTGTATAAATGCTCTTGCTGTAGGGGAATAAGTCTTAGTCTTTCAGTCGTCAATATCACTTTTTATCTCACCAGTGTAGGAGTTGTAAAATGGCGTCGTACTGTTCTCAACCCAAGTCTTGCAACTGTTGGACCTTATCACCCTATCGGGTTTTACAATACAAATAATAGGTTCACGTGTTTCGGGGTGGAAATCCAATTGAATGCAGTCCGTAGTATTAAGCATCAACGACTCTTCGTCAAAAAAGAATTTCAAACGTTCAAATCTCATTGTCTTCTTTCTCAAATTCCATTTTCCGAATAATTGTACTCAACAATAATTTCTTTTACTTTAGCGCCATTCTTTTCGTGCATTTTCAAAACCGCTATGTTGTCCGGTTTGATGACGCATCTAAGTCTATCGACACCAAACTTGTCATGCGCCATTTGCACTAATAACCTAACCGATTCTCCCCCTATACCCTTCCTACGATAACTATCCTCCCCTATCATGAATCTACCAATCTCTGCTGTGTTGTTAGAAATATTAAGTAACGATATGGTCCCGATTGGAACATCATCGACCATTATAATGAAATTATGCTCGTTCTTACCCGAATCGTTATACCATTTTTCGTATTGTTCAATTGTAGAAAAGGGTTTTCCGTAAAAGGCGTCTTGATTCTCTAGTCTCCATCTTAATACCTTTTCAAAATGCCCTGGCTCTAGTTTTTCAAATGTAATAACCAAAACAAATCACTTTTTCTTGGTTCTGGTTCTCGCCGGTGTCCTTCTTTGAAGATCGCCTACCCGATAGACACCGTGACGCTTTATGACGCGGACCAATCGCTTGGTCACACTAGACATCGTTGACACTCGGCTGACGGCCGTCTTTGTAGTGCTTGACCACCCTGGTCACTGTCACTTTGTCGGCTGCATCTAGCGTCTCGATGGTGATGGTGTCCACGGGAGTGCCAACTTCATCGCCATAATAACTCCAGGTCACACGCCTACTGCCGAGTTTCACTCCAAGGGCGTCTTTGCTCAACTCCAACATAGTCAGAGGCTGCTTGTCTTTCCGATACGTCCAAAACAGCGGAGAAGGAAATACGTCAACAAAATCGAGGATAAACTCAATTAGCTGTTTCTTGGTTAGAAGGTCAATCTTGTTCTTGAGCGCGGTCCTGATCTGCGTAACGGTAGCTGCTCGTAGCTGTTCGATGGTCTGGTCAGTAATTAACATTACACGTCCCCACGAACCAATAGGCAGTACTGAGTGGCCGTCTTACTGATGTCCGCGTGCCAGGAGCTAGCGAAACTGAAAGCGTTGGCTTCAGTGGTGTTCGGCTTGTAGGTGCCGGAACTCCACACTATCCCAGTGGTCGGCCAAGAAGGGAAGGCCGTAGCATCCGGCGATCCGCTGACCTCTTCCCAGTTCACCAGTGAAAGAAGTTCCGTAAGGTTTGCCACCCGCCAGTCAGTGAAGCCAGCCAAACTAGCGGCATTAGCAGCCGTAGCATAGGCAAAGATACCCTCGCCACTGCCGTTAGTGGTCCACGGAATCTTACCATCACTGGACACTCCCACTGAACCGGAAACATAGCGACTCCACATCAGGCCCGTGTTGTTGTCAATCACACAGTTATTGGAGTGGGCGTCAGTCTTAGCGTTCAGGGTGATGTTGGTCGTGCCAGAGTGCTGGCCAGTGGTCAAGATTTCGTAATGTTTGGCCAGGCCCTTCTGGAGAGAGCCATCATCGGCATACCCACCATAAACAGTGGTTTGCCCTGTCTTCAAAAGTACCCCTGCACGTCTTGGCATTCTTAGCGGCATAATGTCCTCCTAAGTCCAAGCCAAGATTTCGATAACCACACCAGCAGTCGAACTGGCAAGGTAAAGCGTCGATGGACTAGCGCCTTGATTAATCGGTCCTGAGTCGTACCAATCGCCCGCTTTCAGCGTCATGAACGGCGCGGTTGATGCCGCCACCTTACCAGTCACGAAGGCGAATCGCGTCATCACCTCTGTGCGACATTGAAACTCAAAACGCCTACAATTAGTTGACAAAACCTGACTATATTCCGTATCTGCACTAGTCAACGTGACACTTGTTCCCGAAGGACTAGCACAAACAACATCAACCGATCCCAGTGCATTCGTACCCGAAGCGCTCTTGACCGTTATAGCTAGTGCGTCCTCATCGAACGAAGATTGAAGTACTTGCTGGAAATCTTTTGTAGTATTGTTTCCCATATGTTCACATCCTATTTAGATAAGACAATTTTATATTAAATGTGGTTACGCTCCGAAAGAACGAATGGCGGAAATAACTTGTTCTTGCTCCAATTCAGACATGTCGGGAAAAAGAGGAAGAGAAAGAACCCGCCGCCACTGTCTTTCCGATACTGGGCAATACGGGTTTCGGTTTAGTATATTCTGGTAGTAGTCATGTCTATGCAAAGGAAAATAGTGAACACCAGAAGCAATGTCATGCTCTTTCAAATGAGCAATGAGTTCATTTCTTCTCTCTAGTTTTACGTAATAGAGGTGCCAGGAACTTTCGGCCCATGATTCTTCTTTCGGCAACTCTAACCAATTTAAGTCTTTGAACGCTTCGTTGTATATCGTCACCAGTCGTCTACGATCTGCCTGCATTTGGTCTATTCGTTCCAACTGAGCTAATCCAATAGCAGCATTGATATCCGAAAGAGAATATTGATATCCTAAGTCTGGTATCTTGTAACTCCAAGCATAGACATTCTCAGGTCTAGCACTTCTGGACCAGGTATCTTTGGAAATCCCGCACCATCTCAGTTGCTTTAGTTTCTGCTCTGTACTGCGATTGAATGTAGTAATAGAACCGCCGAGCCCCGTAGACAAGTTTTTGACGGCGTGATGAGAGAAACAAGTTAAGTCCGTAAGAGAACCTATCTTTTCTTTCTTATAACTAGCCCCGAATGCGTGAGCGGCGTCTTCTAAAAGTGTAATATTCTGTGACTCGCATAAGTCAACAAATTCGTCCATATCTACAGGATGGCCACCATAATGCATCACAATAACTGCTTTGGTTCTTTTACTTATCTTTCTCTCAACGTCTTTTATATCAATACTTAATCTATCAGGAATAACGTCTGCAAAGATAACCCTAGCACCAACGTACTTAACTGCATGAGCAGTGGACACAAATGAAATAGTGGGAACAATTACTTCATCGTTGGGACGAACATCCAAAACTTTCAGAGCGAGATGTAGCGCCGCTGTGCCACTATTGACACCCACGACGTAGGAAGCGTTGGTATATTCAGCCAATTTTTTCTCTAGAAGTCCTACCTTCGGACCAGTTCCCAACCATTTTCCCAAAAGAACCTCGGTAACGTACTCTACCTCGCGTTCACCAATAGATGGCTGAAATAGTGGTATCATCTATGCCAATGCTTCGTTTTCAAAGTTTATCTTCGCATACTCGCCAAATAGTTCCTTTGCTTTTACATCATAGGCCCTAGCAGCTTTACTCTCGTCGTTAAAATAACCGCCAAACACATGTTTCCCATTATATTTAAGTTGTGCCGCCCACTTCCATCTACGTTTATCCCAAGTAACGCCCTTAAATTGAGAACCACCGCCTCTTTCTGGTAGTTGGTTCATGTTATTTTGACCCCTAGTGCAGATTCTTAAATTTTCTTTTTGATTGTCAACAGTATCATGATTTTGATGATCTACATCCATTCCGTCGGGAGGGTTCATAATGAATCTATGCATGAGAATAAATTTTTGTCTTGGTAATCCCGTTTTCTTGACCTCTTTGCGAGTCCGTAATATCTCAGCTCTAGCCGCATAAAATCTTTTACCAGACTTGAGCGCAAACCACTTATATCGACTTACCCTCTCGTAGTCTTCGTCGTCCACTAGAGCAACTTTACCTTGAGTAAGTGGAATCTCTTTCAATTAACCCAACACCTCATTAACATCAGTCCATTTGGAAGCAACTATTTATCGTCCAAACCGTAGTAAGTTATTTCGCCCAAATCGTGTGTTTTCACAATCACTTGACGATTTATTCCCTTCTTCTTCAGCCAATTCCGACAATCGTTTGCCACAACATCTTTCTGTTCTTTCGTCATATACTCGGGACCATATACAACGAATGGTGTTCTTGACGTTAGATTCAATAATGGATCATCTGGATATAAGAGACCGAAACCAGCCCAAATATCCTCAGCAAACTCTTCTGTCTTAAATATACCCCTCATCTTTACGTCATACCAAAAAATAGTCGGCCAGAAAAAACATTCAACATTATGAAGATTCTTATATCCATTGATATCGTGAATAGCGACTAATTTCCTTGCCATCGGAGCATATAAGTCAAAGTCTCTCTGACCTGTCTTGAGATCATGACCACCATCTATTAAAACAACATCATAATCGTCGAAAACTAGATTGGCTGTTTTTAGTTCGTTGCTATCAGCATGAATAAACTTTATATGTGGATATGGAAATATCTCACCTATTTCTGAACGTTTCCACCAATGGGGATTAGTACCCCATTCCTCTTGACCATTTTTAATTAAGTCAAACCCAATCTCGCAATCATAGGCATCTACACTTACAACCCTAGCGCCGGTAGAGGCAAGAATCGTAGTTAGTCCACCATTGAGGCAACCAATTTCCAATATCTTCTTGGGTTTGAGAGGAATGATTCGCTCCAGTAACCACTCGACTTCCTCTTTACGTTGCATCATGGTTACGATGTCGAGAATTTGTTGCTGTAAATTACTTAACAGCGTAGAACCTGCCCTCTAGTTGATTGTCGCCCCTATTGACCCAATCCAACCTGAAATTAGCGACTATGCCGTCAGACTGACGCATATAATTAAATTCAACGTTATCGGGATCATCTACCAAGTAATTAAAAGATCCCTGAACAAACACCCTATGGTGTGGCAAATGGGAAAATCCCGCATCTACGCCATTAGGAGTGGTGAATCTAAAAACCCCGTCTAGTTTCAGCACTCGCCATATTTCATTAAATGTGAAAATGAGATCGTCATACAGTTCAATGTGTTCTATTACATCAAAACACCAGACCTCATCAAAATACTTATCTTGAAAAGGAATACCCCTTTTGGCAAAATCCCTAATAATTTCTGCTTGCGAAAGAGGACTCTTGTCTACCGCAATGCTGGTATCGCCCTGGCGATGGATTCCACAACCCAGTTCTAGGATATTAGGCAATGTATATCAACCCCCAACCACCACTCGGAACGTCAATAAACTCTTCTGTATTAAATCATTCACTTTTCTTCGCATACCACCAAAATCCCGCAGGAAACCAAGACCATCCCGTCTTTCTATCCCACCTATTTTCAAAGCCACCAATGTCGTGAATACCGATGAGTTTAGTTGCTAGTGGGGCATAGTTCTTGTAGTCCCTAGCCCCAGTCTTCCAATCATGCCCGCCATCAATTAAAACAACATCATAAGACTCGTGAAGACTTTTTACTTGATTGGCTATATCGGAACTGTTGGAATCACCCAAAATAAAACTTATTCGTTTTGACTTTTCTCTTTCGGGACGAAACTCCCACCACTGAATCGGATTCCCCACTCTGTCAACCGTCACAACTTCACAACCAAGAGAGGCCCAAGCAAAAGCGGTAGCACCGCAGCCCGTGCCTATTTCCAAAAGTGTCTTGGGTTTTAACGACTTAAGTTTCGTATATATCCAGACGAGTTCAGATGGACGTTGTAATGCAGTAGAGGCAACTGCATTGAGAATTTTCGCCTCATCTTCGGTTATGTCCACACTCGGAAAAATCTCCGGGATCAAAACTATTGAAACCTCGCAATGAATTCCTCAATATTAGGCGAACTCAAAATATCAACATTTTCAATAATCTTCGCTTCTAGCCAGTCCCACCTTACCCCCCCCAACGTTTCTAAAAATAACCCGCATGGGGGGAACTCAACACACCAGCACTAATCTTACGTTTTCGTCCTCTTCCTAAATATTGTTGATCCCACGGATCAGTTACCACACTGTCCCTCGTTTTAACTATCGGTTCTTCGGAATGCTTAAAGTCCAACCCCTCGGGAATTAAACCATTATCACAACAATACTTAAAAAAATCCTCTATATTGCAGGAACACAATAAATCTGCACAACTTTCAATACGATGAATAGGCCAATCCCACCACGCTATTCGCTCTAACTGGTGTATTTGATTACAATTAAATCTTTTCCTGATTTCACGAGCGGGATTGCCACCCACTATACTATAGGCCTTAACATTTCGGGTTACTACGCTACCCGCCCCAATAACCGCACCATTTCCTATCTTTACCCCCGATAGGATAAGACTGCCGTAACATAACCATACATCATTGCCAATCAGAACATCGCCTTTTGTGGTTGGTAATTCATTATTATGCGGTAATCCCAATCTGCCTTTGAGGGGATATGTCGTTATCCAGTTAGTTTGGTGCTCACCATCAAGAATGATGGTAACGTTCTCTGAAATAGAACAGAATTTTCCAATGCGACAGCATGCTTTTTCCGTAAAGGAAATAATCTTTGGTTCACCGTATGTATTTGCCCCGATGGAGAGGAGGGGATGTGTCATGGCGTCTCACCCCAGTTACTAGAACATCGCCGCTGTTTCGATACTCAGCGTCTTTGATGATAAAATACGGTTGCATCCAAGCCAATAGATCGCTTAAAGAAATGTTCTTGTAATGTTCCCATTCAAAAAACACCGAGCCATCGCCATAACCAGAATGAGTGGGCCAAGGATCTGATTGGGCGGTTAAAATAAGAACCCCCTCCGATTTCAACATATTAAACATTGAAAGTATCAAGTTTTCAGGGTACTCTTCGTGTTCCAAAACACTACAGCAAATTACTGTATCTACTGGTTCTTCTGGAAAATAATCATGTCCATTGCCTACAACGTCTATGCCTTCGTCTGCTTGAATATCTACGGCAATGTATTTAGCGTTACGACAATATGCTCGAAAGACTAGATTAGAACCCCTAGCGCCAATCTCCACCACACTTTCCCTTGGTGGCAAATCTGCTAGGCTGTCAAAAACATAGTCAATTGTTGTGTCGTGCATTAAACAGTCTTTGAGTTAAAACTGAGTGGAGTTATTCGATGAATACTCAAGAATCTGGGAATGGGGTAGAAAATAAAATGTTGGGTTAGTTTATCCATAAAAACACCATCGGCATGACAAGAGTGTGTCCATCCCGTATCACAATAGGGTTTCTCTATCTTCTCCAAACAACTAACTCGATGCATTATCTGCCCACCATCTATGACACAATTGGGTCTTTGATTTTCCGTACCAAATAAAATATCATAATCCCTGGGGTTATCTTGCTCTATTCTTCCATTTGGGTATTGACGAATTACCCTTTGTTGATGGTAACAAACATGCTTATCCGAATTCGCTTCTAAGAATTCGCTCATTATCTTGAAACAATCTTTATGCAACACATCATCGTCGGCTAAAAAGAAAAGATACTTGCCGTTTACTTTATCGTAATATTCATTTAGAAGCATTGCCGGACGATAACAAGCTTTGCGTTCTTCCTCGGATACATTCAATTGTGTAAACTGCACATTGGGATAATTCTTATATAGTTCTAGGACTTTTCGTGTCTTTTCGTTGGAACCATCATCTATTAAAAAATACTCAAAGTCTTGACAGGATTGATTCAAAACAGACTCTATCGCATCAACTACATATTGCGGCTTGTTGTAGGAAAGAGTGATAACGGAAACAAGTGGCATTACTTTTTATCCAAGTAAGTGTTGAGTTCGTTCATAGTTGACTCAATCTGAGTTTTGCCGTCTTCTTGCGGTTGAGGAAATGGACTCCCCATATGATATTCCAGTAATTCATTTGGATGAGCATCCTGTACATCACTCCAAGTAAACCCTAAATCATACAATACTTCAGGATTGGGAATACCATGCAACCAGCCATCCACTAAGGCATAAACAGTTCCCTCATCAGCGGGTTTAAGAAGTCTAATGCTATTTTTAACCCAGTTTTTTGCCTTCTCTAGGGTCTGTTTATCCAAGGCAACTAAGTCAACCTTTGGTTCCAATACTGGTACATCAACAAGTCTATCGTCGTACTTGTAACCCCAAGAGCGATACCACTTTTTCATGATATCGCAGTGTTCTTTTAAGATATGCTCTGGTAAACTGCCGTCAGCGTATTTATCTAGTTTATAGACTCGATTGAGCTTGTCTGCCTCTATCCTACTTTGTTCAACTACCCATTGACGGTTTCTGGGATGCCATAGATGTCCAGCAAGTATCCTGGCATCAAAACTTATCTTATGCTTACGAAAGTACACTTCCAGACCTAATGCACCATCATCACACAATCCCGCTATTAACCAGTCGGCATTTCCCCCACAATCAAACCAAATATCTTTAGGGAAAAGAATGTTGCCGCCATAACAAGCTAGGCCATCATTCATCCCATCGTGCAGTTCATGAACAGTACATTCCTGGAACTGAGTTCTGGTTTCAAGCATAATGTTGTGAGAACCGTCAGAGGGAAGAATCTCGGTAAAATTGCCGTTATAGGTTCTACTTTTCCAATCCCAGTCGGTGATAATCTCTCCCCATCGTTCCTTAATATCACCTTCGGTTAGAGAAAGATTCGGCAACCAATGATATTGACCGCAAATAACCCTATTGGGTTCACACTCAATGTCTTCAACATAATATGCAAGAGCACTTTTCTCAAGAACGTTATCGCTATCCAATGTGAGAATGTAGTCCGCTCTTGCTAATAATGCGCCCGTGTTTCTTGGTGGCATATTACCAGTACTCGGTTGGTACTTGGGTTGCCAGATGTATTTAATGTGAAGTTCGGGATATTGGCGAATTACGGGGAGATAGTCTACTAAACTTCCGTCGTTAACAATCACTACCTCAAAATCTTTGAATGTCTGTTGTTCTAATCCTACTAAAGCATAATGAAGATTCCTAGTGCGATCATTTTCACCGCCACACGGAATAACAATCGAGATAAATGGACTGGTCATGCTGTGTGCAAATCCCCACCCGGTTTAATTCTATCGCCCCAACGTTTCATCAAGGCCTCTCTGTTGATATCGGCAAACTTGTGTGTCGTATCTCTTCCCGAACCCCATTGATGGTGGTAGGCTACAGCACTTGCCTCATACCAAATCTTGTGGCCTAAGTCTCTACACGCCAAACAGTACTCCACATCTTCCATTGCACCGCGTTTGTAGGTGCGCCAGTCCATACCATCTAATTCTTGCCAAATGCTTCGCCTAGTCATCAGAAGAGCGCCGGTGACGCAGGGAACGTACCGAGAGATACACGCCTCCGAATAATCACGACTAAATCCACCCCATTTGTGGAACGGTAAACCATACAACTCTGGCGGCACTCTCTCAATTGGTCCCTGGAAATAAACCCCTGCATGTTGAATGGTATTCGCTATTTCCCGAGCAATCCTTTGACGTTGTTCTAAAGAAATACCATTCTCTGTTCTTAAAGAATCGGGAAACAGTAATTTCGCTCCCACCACACCAACTTCGGGTTTGGTATCTAGTGCTTCAACCATTCGATCAACGCAAGAATCAGTCACATACACATCACTATTTGCCAATAAAATATACTCAGATGTACCCTTAGCCACTGCGTGGTTAACTGTCCACCCAAACCCACAATTGAATGGACGTTTCTCTACCTTGATATTGGGATATGTTTTGTAATCAGAGAACTTCTTATAGACTTTGCTAAGCGACTTCTTGAAACGTTCGGGAGAGAAGTCGTCTACGATCCAAAGTTTGTAGAAAACATGCGTATTGATGGTAAAATCAGTAAGACATCGAATCAGTTTCTCGCTCTCACCGAAAACCGGAAGAGCAACGTCAACTTTGTAGTCCAATATCTACGAATCCACCGGAGATACTGCAATCTTGCGGTATTCCAAACATCGTTCACAGAAATAAACATCATATTCTGCAACGGACTTAATGCTGTGTGTTTCAAACTGCGAAAACGCTGTCGTTGTTCTCAAATATGACGGTGAGGCCTCTCGTCGCAAAAACACAAACTTATAGTTACAATTACACGTAGGAACGGCACCCGAAGTAGCTGGTGGATTTGTCCGGTCTAGTTTTGGCACCATCGGCGGTTCTGGTTCATTCATGGCCTGTCTTGGAGAAAAGTTACTGTGCCAACCCATTGGTTTATCCCTTAATGCGCCACTCATTGTTTTCCCAATACCACTCAGTCGGTTCTTGCTCTTGCACCATTTCAACATTCTCGGAATCAAAACTTATGGGTTTATCCCAGAACTCAAACCTGTTACCATTTTTCTGCCAAGTAATGTACACCCACTCATGGCCCAATTCGTCTGCCTTCTTGGAATAGAGAATGTTTCTAGCACCTTCACCAAGTTTGAGAGAGCTAGCTATTTGCATTCCATCGGAATGAACGGTTGTAATCGTTAATCTCCCGTATCCTTCATGCCAATCAAGTGTGGTCTTACTATCCACAGGGTTCACCAAGTTATCCTCTCCCGAAATCCCCGACTCGTGCCAGTTGGTGAATATGAGTGCCCATATATTACCGATGCTGCCATTTCTCTTTTGAGTAATCCCGTAAGTTCATTGCCGCTAGCGTCTAGGTACTTCGTGTCTGGATGTTCGTAGGTCACGCTCTCTGTGATTCCATCGTTTCTATAAATTCTTCTGACCCTGTTGCCAAACTCATCTTCAATAATGCACTCGTCTGGAAAAAGAGGGGGTGTCACACAGATAACTCCTGAAACGACTTTTCCCAACGCCAACCATTCTTGTCAATAAGCCAGTGGTCCAAAACGACTTTTCTTGCTTTTAGACCCATCTGTTCTCTCAGTTCTTGACTCTCAATCAAAGAACGACATGCCTTTAGCCAATTGATGTGTCTGTTTTTCTGAGCAATATACCCATTTACTTGATGTTCTATCACTGAACTGTAATGAGGCGAAACAATGACACACTTTCCTAAACACATCGCTTCGATTGCTTTCAGATGAGACTTGCACTTATCAAATAAAGTATCGCCCAGTGGAACTAAAATAATGTCACACTTATTTAGCCATTTGGCATATTCAGGCATGGGCACCCACTTGAAAAACTCAACTCTATCGCTCGGTAGATTCGGTTCAAATAGCGTCTTATAGGCGTGGTCAAACCCACCGATAATAACCCGAAGATTTGTGTACTCTGCACATAACTGCGACAGTAGAATTTGCACCAATCGCCAATCATTCAGATGAGATGTACCACCAGTCAGACCAATTGTTACTGTTTTATCTATTTCTTTGGGACTAACGTATTTAGTCAAATCTTCAATATAGTTCGGAATGACTACTAGACTACGGGGATTGGCTTTTCTAACCTCATTGGCTAAAGCGGAAGTCGTGACTGTTACTAAGTCAACGTTCTTTATAATTGTCTTGATTTGGCGGGAAGTTTCTGCTTTTTGCATAATCTGATAAGCTGGATTGCTAGGAGAAATATGCCAATTCAGATCATCTATGTCATAATGAATCTTGACGCCTTTTTCTCTTAATGGTGTTATGGACTCAATAAAATCATCTGCCCAAAAACGGCCCGTACTCAAGACAGCGAAATCCGTGTATTCCCCTATCGGGATACGAACCGTACTTGCGCCCTTTTCCGATGAGTGGCGAACGAAGTAATCGGTCCTGACTACGTGCCCATGAGATTCAAGATAACTCGCCGGAAGCGTCACCCTGTAATACGTGGGTGCTACCCCTACTTCGGCTCCAGCGTACACGATATTCACTTGTTAAAAGTGGTTTCTTCTTCTTTAGCTTTTGAAACTTTGGATTATCTTGACTCTTTGAACATTCGTCGCAGTCAATGGTTATACAAAATTCACAGTGATAAATTCTCAATGAACACTTTTAGGAAAAAAAACAACCCCGCCAATTCAGCGAATCTGAATGACGAGGAACATTTGAAATAGAACTGGGGCGGTACCGGCAGGCCCAATAATATAAATGTTGACTTGCCACAAGTTGGTTTATCGGCCCTTACCCCAGTTCAAAAAGAAAGACGGATTCGCACCCTTCCCCCGAAAGCAAAAGACGGACAGTAACGAAACGTCCTCGTTTCAATTACCATCCGTTAATGAGCTCCTTCCGCACATGGTGGATGAGCTACGATATTAACTTACCGGACTCAACGGCGGGGTAGAACGACTCATTGTCCTCTGTCTGAATCTCAAAATCAGAAAATGGAAGTTCCTCTATGGTTTGCTTGCGACTTTGACGCATTCTGTTAGCATTGACTTCATTCTTGAGGAACCTAACATACTCTGGCCACTGTGCGTAAGGAAGTACCCTCCCATTGCGGCTGATCCCAAGTTCTTCGTTAGATTGACAGGATTTACAGAACCAGTTGCTACCAAATGGCTTCTCACCACACAAAATACACTGGTTCCACATGGCATCGGAGGTGATCGGTTTTGTATACTTTTTTCTCATCTACTTTCTATACCACATTTACACCTCTTTTACACATTTTGCTTAGTAAATACTTGCAAAAACTCTTTCGGGGAAATTGGGAAAAGCGAATTCACCAAATAACTCTACTGCCTTTGCGTCGTATGCTTTGGCTGCTTCTCCCTCATTGCTAAAATATCCGAGATGTACCGATTCCCCATTGCGGCGAATAGATGCCATCCACTTCTTTGCATATTTATGCCATGTAACACCTTTGTATTTAGATGTTCCTTTATTGTAAAATTGATTACGTATATTTTGAATATGTGTGCAATTTCTTAAATTATGTTCTTGATTATCTAATGGATTGTGATTTACATGATCGGTTTCCATCCCCTGCGGGGTATTCATAATAAATCTATGCATTTGAATTTTTCCGCCGCGTGGCAAACCGATTTCCCTAGCATCTTTCGCAGATCGAAGTTTTATCCACCTAACAGCATAAAAAGTTTCCCCGACCCTTGTCGCATACCACTTGTACTGGTTGACTCTCTCGTAATTCCAATCATCAACTAATGCAACTTGACCCTGCGTAAGTAGTATCTCTTTCATCCCTTCCCTAATCTTTCTTCAACAATCGGTTTCAAGTGTCTCGCAATGGACTTCAAATAAAGTCTACAAGCGATCTCCGTGGCGTAAATAGCGTCTTCTTTCGTTGTACCATCACAGTGAATACCCCTCACATTTGGGCAATACGCATGGTAAACATGGCCATCTAGTTCCACTGTTATTTTGAAACACTCATTCAGTTCTTCCTCTAGATTATCTTTCATTCCCCCTCCACCTCAAGATATCGTTCAATGTAATTCCTGTCTTGACTAAAAATTGGTGGATTCCAATCAACAAATCTATTCCCCTCGTCGTCTTTTCGCACAACCAACCCACGTTTTAGGTGTGTCTCTAAGTCGTTCCAATTGACACCCTTTTGAAAAATTAACTCTTGTAATTCGCTAGTATTTTTGTTCAATAGTTCCTTATGTGAATACAAACCTTGCGCCAACATCTGAATTGAATTGCGTGTCCAGTCCATTTGTCGCCAGAGAAAATAATTTGCCACCTCGCTTTCTGGTAAAACAAATACTCGTGAATCAAACACAACTTCTTGCTCATACTCTACACTCATCCACGACGATGCTAATCCTGCTGAAATACTCACCATCTTCTGTATTTCTCCACCGAACCATGCTTGGGACGTGAGTTTTTTATAGGGATGTAATAGAATAGAAATCTCATCAGACTGGCAATAGGCAAACTGAGCAGTCTGGATATTCTCACAGAGGTAATATGCTAATCCCGCCATATCGCCAATGAACAGTTTGTCAAACGGTCGTTCCATATCTTTGGTGAAACTATGAAAGCAACGACCGTCTAATCGAATAATGGTTGGTAGGCGCATTGGTAATCTGAGTTTCCAGACTTCTTCGTAGTTCTGCTTAAATCTTTCCCCAATTGAATCTTTCATTGCCTTTTCAACCATCCAAACTCACTCAATTTCGGGTCAACTTGTTCAACTCTACCCAATATTGTCCAAGCACAATTAACACTACACGCATCAAACGTTATTGCGTTGTCGTCACGCCGAGGAACGAAACACTCGGATCTAGTCCACAAAACTCCGGAGCAGCCGTAAGAATAACCTTAACGGTAATTGAGCATTTGGGGGAATAACGAGGTTTCAATTCACCACAATTATCACACTTAACCAGTTCCATTATTTATCCTCCTGAAAAAATCCAAAGTATGAGCAGTACGGTAACGGCGCTAACAGTGGAACCAAAAAGAATTGGTATCCCAACCCGCACTGGCAAAATACGCCAACCGCCACTAGCGCACCACTTTAGGTTTTGGTCCGTCCATGCAATTCGTTCGGCCATCTCCATTAAACTGAGTTTATCAAACTCCCTTATCGGCAAATCATAATCCAAGCCCGTGAACCACTTGATCCACTCAATCCATCTTGCACCAAACCACAGTTTTTTGTATTTTCTCACTTCCCACCAATCACACCATTGTTCTACCGTCATGGTCCGCCTTATTCGCATTTCGTCTCCCCTTCCTTCCCCCACTGCCCGCAAAAATGGTCTGATGTAGTCATGAGAGTACCCCAAATTGAGCCAAGGGCATGCATCCTAGAACCCAAGTGTTCCGGTCCATCATATTCACTCCCTGCGACTTTACAACTTCCCCACACTGCGTCAAAATCAATCTCTTTTAGTTTTTCTGCTACACAACACTCACCATCTTCCGCGTCAAATCCCGACGGGATAATGTTACAAATTAAGTCTTCTGCGTAACTTTTTATGTAGATTCCGTGTTTAATGGTTCTGCTCTTACTTTCTTCCCACCACTTACAGTCTTTGCATCTTTTCCAATCGGGCCATTGACGTGGAATCCATTTATGACCACATTTGTCGCACTCCTGACCCCAAGAAGTGAAAACCATTACGCCACCACAATAACAAGATGTGTTGTTGCACCAATTCCCGTCTTTGTCGTACATTTACTCCTCTTCTTTCTGTGTAAACCGCACACAATCGAAGTTAGTGGTAACTCTCAGTTCTTGTTCTCCAATCCCCAACTCCACATTATCTGCCAGTCAAAAATTCCCAGTACCTCCATGAAACACCACCACCTTCTCTCGCAATCGTTCCATTCGCCCCAATCATTGTCCTCATACTTTTGATCGGATAACCATCTACGTCTTCGTAACCAACCATTCCTGAATCTGTTTGGAAAACGAACAACTTTCGGTGCGTCCGGTGGGCCACACTCATGTTCATTCCAAGTCATTTGCATACAACCCACTCCTCACTAATCACACATTTATGGTCACAAAGACCCCCTATTCAAAAACCATGAAGGAATCATCGTTGGCAAGGTGTGTCTGGTTCTCACACGGTTCATCAACGCCTAAAATAGCCCACCTCCTGTACTTCCTGACAAACTCCCTGAATGTCGGATAGCAATCTTTGCAAGTGTCATCATCTATTGCACTTCCATTGACGCTCTTCAGAATCCAATAACCTTTGGAGTGGCGGGTTTCCTCTCGCGTCCATTCCAAGAAAATCTTTTAAGAAGTGTCTTAACAACAATGCTACCAACAGGTTTATCTTTGAACCAAATGAACGGAACGTGTCGACGATGTAGGTGTTTCACACTAAGCCATCCACTAACATAAACAACCCAAGTCCAGTAACACAGAGTCCAATCATTCCTACCATATACATAACAACTGTACCTAAGGCAAACTCCGTCAAGTTATGGCCCCAATAGCACCAAGCGCTGTCACGCCAAACCACGACCGATAGAAACACCAACAAAACACCAAACCCAAGAATGGGAAAAGCACCTAGTAATTCCAAAATGTTCATTCCATCTCCTTCTTGACGTATCCCTGCAATTCATCGTCCCACGCCCAATACGTCGTTACGTCCTTGCCACCACAATCACATTTTTTGCAATGATCGCCTTGAAACCAAGAACCATACTTGGGGCAATAAAACCGCATTACACTACGAGCATAACCACTTGGCAAAATTACGTCAACATCGCTTTCGGCCATTTCGGGTACGTCAATTCCGAGCCAGTTATTTAGCCAACGAGCAACCATGTATCGGTGACAAAACTTTCCAGGTGCTTCCCAACATAATAACGTGGTATCGGTACCCAAATCAGTTATCACTTGTTCCGGATCTAGTTTCTTCAGTATATGAGCGATATACTGAAGTGCGTAATCACCTTCTCTCCCCATCTTAGCTAGTGCAATCATCTCCCGGGTTGGGGCTAATGGCATATATCGCCTTCCCCTGTACCACTTAGGAACAGAATGGGAAATGGCCACACGGCTATGCAGTGGGATTTCCTTCATACGAGTAAAATAGGATGTATTCATTAAAATAACCTCATCTGCTGTTGCGCTTGCTCTATGCGACGACAGACTATGCCGAAATAAGCAGGGTCTATCTCAATGCCGATGAAGCGCCTGCCGAGATTCATGCAGGCTACGCCCGTCGTTCCGCTGCCCATGAATGGGTCGAGTACGATCTCATCAGGGCTTGTTGAGCGGATGACGAGATAGGTCAAGAGTGGTATTGGCTTTTCGGTTGGATGGACCATCACTCGTGGGTTCACCCTTGGAACTGAAATTAGGTTAGGGTCACGACTTCCATTCAACCGACATGGCCCATTCGTTCCAAATACGATGTACTCAGTGCGCTTGCCATAGTCGTTAAGATTCCCGACCGTCATTGTCTGCTTATCCCACACAAGCATAGTATTTAGACCGAAGCCAGCGGCACGTATAGTAGTTCTTACAACCTCAATCCCGTTTTCGTTAGTGAACCAATAGATGGCAGTGCGAAACCTGGCTAACCTTTTGAATGGCTTGAACCACTCTGTTTGAACTTCATCGTCTCCAGTAATAGGTTTTATCATTGGATCGCCATGTGACCGCCAGGCGGTCACATACTTCATTCCATAAGGCGGGTCCGTTATCACCGCATCCACCGACCCGTCCGGTAGTTGCTTCATCACTTCCAAGCAATCCCCTAAATATAAGGTGGCGTTGCCTATGACGACTGGTTCAATCAACTCATCCCCCATAATATTTAATATGACAATTCAACACATTCATGTCTTCAGACTGTAATGTTTTTGGGCACAAAGATACTCTGATGGTTTTGGCCCGTCTGGTGTGCAAACAATGGAACGGCAGTTGTAACAGCAAAAATGGGGCAAACCATCGCTCTCCATCAACCAACAATAGCCCTTAAAGCGCCGAAGTTGCTTCTCACCGCATTCAGGACAGGGTTCGTCCTCGAACGCCACTTCAATTACTCTCGATATACTTGGCATTTCCGTCACCTTCCAATCCTGCAATATGGGCAGTTGTATTGATCCTCCAGGTACCGTCCATCCTTATATTTGTCCTCAACATAGTACTTGAGTGCTTTCCAAGTTTTTCTGCAATCTTCGCACTCAACCGTAACCTCGCTTCTGTCTAATTCTGGTTTTGCTCCTACTCGCATCTGCCCATGATTTTCTAGATAGCAGTGATACCACTGAGTATCCCGCTTTTCCATAGATGGCAATAGACAATCTATTCGGTGTCCAATCTCTAATGGTTGCAATATCCCATAAATGCAAGTATGACAAGGGGGAGGCATTGTCCAAGTCGGTTCCTTTGGACGTTCGTTGTAATAAGTATCATCAACAATTCGCATATTGGAAAATATCGTCTTTAGTTGGTTTTTCATCACTCTCTCTTTCAGTGCTTTTTGGCACTTAAGACATTCATAAAACCACATCGTCCAGAGTTCTGGATAAATGTATGGTGCCCTCTTTATTGCTGGATGTTCCTTGCCACAGTCTTTCATCTCTGCCATTAGTTCCTGGATTCCCGCTTTAAACCTTCTATTTGATTTTCAAGATCCTCAATGGTTGATTCTAGTTTTTGAGTCTCATCAGCGTAAACGGGTGGACTGGTTTCAACCAAATCCATTGCCGTCTTGATTCCCCCCAACTTACCAGTAGCAAAAATTTGCTCTGTAGTCATTTTGGGAAAATCAACCCTGCTGACATTTGTAATTGATGGACCAAAAGCAATTAGGAGACAATCCCTTTCAAATTCAAGTGCCGACATTAAATCATCAACAACACAAACATTTTTCTTCATGGCATCAACCCCTCCTTTGACAAACCCTCGGCATTTGGCGCTTTTCCGCTGCCCTCACTTCGGGAATTGTATAATTACGATCCAACCAGTAAACAGTGTAAGCTACACACAGAAAAACACCGAGAAACCCAAACCACCACTTCATCTTATCTATCTCCCTCAGAATGGCAAATCATCGTCTTCCAGATCAAACGTTGGTACCGTCAGTATTTCAATTCCATGCAGCCAAAGAGTCTTTGCTAGTTGGGTATACACTTCTTGCAATTTCTCAAACTTTCGGTTTAGATAGTCAACTTCCTGTTTCTTTACCCGAATCTCATCCTCAATGGTTTGCAGTTCCACTCTTTTATTTAACTGCTGAGTAACCCAATCACGAAGATTCGCTAGAACGATTTCGGCATTTTCATCTTCAGTAACAATTGCAGTAGCGCCTAGTGTTTCGTTCTGAAAGCTCCCGAACGACCTCAGTTGTGAATACGTGACTTCCTTAATCTTCAGTTCGCCCATTTTGCATCTCCTAATTCAAGTTAATTGAATGACGATGAATAATAGTCCTTGCCCATTCATGTTTCACCGCCATGCGATTCAAGGCATTAGATTCAGTAATATATAACTCGGCAATTTCTTGTCCATACTCTCGTTCAAGCAAAATATCTCCTTGCTTCTCAAGAACAGCACCGGAAGCACATTCCGACGCCCTGTTACACTTGAGACAAAACCCCTCCCGCCAACTATCAAACGGAAAGTTGCAAAAACATTCTTCGTTCAATTCAGTCTTCTCCTAAGATTAATCTCAAACAGATATTCCTTGACTTCTCTACTTTCTAGACATGGGCAATTTGAGCAAACATGAGTCTGCCATCGGTCGCAACTTTCACCACACGACAATTCACAATCATTACAATCTCTTGGGCAATCAATATTCTGATATCCATTTATGGGAATAGTCGCTGGTTCAGCATCAATAAATAGAATAACAGAGTTATTTTGAATCACTTGCCTAATACCAGATTTACTGGGCACTTGATCGTCACAATGTCTACAAGTTGTTCTATACCCATCCTTCGTTTGACCACTTTTATTGAATCCTGAATAGGGAAGATAATAGCCACACTTGTTACATCGTTTCTTATCTTGTTGTGTTATAGAAATATTAGACATTTCGCATTGTCAGTTTTGTGGCCAAAATGAGTTGACTTCTTCAATCTTGTCAGACTTTGGTGCATGCATTGCCACCATCGCTGCTGGTTCACCATTTGATTTCCCACCCGGTCCTGAAGTCCAACTGTAGCCCTTCGCAACTCGGCGCACTTGATTCGGGTAAACGCCGTACTTAACTGCGAGTTCATTAGCCCTCGCTAGAGTCCCGTTCCATTCTCTGCGTATGGCCTCAACTTGATCCCAGGTTAATTTTCGGTTACTTGCTTGTTCACCCCATTGTCTATTTGCACCATTCGGTCCTGGTCCCCCTCTAGCCCTACCCTTACTACGCATATCGACATTATTATCTGCAATCGTTCCCACAAAAAGATGATCTGGTCGAACGCATAACGGCGTATCACAACGATGGCAAACGGATAAATCTTTGGGAATGGGATCATACTGTAATTCCCAGGAAAAACGATGGACAAACATCCGTTTACCTTGATTTGCATGACCAACTCTAATTGTCGCATAACCATCAACCCTGGTATGACCCGTCCAAATCCAGCAAGAACCGAGTTCCGATTCGTGTCCGGGAACGGGTCCGTGCTTATCAACCTTTGCCCAAAATTTGGACGCCTTCTTTGCTTGCCATGTGTTCCACACTGCGTTAGTTTGACATGCAACAGAGCAGTATTTGTTTCTCCCAATCACAGGTTCTCCGCAATTGTGACAAAATCTCATTCCAGCCATAATAAACTCTGCCCCATATTTGCCTTACAATCAAGTTTCCGTGGTGTGTGCATTGAAACCATACTTGCGGGTCTGCTCCATGTTCTCGTTAAATCTCGCCACTCCTTGCTGTAAGAAATATACTCATTGGGTGGTTGATAGAGTTGAGCAAATGGCATTGCACCCAATTCCCAAACTTGCTCCAACCTTGCTTCTGCTTGCTGTAAAGTCTCACCATTAAATGCTACCAAAACGTAACATCTTAACTTATTTCGTTTCAAAAACGAGAGTCTTTGTATTGCTCGTTTTAATGGCTTCAATGCGCCAACAGTATCAGCCGCTAGAAATATATCGTGAATGTCTAATCCACGAAACTCCTCAGCAATCCTATCTGTCACTAAAGATGCTTGAATACCGCCTAAGAATCTAACACCTCTGCTTTGCGTATTAAGCATTTGATAGACTTTGCGTCGATGATTTTCATCGTTCTGAAGAAAGTTATTGTCGTTTATGATATAACCCTCACGAATCGGCAGAATCGGTCTTAGTTTCCCCTCCCTCTCGGGAACCAAGCACCAAGGGCAGTTACAGTTACATCCGCGACTTGTAAAAGTAACTCCGCGCATTATATATCTGCCTGGTTCAAAATCATTGGTAACATTACCTAATGCCGGACCACCAATCTTGACATTCGGGCAAATTGACTTCCACGCTTCAACTAGTCTGTAACATTCATCTAAATCCCAAGTGAAGGTACAAGAGACATGAATTTCTGAACATTCTGGAATATCAAACAATGGTGGATCACCCACAAAAGCACGATCGTCTCTCGGTGTGAATGCCGTTTTCCGAGGAAATACCCTAACTAGCGACATTCCCAATCCCTCACTTTTTCAAACATCGTCCAATAGATTTCGTTTGCTCGAACTCGTGCCTTCTTAGTAGGTAGATCGGAATTCCGTAGTTTCCAATAAATCTCGTTTCGCACTGTTTTCCTGATGGCTCTAGCAAGTACGCACATGCCAATATTATCCATCTCATTCGCCCATCTTAAATCGTCCAAAAGTTCTTGATGAATCCTCTTTGGCAATGTGCAATTTCCCGTCACCAAATTCCAGACTCTTTATAGAATGCTAATGCCGCTCTAAGTTGAGTTGATGTTATATCAGGAAACAGTTCACATAGTTTGTAGAAATTAGCATTAACTAAACTAAACTCATACATCACCATTGGCACCGATAAGGAACTACCTTTAATGTAATATTCGCCATCGTACTCAACGATATATGGTACAGTCCAATTCAAACGATTACTCATGTTCGTCTAATAAATCACTTAGCGCACAACCTAACTCAGTGCATATTGCATAAAGAGTTGACACCGTTGGCTCGACTTCGCCATTTTCAATCTGACGATACCACTGTCTGCTCATGCCGGTTCGATATGCGAGTATCTCTTGACTGATGCCCCGCTCTTTCCTAATACGCTTTAGATTAGAGGAAAGCGTATTGGTCCGTTCCTGGACTTCCAACTTTTGCTTTATTTGTTCTTGCTTTCTTTTAACATCCCATGCCCAACACGCTTCAATATCTTCTTCGGTTACTCGCGCCTTTACAAGTTGGTTTTTGATACTTTCTACACTCCTACCTTGTTTTAACCACTTAACGATAGTCCGAGCAAATATCTTAGTGCCTTTAATGCAATACTCACCATGCAGTTCTTTGTTTGGTTCCAAGTATTGTTCTATTTCACTTATTAGCATACGGAATCTCGTCAACGGAATAGTAGATAATTTTGCCCTGTTCTTTAGCTATACCTAATTCTCTTATACAGCCCAGACTTGGCCCACAGTAAAGCAAGGCGTCACATAAAGCAAATAAAGTATCAGTTATCCTAACAAAATCCTCTTTCTTGAAACGAGCATCATCATCCCAATATCTCAAAGCAGAAATAACATTGATTGGTGTATGTCCTTTTAAGGCAACTTCTTTAGCTATTTCGTCAGAGTGCTCCACGTTATACTTACGCCACTCAAAGGGTGTGAAGTCCCCATACGGATGAGAAATACTGATTAACACTATCCCTCCTCCCTTAGTGCGTCCATTTCCCATTGCAAATCCTCAATTACTGCTTGTAATCTTTCCCTTTCGTCTACCAATGGGCCTAACACCTTTTCAATAGCATCGGCCTTGTTGATATAGTAACCACCAAACATTTCAATAGGATCGTATCCATAAGTAGTAACCTCATATCCATTATCATTGTAGACTATCCAACACGCTTTCACTGTGTCCAGAACAACCACTCTTTTTTCTACAGTCTCTTCGTAAGCTATCCAATAAATATTGATCCCATCTTTCATCTTACGATAACTCTCCCTTCAACATCTCACCTTCTTGTTGCTCAAAATCATCTAGTTTCTTTACCCCCGCCCTTTTCTTCAGATATGCTTCATAAACCACTGCCCACTCCTTAATAAAATCCGTTGATTTCGCCCAGTCAATCAAGATGGTTATAGCAGACATACTCAAGCCTTGATATGTACGATATTCTTTGTGGAAAAACTTCATACATATATTTCGCTGTTCATCACCAATCGACTTACTAAGAAGACCCTTGAATAAACCGACTTGCTTTTCACTCGCTGGTTTCGGTTCATCCTCTTCAGACTTTAAGAATTCCTTCTCCTTCTCCTTAATCTTCTCTCTCAATTGTGCAACTATCTGTTCTCCCGAACCACTGAGTTTCTTTGTGTTAGTGATGGTATGCGTCAGCCCGGGTTTTGGTTTGGATTGTACTTGTTCTGGAATATCGTTCTCATCAAAAACATGCTCGCCCAGTTCCTCCAGTGCTGCAACACCAACATTTACTGCGTCTCTTAATGCCCTGGCTTTGGCACGAGTTTCAGAAAGTCTTAGAATAACGCTCTGCATATTCTGACTGACATTACTTGGACTAGCATCACCCAAACCAGAAAAAACACCCCTTTCGGTTTCCACCACAGCACGACAAATAGCCGTTTCTCCATTCTCCTTAGTCGGAATCTGAATCAACTCTGTGTGAATTGATTTCAGTCCTTGAGAATGAGCTTCGTCCAAAAGGCCCTGGTAAAGCACAAAAGACTTCCCCTGTCGCTCAATGATATATTCCTTCTTCATTTCCTATTCCCCTCCCTTAGCAAAATTAGGTAATCTCTCACGAACACTTTTCATTAGTTCGTCAATATCTACACCATCACCATAATGATCAATTGCATGATTTAACTTACTTTCGGACAAGAATCCCAATTGCCACGCCCGAAGCACCCCAATCGTCGTAACTAAATCTTGGCCACAGAAATCTTTGTATAGCATCCAAATCCTTGGACCATAGATACCTAATGTATCCAAACCTAATATTGATGAGAATACACCCATTGCACTATCCGGATCAATACTAGTATTCCGAAACGCCAATTTTGTGCAAACTACTGCGGCACCAGGATTGCCCTCTGCTAATTTCAAAATAGCGTCCTTCAAATTGTCGTTCAATCCTATTCTTTCATGCTTTATCGACATTTCCCTAATCCCTCCTTATTCTGTGACAAAAACTTGTATGACCGCCACATGGTTCAAATTTCTCCAAGTATTTACCCAAATGTTTCAAATCGGGTATGGGCCAAGAACTGACTACCTCTCCACACTTTGGACATTTGCCCTTGATGGCGACAGAGAAAAGCCCCCCACTGCCGTTGGCTAAAACAAACTGCACGTCGTCCACAACTAGAGTAGCCTCATCATCAATAAACCTAGTTTTAATCTTAGAATCTTCGTCAAACACGACTAATCTCTTAACGGCGTTGATCAACAACTCCATTTGTTTCATTGACTTTTCACAAGCAAATTGAGCCTCCAAAATTTCTCGTGCTTTCCAAACTTCTTTTGCCATATCTTTCCAAGTCACCGTTCCACTCCCTCATACTTCTTCTTTAGTCGCTCGTAGGTTCTTCTGTCTATTTGTTCCAATCTTGTTCTCTCGATCCCGTCTCTTGCTTGTTTCTCTTCTTCTTTTCGTCGCCTCTCTTCCTCAACCTCCGCTTTCAACTCGTCTTGCCAATTTGCTTGATAGAGATACCTCATCGGTATCCTAAAACCATCGTAGTCTTCACGACCACACGACCAGTTGAACCAAACCCACTCATTTTCCCAATCCCAACTAACCTCGGCCTTCGGAGAAAATGAGTGTTTTTTTATGTCAGCATATGCTGTTGCTACAATTCTTGCGCGGTCGTCAAAATCCCCCCACAAAGTACGAAATTCATTGAACGACTTTTCCAACCAGAGAATTGTTTCCACTTTATCCATTTCCCCAACCCGACGTATCCTTATACACATTTCTTACCACAATGGGTGCAGTATCTCTTTCTTGTTTATACAACCAACAAACAAAAAGAATCAGGAATCCGAGAACTGTGATACCTATTCGTTTCATTTCAACTTCCTACACAATAGATCAAACTGATAGATCCGATATTGATTGTCCTCCGTTCTCGTCCCCGCCAAGACAAAGCATTTGTTCTTAATGGGAATTGGCGAGAATGCTGCATTGACTGCCTCTCGTGTGAACACATAAATGTAATCAGATGTTATCTGAACGTGATCAAAATCATGGAAATCATCTTTGATCAAACTTAACAATGCTAATGTTTCCCTAGCGTCCATCACGACCGACCCCCTACTACTGTCGCTATCTTCAGTCCACGTCTAACTACCTCATCCGCCACAAGTGTCTTTGTTTCTATACAGTAGTCTGTGTTAATTTTAATTGATCCATACCAAATCGCAAGTTCAAAGTCGCTCATCCTAATAATCGTTCTCTTAGTTCGTTCTAGTTCCCACTTCTCCAACGCATTACCATCTGTAAGAAATAGAAATACGGACCGTCAGTCTTTCGGGCACAAAGATATCGGTAAAGTACCAATTTTCTTCAACACTAAACGAATCTGCCTATTGATTTGTCCCATCCATACTGAATCCTGTTTATAACGTGCGTATAGGTAATCGTCTACTAACTTGCGATATTCCTTAATTAACTCAGTACGCCTAACGTCGCTTTCCATATCGTTGTGTAAACTGCACATTAATCCCATGCTCCTATGCTGATGCCCAACCGAAGAATAGAAATATTCGCTCACCATCCCCGACTTTAGGCATTTTATCTAAACTTTGCCATCTAGATAAAATCTCTATACAAGCACAAGGCCCCCATCGTTCATTTGGTCAAGAAAGTGCCTATGGGCCGCAACGTCATATTGTGGTCGCATTTCGGGAAAACTCTCGCCAAATTCTTCCATTGCGTTCCAAAGTGATTCTGGCGTTGTTAGTGGTGTCGGTTGAGAACTAATAGTTATCAATTCTCCTCGGTGTAAATGATGCTGCGGTTGTGAAATCGCTACGGACTCTGGTTCAGAAAACGACCAACCATCCCTCTGATCCCACTGCCAACGATCATATCTTTGACCATCAATCTCAATCCAACTTTCACCATGTAGACTACTGTGAAAAACAACGTTGGAATTTTGGTTAGGTCTAACCCATGCCACCGGCAACCCTCGGCACTATGACTATTTCTTCAGCGTTCTTGTTGAACTCCGTAACCTTGGTCGCTTCTTTGTCCGAACCTATCTCAAATGCACTAGCACCCCTTGCTCTGTGTTCCTTGAAAATGCGTTCTGCTTCTTTTATGGCTTCTTCCGCATCCAATTCCCACGTTACCGCCGTATCGCCCTTGCCATTCATAATACGCAAACGACCCATTTCACTTCTCCTCCATAATATCTATATCTAAGAACTCTCCGCAAAACTAAATCCCATTATTTTCTCGGCCACCTCCCTAGTAACGCGAGCTTTTGAAACATGTCCTAAACTATCAAACCACCAGAGTTTACTAATTCTTAAATACTCCCGTTCATCGGTCACTATAAACAACTTGTGAACTAAAATCATTTCAATAACAGGTATCTCTTCTTGAGGTTGTAAGCAAAGAGAAAACAAAGGACAATAGTTTCTTTTTACGTTAACAAAAAAGGGAGACGTACTTTGAGGAATATGATATGAAATCTCCGGGTTAATCCGACTTTTCACAGAAAGGAAACCTGTGCTCCTTAGTGACTCCCATTCTTCCTCGGGCAACATTTCCCGAAGTATCCCCTCTGCTCTCCTTTGGGCCTCATGCGTGAAATCGTTATTGGTGATACAACGTAGTCGCTGTGGAACTATATCGTCCCAAACGATACAACAGATACCAAATACCCCCGCTACGCTAAGTGCGAAATATACAAACCAGAGCAAATTCTCGTCTCTATCCCCTAAGCCAACCCCGAATCCTATCAACAAAAATATAAAGCACCGCCAATCCTATCGGCACCCCAATGGTTAACCAAATCGGTAAACTAAAATACCACTGATATATTTCTCCCGTCCCCAAACTACACCTCCGTAAATCTTATAAAGATCATACACCAAAACTTACAAGTTGTCAATATGTTTGAACTCCAGTATTTTCTTCTCAAAAATTACCCCTTGACAAGTGCGGTATTATATAAGAATAAAAGAAGAAAAGGAGAATCTAACAATGGAAGATGAAGTTGTAAATGCGTTAACCGAACTAATCCGTGATGGCAAAACGGAAAAATTACAGGAGGTATCCAATCGTTACTTTGAACAAATAGACCAAAGTATTCAAAAATTGGAAAATCAAAAGAAAGTGATAAAAAGCCTATTAAAGGCATACCAGTCTACCGAAACACCTCAACGTCGTGGTCGTCGGAAAAAAGAAGAAGTCACTGTCTAAACAGAACTGAGTGAGAACGGGGCCGAGATGATCGGCCCCTCATTGCGTGACCGCATCATTTCTCTACCATACTTACTCGGTTGGAATCCCCAACAATCACCCCCAGTCATGGCGTCCTCAGCATTGCGCCAATAGTCACTAACGGCATCTATGGGGTGGTCACAGCCATTGTCTCCCGCGTTGAACGTCTCTCCATAGCGGCAGAAGTTGCACAGAACGTAGGCCCACGCATCATTCTCTGGGTGATGTGTTTTACAGAAATCATGCCACTTTTGACGCACACCCTTTTTCATCCCAGGTAGTCCTCTTCTTGATTCCACGGTGCCCTAGGATCGTTCATCTCAAAATCATATATTAATCTATCTATATCTTCTTCTGAAAGTTCCCCAATAACAAACTTTTCATTTAGACTTATGGGTTTAGGATATTCGGGAAACTCGTCACTCACTCGTTTCTCCTTGTGTGCATTTTACACACTCTTTCTTCACGTCTTCACCTCCACGCCCAGCTCTTTCAGAAGAGCACGGACACGTTTCCCCCTATCACGGATTACCTCCCCGTACTCGTGGGTTGGCTCATCGCTCATAGCATAGTCGATACCAACCTCGCTAATGTCACAAACGCTGTATCCCTGGTGATCGTCGGCGTAGAATTGCAAAGCCCCCACCAACCGCTTCTCGCGGTCAGATAGAGCGAGGAGGGCGTTGGCAAGTCGCACCATCCTCGTGTCGCGGAAAAATGGATTAGACGCTATTATGCCCTGGGCCAATTCCACCGCCGCCGCGATGTCACTTTGGGTCATCGCTATACCAGTCATTTCGGTGCCTCCATTGCGTACATAAATTTTTTGAACTTACCCATTGGTCTCATCACCCTTTCCTTGTCTAGGTTTCTAATATCATACACCAAATCTTACGGAATGTCAAGTATTAGATTACAGTTTTATTCTCTTCTTCGTATCTCAATATTTGCCTACCAATGTATTCAATTATTTGAGGAAGAACCGCATTTCCCAGTGCCTTTAGTCTGTTGACTCTATTTTTCGTTTCCTTAGTAACTCTTGGCGTACCATTCTCCCAATCTCCTTGCCAGAAATCTGAAACGGTTAGAGGTTCAACAAAGACTAATCTATCTCCGTCCAGTCTTTGGGATAACCCATGAGCAGACTCACCCAATCTGCCGAGAGTCTGCCGTTCACCGTTTCCCCTGTTGCTGCCAAGACACGTCCCAACGTGTCTTGGCTCGCTGTCCCGTCTTTCTTGCGAGAATATTCTTTCTGACCGTCCTCCCAATCCCGACTGTTTGGCGTTGGATACATTCTTACCGCTATCCCTAGCGGCATCCCGAATCCATTTCCGTTCTTCTTCTGTTGTCTGATCCTTTCCCGACGTGCGGCCCACTTCTCCAAATCCTCGTATTCGCTCGGATTCATTGCACTTGGAGTCGGCCACATCCTTGTCGGTTTCTCTTCCATACTGTCTAATATGGCCGCGGGTAAGTCCCAACCGTGTGTTTTGGTTGCCTTCGCTTTGCCAGCAGTGACCGCTACTCTCGGCGTAGGCCACGATAAAGACTCGTTCTCTGAGATGCGGCGCTCCCATTTGTTTAGCCGATATAACATTCCATTCGCAAGAATACCCCGCCGTGGCCAAGTCCCTGAGAATTCCTCCGAAGATCCGTCCAGATTCAATTGACAAGAGGTTTCGGACATTTTCAAAAAGCACCCATCGGGGCCTAACTTCGCAAATAATTCTATGGAACTCTGGCCACAACCACCTACTGTCCTTAGTTCCTTTTCGTTTCCCCACTTGAGAAACTGATTGGCATGGTGGACCCCCACACACGACATCAATTCGTCCGATTCCTCTTTTTGAAAGAGACTCAACTGTAAGTTTTCTAACGTCTTCAAATGTAGGAACCTCCTGCCAATGTTTCCCTAAAACTTTACGACAAAATGGGTCTATCTCACAGAAAGCAACAGTCTTGAATCCACCAGTAGCTTCTAGGCCTTTGGAGAAACCGCCGATACCACTGTACAAGTCAAGTACCCTAAGTGGGTTGTGTAAACCGCACACTACAAATCCCTGTTCATACGATACATCTCCAAGACCTCAAGAAATAGTTGTCGTTGCGTTTTCTTATTGAGTATGGTTTCTCGAAGTGTGTTGAACTCGCACTCTAACTTTCCAATCTCTTTGAACAGACTCATTTCTGCCATTCCAAGAGCCTCAATCACCAGTAGATGTCGATCAATGTTGCCAACCATCATTTCTAACTCCATTCATCGGTGGGTTTTTCGTGGTCACATCTTTCCTCGGGTGTGGACCACCAATCACATTTATCACACCACCAAATATGTTCACAGGGATAATCAGTATAATCGATACGGAGATTGTCTTGACATTCCGTGCAATAAATTACCTTCTCGCTACTTGCACCCTCTTCAAACATATTATCAACATTGTATGGTTTCGGAAGTTTACGTAGTCTCCTACATAGGCCTTCCTCTATTACATCAACGCCCTTTGCTGCCCAGTAAACTACCGTACCACTAACCAACTTCCCGGTTCCGATTGGTTCAACACCCCCACAACCAGATAGATGATAATGAAGCCATCCCGTGTCTTTGGAATAGTCAAAGTCATAATAGTCATAACCCATATACACGCAGCCATCATAAGACTTGTGAGTAACTTTGGTTATTACGCTAAATGGCCTATTGTCTTCGTCAAATTCCACGTAGGCAAGTTCTTCTTTTATGGCGTTAAGAGATTCGGGTTTCATTTCATTACTCCATCTGTAGCAAAAGTTTGTCTATCTTGAGTATGAGTTTGCGGTTTTCCCCATTCAACTCGTCTATACTTGCTTGTAACGCTTCGTTCTTCTTATCAAACCAATCAACTGCATAATCTGGCTTGCGAGGTTCCGACCTAAACAACCAATCTACGGAGCCATCGGAATTGTGTTTCTCCCAACCGCCGAATTTTTCGTTATAGATATATTTCCTGAGAACACTTCCGTTCCAAACATTCCAGTAAACTAAATCAGTCATTCCTTTTCCTCAACATACAAATCTTCTACATCAAAGAAACCAGATGCCTGTGAATCTAGGACTTCCCGCAAATCTCGGGCGCAAATGGCATAGATGCCGACCCTTGCATAATACTCATGGTAGCTCAGACTGTCCTTTCCATGTCTCACTGCTCTCTTATCCCAATCTTTTGCCTCAGCCTCCCATTTCTCGCACAACTCCACCAACTCATCTTTCTGTATCATGTTATTCCTCCGCGCTCAATTTGTCGTTTGACTTTCATCCTATTGCTTCTTGCTGTTTTAGCGTCACATGGAACACGATCAAAATCGGAATGAGTAACTTTCCAAATCTCTTCCATCTTTTGTAACATATTTACTGTCGGTACAGTGCCCGTCCAACCCGCACCGCACTTACAATAAAACGAAAAGCTATAACTCATTTAGCCCACCTCCGAATCTCAAAAACACCGAAGTCAATCATCCACTTGTAAATGAATCTCATGCTAGATTCCTTATTGGGCCTCCGGAACCGAAAAGCGGGAAACCTCAGCCGCAAAATAACTTGGAAACGCCCAATGGTTTGTCCCTATCCGCCAACTTGTGAACCCCCTTCTTTTTGCGTAATTTAGGAACGATCTTATTGGGAGTTAATTCAATAAATTCCCCCAACTCCAAGGTTGGATGCTCACCCCAAGGTGGTGGCCAGTCTAGCCAATCAGACGGTTTATAGAGTTCACTATGAACAGCACGATGACAAACCGAGCAAAACGTTACTAAATTTTCAGGAACATTATTAGAGGGTCGAAAATCTATGTGGTGAATCTCTAAACCTCTACCACCACCATCACTGAAACAGTTAAACATTCGACAAAAATGTTCGTCCCTGTCAAGAATAACTACCCTTATTTGGGGCCAATTCCCCGGATAATCGCTATGTCGCAAAATCACCCTCCACACACTTGAATTTGAGTTATACCTTATTATAAATTATAGTGTCAATTTCCCAAAAGGCTTGAAAATCAGGCAAATTTATATATGATCTATAGTATTTTCATAAATGAACCCGAATACCCTAGTTACAAAAGTATACATCAAACCTTACGATATGTCAATACCATTGCCAAGCAGAATTTCCTTTAAGATACACCAGTAGAAAAAGGCGAAACAAAGCAAGACCCCCTAACTACCCTAAGATATGAAATCAAGTAGGATATACCAACCCAAAACAGAAATTGTCTATTAATTTGTCCCTAAAAATGTCTTTCACTTATAGAGAAATTTCCAGGGGGAGAGCGGGATAGTTCAGTCGCACGAACATTTGTTCTATTTGTGCTTATTAGAGGCCGGGGGGGGGTATTCCTAGCTTTTCCACCAGTTCCAGGCTCGATTTGTGCTCAATTTATCCATAAGATATATTATCGGAATATTGACAAAAGACTCAGGAGCTCTATCAGTAGGGGTGAAAATGCCCGTCCTCGCCGTCGACGAGGTATGCCGGCTGTCTGCTCTAACGCGCAGAATTCCTAGCATATTTTATATATTTACTATAATTATCTAAGATAATGCGTGGTAGATCAAAATGATGTTCTTATCTGTCAAGATATGGTATAGTTCTGACTACTTATTATCTTAAGTGTTCTATATTAGAATGACTTAATTACTAACAGATTTTTACATATGTCAAGTTAATTAGGTGATTATTGACTATTGACAAAAGACTCGCTTTCTGTTACTATGATAGTGTAAGATAATAAAGTGAATGCTATATAAAGGAGATTACCGAAGTGAAGACAATGGGTTATCCGATAGCACATCCTACGGTCCTACGTTACAATGTTCGACGTTCAAGAGGGGCGGCAACCTATAGGACTTATGTGAAACTACATAGAATACCTTGGGCCTTTCGGTGATAAGGGAAAAGTCTACATCGGATAAGTACCTATAGTGTAGCGCCCGCAAGGGCAAGGAAGTTACTGCAATGAGGTACAATATTAGGCGCTCGGTTAATCACCAACTGTGTCGATATCACGGAAAAAAACTAGACTTTTGGCGTTTTATTCGAGAATTACAAAACGCTCGGACAGTCACCAAGTCTAAATAGGGGTTACGGGAATGGGGCATAAAATGAAAACTTGCTACGTGTCTCCAGTGGGTTGCTCCCGTCGATTGTACGGCAGGGAAGAATATCAGGGCCTGGATGAAACAGGCCGGCCGGTCGTATACGGTGGAGATAGAAGATCCACCGAGCTGAAGGCAGTTCAAAGAGGATATCAAGTCACCTCTAGGCCTCTCTCTAAGGCACAAGCTTACAGGGCGTAATTATGGACCTACAAAAAGCGCGTAGGGACAGGGAATTGAGAAGCATTGGAAAACTGTCAAACAGGGCCCTGATAGTATTTCTCCAGTCCTATCAATCCGGCAATAACTCGGATTATGATCTAGAGACTGGTAGAGTTCTAAACATAGAGGCTCAACGTAGAAAATTAGTTGCGTAGTGGGGGTGGGTAAGGTGAAGAATTCACCGCATTGGCACAAGAATTTAGGGGTATGCACCAAATATTTATTGCCGGAAATACCATGTCCACAGTGTTTGGCCCAAAATGACCCGGACATGTACGACGAGTACGATAAACTTGACCCCAGAAGAGTATGGCCAGCAAAATGGTTCGAGAATTCCGGAGACAGCACAACGGGCGATTAATCGCATAGCGTGTGCAGTGCACACGGAAAGGAAAGACAGTGATGAGGGAACGCATGACGAAAACTTGTATCCATTGTGACCAATTAGTGGGTGAGTGTATGCTTGACGGAAAAGACTGCGACCATTGGGTAACACGTGAGTGCCGTATTGGTCAATACAAGACCGGGGTACGAGACATACCGGAACTTTCAGACCTAGATTCTCTATTAATAACGGGCAATTATCGAACCTCGTAAACTTGCCGAAACTGGCCTTACGGCCAGTCTACACAAGATTGTGACTTGTGTATTGATAATGGCAAACTATGGAAAAGGAGCTTTCAGAATGGCAACCCTAGTCGAACACAATGGCAAGTTAGCTCTCAAAATGGGAACATTTCCACTGAGGGACGGGCCCGTAAAACAAACCGATTACTACGTGTCAGAAATTCCTATTGAGCAGGTATACCCCAAAGAAATCATTGGTCGGGAAGTCTCTATTAGGGGTGGTAATGTTTTTGAAGTATGCTACGCCGATTCAGTTGGCTCTATACGGCATGCCTTTGTTGACACGGCGGGCTGGCAACCTGCGCGAGTAGAAGAACCGATAAAATCGCCCCGCAACGGTCAAGAGTATACATGGGAGTGGGAATGTTTCGATTGGCGAAAAGTGGATTTTCCCAAGTGTTCTGAATGCTACGAATACCATAATCCCAGTTTGCCGTATTGCGAAACTTGCGGCTACTGTCACAAGCCCGGCAAGCATTTGGTGCGACGTTATCAAAAACTGGTAAGCATAAGCCAAAATGAATGGGATAAGGGGTACGCCATAGCGGGCCGCTAGGCCCGTTATCCCAAGTATGGGAAATTGGTCCCGTATTTGGAATAGCGCCTAGTGAAGAGAATGGAGGATACTGAGGTTATACCTCGTAACGTCAAGGAAATGGAAGCTGAAGCGGTCACACTGATTGTGTTGGATTCTCTGGGGTTGGAAGGAGCAGAAGACTGCAGGGGATATATCCAAAGCTGGTATGGAGGTAATGCTATCGGAGAAAAAGAGGCTCGTAGGATATTCACGGCCAGCGATAAGATTCTTAAGGCTGGCCAGAAAGAAGTCGGTGCGTAATGTCAGATAATATCTTTGGTGAGGTCAAAAAGGGGATGCGTACTCCTTGGGGGACGGCGGATTGTGTACGTCAACTTGCTCCAGGTATTTGGAATGTCTCTACGCCTAGTCACGGAGGTATCAAACTATCGAAGGAACGACTAGCTAAAATGCCGAAGTCCATGCGTAAGGCATGGTATGAGGAGGATTGTGATTGGGCCCTGGTATATGCCGTATTTGGGGATGACATACTAGCTCATTGTACTCCCGAGACATTTGAAATGGAAAGACGCAATCTCGGTCGTGTTAAGTCAACTATTGAACATTGGAATCCCCAAATAGCAAAGGAGTTCTATGTATGATCTAACGCTAGGGTTCGGCCCTAGCTCACTATGGATTATTTCTAATCTGTAGTGAGGTGCGACCGAAAAGCACTTTTACAATTGCCAATATGCTAATATCGGACTCCATTGGTCTGAACGTATGGATCCAGAGGCCCACCGATTTTAGCGTAATGGCGCTCCTAATGGATACATTAGGCGTAGATTGCGAGTCTAGGCGCAGTTTGACGTATTGACTAGACTAGATCCTAGATCGAAGCTGATAGATCATAAGCCTATGGGCAGGGATCGAATCCTAGAAGTGGTCAGAGCGGAATAGTGGTGTAAGCCAGGCAAAAAGCATACGCTGAAACACGCGTAACGCACACAGGACACGTAGTTACACGCAGATAGCCGGCGTTGCTCAGTGTGCCGTAAAACGAGCTAGTCAGTTACAGACGATAAATTGTAACTAGTGGAGTATGGTTGTCGAAAGTGATAACCTGCATGGTCCTACTGAGAAGTGGGAAGGTCTTAAAAAGTCTAGACGTAGTTTAGGATAATCTGGTTCACTGCGATAGACGGGGAACATCACATCCTAAATGAAACCTAGACGGGCCGGCAACCGATGACAACCTAGTCGGCTATAGCACGTATGCCGGTGGTCAAGTACTCCACGAAAAAGCGATCTATAAGGGACGATAGAGTTATTCGCTGGTGTTAGTCCTGTCATATTAAAGGCGTACAGAATGGGTGGGCCTCAATTCTGGAGGCTCATAGTATGCTAAAAAGATATGACGTAATATGAGACTAGAAGAGGGTGATAGCTCTCTAGTCTCCCGAGTGTAAAGTTTACATAGGAGGTCAGAGCAATGGAAATCACAAGGAGTTTGTTGGAAACACTGAGGTTGAAAGCAGTACGTAGAGAAGGGGGATTTATGAGAGAACTAGGCGAAACGAAAATCGGTCGTAACAAGATCAAGCTTAATATGTGCTACGAACGAGCGATTATTGACACGCTAGACTATCTCGCCGACTACGTAGACGGCAAGGATGACACCGACAATTACCTATATAGAGAGGTGGAATAATGGAACACTTTCAAAACATGGAGCAAATTCGTCAAGAGGTTAACAAGGCGCAAGGTGTATTAACGGTGACAATGGTAGACTTGAAAGGGGCGTATAACGCTATCAATGCCAACAAATTGACGCTAAGGGCAATTGGCAAGGAATTACAAGGTATGGGACTGGGTTATTTCCCGGAGTTATCTAGCAATATGCAGCAACAAATCAGACTGTACAAGATAGGTTCACCGGTTGCAGACCTGATTGAATCTGTGCTAAAACCTAGTCAAGAGCACGACGACGATTTACGGCAGGTTATAAATGGAGGGGCAGAGGCAATTCTAGCACGTATCAGAGAACTGCTGGGCTAAATTTGGGATTGAGATTGAATAAAGTGCACACAAAGAGGAGTAGAGACAATGGAATCAAACTAGGACCGCACTTATCGGTATTGGGCCTATGATGGAGAGCCGAAGGGCGTTGGCTTGGAATATCGCCAACAACTAAGCAAGGAAGGTGTATAGCCAAATTCACCCGTACACATCAGAGAGGAGCGTAAGAAAAATGGAAATGGAAACCCCAGAGGTTATTACTCGGATGGTACGAAACTATCAAAATGACACCGATAAACTCTACAGTCCAGACCGTCAATTAGCTTGGGATATCCAATGGTTGACTACCGAAAAAAAGAATCTTATTGACAAGTGGTTAGTCTCTATCCAACATCCATTGGCATACGAACCGGGAACCCAAGAACAGCGAGTACGTGAAATCGTAAAAGAAATGGCCAGTCAAAAAGGAGCATAGACAATGACAAAACGATTATTTGTTGAAAAGTATCTAACTGGCAATTCGAGTCAACCATTCCAAGTAAAATGTGGTGATGATGAGGAAACTTGGGTTATTGCTTCCGGGTTCTCCACACAAGCCGATGCGTGGAATTGTGCAAAAGTATTAGCAAGACCATACGGGTATTGATATCACTTGAACGGGTTTATACTGGACGGTAACGAACGAAAATTTGAGGATTTCTAGACGTATAGCCAAATTCAACTAAGGAGTTTTTGAAATGAATGGTAACAAAAAATGGCGACACGATCTTGAGTTATCGGTAACTACACCTTGGTTGCTTACTCAATTAGAGTACTGCGATCTTGCTGTATCGATGGGCGTATGTATCAATAGACGAGACCGCACTAAATACCGCAAGGCGCAACGAGAACATCGGCAACTGATCAGTCGGGCTATCAAGGAGGGCAAGCCCGTATCGGCTAAAGTACTGGCTGATTATCCCGACCTAGCAAGTTAATGCTGTCTTTTCTCACGTATGCCCAAATAACCGAAATATCTATTGACAAAAGACAAGTGACGTAGTATAATAAGAGAGTAAGACAACACGAAAGGAGTACACGAAAATGGACGAAAAAGAGCACACCGATAATCAGGAGTTTGTTGGAAAGAACGTTAAGGTTACTAGAGGCGTGTGTAAGGGATTCGTCGGAATCGTCATACAGCAAAACGGTTTGTTCATTAAAATATACCACGAACCCACCGAAAAAACCGCAAGCACTCGCATTGATTTTGTAAAGGAGATAAAGTAATGGACTTGGAAACACTCAAAACATTTGTTCAGGCAGAACTAGACAAAGCAACAAAAAAAGCGAATAAACATACTGACAAGGTACTTGAGCTCCAGAAACAAATGGACATGCCTTGTAATCAGTCCAACCAATGGGTTGTTGAACTTTTTCTACACAAGGAGGAATTGAGGGAACATTTCGCATTGGGTATAACTCAAGGGTTAGTTAACGTACTTTCATTCCTAGACAAGGAGGTAAACAATTGAAATTCTACACAGTAAGCGAGCTAGACGGGACTTTTGACACAATTCCAGAAGCACGACAAGCCTGGATTAATGCGGGCAAGCCGCAAAGTGCGGGTAGTTCAGTTTGGATCAGCGAACACGATACCGATACTAAAGACGCTCCCGGCCTATGCGTAACCGTGAGAACCATTACATTATCGCCTTGTCGATCTATGACAAGAGACTATCGGAAAGAGGCGCAATCATGACCGTATCGGAGAAGATCCAACACATTCGGACCAGAGTGGGAGAAAGTGTTGATTGTGCTTTAGCTGTCAGTATTAACCAACAAGTGCAATACGGTAGTTATCGCTGCTGCTTTAGTGGTAATTGCGCCGTATGCCCGATATGGACCAGTGTGTTCTATCCGCAAGGTGTACGTTACAACTTTATTGGGGATAGGGTTGTGGCCTGAAAGTTGACACGACGTATCGGTGAATGTATCAATGGGAAAGGGGCGTACATCATGGCAACACAACTAACAAAACGAGACATCGGAGAAATTGACCTCTGCGCCGAATGCGGAGCAGGAACGTATAGAGATCGCCCCGAGTTCAAAAATAAGATTCTACCTCCCGCTGTTACAAAGAGAACAAAAGTGTGGTTTAATGGATATTCCCTAAGTATTTGCGTAAACTGCCGACACACTGAAAAGTACCGCAAATGCTATGGAGAGTGGTAAGGGAGTATGTATCGCAATGAAAGGAGCAAATATCAACATGGAAACATTTTCCCACCTGGCAATACTGAGAAATGAACTAAAGGCAAAACGACGGCAGGTAGAAGATGACTTATATCTGACCACTAAACACGATAAAACAGAATACGAGTTGGGATACCTGCATGGTCAGCGAAATCTCATCGGAGAACTTGAGATATTACTAGACACCTAAAAAAGGAGATGCCACAATGCCAGTAGTGACCACAAGAGATACAAGACAAGAGATAACGTCAACCATAGGGTTACTCAAGCACTTACGGGCCTTCGTTCGGTCTGACTGCGAACTGGTAAAAGATCCTTGGGACGATTTTAGTGGTACGTTGACCAAGGAGCAAACGCAACGAAAACTGACATGGCTTGTAGACGTGGCAATAAACAGAAGAGCGGGAATACAGGACCGTAGAGCGGAAATGACGTACCTGGAATTACAAGACTGCTTGAAACTGGCCTGCAAAGTCAAGAGATATCATTATGCCATATCTCACGATTATCGAAACTGCAACGAGGATTCGGTGTATGTTCCCATCGGTGGCAAGGTCGGTCGAATAATGCGTCAACTATTGAAAGGAGTATAAAATGCCAATTATTGTTGAAATTGCCGAAGAGGATGTGTTGCATTTCTTAGCGCAAGGTGTTGAGCAAGGATTGAAAATTAAGGTGCGCGAGGTCGGCGATGCCGTAGTGCGTTTGTTTGCCGAAAAGATTGATGAATTGATGTCAAATGACAAAATCAGAATTATCATTGAACCCGAAGGGGCAGAAGATGAAAACTTGTGACACTATGCAAAAGTTCATCGAGAAGTTGGCAACGAAACACAATCTTGATTTAACCGTAGTCGGCTCACATCTAAAGTTGGAAAATGAACCGTATGAACCACTGTGTATTGAGACAATAGGGAAACATCTTGTCTCAGTGGCTCATTACTACGAACAGAATGGCGATCTAGTGCCCGATCCTGATATTGTGTTTTTCACCGGCTATGGGCCTTGGGTGCCGATTTCGATGCAACAATGGTCCGGACTAACTACAACGTCTTGGTTAGCAGAAGACGGCGAGGAGATTGAGAAATTCCTACCCCGTAAACAAATGGATATAGCGTCGTTCTGCCGTATATGGGCTAGGAATCTAAAAGAACAAGGTTTCCTAAACGCGAAAGAGGTGTAGATAATGATCACAAAAACCAAACTTGGGGAATTCGCCATATATCCCATGTGTCTCATTCGGTTCGGGATAAACCATTCTAGTAAGGAGTGCGACGAGGTGTGGACCCGGTACATTGAGTTCTACAAAAGCGCAAACTGCGATTTCCTTGAGACGGGAGACAAGGCAGAAAAATTAGGCGAACGGGCCATTAGCGAATGGAAAGCAAGCCACGAGAAAGGAGCGTGATACTATGAAATGGGACAGATTTGTTCAATGGTTGCGTAAGGTCTGTGCAAACCGCACACAACCGAAAGAGATCAGGGAGTTGTTGGAATCGCTGGGGTATGCGGTGGAGGTCGTTCCAAGCGGTAACGTAAGCAATAGTTGGTATCTCGTGACCATGCTGATTTGGGATAAGTCTGGCCACGGAGCTCACACGACGTAATGCGGAATGATTTACGTAGATTTGGATCAAACACGTAACGTAAAGGAGGAGTGTATGCAACTGGACGATTTCAAGTTTTGGATAAACGAATTCACAAACGAAATTGATTGGACGGCCATTGTAGTGGTGTCAATCCTAGGTGCGATGGCCGTAGGTACGGGGATATACAGTTACCTGTAGAAAAGGAGAAAACAATGAGTGCTTATATCGTAAACGACAAGACAATCAATCGAGTGGTAACGTATCTAAATGGCGACAACGACGCACGGCATACTAAGAGAGAGGTAGTTTCAATCATTGCCGACCACATTGCAAACACGGAAAACATGGCCGCAGCGTTGGGACAAACAATGTTTGAGTTGAACGTAGAAGCGATAAAACAACGCTATCCCGATGACGATCCAAGCGAGTTCAGGCCGCTAGATTATCAATATCGACTTGAGATCGGAGAAAGCAAGATTCAAGTACTCAGCAGTCTTCGCTGTTGGTTATATCAGTGTGCTGAGGGTGACGTGCCAGAAACCAAGTTGTACCGCGTAATGGAAGAATACTCACACCACTTGGCGCTGAGTATCGTCTATTCACTCCCTGAGTGGAATGCGACGGAATGGGGTTAGAAAGGAGCAAAAGCAATGGGTCGAAAACGAGAAGCCGAGATTATTAGGGAACTGGAAACTTTGGTGCATGATTCCAAGTTGCCGCTGATAGGCTACTACGTCAAGGGCTGGAAAAACATTCAACTGATAGAGCAATTGGGTTTCCTCCAAACAGAGATTCAAGCCCTAATGCAATTCGTAGACGATATTGAAGAACAACCCGAACAAGGAGTAGAGCAATGAGCGTCGCACAAATCAAGGGTCGTGGACTGACGAAAAAGAATGGTGATGATTCCCGAATACTGCCAATAACGCTAGACGGCAAGACGGGCTGGAGCAATGGACAACTAGCGGACTTGGGAAATCCACCCTGGGACTTCACCGAAACCATGGTTAGGGATATGACGCCGTATGTCCGGAAAAGACAAAAGGAACAGGAGGTATTCCCCATAATCATATGGAAACCAAAATCCCGATGGCAAGAGGGTGACACCATGATCCTGGCAAGCGCAGATGAGACCGTAGCCCAAGCGGTAGAGCCACGATTCTATGTCCATTTCTTGCGTAAATACAAAAACGCTCGATTTTTCACCATCAATATTGATGGGGCACCAATTAGGGTTGAAGTAGACGGCGAAACTGTAGGCGGATTTATGCCGATAGGATTTGGTCCAGGAAAAGGTGGTAGTAATGTAAGGGGCAAACCTCATATATCCGGCAAGGAGTTAGTTGACTTTGCCAGACAAGAAGCAGAAGAGGTGCAAAATGGTTTGTGACTTTGATAGACGTTGGCACGGGCCTACTGTTCGAGCAAAAAAGCAAGACATTGAAATTGCAGACCAGCACAGTATGCTTCAGACAGGAGTAATGTCCGGCATAAAACCCGGTCAGAAGATAGGCGCAACGTTGACAGACTATTATCTATCGGATATTCGGAAAGGCGTAAAACCGTTGACCGAGACGGCAAAAACCTATCAGATGGCGCTATTCATTCTCAAGGCGTGTCTCACATACGAAAGGAGTTAAGCGAATGAACAAACCATTGTGCTCAACCGCTGATTTCAAGATCCTCAAACGCGGCGATCTCTGGTACATTTACGAGCAATTTGTACCCGAAAGACTTCAAAGTCGTATAGGATATGCAACCAAGCAAGAAGCCGACCAATTGCGTAAAATGATTATCAACCACATCAACAAAGGAGGGAGTTACTAAGATGAACACCAAATACACCTACAAAGACTTTGAGACACGTAAGATTCGGTACACTCGGGGCAAGTTCCTACATTGGCAGAGAGGCGGCTTACTGAACGCTTGGGGCGCTGTGTTTGCCTGCCATAGCTCCATTGTCTTTGTACCAGAGTATCTATTGACACCCGAAACAAGAGCGGCAATACCAGAGAGGCCAAGGGACGGTGGAGTAGATGACACGAAAATGGAGCGGGATTAAACCACAACCAAAAAATGAACAATTGTACTACACCATTCGTCGGGAGTCGTCAAAATACTACATTCTGGCACTGGCCAGCGAAACTGATCCGTTTCCCAGAATAGTTAAGAGTTTTGGACCATTCGATAATCCGATAGAAGCAAGTCGGAGAATAACAGAACTGAAAGGAGAAGCAAAATGACAACAATAACCGCCGTCCAAAAACAAATAGAATGGACCGAACGATGCATTTCAATGTGCAAGGACTATCAGGATGCATTCAGGGCAATGCCAGCCACCTATCAGTACTACGAACGATTACTCACTAAGTTTTGCAATAGGCGCTCAAGACTAAAGGGGTACCTTCCACAACGACGAAGAGGATGTGCGTAATGACGAATCTAACTGATACCGAACGCACCAAATCGCACAACAGAAACGATTTAACCGAGAACGAAGTTAGGCGATTCTTAACTTGGCTAAATGCCAATTACGACATCGTTAGTGCTGCCAACACCACGATCTATGAACTCACAGATAGACTAGCACGCTGCGCCAATGTGTGGGAGGATAACCAATGAAATCACAAAAAAGCAAGCTCTTGTCTACCGATCAAGAGCCATGTCCCAAGTGCAGCAAACTAGCCATTTATTTCCGATATCTTTCAGACGAAAGTACTGGCTTGAGTATATCCTGCCCGTATTGCGATTATTGGTCGGTGACCACACATCCGATAGTCCAAAAGGAAGATTAACCATGATCAAAACCATAAAGTTGACAGATGAGCAGATTGATATATTACTGAGATTGGTGGATGATGAAATTGACTTTACCCAACAAGAAATAGCGTGGGATAAGGCCCACCCCAATCTTGAAATGGAACCAGCGATAAGATTTCCACTTGACGAGTTGAATGAGATACGCAAGTCTCTAAGTGTGTAAAGTGCACATAAAGTATATTGACAAAAGGTGTATTATGTGATAAACTGATAGTTAGGAGGGGGTGTGAAAACAATGTCTAGAAGCGGTCTTGAATATTGCCGGGAAGACGGTGAATACCGATGCTGTTGGCTTACGGATGAAGATGAGTGTGAATGTGGACACAACATCCTGATTGAACCCGAAAGCGAATTACCGTACATTGGTGGTACTGAGAATTGCGATGACTACGATGAAAATACGGAGGTTGAACCATGAATAAATACGATATCAAAGAAAACATACAAGAACTACACAACGAGGCTCGGAAATTGAATTATGCCGCTGAATACACTAAGCAAGGGGATGTCGAAAATTTAGCGTTGCTCTGGTCTATCGTCTATGGAATACTGGATAAACTACCAGAGGACCACGCAAATGAGATTCTGGCGATTGCCGACAAGGAATACCAGAACGCGGAAGAAACCGCATTACATGGTTGGTATAATCGGTGAAGGGGACAAATGCAGGAAATGAGAAATATTAAACCATTAGCGCCCGCAAGGGCAAAGGAGAGTCTCGATGGAAATCAGATATGCAATTAGTTGGAATCGTAGCGTTTTCACTCAATCGGATACTTTCAGCAAATGTTGAAAATTGTAGAATGAATGAAAGGAATAAAAATGCCTAATTGCCAATGGGCTACAACGTATAACGGAATTACTGGAAATGCCTTAGACATGTGCGAATATGACTTTATTCCTTGTTCAGAAATGCAACAAAATCAGAAGGGTTGTCGGCACCATATATTCGAGACTTGGGGTGAATATAGATGGTTCTCCCCTGAAGGAGATGTGGGAAATAACGAAAAAGAAAACCTCAAAATTATGGGCAAACGTGAGCATAGCGAGATACACGAAAGGAAACAGTAATGGTACTTAAACACACAAAAGGACCGTGGCACATTTACTGGTTAGAGGGGATTTTACAAGACGAACCACATGCTTTCCTAAAAAGCGGGGATAGTAAATATCCATTCATTTGGATAAGGGGAAAATGTGGTGATCAAAATGACAAGGATTCAAGTTTGCAATTTCAAAGAGATGTGCATTTGATGGCAGCCGCTCCGGATTTGTTAGAGGCTTGTGAAGAAGTGGCTAAGTGCTCTGCTAGAGGAAATTCCCAAGCCTATATCAGACTTGAAGCATTAGACAAACTTCTAGCCGCTGTCGCCATTGCCAAAGGAGAGAACTGTGATTAAACCAATTATCAGTCAGGAAGCATTTGACGGCCTGGAAAATATTCGATCAAGTGGCACAACCAACATGCTAGACTATCCAAAAGTGCTGCATTTATCCAATCTATATGGTTTTGAGGCAACGGCTAACTGGTTGACCGATCATAAAGGAGAATATGGTAGGGGAATCTTCTTTGGCTTTGAGGTAGAGAATGATCCAATCTCTTGAACGAGACTATCTGATGGTCCCGTTGGATCGTAATAGAAGAGAAATAGAGGATGTTCCTGGCGCATTCTTTGAATACCGTAAAAAGATGTGGCTGGTGCCACGACGTAATGTCTCAGACTTGATTGATATAATACCAGAAGCACTTAACGACGCCGAAATAGTTGGGGAGGTTAGACGACAAGAAGAATTTGCTCAAAAAGTAGCTGAGTACAAGATAGCCGATCATGTAGATATAGATGTGCCTGGACTGAAACTACCTCTAGATGATTATCAAAAAGTTGACTTGAGATTGATGCTGTTCTTGAAACGAGTACTTTTAGCCTATCAAGTCGGATTAGGTAAGACGGCGGCAAGTTTAGCTTTTGCATTAGTTTTGAAAGAACGTGGTGTTAAGAATGTTTTAGTGCTTTGTCCCTCTAGTCTCAAGCAAACTACATGGAAAGATGAGATAGAAAAGTGGACTAACGAATCTTATATAATTGTAGATGGCTCTAGAAAGCAACGAGAGCTGCTTTGGCAGACAGAGGCATTCTTTCACGTAGCAAACTACGAATTAGTGTTATTTAATGATCTACCGGAAATGCAAAAACAAAACTGGGGTATCATTATTTTAGATGAGGCTACTCGTATTAAATCCTACAAAGCTAAGATGACTAAGATCATTAAAGAAAATCTAAAATCCGACTATGCCTTAGCACTTTCGGGTACACCGCTAGAAAACAATATCGAGGAACTGCACAGCATTGTTGAATACTTAGATCCGTTGGCGTTAGGTAGTCAGTATAGTTTTGCTCGTATCCTTCAAGGCATTCGGAGAAATATAGAGTCCGAAGAGACTAAAAAAGAGACCACTCGCATTAAAGAGAAATTAGCTCTCTTCATGATACGACGACTAAAAAAAGATGTTTTACCGGAACTACCACCGAAAACCTATGAAAATCGTTACGTAGAGCTTTCCATCGACCAGAAGAATCATTACGTATCGGCTGTCAGCGACTTTACCCAGTGGCTCATAAGTCAAGGTGAAGATATTAGAACAAATAACGCCCTAAAGAAGTTAACTAGGCTAAAACAAATTGCAGACAGTTTAGAACTGGTTGGTAAAACGGGGCGTAGCACGAAACTGGAAGAGTTGAATCAAATACTCAGTGAAATCATACCAACTGGGGAAAAAGTCATTATCTTTACTCAATACGTTAAAATGGCCGAGTTAATCCAAAATAGTATTAAGTACGAACCCGCAATGCTAATGGGGAAAATGAACGCTGAAAAAAGAAGAGAATCCATTGAAAGATTCAAGACCAATCCTAACATTAACGTCTTTATCTCAACTGATGCCGGCGCTTACGGTTTGAATCTACAAATAGCCTCTTACGTAATACATGTTGATTATCTCTGGAATCCCGCCAAGATGATAGAACAGAGAGAAGGTAGAGCGCACAGAAGAGGAAACACCATCCCAGTAACGGTGATAAATTTGAAGGCAGTTGGAACCATAGACGAATATATTGAAACAGTATTATACAAAAAGTTGAAGTTGGCAGAGGATATCGTGGATGGCTCGGACGAGGCGTTATTTCGTAAACTGAAACTGACCAAAGAAGACTTACTGGAACTAGTAAGAACAGACAAACTTTAGTGTAAAACGCACACAGGGAAGTGGAAAAGATAAAAGATGTTAACGTTCGGCAAAATACAGGAGAGTAAGAAGAAACCAGGTATACGAACTTGTATAATCTGTAATGAGGTCAAAAAAATAGTCGGTAAGGATATGTGCCAAAAGTGTTACGATAAAAGTCGTTTAGAGACACGTAGGGAACGTTATCATAGTGACGAAAATTATCGTCGCAAAACAATTGAACACGCCAAGAAACATCAAAAGAAAATGGCCCCACTTCTTCGAGTAAAGAGAATACTTCGGGTCCGAACCGATGAACAAAGAGAGAGGGCAAGAGAGCGAGAGAGGGAAAGACGTAAGTTGAAAAACAAAATCCAAAAACAATGAATCAATATTTGGGTATTGACAAGGAAATCTTATCATGATACACTTTATAAGAAGGAGATTTATTGAATTATACACGTTGCGTGACAGGAGAAAACAATGGCTAATAAAGACGGCAAGGCAATTATGAATCAGGAGGTGGGAAATCGGGTTAGGGCAGTTCGGGAACACGTTCGGAGAACCCAGGATGATGTAGCTAAATCAGTGGGACTTGGATTATTGGCTTACGGCACTAAGGAACGAGGACACAGACCATTCTTTATCCACGAGATAATCAAAGTCGCTGAAGTCCTGGGCGTGGAAATAAACTACCTCGTCTATGGGGGTTCAAGAAATCCGCAGCAAGTGATAGTCTCAGAGGTATCCGCAATTCTCAGAGACGTAGAGGATAAACTTGAGATGATCAAGAAAATGCTTGCCGAAGCCGAGAAGAAGGTCACGAAGGACGTTCCTAGTTGGATTGACGAACTGAGTTACGACGAACGACAAAGCGTGGAAAAGTTTCTCGACTATGTTCAAGAAAAAAACAAGGTGGGCAAATTTCGGAACATTGACTCACTGAGCGTCTGAGTTCCCTCAATACAACGACGTAAATAAGGGAAATCTTTTTTATCCGTTCCAAAATCGGAATAGCGAAAGGAGTCGCTTATGCGTTTTTGAGGAACGTTCACCTAGTGAAGAGATCCTTGGGAGCAAGGCGCAATGTTAAAGCATGATTATCGGGAAAGACTATGTATCGCATTCAGTGGGGTGAAACAAGAACTTGGGGATCATCCGCCATCGGGAGTTTTACAACGTGTGGAAGATTTGGAGGGCCTACTCAATGATGAGTTTGAGACCCTCCACAGGAAGATAGAGGAATTAGGTTGTATAGTCAACGATGCATTGGAAACTGTCTGGCAAAAAGAAAAGACTGACATCGCTCCCAACGATGAACAGTCCTTAGCACCAATTCCGATGTCTCTATCTCTGAGTTAGTCACTCGGACCAAGGGGGTTCGCTAGACCCCCTTGGTCCTCTTATGATTCCGTGACTTTATTCTAACATATAACTAATGGTTTGTCAAGGGATTAGATGAAGTAGGCAAAAATTAACGCAATATCGACCTCCGCTGAATCTGTCAATGGTTTAGTGCCCTTTTATTTACTTTTGATTGTTACATTGTGTAAGATAAAATGATACAAGAACACATCAAGAAGTTATTGTCGTCAGTGGACTGTCGCGTGCTGATACCGGAAGTCAACAGACGCAATTACCCGAAATATAGCTCAAACATTTGTATGTTTCATAACGATACCAGGAACTCATTGTTGATCTATCGGGATGCTTATGTTTGTCAAGCCTGTGGCGCTCACGGGAGCGCTATTGACTTTTTGATGAATTACCAGAAGATGCCGTTTGCCCGGGCACTGAATATTCTAGAGAAGGGCCCGAAAGTTGAACCACGGGAGATCGTCTACGAAGAGGAATCGGAGAAACCCAGAGAACTGTCGTGGAACATAGCGGCGAAATGTTTCGCCGCGCTGAATCAACATGCTATTGACTACTATCACGCTCGGGGCCTAAAGGATGAAACCATACGACACTTCATGCTTGGTTGGCATAAAGAAAAGAAACGGTTCGTCATTCCGGTAAGTCAGGGTGGAAAACTCCTGGCCGTTCGATATCGACGTGACGATTCTAATTCAAACGACACCGGCGACAAAATGAGTGCCGAACGAGGCTATAACTCAACACTTCTGTTCAACTCCGATAGTCTGAGGGGCAAAGATACGGCCATTATTTGTGAGGGTGAGTTCGATGCAATGATTCTATGGCAAGAACTTGGCGGCGAATACGGTGTAGTCACGAGCACGAATGGAGCTGGGGCTTTTCGTAAGGTGTGGGTGAAAGAATACTTCAGTGATGTGGTGTATCCATTTGTCTGCATGGATGCAGACAAACCAGGACAGGACGCCGCAATGAGGATTTGGAAAATGATGCGACGAAGTAGGATCATCAAACTACCGGAAATGGGTGAGGGTAAGAAAGATATAGGTGACTACTTCTTGATGGGATATACGGCAGAGCAGTTCAAAGAACTGATGGCCCGGGCGATAAATCCGTGGAGTAAGAAGTGGGCAACATAGAACTCAATGAATGGGAATTAACCGATGACTTGGATCAAAATTGACGACCAGTTTCTGTACAACATCAAAATCGTTCAGTGCAGCAAAGACTCGTTCTTGCTCTACTTTGCAAGTGTAATCTATTTGTCCCAACAATTGACGGATGGCTTTATTCCAAGAAACGCCATCCCATTCATTGCGGGAGTGGGAAAAGTGACAAACGATATTAAAGAATGTGTAGACCAACTTGTGACGTTGGAACTGTGGGAAAAAGAGAACGATGGTTACAAAATCATTGACTGGTTAGGATGCTCTGTTATAACCGATAAAACAGTACAGGAATTACGTAATAGTAGTCAATATAGAGTTTGGAGACGATATGTTTTAGAACGAGATAAATTCACATGTGTCAAATGCGGAGAACAACCGGATGTTAAGAAATTGCACGCACATCACATAAAGGAGTGGGCTAGGTTTCCTAAATTCAGATTCAGGGTGGATAACGGTACGACCCTTTGTGAGACATGCCACCTACCCATTCATTACCTGAGTTCAATTAAGGAATTAGTCCATGTGGGTTAAACTTGATGATACATTCACCGATCACCCCAAGGTGATGGAAGTGGGACCACTTTGCGGGTGGTTGTATGTTTGTGGGTTAACCTACTGTGCTAGGTATCTAACTGATGGTTTCATTCGAGATTCCCAAGTAAAGAAACTAGCAGATGTGAAGAATGCTACGAATTTAGCAAAGAGGTTGGTAAGTGTTGGCCTATGGGACAAAGTTAATGGTGGCTATCGTATTCATGACTATTCGGACTACAATCCACCGGCAGAAACAGTTAAAAATAAGCGGAAAAACGAGGCAAAAAGACTAGCGAACTTTCGACAAAAACAAACAGAGAATGAAACGTTGTAACGTCGTACGTACGCCCGTACAAACATTGTACGTACGAGTGTCCCGTCCAGTCCCGTCCAGTCCCGCAAGTAAAAACCTTTACGAAAATGAATCGAAAAAACAAAGAATTTAGTCGCCAACGAGAATCTAACGAACCACCTAACGGTGTTGCTGCTGACGCAGCAGTGGTGAAGATAAATCTTTATAGAGACATTCTCATTCCTCTCTGTAAAGCGAAAGAAGTAGAACCGTGTAGCATGAGCAAGTCCGATATAAGTCGTGAACTCGCTATTGCTAAGAGACTAATGAAAACAAAGAATGTTTCCGCTGTGGATATAGTATCTTGTATACAATGGTTATCAAAACAACACTACGCCACGAATCTGTCTATGGCGTTAGTTTCAGTGAAGATAGACTTTTTCGTAGAATGGCGCACAAGTGTCGCAAATGTGTCGCAAGTTGAAGAACCACTTGTGTTTGAGTGTGACGTAGAGTCGATAAAGCCAATAGACTTTGATGAGTGGAAAGAGAAGCGAGAAGCTAGGCAACAAAAGATGGAGCAATACTTGAAAAACAGTGCTGATGCGTATGCGGTAAGCAAGAAGCGAGACTTGTGTAAAGTGCGCACACCCGAAGAAGCGGCTGAATTGATGAGAAAAATTTATGGAGGAAAAGACTAATGGCGAAGTTGAGTAGTGGCAACTTATCGTTGGAAATTGAGTATACGGGCTGGAAATGTGGTTGGCTCAATTACGAAATCACTTTTTGTTGGGGTGGGAAGCATTTGCTGAATTCACGTTGTCTTAAACGGAAAACAAGGCGAACTGGTGCTAGTTGGGTTAATAACGAACCAAATGAAATTGAGCAAGATGACTTGGTTCGGGTATTGAAACGAGTGCTGGAAACCAACAAACCCGACTACTGGGAACCGATAGAACCCGAGATAGTTGTTGCTTTCTATCCCGAGATGTACTTCCCATTCATTGACTCGCATTGGGAATTGATGTACGAAAGTGACTCCATGAAGGTGAGGAGAGAAGAGCGAGAAGAACAAAAAGAAGAGTTTGGTGGCAAATTACCGGATGATGATATTACGGTAGTTGTTAATGTGGATACGTACAATTTCGTCGGCGAAGGTGGTTACTCTGGCCAAGGTATAGCACTGATAATGGTCGTAAGCAGAGAAACATTGGAGGTGTTTTGCACTGACTTGGAACGAGAATACGTGGTATTGGAAAAACCAAAGATGGTTGAGGATACAGAAGAGTGAGTGAGTTGGAACCAGCGTACAAGAGTGAGAACGTAGAACTGTATCTTGGCGATGCGTTATCGGTGCTTCGGTCACTGCCAGATGAGAGCGTTCAGATGTGTGTGACCTCGCCACCATATTGGGGACTCCGGAGTTATTTAACTGAACCACAGATATGGGGTGGTGGTCCTGGTTGCGAACATGATTGGCAAACAGCGCCGATTCCATCAACGAAAAACTGCAAGCAAGGAAGTACGGAAACAATTAAGTATTTTGCTTTGGTCGGCAATGGGAAAGCAGAGCCGGGAAGACTTTGTGTTAGATGTGGTGCATGGTGCGGCGAATTAGGTTCGGAACCAACTCCTGAATTATTTGTCGGCCATATTGTTGAGATATTCAGAGAAGTGAAGCGAGTATTGAGACAAAATGGGGTTCTCTGGATTAATCTCGGAGACAGTTATGCAACAACTCCTACTGGTGGTTACGGAACCAAGTCGAACCTTCATGGTGCTCAAACTTCAGATAAATACAAAGAAACGATTAAGCAAGTTTATACCAAGAAAGCCAATACCATAAGTTTTGGATTGAAACCGAAAGACTTAGTTGGAATACCGTGGATGACAGCATTTGCTCTTAGATACGATGGTTGGTATCTAAGAAGCGCCATAACCTGGTGCAAAAATAATATGATGCCGGAATCTGTAACTGATCGCCCAACGAAAGCAACTGAAATGCTTTTTCTTTTGTCTAAGAGCGAGAGATACTTCTATGACGCTTTTGCCATTGCCGAACCATGTGTTTATCCGTATGACAATAGAGGTGCCAGAACAGACAACCGTCGTGGAACTGAGTGTGATTCGATAAGCGGTAAAACGGGCCTTACTCGAAACCGTAGGGATTGGTGGATTATAAATACTCAACCATTTCCGGGAAGTCACTTCGCAGTTTTTCCCGAAGCAATCGCGCGAATTCCAATTCTCGCTGGTTCTTCGGAGAAAGGTTGCTGTTCTAAATGTGGTACTCCCTGGAAACGAGTGGTTGAACATGAAAAAATGGAAATTCGTCGTTCCGGAAGAGCAAGTCTTGCCGAATTCACCGAGTGCTTCAGCTCTTCCGGAACGATGCTTAAACCCGCAACGTCAACGACTATCGGTTGGGAGTCCACTTGTTCTTGCAACGCTGAAGTCGCTCCGTGCACCGTTCTTGATCCGTTCATCGGCAGCGGTACAACTGCTCTAGTTTCCTACAAACTCGGCAGACGGTGCATCGGCATTGAATTAAATCCTGACTATCTCAAGATGGCGAGTGAGCGAATTTCCAAGGCGGAAGAACAACTAAGGATGTTTGTCTAATGGCAAGTAACGACGACCGTAGTTTATTCCTGAATCTTGAAGCAGAGCGTGGAATACTTGGTGCTTTACTAAGAGATGAATCTGTCTACGCTAAAGTTGCGACTATTCTTACTGGTTCTGCTGATTTCTGTGAGTCCAAACATGCTTGGATTTATAAGTCTATTGATGAACTCTATAAACGTCACGAACCAATAGATGTCGTGACAGTTACTTCTCGATTACAGAAACTAGGCAAACTAGACTATATCGGTGGTAAGCAAGCACTTGTAGAACTCTTAGACTCTCCTTCTGTTTCTGAGAACATAGAAACCTATGCTGATGCCGTCATGACTCTTGCGCAGAGACGTAGACTGAGAAAAGCGGCCCAGCAGATAGACGTTTTAGCTAGAGATAAAACTAAAAGCAATCAAGATATATTTGGCGAAACTACCAAACTCATTACCTCAGCTCGTGGAAAGACAAGAAGTACTGATATTGCCACGCCTCACGATGCCGCTTGCCTGATGTTAGATATTTACAGCAGAAAAGAAGACGATCAGGACAGAATAAGAACAGGTTTCCCATCACTGGATAGACTGATGCCCAAAGGCATGCGACTTGGAAATTTGGTTTATGTTGGTGCAAGAACGCAAGTTGGGAAGACGACTTTTCAGTGGCAGATTGCTGTAAATGCTGCTTTATTAGGCCATACTGTTCTCTTCTTCTCTTTGGAAATGAGTCAAGAAGAGTTAGAAGAAAGGGAAGTCGCTAGATTCACTCGTATTTCCGATAATGATTTAGAAGCAGCTAAAGTCAGCGGGAATGTCCCGTGGGATAAAGTAAACGCAGCTATAGAACACCGAAGCAAACTACCTCTTTACGTTTTCGCCTCTGGACTTTTGACGGCTGACTTAGTAGGGCAATATGCTCAAATATTTGCCATGCAACACGGTAAGAAAGCCGATTTGGTAGTGGTAGATTATCTAGGATTATTAGCAGGGCCATCTGCTGGTGAAAATAAAGAGGCTCAATGGGTTAGGGTAAGTAATGCTAGTCATAGATTAAAACAAATAGCAATGAGTCCCGACTTACCATGTGTAGTAATGGTGGGATGTCAGATAGGAAGACAAATAGTGGGGAGAGAAAGTCCTATACCTAAACTTTCAGATTTACGCGGATCGGGATCTACGGAGGAGGACGCTAATATCGTTCTTTTGCTTTACAGGGATGAAATTTATTTCCCTAACACTGAAAAGAAAAACATTCTTAGAGTAAATGTTGCTAAGAATAGGGGTGGGCAAGATGGTGATGGTGTAGTATGTGAACTCTTCTGGAATGGCCCAACTCATTTTGTCGGTGAGCTGGAGAGATTTCGATACGCTGAAGATTTTGATATCGAGGTACCATTCTGATTGACGAAGAATCGGGTCGTTTTCTTAGAAATAAGACAAAAGAACTCTATGGTCGATACAAAGAACTATCTCAGCGTCTAAGTGAAGTTGAAATAACGGTTATGCCACAATTATCCATTGCCCATGATAAATACAACGAGCAATGGAATGCTTATATTCTTGCTAATGAAACAAACAAAGAGCAACTGAAAGTGAAAATGAGAACTGCATTCTATCACTGGATGGATATATCTAACCAAATATATTTTGTGAGAAAAGAAAGGAATGAAGTACTGGAACAATACCAAGAGATGTTGAAACGATACCAGTCTTGGTTCGATAACTTAAGTAAGTCAGACCAATTTTCATGGCGAGAAAAATTGGTGCAGAAAAGGCCTTGACAACATATACGGTGTGTATTATTATTTGTTTCGGATAGGGATGATGATGCTTGGAAAAGTAAATAGCGAGTATTTGGAAGAGCAACGATGGGATTTGGGGTTTTGTCATCATCCCTATCTAGCACTTTAACATTGGTTGGCAGGTTGACAGTGAAACCGAACTGGGTAGCGGCGTTACGATGGTCGGTAGATCATCGTCCCAACTGGAATTGCGGTTCTTCCTGAAATGGAATGATTGGTTCAGTTCAAGGATTCGCCAAGAAAGTGTAATTCTTTCCCAACCAACTGAATGCTTAGTCTTTCGGGAAACCAGTGGGGGTTAGTTCACGTAGGGGCTGAACAGACAAGCGCCCCGCTCCCGACCAGTAGGACATGGGATGATGAGAGGCCAAGTCTGAAGAACGGAGGCAGTCCGTCCTGTGAGTTGCTGAACGTAATCAGGTGCAAAGACTAGGCACTCAAGGGCCGGGAAGGTATCGACAGTGAGTAAGGCCGCTAGTCGGAAACTCATTGGACCTGGATTCGATTTCCAGCCGGTCCACCAAGAGTTGGCTGGCAGTAACGGCAGTCGGTGGAGAGCACCGTGAGTGGATGTAGGCTTACTGAAGGCGAAGTCGAACCAGTCAACTCTTAACAATTGAATATTTGGGCGGCTGCTCTGTGGGAAAGGGCTGAGGAAGTGGGAATGAAGGTGGATGGGCACCTCTCCTTACCAACGGTGAGAACCCGTTTGGGAACGGTTCAAGCATGTGCTACAGAGGCCAACCGAGGGCCAAAGACGCGCCTCTCCGCCAAGCTGGAGATTTCGGGATTGCTTGGCTATAGCGACCCAACCGGCGGTGAGAGGGTTGCACGCAAACTAGGTTCAAATCCTAGCCGCCCAAATGTTAAGTTGATTTTACTGAGAGCCATTCTAAGCCATTCGGATTTTAGGATTCACGCTTGAAATGGGCAATAAGGCAGTTGGCTATCTGCGGAAAAACACAATGTCATAAGACTGTCTGGGATGTGTGTAAGATTCACTACGGTGTAGTTCTAATGTACTTCTAATTTGTGTTTTTTGCAGTTTGGGGGAAATGGGAAAAGAACAGCAGTCCCGAACGCCGAATAGGTGGATTTGTAACGATCTGGTGTGCTTAGTAGATGGATTGGCGTTTGGTTTAGACGAAGAGATGGGTGAGACATTCTGTATTGGCAAAGCAGTTGATCTGTTGGCCGCACTAAATGGTGAAGGAGTGATTAATGAGCGAGTGGAGCAGTTTGCTTTCAGAGCAGGAATTTCTGAATGCTTATGCGCTGGAGCCCGCACACCTACGGAGGTTACGGGAGAGGGGCCTTCCGTACATCCAAGTGAATGCAAGGGTAAGGCTCTACGAAGAAAGTATAACCATAGACTTCCTGAAAGGGTTATTAACGACATACGTAAAAAAACCGAGAAAGGAAGTTAGTGAATGAGATGGATTCGGAAACTGCTTTTTGTGAACTGGTTGAGGCAGCACAAAAGATTGCGATAGTCAGTGAGTGGTTGAGACAATTGCCAATAGAGGAAAGTATTGTTCTTTGCGGTGGAGACTATGAAGCGAGTCAAACAATAACGAGACTTGATGAAGCATGTTGGTCTTGTCACGAAATTAGCCGAAGCATAAGTGACAATTCAAATAAAGTAAGGAGGTAAGTATGGCGGGATTTTCATGGCGTCAAGAGATTTGGGGTAAGCAAACGATGTCAAACGGTGTTGTTTTTCGGGGACCGATAGTTGCTAGTGAACATGCGGGCGAAGAGTTGCATATTAGTATTTCCCACGATGGGAAGTACATTGGAGAGTTGGTAGGAATTGAGTACACGAATGGAGCAGTTCGTTTGTGTGCTTATGATGCAAAACAAAAGTGGATTCCCATTTACGATAAGGTGGGTAATTAGCATGAAGCAATTCGTTCTTTGTTATATTGAAACACCATGGGCATTTTTTACTACGCAACCTTTAGAAGGGCAGTGGGGTGATGATTGGGATGATTCTTCTCGTTCTTGTAATGCCGGATGGCCTTACCAACCTAATAATTCGGAAGAGGACTGGCAAATAATGCGATTAGCGTTTGAAGGACCATTTAAGGAGGTTAACGATTCGGTAAGTGTTAGGGAAATCAACGCTGGTCATGCAGCGTGGTTAGTTCCAAGTTGGTGCGATAGCCATAAGGTTGTCATTTACGCGGGGATAACACCAGAAGAGTTTACTGAGAGGATTGAATCGGTCGGGGGAAATGTTTATACCTCCCTGTCCCATTTAACGAAAGAAGAAAAGGTGGTAATGTAAACAATATGAAAAATACATTGGTGGTTGATTCAAAAAAGTTTTCGCAAAGTTTGGCAACAATAATGCCAGCGGTAGCAACCAAGTCAAGTCTGCCAGTTCTTTCAATGGTTCTGTTATCCACGACCGGGGACGAAAGATTGGAACTGGTCGGTACGGACTTGCAACTAAGCCTTCGGACGTTCTGTGAATGCGAAACAAGGGATACGATTCAGATAACTCTACCAGCTAAAAGATTATATTCTTGGGTTGCACAACAGGAGGGGGATATCAAGATAGAGTTTGAAAACTTCACAGCCAAGATGAAGTGTGGTCGGTTTAAGGCTACATTGAAGGGTTTGGATGCTGAGGAGTTTCCCGTAGTGCCGAGTATTGAGGGAGCGACAGAGAAGTTTGAGGTTGATGCGAAAAAACTAGAGATTTGCATTGACCAGGTGATAAATGCGGCTTCTTTAGACGATTCACGACCCGCTCTTTCGGGGATATACTGGACGAATAGACTAGCAGCGGCTGATGGATACCAGATGGGTATTTCGGTAGATGTAGGGACTGAGGGTAACTGGTTGATTCCTGCAAAGAGTATGCGAGTTATTCGCAAGGCGTTTCAAGGAAGTGAACCAATAATCGTATTTGGCCTTTCCACGCAACTCGGATTCTTACAAAACGAGATAGAAATAGTTACGAGATTGATAGAGGGTAATTTCCCGAACTATCAAGCCATCTTGGATCAACTTTCTAATCGTGTTGTCGTAGAGATGTCCAAGAGCGGACTAGAAAAGACTGTCAGGGTTGTGGAGACAATGCAGGAGTCCAATATTTTGAAGTTTGATATTGAGTCAGGAAAGATGGTGGTATCTTCTCAAGCGGGCGATACGGATGCAGATGGCGAAATTGAGGTTGAGTATGAAGGCGAATCGTTCAAGAAGGCGGTGAACATTCACTATCTCAGAAATGCTTTGAATGCTGTTGGAACAGACAGATTGCAGATGCAAACAGGGGCAGATACTACTTCGCCAATCCATATCAATAATGTGCCCGATGATTGCTTCAGATATGTTGTAATGCCATTGAATCTAACACGGTGAGAAGATGAATTTAGTTTTGTCGGTATTGGCGGCGTTGATTGTAGGATTTCCAGTGATGTGGTTGATTAACTCTCATCCATTCTTCTGGAGACACCCACTACTGGCGTTGCCCGTTTGTTTTGTTGTCGGGATGGGAATTTCTATAGGTGTTCAAATGGCGTTGAGATAATGTTTAGAAAATTCCTATTCACTTGCTTTGGACTAAGTGTTGGTTGGGTATTTATCAATGCGTTGGTAGTGATAATATTGATTCGGATCTTTTTAGGTTAGGAGGCAATAATGGCACAAACCATTTATATTGAGAAATTACCAACATCCGTTGAGAAAACACTGAAAGACTCAGTGGCAGTGCAAAAACGAATTGCAGTAGCGTTGGAACGAATTGCTAACTTAATGGAACCCGAGAGGGGATGGAGTGTGGAAGAGCAGGATAAGCACATTAGAGAATGGATGAAGAAGGAGTCGGAAGCAAAACGTGATACAGGTAGCGGGGATTCTGGTGGGTCTAGCAATGGTGTTGATGGCATTTGAGACATTTCAACAATCAACGTGGGGTGTTGTTAGTATCTTAGGATTGTTAATTCTAGCAATAGTTTTACTGATTATTGCCTATCGGAAAAGAGACAGGAATCAGTTGAAGATGGATGGGCCCGTTGGTCGGCATTTTTAATGTGCAGTTTACACAGATGAAATATTCAATAATCTATGCCGACCCACCTTGGCAATATCGCAACAAAAAAAACAGGTGGTTCTATGGTTAGTGGGGCGGAAGCTAAATATTTAACAATGCCCCTTGCTGATATCTGTGACATACCCGTGAAATCCGAAATTGCTATGCGCGATAGTGTGCTTTTCTTGTGGGTAACAACCCCACTTAAATGGGAGGGCTTCGAGGTTATGAAAGTGTGGGGTTTCTCGTATAAAACAACGGTTTATTGGAGAAAGATCATGTCACTCGGTATGGGTTTCTGGTTTCGTGGTCAAGTAGAGGAATTGCTTGTTGGTGTTCGTGGTAATGTGAAGGCGTTCCGTTTGCAAGAACCTAATTTTATTCAAACAAAGGTATTGCGTCATAGTGAAAAACCGAAAGAGTTTAGGGATTTAATTGAAAGAGCAACAACGAAAATGCTTGTACAAACAAGACTTGAAATGTTTGCTCGTTATCATCCAGAAGGTTGGGATGTATTCGGCAATCAAGTAGAACAGAGTATTGAATTAGGAGAGGTATTAAGCGATGGCAAGTGATCGGGAATTGGATGCGTTGGCTGCTCAATGGGATCGAGAGGCCAAAAGACTGAAGGCACTGGAGATGGAAGATACCTTAGCTTGGGGCCTGAATGTGGTGGAGGAAGAGAGATTGCATGAGTGTGCAAGGCAACTGAGAGAGTTACTTCCGCCCAAATTATCTCGCAAAGAGCGGGCGCAAAAGGACGAGTTTAGAGGTTTGGTAATGGCGGGAATGCCCGAAGGATCGGCAAGAGACATTATTTTAGGAAGGGGTGTGAGCAAATGAAAAGAAATGATGATTTGACAAACGTAGCAAGTGGGTGTGGTGCAGTTATTGGGTCATGGGGTTGTAGTCTTATTTACATAGCGGTGATTGTTACAACGGTGGTTTTGTTACTGCGTTGGCTTGGAGTTCTCTAAGTGCTGCTTTCTGATAAGAAGATTTTGCAAGAACTAAAGACGGGAAGAATTCAGATTCAGGACTTTGATCAGCGACAACTCTCCACCAATTCCTATGATGTACGGTTGGACAATGTTTTCTTTATGCAGAAGCCTGTATCTGTGATTGTTGGAACTACTCAGTCTGGCGTAGAAGAGATGTGGGGTAAACCACAAACCTCTGGTAGATACATTCAGTTTCCTGCTGGTGAGATGGTACTTTGTAGAACACGAGAGATAATTGGTGCTAGAGACGGTATCACAACTAAGATGCAAGGAAGAAGTAGTATTGCGCGATTGGGGTTATCGGTAGAGCAAGCTGGCTTAGGGGATTCTGGCTACATTGCTCAGTGGACGTGCGAAATTTGTAACCACACAAAAACTGATATTCTCTTGCCGGTCGGTATTCGTGTGGCGCAAATAATGTTTTTTAAGATTGGGAAAACATTGAAAGAATACGATGGTAAGTATGGATTTGGTGAGCACTTGTCGCCCAACATGCTTTCAAGACTGTATGATGACTATGATTTAGAAGACGTTTTAGCGGGGAAGTATATTGGTTAATAATCTAGTTCCATTTGATGTAAACCACGAAGCGATAGTCAATCATCCCTTTCCCGAAACGTTAGAGGCTTGTGAAGAACAAGCAGTGGTTTGTTGGAATATTTCAGATGCTTTAACTACTCGTTTGATTAAATTATTGATTTACATCAGAGATAGTAAGTTATATAGAACCAGTCAAGTGCAAGAGTTTACTTCTTTTGAAGCGTATTTGAACCACTTCACTTCAGATGTTATTCATGGAATGGCTCGTAGAAAGACCATCTATGATCGGATTAGAATTGTGGATGATGCGCCTAAACTTGGAATAGATCCAGAGATTTGCTTAGGGAGAGGTATGCTGAAGAAGTCTGCCTTTGTGTTTCAATTTCACGATAACGGGCAAGTTGAACCCGAAGATTGTAGAGATATTTTATTAAGAGCACCATATATGTCTTTAACTGAAGTTCAAAGAGAGTTATATGAGAAGGCTGGTATATGCAAGTCGGGGTGGGGGATTAGTTATGTTGAATTTAGCACTGGATGTAGTGTGGAACTAATTTACTTTGAATCAGATGGTCATGTGTATAAAAATCCATTCTTTCCGAGGGTAGCGGTGGATCAATTGGGTCATGCACTGAAGATAGAACCAACGAGGATAAAATGAAGAAAGTCACAATTAAATTAAGCGACGGAGATTTTGAGATACTTCATGAGTTAATACAGTCATTAAGATGTAGCTATAGTTCTGGTGGTGAACACTACTGGGAAACTAGGGTTTGGTTTCCAGAGGATAGACTGCAATATCGTCAAAGATTATTAGTGGACGAACTTAAGGAGTTATTCTGGGATGCGAAAAGTCACAATGGGACTATTTGTGACGAAAGGGTCTGATTGAGTCGTGCGTAGTGAAACGGAGGTTCGGCGGTTAATTGTTCGGACTAGGAAAAGCATTCAATACTGGGGATCATGTATAGAAATAACTCATCCGTCTAAACCGGAGTATAAATCAATAAAGCAATGGCGAGAGTATGTATCTTTAGGACAGTTTGTAGTGAACTTATTGGAAACATTTCTTAACGAAACCGAACCGCTAAAAAAGTTTGATTCCTCTGCTCAGTTAGATGCGTTTCAACGAATATCAGACTGGTACTGGGAGGAGGATAAAAGGGAAGTCCATTATTTAGAAGACAGAATCAAGCAATTATTTTCCGAGAGAACAACAAACTTATTGGACAAGTGGATAGAAAAAGATAGGTACGATAAGTCCGATATTCGCGGGATTTTGAGACATTGGAGGGAAATGGTTGGCGAAGTTTACATGGAACCCGCACGATGTTCGGAAGATTATCGGCGCAAGGAAGGTATCCAAGTAATGCTTTGTGATCTTCAGTTTGCCATAGATCAACTTTCTTCGTTTGAACAAGCCGTGATTGACGCTTACAGATGGTATCCATCTATTGATGCGCCGTGTCAACCAAAGCGATTTAGTCTCACTGCTATTGCAGAAGTGTTGAGAAGGTGGAGGAAACTTGGATTTGGTGAAGATTGGCACAGAGATGGAAGCATTGATAAAAACTTGGTGGATCAAACTCTTAACGATGTGCGAGAAAAAATAAGTGATATTTTGAATGGTTATTATTTGCGGCCGAATTAGTTACGTTCTGTAAAGACAGGGGGGGGCACAATGGATATCTTTGAACAACTGGATCAATATAAGAGTGACCAGACAAAAGAGGTTATTACTTTTCGTGAATACTTCGAGAGGGTGAGAGAGAACACGTCTCTCGTTCGATTGAGTCACGCCCGATTGCATGACATGTTAATGAATAAGGGCGTAGATAAGGATGGGAACTGTCTCTTTTTTGTTGATGACCTATTCGGTATTGAGAAGTCCATTTCTCAAATAGTCTCTTACTTTGCTAGCGCAGCTCAAAGACTGGAGGTAAGGAAAAGATTACTCCTAATGGTTGGTCCTGTATCTACTGGCAAAAGCACCGTCGCTACCGCTCTGAAACGTGGTCTTGAGAAATACACTCGAACCAATGATGGGATTTTGTATCGCATACAAGGATGTCCAATGTCCGAGGAACCATTACATTTAATTCCGAAGGATATGCGACCAAACATTCTAAAGGAATTTGGAATATACATTGAGGGTTCCTTGTGTCCACTATGCCAACTAAAACTAAGAGAAGAGTGGAAGGGCGACGTACAAAACGTTCTCATAGAGAAGTTTTACTTGAGTGAAGATGAGCGAGTCGGTATTGGAACTTTTCTACCAGCGCCGGAGAAGGATCAGGACTTAGCTGAATTAGTTGGCGGGTTGAATCTAGCCACTATTGGAGAGTTCGGACATGAAGCAGACCCACGCGCCTACGTATTCAATGGAGAACTTAATATCTCAAATCGTGGCATGATGGAGTTTGTGGAAATCCTGAAAGCTAATGAAAAGTTTTTGTATGTACTGCTTACGTTAACACAAGAACAGAATATTAAGACTGGTCGATTCCCAATGCTTTATGCTGATGAGGTTATCGTAGGCCATACCAATGTTACTGAATACCATAACTTCGTGAATGATAAAAAGAACGAAGCATTGGTGGATCGGATGGTGGTAGTTCAAGTTCCCTACAACTTAAGACTAAGTGAGGAAATTAAGATATACGAGAAGCTACTGAGAGAGAGCAACGTGGGTAATGTTCATATAGCACCTAACACTTTGAAAGTTGCTAGTATGTTTGCCATTCTCTCTCGTTTGGGGCAAGATAAGAACAATGACTTAACTCTTGTCAAGAAGATGAAATTATACAACGGTGAAGATGTGCAGGGATTTAAGCACACTAGCATAGAAGAGATCAAGAAAGAGTGTCCCAATGAAGGAATGGACGGTATCTCCCCGAGATATGTTATTAATAGAATCTCTGCTGCTGTAGTCAAAGATAATCGGACTTGTATCAACGCTATAGATGGATTAAGAGCATTGAAAGACGGCCTAGAACAATATCCCGGTATTTCCGTGGAACAAAAAGACAAATGGCAAGGATTGATAGCCACTGCAAGGGAGGAGTTTGACACTCAAGCGAAGAAGGATGCTCAGAGAGCTTTCGTTCACTCTTACGATGAGTCGGCCAATACACTGTTCCAGAATTACTTGGATAACGCCATAGCTTCTGTGGAAGAAGAAAAACTGAAAGACCCTATTACCGAGGAAGAGATGGAGCCGGATGAGAAATTGATGCGTTCAATAGAAGAAGGCATAAACGTAATTGAGTCTGGCAAGAAGGCGTTTAGAGAAGAAATTATTAGACGAAGTGGTGTACTCCAAGCAAGGGGAGGAAAGTTTACTTGGGAATCACATCCAAGATTAAAGGAAGCAATTGAACTGAAGTTGTTTGGAGACCTCCAAGATATGATCAAGTTGACGACAACGACCAAGGTGCCGGATAAGGAACAGACACAACGGATTAACGAAGTCATCGAGCAGTTGAAAAGGGAAGGCTATTGTGAAAAATGTGCTAGTGAACTGATAAGGTATGTCGGAAGTTTGTTGAATCGTTAGAAATAAGATGGGACAGTTTAATGGTAAGTTCGTATCGGCGAAGCAGGATTGGGAGACACCGCAGGGACTGTTTGATGTGTTGAACGAGAGATACCATTTCACGTTTGATTTAGCTGCGAGTAGCGAGAATAGGAAATGCCAACAGTTCTTTTGCGAACAAGATGATGCTCTAGGTAAAACGTGGATAGGTGTTTGTTGGTTGAATCCACCATATGGAGATGCCAAGTCCGGAAAACTCTCGGATTGGGTTAAGAAAGCATACATGGAGAGTTTGAAACCCGATTGTATAACCGTAATGCTGATTCCAGCAAGAACCAACACCAAATGGTGGCACCGATACTGTATGAAAGCACGGGAGGTCTTATTGGTTGAGGGTCGTCCCAAGTTCGGAGATGCAAAACATGGTTTACCTCAACCACTTGCCGTGGTGGTATTTAACGGTGAATCGGGAGAAACGTTTTTCGGTTCACTTCCGAGTAGGTAGGATAATATGAAACTTAGAGAAAGAGCGATGGTTGCGTTGAAGCAAGCAGAAGATAGGAGGTTGGAACGAACAAAGCAAATAATTCCCAAGGCATTGAAGAAGTATTTGGGTGTTGGCGCAGAGGAGATTGAGACTTGGGGTAAAAATGACGATTACATATATGCCGTAGTTGATGGTTTGCAGTTCACTGCCATTGAGGGTGTTGCGGTTTTCCCATGGGGATTCTGGACGGAAACAAACCTACACCTTCTGTGGTATTGCCAGAATTGCGGTAAATATAGAGAACGTGCTTCCGTTTACTCATTAGATCAACTTGGAAATATCTTGAGTACGCCTACTTGCTTTGAATGTCGTGGAAAATAGACGAATGAACATAGAGGAATTTCTCGTATCCATTGAGAATCTAACCGTCTCAGAGTTGGTAGGGTTTATCGGGATTCTTGAGAAACGATGGGGCGTTTTAGCCATGCAACTAACTACTCAAGTAACAATGAAAGAGACTGAGGTTATCCCCATTGAAGAAGAGCAGACTACATTTGATGTAATTCTGAAAGAAAGCGGTCCGAATAAGATTCCCGCAATTAAGATTGTACGACAACTTTGTGGTCTAGGATTGGTAGAAGCAAAGAATACTGTTGAGGCAGCACCGATAACAATTAAACAAGGTATATCTAAAGAAGAAGCAGAAGCAATCAAGGCGAGGTTAGTAGAAATAGGTGCAGTTGTTGAGATTCAGTAGGTGGTGTGCGTTTTACACAAGGAGCTAAACGATGTCAATAGAGATAATTGGGCAGGACGGAATTGAGGTTCCCGAGGACCATAGGCAAGATATTCTTAATATGTTAGAACAAGTTGAAAATGTATTCGGACCAATTCAAGACCTTTTATCCAAAACCGGGACACTAATAATGTACTCGGATGGCGCTCCGTTAAAAACTCCGTGGGGTGGAATTATAACCGCTCAGTATCTAGGACGGATACTTGGTGCTCATGTTTGGAATGAAAAACAGAAGGGGCAAGATTTACTACTACTTAACTGGGGAGCAATGAGAAACAGTGCTGAGAAGATTAAAGTTCTTGCTCATGAGTTAGCGCACTGGATTGATGTACATTCTTTCTGGACCATGTTTCCGAAGACTGCATTTACACCAAATGTTGGTTGGCATCTCTCTCGTTTTGATTGGATTCATAATATGCAGTGGTTATACGAGGAGTTTTATGAACCGATTTTAGGGTTAATGAACAAAACGCATCGGACACGAATGGGTTGGAACGAGTTCCGGGAACCATCGCATATAGGCACTTGGTCAGTAGGAAATTACAACAAATTCGTGGAAGGGGTTCGCCATCAACCCGATGAAATCTTCGCTTATTTGGTTGACCAAGTTGTGATGAGTACAGTTTATCCCAATTGGGGTCGGATTCAAAACAAGGGGCCACTGATTATTCTTGACCACAAAAGATTTGAGTCAGTCAAAGACTTAGTGATTGGTGAAATAAACCGAAGACTAAGTATCATTAGAACGGGGTAGGCATGACTTACATCGTGCAGCGTGATTGGGCACTCCATAATAAGGGAGGAAAAAGCCAGCAGCGTCACAAAGAGAAACTGAAGGAGGCTATTAGGGACAAACTTCCCGATATTATCGCACGAGAGGACTTGATTTCGGGTGACTCTAAACGGCCTGTTAGAGTTAGGATAGATTCACTGAATACTTATAAGTTTCGCTATCAGCATCCTAATGAGGGCGAAGGAGAGGGAACGGGAGAAGGAGAGGGGGGAACCGAACCAGGCGAGTGGTCCTATGATGCCGAGTTAACCCTGGACGAACTAAGCGAGATGGTCTTAGAAGACTTCAAACTACCAAATCTAGAACCAAAAGTCACCAAGGAAGTTACTACCGATGAGGTTTCTTGGACAGATATTCGTAAGAAGGGGCCTTGGAGTACGTTTGATAAGAAAAGAACTATTCGAGAAAACATTAAAAGGAATGCGTTCAAAAGCAATCCAAAGTTTGAAAATATACATCAGGACGATCTACGATTCAAGGCGTGGGAGGTGGGGAAGAAACCTGATACCAATGCCGTAGTATTTCTGATGGCCGACCGTTCCGGTTCAATGGACTCAGATATGATATATCTCATCAAGGCTTTTTGTTGGTGGTCAGTAAGGTATTTACGACAGAAATACGACCGAGTAGAGATACGATTTATTGCCCACGATACCACGGCTAGGGAATGCACGGAAAAAGAGTTCTTTGGTGTTGAGGGGGATGGGGGAACAATGGCCTCCTCTGCCTTTCAGTTGGGTTTAGAAATAATGGACCGACACTATCCTACGAGTGCTTGGAATATATATTCTTTATATTTCACGGACTGTGATAATTGGAGTGGTGATAACTCAGCAGCTTTGAATCTAGCCAAGCAAATAGTCTTAAGGTCAAATCTTTTTGGATTTGGCAAGGTTAAGGGTAGCGGATATTCCGATTTCCCCAAGCAAATGGAAAATGCGTTTGAGAAAGAGATAAAGTTTACGGTGTTCAAATTGGACGATAAGGGTGATGTTCTGAATGCCTTGAGACAGGTGTTTGTGAATAGAGATTAAATGCGATTGCGCTGGTATACACTGGAAAATGAAGAAGAAATGGAGACTAAATGTGTAGAATTACTTGAGCATGGATGTGGTGTTGTAATGTTTGAATTAACGACATTGGATGTTTTCACGATTATGCAGTTACAATCGCAGTTTGATATGGCGGGATTCGACAAAATGGACAACGATTTGTTTCTTACGGCTTGTTATTTTGTGGATAAGGGTTTATATAAGAGACTTAATTCTGCTTTGAATAAACTTTATAGCAAGGAGATTAGTGATGGCGATAAGTGTTGAAACTGAGAAAATCTTTTTACAAGATGCGTTGCTTGCATTGGTTTATGGAATGGAAGAATCGGTTGAGGTTGGTTGCACGGATCACTTGGATTGTTGGGATGAATCAGATGAACTTTGGTATGAGCCACTTGAGCGTGCCAAGGAGTTGTTGGGAGAACTTTATGATCCCAAAAGAAAACTGAGATGAACTGCTACGATTGCGTTCACAGTATCTTGTCGGATGAAACATCGCAAGGTCGATGGAAATGCGGTGCGATTCATCCCGGTGTATGGACATATATCTCAGATAAAGAAACAAAAAAGTGTACTAAATTCATGGCAATACATGTTGAACCACCCGTATGGTTGAGGGATGATGGGAAAGATGATGACGATTAACGATATACCAAAACTCAGTGACGAGGACATCAAGAGGGCGGTAAGATACGCTAAGAAATCGTTGGAATGTTGTGGGAAGGGACTTGCTCCTAGATGTGGGGACTTGTCGTGTCTGGAATGCGAAGTGACTATTGACACCGCCGTCATTTCCCTAGCCGATCAAGTTGATGCCAAGGATAAGGAGATTACACGATTGAAACGTAGTCGAAGGAAAGTCCTTCGGATTATGGGTTGGGAGAATGACGGATGCCCCTGTAAGGATTGCACTACCATTCGGGGACTACTCGCAGAGGACAAAGAAGAGGACTGACATATCAATGATAAAACAAGAGCTTGAGGCGGTGGTGACTTATGCCAAAGAGATTCTGGCATATCATGGTGAGAATCTTTGCGATCTTTGTCTAAAGGATAACTCCATTGAGCGAATTAGCGTTGCTCTTGTCGCTTTGGTTGGTCAGTATGAGCAGGAAGTGCGAGATCGCAAGGTGCAAGATAAACTGGATGCCAATATCAGACGGGACAATGCAGCCTATTGGGATGATTTGCTAGAGATCAAGGAGGCAATGATTGAGCGACTGAAGAGACAGCAACAACAGTTGGCAGAGATGGCTGGTGAATGGCAGCAGTGGGTGAGAAACTGGGCTACTCGGGAGCCATTGGGTCGAGCGGAAACGCTAGAAGAATGTGCCCGTGCCCTGCTGTCGGCACTGGAAAAGGGAGCGTAAGACGATGGAAACGATTGAGTTAAAGTTGGTACCCGTGAATAAGGAATACATTGCCCGAACGTATTCAATGGTTAGCAGACTCTCAATGTGGGCAAAAGATAATGGTTATTCATTCTCAGAAATAGGTAAATTGTATGATGCTCAAGCAGTATTGATAAATATGTTTGCGGAATGGGAAGATGAATCTAGCAAAGATATTGGGAGATAGTTTATGAGAGTTTTGTATCAACCACAAGGTAGGGCAAGGGAATATAGCAGTTGGGCGGTGTCAAGTTACAAATTTTGCGAACACGCATGTAGCTATTGTTATGTACCAGAAATTCTTAGAGTAACACCAGAAGAGTTTTCTAAAGTTCAAGTACGTCCGAACTTTTTGGAATATCTTGAAAAAGATTGTCTCTGCGCGGAAAGAGACGGTATACATATTCCAGAAACCTTCTTATGTTTCAGTTGCGATCCTTATCCTGGGATAGAAGCAGAATATAAACAAACTAGGGGTGCAATTGAAATACTGCACAAACATGGTATTTCGGTGAGGTTATTGACCAAAGCGGGAGTGTTTGCCACAAGAGACTTTGATTTATTGACTAATAAAGACTGGTTTGGTTGCACGTTGACATTTAGTGATTATGACCAATCAAAGCACTGGGAACCCAATGCCGCACTACCCAATGGCAGAATTGATACATTGCAAGAAGCGAATCAGGAGGGTATTTCGACTTGGGTCAGTTTGGAACCAGTGATAGATCCTGAACAAACACTAAAACTTATCAATGCCTGTTATGAATTTGTAGATCACTGGAAAGTAGGCAAATTGAATTATCATCCGCTTGAAAAGACGATAGACTGGAAAAAGTTTGCTCACGATGTAGTGATGCTGTTCAATGATTTGGAATGTGACTATTACATTAAAGATGATTTGAGGAAATATCTATGTTAGATCATTTGAAGAGAATTCTCGGTGAGATTGAGAGGGATCGTGGGTTTCAGTTGACCATGTATACAGAAATGCATGAGCGATTCAACGAACTCAACGACAAAATTGAGACCTATATGAGTCTCGTTGAAATGAAAGAGGACAATAATAAAGACCCGTTCCTGGAGGCACTAGCAAAAGCACCGATAGATGATGAATCTGATGATGTTCTAGTGGAAAATGATGACTTATTTGCTAGGGGTGAGGTGATTGGCCGGGTAGTAATTGAAGAACTCCGAGAGAAGCCATCCCTGGTTAAACTTGCGGAGGAATTAAGGGAAGCATATCGTGTTTCGGATAAACGTATAGTTGAACTTGCCAATGAGACGATTGAGTTGATTATGGAACACGAGGATATGATCAAGTGGATGAAGGAGTGTACTGGGTATAAAGATTGTTTTGATATGTTCCTACTGCATATGAATAGGTATTAAGTGACGCCCGAAGAAGTTCTAAAACTAGAACAAGCAATAGAACATTTAACTGAACTTGCCCACAAGATGGGATTAGATCCATACCCTATAGTTTTTGAGGTAGTTCCAGACTCTATTATCTATGAGTTTGGTTCCTATGGCCTACCCGGAAGGTTTGATCATTGGACTAGGGGTAGGGATTACTTCAGGTTTAAGACCAAATATGACTATGGCCAAGTAAAACTTTACGAGATGATTCTGGATACTAATCCATCTACAGCCTTTTTGGTTGAATCAAATTCTTTAGCCAATAACAAACTGATAATTAGTCACTGCGTTGGTCACTCGGATTATTTCAAACGAAACACCCACCTAAAGAATCAACCAAGTGACATGGCCGAACGAGTTATTGCCCATGCCCAAAGAATACGTCAGTACGAACACGAATTTGGTCCACTAGAAGTGGAAAGAACTATAGACATGGCCCTATCTCTGGAAAGTCACGTCAGGCCATTGCCACATCAAAAGAAGAAATTAGATGAGAATAAGAAACCATGGCAGAGTCCCTACGCTGATCTATATCCAAAGGAAGAATATAAATGGGATGAATCTGCTATTAGAAAGCCGGAAAGATCCCAGGAGGATTTACTGTACTTTATTGCAACAAATAGTCACGGTCTGAAAGATTGGCAAAGAGATATTCTATACATCATTCGGGATGAGGCTTTGTATTTCGATCCCCTAGCCCGAACCAAGATTTGTGACGAAGGCTGGGCGACATTTTGGCATGCCAAGTTAATGAGAGAAGCAGACATAACGGACGAAGAATATACGGAATTTGCTCAGTTTCATTCCCACATGGTTGGTCCCAGATTTGTTCGTGGAAAAGACGGTGAAAGGGTTCCACAAATAGATCCGTATGCTTTGGGTTACAAAATCTTTGAAGATATTGAGAAAAAGGGTGGCAATGTTTTTGAAGTCTGTGAGTTAGAGGATGATGTATCACTTATTAGAAACCATCTAAGTAAAGATGTGTGTGAGTACTTTGAGTTATATGTACCAATGACTGACTTGGAGGGCAATCCATACAAAAATTATAAGTGGAAAAAGATACGAGACTATTATTCTATTATGCTGACCAACTTAAATGAGCCGGTAGTCAAAATAGAAGACGCTAACTACGATCATAATGGTGAATTATTTCTAAAACATTACTACGATGGCAGACCACTGGAAACGACATGGATGGTTCAGACATTGCAGAATATATGCGGATTGTGGATGAAACGAATTCACCTACAGACAATCGAAGATGGTAAACAAATGATTATTTCCGTGAAACATCAGAATGATCGGTACATTCTTGATAAAAAATTGGTAAGTAGATAAGTGAAAATGAAGGAGATACAGTTAACTCAAGGAAAGGTTGCCCTGGTAGACGACGAAGACTACGAACGAGTTAATCAATTCAAGTGGTATGCGCAAAAACATGGAAATGGTACATTTCGTGCTGTTAGAAACGAAACTCTGCGATCTCGTAAAGACGCTAGAGAAACAGGATTACCCATCCATAAGACTATTCTCATGCATAGATTTATTCTAAATGTGCCAGATAGTATGGACATTGATCATGTAAATCACAATACATTAGACAATCAAAAAGATAACTTACGAATTTGCACACATAGTCAAAATACAATGAATCAACTTCTCCAAGGGGGGACTTCCTCGAAATACAAAGGTGTTTGTTGGAATAAGCAAAGGAAGAAGTGGATAGTGTATATTAAATGCGAGGGAAAACGAACCAATCTTGGATATTTTACCGATGAGTTAGAAGCGACGAAGGCGTATAACGCAAAGGCGGGAGATCTTCATGGTGAGTTTGCCTATCTAAATCCGGTTAAATAGATAAGGTGATGAGAGTTAGAATTTGCAACGTTTGTGGAAATCCATTAGATGAGCAGTCGGCACAATATTCACTAATTGCTAACTTATCAGGGGGAATCGAGGTGGAATTCTCATTGTTTGATGTTTGTCGTTCTTGCACGGGGAAAATCTGGAAAGAGTATGAGGAAAAGAGTAAATCGGGAAAACATCAAAGAACAATACGATGTGTTTCTTTTCGGGAAATTTCTGAAGAGGTGGTAAATGAAATCAAGTAATGCGATAAAGTTGGGTTTACTTTTCCTAGTGTTGGGGGTAATTAGTATGGCGTTTGAAATGCCATCAAGCGCACCAATGGTTTTGTCGTTCATAGCAGCATTGGGAGGATTTATCGTTTTGTTCATTGGACTAGTACAACGTTATTATGCTCAATCAAAATAAGTTGTGTAAAACGCACATAGGAGAAATTTAATTGAGGCAATGGACTGGGTTAACTAGGGACGAGCAAGGGGATGTGTTGAAAACTGCCGCGTCTTGGCGAGATGAGGGCAAAGACTACGAAACCATACTTGATTTGTTTTTGCAAGATCAGGGCATTGAGCTAAGTCGAAGTGGGTTGCGAGGTAGACTGAGTGAGTATCGTCGTGGCGAAATAAGTTTTGATGGTTTAGCTACAGACAACGATGAAGAGAGGTTATTTACTTATGATCTTACTTCGTATGTAGATGGAAATGGTTGGGTCAGAATACTGCCAATGGGAGATTTTCACTGGGGCAGACAGTGTGACAAGGAATTAGTCAAAAGGAACTTGGATTGGGCTTCATCTCACAATGTTCCCATATTCGGTATGGGAGATTTGGCTGAGTTTGCTTTGAAAGACTCACCGGGTATGGCCATTTATGAGGAGGATTCACCGCAAGTGATTCGGACCGAACTGAGAGCACTACTAAAACCATACGCCGATGCTGGATTGTTCAAGGGCGACTTTTGGTCCAACCATTCGGGCCGTATTCACAAAAGAGTTGGGTTGAATGAAGCCCTTAACTTTTGCGAAGAAGCGTTGGGCGTAGATTTTTGGGGATTTTCCGCGTTCTTTGAGCTAAAGGTTGGGGAACAAGTTTATACGATGTGGGGAAGTCATGGTGCTTCGGGAGCGGTTACGTTATCCAGTAAGATTAACACAGTAGAAAAAATAGGAACATATGTTGATGCCGACATTTACTTATATGGACATGTCCACGATCTCTTTACTTGGAGTCGCTTAAAAAGGGCGGTAGTTAATGGGAAGATAACTGAACTAAGGCGTACTTTTGTCCTAACAGGTGCTTTCCTAAAGTGGAAGGGTTCGTATGCAGAACAGAAGTTGTATGCACCTACCAAAAGAGGATCGGCAAAGATCCAATTGAGTGCCGAGAAGCATGATGTACATGTATCTATATGAAAAGAACTCCACTAAAAAAGGTATCTGAGAAGAAGAGGAAGGGTTTCACTTTATTACAGATTCCAAACTGGAAACAGATTCGCAAACATATATTAGAGAGAGACAATTATGCATGTAGAATCTGCTTCAGAGACGGTGGAGAAGTAGTTTTACAAGTGCATCATATCAATGGAAATAGAGAAGATAACGAAGATTCTAATTTAGTTACTTTATGCAAAGGGCATCATAGAAAATTACACCAGTCTCTTTATCAACCGATATTGGGTCAAACATTACCTTGGGGAGGTATTTATGAAGGTTGAAAACATAGTTTGCTGCGTGCTGTTTCATAAAACGCCGTGCTGTCAGAGCGACTTCTTCGTGGAGTACCCCAAAGATATGGCCGATAACGAAGAATTGGTTGCGCCTAATGTGCTTTGTCCTAAATGCGAAAAGACATATGAAGTTGTGTTGACCGCTTTCAAGAAAGGCAAACCGAAACGACTACAATGGTCTCCTAATCCACTTGGGGAAAGGTCTAATGAAAAACAAGATTGAAGAAGTGATAACTGAATGGGAAACCGAGGTAAAGCGGGTCAATGTCGCATTCCTGTCTTTTGAAAATCCAACGGTTAGGGGAAGTGCTTTGGGTAAGGTCGCGGCTTTGAGGGAGTGTATTCAACGGTTACGGAGGTTACTGAAGGAAGGTGAAACATTCGGTCTACGTGGAGAATCCGATGGGTGAATCAGACTGGAGGGCGCGACATATGTATCTAAATGCAAGACCTACCCAAGTTCAAAAAGCAGCGGGCAAGTCACTTACTTGTGAGAAATGCGGGGCACCTAGACGTAGGAACAAGTGCGATTACTGCGGAACCCTATATGGCGGCGGTGGGGACGAGTATATGATGAACGGATGGTCCTATTGCTGTAGTGGAAGAAACGATAAGGAGTGATGATGGAAACGCGACTTTTCTGTATGGTTCCCGGTACGGGGTTTAATGGCGGAAAAATCGGTTGCTATTTCGGTGGTGATTGTAATCGTCAGAGATGTCCACGCCCCATTAACTATGTGCGTTGGGATGAATTGCAAGTAAATCCCGATTCCGAACCATCTCAAGAGTTTGTTAATGGTGTTTGGCAAGACTTGGAAGAATTTGAACGGGAGGCGTTAGCGCATGTTTGCCGTGGCTGATGGTGAAACCATTTATGGTGAGTTAAAGCACCAACTTGGTCAATATCTCAACGATGAGATGACACTAGACCAGTTTGTGTTTTGGTATATTCCAGCTACTTGGAATATACATCAAATCGAGCACGAGAGGGCAATAGACTTAACTTATGCCATTGATCTGAGACTAGCAGAACATTCAAATGGAAACTTATCTGATGGCGAACTAAAAGAACTATTGGCGAAAGAACTGAAGAATCATGCGTGATCTATGCCAAGATTGTACCAAGTTTAATGAATGTATGGAGTTGGAAAATCCACCAGGCTATATTACTCTTACCATTTGGTGGGACGAACGGCCTACTTGTCCTGAATTTAATGAGTTAGAAATAACCGATCCGAGAATAAAGCGACTTAGTGAACTATTTGAATTCTGGGGTAGATGTGCGGTAGTTGATTACTTGCAAGAGAATCAAAAAGTTATTGAACCATTATTCACTCTAAGGGATTTGGTTAACCAGGATTTTGGTAAAGATACGGTCATTGTTTTATCTATTGAAGGTGAGAACAATTTCTTACTAGACTGTATAGAGAAGTGGCTAGAAGTAAGTGTTAGGTGTGGTACGGAACCAAGATTGTGGAAGATCGGCAACCTGGAAGCGTTTTGGTATCGATCATTTGAGAGTGCGGGAAGTGATTGCGCTAGATTATGGAACAAAATATCGTTGCGATGGGAGTGTTTTGAGGGTTGATAAAATTCTTTGCGATTCTTCTTGTGGGATTGGTATTATTCACGATTTTTACTGAAAGTGTAAGTGCTGATGGTAATGACGGTGTGTATTGGGTAAGCTCAACTGCCTATGAGGAAACTGGCAATACGATGTTTAATGGCGAGTGGCCATATTATGGGGCCGCCGCTTGCAACTTCCTACCAATTGGGACACGCGTCTTGGTATTGGATGGCTCAAAAGCCGGAGAGGTATTTGTTGTCAAAGACAGAATAGGTTGGGGAAGCGACTTCGACATTTACATCGGTGATGTTTGGAGTGCCAATCAGTACGGTCGCCAAGAAATCCGCATTCGTGTTTTAGGAGGGGCTTCTGATTTGAACGAGTTCAAGGCTAAGAATGTTGGGGTATCAACTTGGATGTGGATCAAGGCACTCTATGGGGCGAGAATTTGACAACCGTTGACTGGAGAGCTGAATTTGAAGAACAAGGAAAACACGATTGGGAACTCTATGAAAAAACAGAGTTGGTCTATCGTTCCATCCGCAAAAGGCATTTGGGATTTGGCTGGGTTTTCTTAACAGAGGTTAGGACTCAGACGGGTGGCTGGAATGAGAACTATATTGACGCCCTCGCTTTTGCTCTCTGGCACTCACTGAAGTACGAACGCGTGGCATACGAAGTTAAGATTTCAAGAAGTGGTTGGCTTAAAGAACTGAAGAAACCCACTAAGTGCAAGGTTGCAATGGATTATAGTCATCGTTTCTGGTTTGCTCTTCCTATCGGTATTGTGGAGGATAGGGATCTGACTTTGATAACCGATGGTTGCGGTGTCCTTGAAGTTCATAACGACGGTGAGATCAAAATTAGAAAGCGAGCTGAGAGAAGAGAGGCAAGTGATATGCCGATTACCTTCATAGCCTCCCTTCTTCGGAATGCGAAGGGACGGGATTACTGGAAATGAGTGACTTTATTGTGCCATTAAAAATAGTAGTCTGGGATACTTGACAGATTAGAACAAGTGTTCTAAAATGCTAGTGGGTGTAGATAGAATAGTTGGGTAGCGGGAAGGGGGTGCAGGGATGGACTTTAGTAAACTGAATTACTTCGAGACCGAGGATGAGTTACGTTGGGCGATTGCGGCGTTTGAAAGCACGATGCCAAGAAAATTTTCAAAGTCTGTGAAGTCAAACTTAATTATGCAGTGGAGGGGGCAGTGGAGTCTGAGGGGAAAATCTATAGAGTCTACTCATTCGTTGGAGAATGGCGGAAAGCAAATCCGACGGATGGCAGACAGACCTCTATAGAATTAGATTACGAAAACATTCTTGAACAAGTATTAGAGAAACACGAGGAAAATCATTTTGGTCCAAATGAGGAACCAATAGGTATTGAACTCCATCCTGAAATATATGTGTGTTTTACAAAACAGTGTCAGAACACTTACCTAACGTTTCCAAAGAATGGGGAACCAATGCCCGGTTTGATGCAATGGCACGGACTGAAGATTTCAGAGAGACAGAACATAAGACCATTTGAGATTTGGCTTCAGTTGCCGAATCATTGTGGTCGCAATACAGACTGTGTGTAAGTAAGAATATATGCGATGTGAGAGATGGAAAAAAAATGACGAAGAAGATTCCATTGACCCAGGGTTTATACGCATTGGTAGATGATAAGGATTTCGAGAGAGTCAATCAATATAAGTGGTATGCATTGAAACACGGTAGAACCTTTTATGCGGTCAGGCACTTAACCCTTCGATCTGCTAAAGAATCAAGGGAAACGGGATTACCGAGACAAGCACTTGTTCGCATGCACAGATTCATCATGAACGCACCTGATGGTGTAGAAGTAGACCATAAAGACCATAATGGACTAAATAACCAAATTATCAATTTAAGATTTTGTATGCATGAGCAAAATGTACTAAATCAGTTACCTCAAGTGGGAAAAAGTTCCCAATACAGGGGTATCTACTGGAATAAACAAAAGGGCAAATGGGTGACACTGATTGGATACAATGAAAAACGAATATATCTAGGTGCTTTCAATGCCGAAGAAGATGCTGCTAGAGCATATGATGCCAAAGCTAAGGAATTGTTTGGTGAGTTTGCTTATTCAAATTTACCCGGCGAGGTGTGCTGATTGTCTGATTTTATTCATCCGAGGCCTAGACCCAAAAGGACGCACGGGGCAACCGAGTCAGCACAAACCCATTGCGGTCGAGTGTATAACACCTGGAACTGGGACGACGAGAAGCGCGTGGTGGAGTGCTTTATAAGTATTGGAAGCGATGGTGGGTGCTCAACAAATCTGCAAATGAGTAGTCGTTTAATGTCATTGTACCTGAGGGCTGGTGGAGATCCTTGGGACATAATTGACCAAATTCGCAATCTTCGCTGCCCTAGTTCTCGTGGCGACAAAACCAGAACGTCTTGTCCACGGGCAATAGCCACTTTACTGGAAAAGACGCTAGAGGAATTGGGGCACACCAGAAACAAAGACAAGCCAACACTCCGAATAGATACGCCCTCTGACTGTGGGACTTGCATGAATTGCGGTCCAGGGGAAGTATTGGTGGAAAGTATTGTTACCGAGATGAAGATAGTCCCGAAAGATGACCATGTTCCAGTATGGGAGCGAGCACAGGAGGCTGTTAGTCGTCCCGATATAGATCTATTAGATTCAAAGACTTGGCCTGGGGGAACTAAATCAACCAAGATGAGGGAGACAACTTCTAGTGATAACAAAGTTCCATGCCCAGAATGTGGAAATGCGCTGATATATCAAGAAGGATGTCAGACGTGTCCAGCATGTGCCTATAGCAAATGTTCTTAATGGAGGATGGGAATTAGAAATGCAAAAACTTTCAGTTAGTGAATTGATTGATTCCTTTAGCAAATGGGCCGAGGACGCTAAGAAGAAGAGGTTGAATTATCAAAAACAGATTAAGAAATTTCCAGAGGATATTGAATTAAGGACGGAAGAATCTTATTATCAAGGGATAGAGGTAGCTTATAGGGCGTGTGTTTCCCACATTGAGGGAGTTAGAAAAATGATACTAGGGGAGAATTGATGAAAGAAATCCAGTTAATCAATAGTACACTAAAAACTCAAGTGGACGATGAAGACTACGATTGGCTCATGCAATGGGATTGGCTTGCCGTTAAAAGAAAGGGAAGTTATTACGCTGTGAGATATGAGCAAAATAAAGATGGCAGTTTTAGAGTAATTCATATGGACCGTGAGGTAATGCGGAAGGCGGGGAGATTATGAATCCGAGTCACGAACTTATTGGTGAAAGTCCTTATCAAAGCATCCCATATTTGCCATGCAGTAGATTGGGGAAGGGAGAACACTATAGTTCTAGCGCAAAATACTTCACTGAAGAATTGAGACATCCAGCAGAGCGAATTTATATCACCGAAAAAGTCGATGGATCTTCAGTTGCGGCGGTTCGAGCGGAAGGCAATCAGTTCATTGCGGTAAATAAATTTGGACATCCCGTCAGCACATCCCATTGGGCTTGTTACAATGGGTTCGATCAATGGGTTACGGATCACCGACTAGTGTTGCTTGAGATTCTGCCAAATGTTGGTGATAGGCTTTGTGGTGAGTGGTTATATCAAGTCCACGGAATTAAATATGATCGACTACCGGACTTGTTCTTGGCATTCGATATTAAGTATCGAAGCGATAAGACGTGTCAGTACATCTCAACCAAGCGATTCAGTGAAATCATTGACCAATTTGCTTTCGTGTGTCGAGTGCCCATAATTTATTTCGGACCACCAATAGATCCGAAGTGGTTGTCCATTCTAACACGCCAAAGTCATTTTAGATTAAAAGGTGGCAGAATGGAGGGATGTGTTCTGAGAAGAGAAAGAGATGGGTATCGTATAGATATAGCGAAATACACTCGACCCGACCATAAGGCGGGAATCTTTCTACCGGAAACTGAGAACGCGGTGGTGGACGAACCTGTCTGGAACGATGTTTGGGGTGGTGAAAAGTAATGCTTCACATCCTATTTGGTCAAGGTCAGGCAAAATCGGTTACGAGTTTCGGGCTGGCATTAAGAGCAGTGGGGCGTCATCGTCGTGTCAAGGTACTTCAGTTCATGAAGGGTTTACAAGCAGGAGAGTTTTTAGGTGCGCATATGCTCGGTCCGTCTATATCAGTGGAGTTGTTAGGTAGGCATTATCCCATGAAATATCCGACGAATGAGGAGGGAATGAAACAACTCTACAACGAGTATTTTGTGAATTATCGCAGTCCAAGTAATACTGATATCAAGTTAGTTTTTAAGGGTTTAGAAAGGGCTAAGGAATGCTTTGCTGAAAACAAATGGGATATGGTTATTCTGGATGAAATATTAACCGCTTGGCAGTTTAGAATGCTGAAAGTAGACGATATTCTGGACATGCTTAAGTCGCGCAATTGCGAGTTAGTTTTAACGGGAAGTAAGGCACCAAAACAACTCTTACATATGGCAGATTATGTGACTGAGTTCAAATACCACAAACATCCGTTTGAACAGGGGATTGCAGCGAGGGAGGCCTATGACTACTGAGAGAGACTTTGAGGGTAAGTGGACCATTTTGAGATACTTCATTCTGAATGCTCGGGAACAAGTTGAGAATGTTTGGAGTCGGTTTGGGGAAATTGACGATGAAATGGTTGAGGCGAATCAGTGGAATCCATACACCTACTATGCGGTAGAATTTGCGGAACGGTTTGAAAGTGCGGTAGAGGAATTGGTGGAGTTAGAAAAATTGGCAGGTATGGTTAGAGATTCATTCAAGAAAAAGGATGGTAGCAATGGTTAAGAAGCAAATGGAATCTGAGGAGAGTTTTGGCGAGGTACGAGAGAAAATCAAAGAATCATTCACCAAGAAAGAACTGGAGGTAATGCTAATAGGTGTCCCGAAGGCACTTTTTGAGGTGTTGTATGACGGTGGAAAAGAGTTTTTGGATAACCTGGTAAGCAAAATTCAGAGAATGATTGCGGAGGAAGATGATGAATAAACTTCTTGTGAATTGTATTCTCGTCTATTCGGATGGTTCGGTAGAGATAGGCAATCAAGTACTTGTTGCCAAGTTGGGCGGGGTTAAGGGTGAGAGTATTGAAGCAGAATACGAATCAGCAATACGGATTGAACGCAGAAAAATTACTGGTGATACCGAATTCTTAGGAGAATCGCTTGAAGAATTAGTGCGGGCAGCCAACGCAAAAATGCAAGGTATTGAGGACGACGAGTAATGGATGTCTTGCTCGTAATTCTAGCGGCAGCACTTCTGATAATGGGAAATTCCACATGGGCAGCCTACATCCTGTTGGCATATGTTGTTGTATCAATGGTGTTTGCAATCTTTTTCGGAGAACAAGGATGGCTAAAAAACTAAAAACCAAACCACATCTCTATGAGTTTAATTTTGGTACTATAGTGCCGAGAATCA